>Ga0214472_10004693_pt1 | contig 14413 bp, 16 predicted proteins | sample RVTome_6_FD_207662 | JGI IMG/M metagenome (GOLD analysis project Ga0214472, IMG submission 207662) | Soil microbial communities from uranium-contaminated site in the Upper Colorado River Basin, Wyoming, United States - RVT140D175 | ecosystem: Environmental > Terrestrial > Soil > Contaminated >... | reverse complement strand
GTCTCGCGCGACGAGCCTGGTACTGGGCTTGCACCCCCTGCGCGGCGGAGGTGTCGATGCCGAAGAATCGAGTCCGTCGAGACGACAAACGCGAACGAGAGGATCGCCGCGAGTTCCTGAAGGTACTCTCCGGCGCCAGCGCCCTCGCGGGCTTCGGGATGCTCGGCGGATGCACGACGGGGGAATCCGTATCGGGTCCGGACCTGCCCACGTCCTCCCCTTCGGCGTCGTCCAGCTCCGCGCCGCCCGCCTCGTCGAGCTCCTCGTCGTCGTCGGACGGCGGCTCGTCGAGCAGCTCCAGCAGCGGCGGCGGCAGCAGCAGCAGCAGCAGCAGTGGCGGCAGCAGCTCGAGCAGCAGCAGCAGCCACGGTGGTGACGACGACTCGAGCAGCAGCTCCTCCAGCTCGGGAGGGGGCGGCTCATCGTCCAGCTCGAGCAGCGACAAGGCGGCGCGCAAGTCGTTGCGCCGGTAGAGATGCCGGCGGCAGAGAACGGAGACGGGGGTCCGCGGAAGCTGATCCTGCGCAACTTCCAGTCTCCGGGCGACATCCTGATGCTCACCGCGGCCGTCCGTGACCTGCACGCCTGCCATCCCGGGCGCTTCGTCACGGACGTCCGCACGCCGTGCCCCGACCTCTGGCTGAACAACCCCTATCTCACGCCGCTGGCCGAGGACGACCCCGACGTCCAGGTCGTGGACTGCCACTACCCGCTCATCGACCGGATCAACACCGTCCCCTACCACTTCCTGCACGGGTTCATCGAGTACCTCAACGACACCCTCGACCTGCAGGTCAAGCCGACGCAGTTCAAGGGAGACCTGCACTTCTCGGAGGACGAGACGGCCTGGTTCAGGCGGGTGGAGGACGCCCGCGGCCGCGTGCCGCGGTACTGGCTCTTCGCCTCCGGCGGCAAGTTCGACTACACCATCAAGTGGTGGTCCCCCTCGCGCTACCAGCAGGTCGTCGAGCACTTCCGCGGCCGGCTGGATTTCGTCCAGGTCGGCGAAGGCGGCCACCACCATCCGGCCCTCGAGCACGTCCTCGACCTGCGCGGCCAGACCACGCTGCGGCAGCTCGCCCGGCTCATGTATCACGCCGAAGGGGCCGTCAGCGCGGTCAGCCTGCTGATGCACCTGGCGGCCGCCGTGCCCGCGAAGTCCGGTATGCCGCAGAGCCGTCCGTGCGTGGTCATCGCGGGCGGCCGCGAGCCCCCGCACTTCACCGCCTACCCGAACCACCAGTACCTGCACACCGTGGGCGCGCTGCGCTGCTCCGACCAGGGCGGTTGCTGGAGGTCGCGCACCCTCCCGCTGGGTGACGGCGACTCCAAGGACGAGGAGCTGTGCGTCGACGTCGTCGGCGACCAGCCGCGCTGCATGGCCATGATCAGCGTCGACGACGTGATCCGCGCCATCGAGCGCTACTACGACGGCGGCGTCCTGCCCCCGCTCTGACGCGCTCGCCGGGCACCGTCGCCCGGCGTCCACCCGGCTAGAATCTCAGGAGCGACGAGGGGGTGATGGCCGAGAACCTGCCCGCGATCTTCCTCGGGCACGGCAACCCGATGAACGCCGTGTCCACCAATCGCTACACGGAGGCCTGGCGCCGCATCGGAGCCCAGATCCCGCGGCCCCGCGCCGTCCTGTGCGTCTCGGCCCACTGGTACGTCCCGGCTACGGGCGTGACCGTCAGCACCGCTCCCCGGACCATCCACGACTTCGGCGGCTTCCCGCGGGAGCTCTACCAGGTCCAGTACCCCGCGCCCGGCGATCCCGATCTGGCCCGCCGGGTCCAGGAGATGCTCGCCCCGCTCGAGGTACAGCTCGACGAGTCCTGGGGGCTCGACCACGGGACCTGGTCCGTGCTGCGCCACCTCTACCCGGACGCGGAGGTCCCCGTCGTGCAGCTCAGCATCGACGAGACCCAGGCGCCCGCCTTCCACATGGAGATCGGCCGCAAGCTGGCCCCCCTGCGCGGCGAAGGAGTCCTCATCGTCGGCAGCGGCAACCTCGTCCACAACCTGCACGCCTACGCCTGGGGCCGGCACGTGCCGGAGCCCTTCGACTGGGCCGTCCGTTTCGAGAGCGAGGCGAAGCGCCTGCTGCTGGCGGGAGACCACGGGCCGCTCGTCGACTACGAGACCCTCGGCCGGGACGCGCTGCTCTCGATCCCGACCCCCGACCACTACCTGCCGCTGCTCTACGTCATCGGCATGCGTCAGCGCGACGACGTGGTCACGTTCCCCGTCGAAGGCATTGACGGGGGGTCGGTCTCGATGCTCGCCGTCCAGGTCGGGCCCGCGAACACAGGCAGGGCGTCGGGGTAGACCCTCCTATGCGGCGCGCTTTACACTTGGAGTGACTCGAAGCGTCCGGTCGCGAACGGAGGCGAAGCGTCTTGGGAAGTGGTGAAAAGGTGACGGCGCAGGCGGACCAGGAGCGACAGCCCGCGGCACAGACCTGCCGGCCCGATCAGGTACGCACGGCCCGGGACCTGCACGAAAAGATCAATGAGGTCCGGACGCGCGTCGATGAGGCGAGCAAGCCTACCGGTCCCCTCGGCATCTTCAAGCTCACTACAAGCACGTAACAGCCGCTGACCGCCATAAGGACGGCGGATCAACTCGTCGACTATCCCAAGACGACAGAGGCCCCGGGCGGGGCCTCTTCTACCTATTGGATGAGTGTGGTCGGGGCGAGAGGATTTGAACCTCCGACTTCTTGGTCCCGAACCAAGCGCTCTAGCCAGGCTGAGCCACGCCCCGAATCGGAAGACAGGTCACTCTACCACGGCGTCGCCGTCCGGCGCTAGCCGCGGTGGCCGTTCTTGAGGACCGCCTCCCAGGCGCGGAAGGCCGTGAGCGTCGCGTGGTGGGTGGTGTCGCTCTGCAGGGGGGTGATCGAGACGAGGCCGCGCCGGACGGCGTGGATGTCCGACATCTCGTCGCTGTGCCAGTTGTCCTTGCCCTCCTCGATCCAGTAGTACGGGCGGCGCCGCGGGTCGAGGCCCTCCAGGATCGTCCCCTCGTGCTGCCGGCGTCCCTGGACGGTGATCGCGGCCTCCGACGGGTTTCCCGGAGGCACGTTGACGTTCAGCAGCGTCCGCTCGGGCAGCCCCTTCTCCAGCACGATCGCCGCCAGGCGCGACGCGAACGACGCCGCCGGCGCGTAGTCCGTCTCCGCGCGCGCGGCCAGGGAGACGGCGATCGAGGGGACCCCGAAGAACGTCCCCTCGCGCGCGCCGCCCACCGTGCCCGAGTAGAAGACGTCCTCGCCCAGGTTGGCGCCGCGGTTGATCCCGGAGACGACCAGGTCCGGCCGCCGCGGGAGCAGCTTGACCAGCGCGAGGTTCACGCAGTCCGCGGGCGTGCCGTCGACCGAGTGCACCCGCTCGTCGATGCGCTCGGCCCGCAGCGGGGTCTTGAGGGTCAGCGACTGCGCGCACGCGCTCACCTCGCGGTCGGGCGCGACCACGTACACGGTCCCCAGCGGCTGGAGCGCCGCGGCCAGGGCCTTGAGGCCGGGCGCGTAGACGCCGTCGTCGTTGGTCACGAGGAGGATCGATTCGCTCATGAAAAAAAGAAGCCCCAGGCCCGAGGGCCCGGGGCGATGAAGCCGTGATCAGATTGGTCGGGATGGGCGGATTTGAACCGCCGGCCACCTGCACCCCAAGCAGGTGCGCTACCAGGCTGCGCTACATCCCGGACACCGGTACTCAGACACGACTTCTATCATTCCTCTCCAGGAGAGTCAATATTTCGCGCAGTCCTTCGCGCACTTGCTTGAGAGCATCGTCGCGTCCGACGCCGTCGCCGGCGCCGCCGTTGCCCGCCGGCGTGGGCTGCGGCGACTCCACGCGGCCCTGCATCTCCGACTCCAGGCGCTTCTTCGCGCCCGCGATCGTGAACCCCTCGTCGTAGAGGAGCTGCTTGATGCGCAGCACGGTCTCGATGTCCCGCCGGCGGTAGATCCGCTGGCCCGAGCTGTTCTTGGCGGGCGCCAGGGCTGGAAACTCCGACTCCCAGTACCGGAGCACGTAGGGCTGGGTGTCGGTGATCTCGCACACCTCGCCGATCTTGAAGAACAGCTTGTTCGGGATCTTCTTGGCGTCCATGCCCGCGGCGTGGCTATTCGGCGAGCGTCCCGAACAGCTTGCTGGGACGGAAGACCACCGACCTGCGCGGCCTGATGACCATCTCCTCTCCAGTCTGCGGGTTACGTCCTCTTCGCTCCCGCTTCTGGCGGATCACGAACGTCCCGAAACCGGTAATCTGGACCTTCTCCCCGCCGCCCAGCCGGCTCTTGATCGACTCGAAGATGATCTCCACCAGCCGCGCGGCCTCACGGTTCGAAATGCCTCCATGCCGCTCGTAGACGATGCGGGCGATGTCGGCCTTGGTCATGGAGGCCCGGTGCGACCCAGATGAAAACTCAACAGTTACAGCTACTTAGGCTGAAAATTTTGAACCATTATATGAATCCAACGCGCGAAGTCAAGAAGAAACCGTGGAGGAGGGCCGGGGTCAGTGCGGGCGATGCCGGACCTTCAGGACGATGGGGGCTCCTTCGAAGCCGAAAGCGGCCCGCAACTTGTTTTCCAGGTAGCGCTTGTAGGAGAAATGGAGGTCCACGTCGTGGTTCAACGAGAGGGCAAACGTGGGCGGCGAGACCCCGATCTGGGTGGCAAAGAGGATCTTCACCGGCGCCCCCCCCTTGGCCGCCTTGGGGGCGTTGGCCTGGGCCGCCTTTTCGAGCACACGGTTGAGCTGGCCGGTGGTGACCCGGGTGCGCGAGCCCGCGTGGGCCCGGTCCGCCGCCGCGAGGAGGGCCGTCAGGCCCTTGCCGGTCTCCGCCGAGATGAAGACCACGGGCGCGTAGGCCAGGAACTTCAGGTGGTCGCGGACCGCCTCCTCGAAGGCGCGTTGCCCGAGCCCGAGCTCCCGGGACTTGTCCCACTTGTTCACCGCGAGGACCACGCCCCGCCCGGCCTCCTGGATATAGCCGGCGATCGTGGCATCCATCTCGCGCATCCCCTCCACGGCATCGAGGAGCAGGATGGCGACGTCCGCGCGGTCGATCGACCGGCGGGCCTGCACGACGCTGACGTGATCGACGTTCTCCTTCAGGTGCCGCACCCGCCGGATGCCCGCGGTGTCCACGAAGACGTAGCGCTTGTCGCCCTTGACCAGCAGGCTGTCCACCGCGTCGCGCGTCGTGCCGGGGATGGCCGAGACCACCGCCCGCTCCGACCCCAGGAGCCGGTTCAGGAGCGACGACTTCCCCACGTTGGGCCGGCCGACGAGCGCGATACGCAGCGGGTGCGCCTCGTCCTCCACGGGCTCGACCCGCGGGAGGCCCTCGAGGGCGGCGTCGAGCAGGTCGCCCACGCCCTGTCCGTGCTCCGCCGAGATCGGGACCATGCGGTCGAACCCGAGCCGCGCGAACTCCGCGAAGCCGTCGTCCTTACCCTCGACCTTGTTGGCCGCCACCAGGACGCGCTTCCCGCGGCGCCGGAGCGCGGCCGCGATCGAGCTGTCGTCGGGCATCAGGCCCGCCCGCACATCCACGACCAGCACCACGAGGTCGGCCTCGTCGATGGCGCGCTCGGCCTGGCCCGTGGCCGGACCCAGCAGCGGGTCGCGGCTCCCCAGCAGGAGGCCGCCCGTGTCGATCAGCTCGAAGGCCGCGCCCTGCCACGAGGCCTGCGCGTAGTTCCGGTCGCGGGTGGACCCGGGCCGGCTGTCGGTGATGGCCTTGCGCCGGCCGCAGATCCTGTTGAAGAGCGTGGATTTCCCGACGTTGGCGCGGCCCACGAGCGCGATCTTGGGGATGGGGATCAGTTTGACACCATTTTCGGCGTAAACCTATAATACGTGTCACTTAGAAGGAGTGCCATCCCCATGATCAAGGTGGACATCATCAACGAGGTTTCCAAGGCCGCCGACATCACGAAGGTGAAGGCCGAGGTGGCGGTCGAGGCCGTCCTCGAGGCGATGAAGGATTCCATGATGAAGGGGGAGAGGATCGAGCTGCGGGGGTTCGGCGTCTTCCAGGTCAAGCCGCGCAAGCGTGGGATCGGCCGGAACCCGCGGACGGGGAAGGAAGTCAAGATCCCGCCCGGCCGAACCATCCGCTTCAAGCCCGGCAAGGACCTGCAGAACCTCAGCCAGTAGCCCCCAGGTCCGATTGAGCCTTCCCGTTCCGCCGGGCCTGCCCCTGCCGCCGGTGCCCGATTCCGGGCCCGCGGATCGGCCGGCGGCGGGAGCGGAGGCCGCGCCGCCGACTTCGCCCTTGCCCCGCCCGTTCCGGCCGCGCCGCTCGCGGCTGCTCGCCTCGCCCGCCTTCAACGTCCTGCTCTTCGCTCTGACCGCCGGCTCGGTCTACACGGCCGGTGGGCCGCTCCTCGTCGCCGGCCTGCTGTCGATCCTGATGGCCCACGAGATGGGCCATTACGTCATGTGCCGGCTCTACCGCGTGGACGCCACGCTGCCTTTCTTCATCCCGTTCCCCTTCCCCGGCTTCACGCTGGTGGGGACGCTCGGGGCCTTCATCCGGATCCGCGGCGCGATCCCCCACCGCCGCGCGCTCTTCGACATCGGCATCGGGGGCCCGCTGGCGGGTTTCGCGGTCTGCCTGCCCGTCCTCGCCCTCGGGATCAACGAAGCCAGGATCGTCCCCGACGCGCCCAGCGCGTTCACGATCTCGCTGGGCGAGCCGCTGCTCTTCCATTGGGCCGCGGTGTGGCTGCGCGGGCTGTCCGAGGGCCAGACGCTCTCCATCGGTCCGCTGGGGATGGCGGCGTGGTTCGGCCTCTTCGTGACCGCGCTGAACATGATGCCCATCGGCCAGCTCGACGGCGGCCACGTGGTCTACTCCCTGCTGCGGGAGAAGGCCCACCTCGTCTCGCGCGTCGCCTCGTGGGTGTGCGTGGCCCTGATCTACTTCGGCCCGAGCTGGATCATGTGGGCGATCCTGGTCCGCGTCCTGGGCCGCCGGCACCCGCCCACCTGGAACGACGCGGCGCCGCTGGGCCGCGCCCGCGTGGCGGTCGGCGTCTTCGGCTTCGTGGTGTTCGCGCTGTGCTTCACGCCGACGCCGATCATGGTGTCGTGGTCGGAGTACGGGGGGGCGCTCGAGCAGCTGCTCCGGCTCGTCCTCGGCCGCTAGTCTGAGGCGTGCGCCGGCCTACTTCACCTTCTTCTTCAGGTGCTTGGCGCATGACTCCGCGGAGCTCTTGCGTCCGTGCGCGGAGTTGTCGTTGTGGTAGGCGTAGGCGAAGACCACCTCGCCGGACTTGAGGTCGTTCACCTGGATGCTCGCCTCTTCCTTGGAGTGCCAGCTCCCCATGAAGATCTTCTTGGCGGTGCTGGCCTTCTGGGTCTGGGCGTGGCTGACGATCTCGTAATCGGCCATGGCCTTGTCGTCGACCACCGTCAGCGGCACCTGCTTGGCCGCCAAAGCGGCCCTGAGGTTCGTCTCGAAGCCGTCCGACGGCGTGATGTAGACCTTGGCGCCCGCGGGGATGGTCTTGCCGCCGTCTTTGTCCGCCCCGCGCGCGCCGACGGCGACGAGCAGCCCACAGGAGGCGGCCACCACGATCCTCGTCCCGAGTCCCAGTGTCATGTCATCCACCCTTTCTCACGCGCCCTGGGCCGTGGGGCCACGGTCATTCCCTGCCTTCCATCCTGGCCTTGAGGTGCTTGGCGCAGGACTCGGCGGCGCTCTGCTTGCCGCGGGCGGCGCTGCCCTTGTTGGCCGCGTAGGCGAAGGCGACCACGCCCGTCTTGAGGTTGACGACCTTGATGCTGGCCTGCTCGTTGGACTGGCCGGAGCCGAGGAACATCATCTTGGCCCAACCTGCCTTCTCCGATTCCGCGATCCCGGTGATCTCGAAGTCGGCCTTCTCCTTGATCGCGACCACGGTCAGCGGCACTTCCTTCTTGACCAGGGCGGCGGAAAGGTAGGTGTCGAAGCCGCCCTCGATCGGCGTGATGAACACCCTCGAGTGGGGCGGGATGATCTTCGACTCTGCGCTGCCGCCCGCATCTCCGACGCGCTCCTGGGCCGCGGCCGCCACGGGCAGCGCCAGCGCGCCCAGCACGACCACCCACATCGGAAAGACCCTTCGCACTGAACACCTCCTGGACTGAACGGCGAGGCGGACCCTCGCCTCGGAACCTGCGGCCAGAGATCCTGGAATCGTGCCGCGGACGCTACTCCGAGCGGGCCCGGCCGTCAACTTCCCGGTGGGATGTGACCTTACATGACCGTCATCGGGTCCATGTCCACCGCCACCCCGGGCCAGCGGACGTCGCCGTACTGCGCGACGAGTGCGCGGCGCACCGCTTCCCTCATGGCGGGCCGCTGGCCCTTCAGCAGGATCTGGTACCGGTGCTCGCCGCGCAGCTTCGCCAGCGGCGCGGTGGCCGGGCCGAGGACCCGGTACCGGCCGCCCGCCTCGTCCCTCAGCCTTCGCCCGAGCGAGGCGGCGACCTTGGCGGCCGCGCGGGCGTCACGCGCGCGCAGCACCAGGTTCAGGAGAGCCGTGGCGGGCGGGTAGCCCATCGTGCGGCGGAACTCCATCTCGCGCTCGAAGAAGGCCGCGTAGTCCTGGGCGCACGCCAGGCGCAGCGCGTAGTGGTCGGGCAGGTGGCTCTGCAGGATGACCTCGCCCGCCAGCTCCGCCCGCCCCGCGCGTCCCGCGACCTGGGTCAGGAGCTGGAAGGTCCGCTCCGCGGCGCGGAAGTCCGGCAGCCCCAGGCCCACGTCGGCGTCGATCACGCCCACCAGCGTCACCCGCGGGAAATCGTGCCCCTTGGCGATCATCTGCGTGCCGACGAGGACGTCGGTCTCGCCTTTCTCGAAGGCGGCGAGGACGCGCTCCACGGCCCCGCGGCGAAGGGCGAGGTCGCGGTCGAGGCGGTCCACGCGCGCCGTGGGCAGCGCGGCCTTCACGGCCTCCACCACCTTCTCCGTGCCGTACCCGGTCAGCCTCAGGTACGCGCCCCGGCAGTAGAGGCAGGCCTCGGGGGTCCGGCTCTCGTACGCGCAGTAATGGCAGAGCGCGCTGCGCCCGCCGCGGTGCAGCGTGAGCGCCACCGAGCAGTTGGGGCAGAGCGCGGGAAGGCCGCACTCGCGACAGAGCAGGCTCGTGGCGTAGCCCCGGCGGTTCAGCAGCAGCAGGGACTGCTCGCGCCGCTCCAGCCGCTGCTCCAGGGCCTCGCGCAGCGGCGGCGCGAGCACGGGGTCGCCGCCGCTCTTGATAACGGCCCTCCGGTCCACCACCTCGACCCGCGGAAGGCCACGCGGACCGATCCGCGCCGGAAGCGCCAACCGGCGGTACTTGCCGCTGACCGCGTTCGCGTAGGACTCGAGCGAGGGCGTCGCCGAGCCCAGCACCACCGGCGCGCCCTCGAGCTTGGCGCGCACCACGGCCACGTCGCGGCCGTGGTAGCGCGGGCTCTCTTCCTGCTTGTACGAGGCCTCGTGCTCCTCGTCCACGATGATGAGGCCGACGTCCGGGAGGGGCGCGAAGACCGCGGAGCGGGCGCCGATCACGACCCGCGCGAAGCCCTCCCGGATGCGCCACCACTGCGCGTGGCGCTCCGCGGCCGAGAGCCCGCTGTGCAGGACCGAGACCGTCTCCCCGAACCGTGCGGCCGCGGACCTCAGCAGGATCGGGGTGAGCGCGATCTCGGGCACGAGCAGCAGTGCCCCGCGGCCCTGGGCCAGGCAGCGCTCCGCGGCGCGGAAGTAGACCTCCGTCTTCCCACTCCCCGTCACCCCGTGCAGCAGGAAAGGGCGGTACTTCTCCTGCGCCACCGCCGCCTCCAGGACCTCGAGAACGCGGGCCTGGTCCTCCGAGGCGGCGAACGGGCCCGGCGTCTCGCCGGCCATGATGTCGAGCGGCGGAAGCTCCGGCTCTTCCTCGACGCGGACGCTCCCGATCCTGGTCAGGCGGTCCAGCGCGCCGCGCAGCGCGGGACGGTCACGGAGCAGGTCGGCGAACCGCGCGCGTCCTCCCGCCTCGAGCAATCGGCGCAAGACCTCAGCCTGGGCCTTTCCGCGCGGCTCCGCGGCCCCGTCGGCCAGGACGGCGATCCGGACCTGCCGAAAGCGGCGGGCCTCGACGTCCTGGTCCACGATGACGGTGCCCGCGCGGCGCAGCCGCGCCAGGCGGGAGGCGGGGTCGCGGCCGAGCCGCCGCGCCAGCGTCGACAGCCGCAGCGGCCCCGCGCGCAGGGCATCGGCCACGGGGTCGCCGGCCGCGGCGGCCGGATCGACGAGACGGGCCACGGCGCGGCTCGCCCTGACTCCCTCGGGCGGCAAGACCAGGCGGTAGCACTCGCCGGGCGGCGCCAGGTAGTGGTCGGCCGTCCAGGCGGCGAGGTCGAGCAACGGCGGCGTGACGAGCGGCGCCTCGTCCACGACCTCGAGCACGTCCTTGAGCTCCATGTCGGGACGCAGCTCCGCCGGTCCCGTCACGACGCCGATGACACGGCGTGGACCGAAGGGGACGAGCACGCGCACGCCGCGCTCGGGCAGCGACTCGTCCCCGGGCATACGGTAGGTGAACGTCGTCTGGACAGGGAGCGGGAGGGCTACGTAGACGGCTCGATCCGACACACGGCCAGTCTATCGGCCGGCGTGGCCAGTCGAGGTCACGGTCGTTGTCACGTTCGGCGCTTGTTCGCCGAGCCTCGCGAAGGTAAAACGCCCTCGGCCAGCCCCATCCATGGTGATGCCATGACGCCCCCCACGCCGCCCGACTGGTACGGTGACTTCTTCAAGAACGTCGCCCTCGACGTCTGGCGCGACGCCATCCCTGCGGCGCAGACGGAGCGCGAGGTCGAATTCCTCGCGCGTACGTTGCGCTTGCAGGCCGGCGCGCGCGTCCTCGACGTCCCCTGCGGGGCGGGGCGCCTCACGCTCCCGCTGCAGGAGCGTGGCCTCCGCATGACCGGCGTCGACCTCGCCGACGAGCAGATCGCCGAGGCGCGGCGGCGGAGCGCGGCCGGCGCCTCTACCGCGAGGATCGAATGGCGTCAGGCCGACATGCGGGACCTCCCCTGGCAGTCGGCTTTCGACGCCGCCTTCTGCTTCGGCAACAGCTTCGGGTACTTCGACCGCGACGGCACCCGCGCGTTCGTGGCCGCCCTCGCGCGCGTCCTCAAGCCCGGGGCGCGGTTCGCGATGGACACCGGGATGGTCGCCGAGACGATCCTGCCGGGCCTGCGCGCCCGCGACGAGACGCAGATCGGCGACGTCCGGTTCATCGAGGACAACACCTATCACGCCGATACGAGCTGCCTGGAGACGCGTTACACCTTCGTCCGCGGCCGCGTCTCGCAGACACGCGGCGGCCTGCACTGGATCTTCACCATCGGCGAGGTCTCCCGCATGCTCGCCGATGCCGGGATGGCGGTCCTGGCGCTGTACGGCTCGCTGGACGAGAAGCCCTTCGCGATGGGCGACCGGCTCCTATACCTGGTCGCGAGCAAGGAGCGGTCGTAGACGGGGGCGCGTCCCCGACGCGGGTCGGACGATGGACCTACTCCTTCAGCAGATCCCGCACCACCTTCATGTCCTCCCAGACGTCCCTCTTGGCTGCCGGGTTCCGGAGGAGGAACGCGGGATGGTAGGTGGGCACGACCTTGATGCCCTTGTAATCACCGACGCGTCCCCGTAGCCGCGAGATCGGCTCCATCGACTTGAAGAGCCATTGCGCGGCGAACTTGCCCAGCCCCACCAGCACGCGCGGACGGATGGCATCGATCTGCTTCTCCAGGAACGGCTGGCAGGCCATGATCTCGTCGGGCTCGGGATTGCGATTCTCGGGCGGCCGGCATTTCAAGACATTCACGATGAAGACGTCCTTCCGTGGAATCCTGAGGCCCTTCTCGATGATGTCGGTCAGGAGCTGGCCCGCTCGCCCCACGAAGGCCAGGCCCTGCTCGTCCTCTTCCGCACCCGGCGCCTCGCCCACGAACATCAGCGGCGCGCGGGGATTGCCTTGGCCGAAGACGATGGTCTTGCGGCCCTGTGCCAGCTTGCAGCGTTGGCAGTCGCCGAGGTCCTCGCGCACCGCGTCCAGATCGGCGGACGACACGGAAGGTGTCGCGGCCGCCGATGATTCCCGGCCGCCGGAAGACGAGCCGCCATCCAGCGGCGGTTGCGACGGCGCGGCGGGCGCCGCATCCTGCAGGGCCGCGCGCGACACTCCCAGCGTCGTGAGCGACGCGTAGAAGCGCGCGCGCTCCTTCAGGTCGAGGAGGACCTCGTCGCGCTCGGCGCTCAGGCCCGCGTCCCTCCGCGGCCCCGCACCTTGCCGCCCCGCGACCGGCGGAGCTCCGCCACCCGGTCCCAGATCCGCTCCGCCAGCTCACGCTTGCTCGCCAGCGGCACGGAGGCCTCGCCCAGCTCGTCGATGAGGGTGGCCGCGTTCCGCTCCGACGCGAAGCCCGCGCCGTCGGCGCCGACGTCGTTGGCCACGATCAGGTCGAGCCGCTTCTCGGCCCGCTTCTTCCGGGCGTTCTCGACGACGGCCTCCGTCTCCGCCGCGAAGCCCACCAGGAACCGGTCTCCTTTGGACGCCCCCAGCGAGCGCAGGATGTCGGGCGTGCGCACCAGCTCCAGCCGGGTGGGCCCGTCGGTCTTCTTCAGCTTGGCCGCCGACACCGTGGCCGGACGGTAGTCGGACACCGCCGCCGCCATGGCCACGATGGTGGCCTCGCCCACGTGCCGGGCCACGGCCTTCTCCATCTCCTCGGCGGACCGGACCCGAACCAGGTCCACGCGCGCCGGCGCCGGCACCGACGTGGGCCCGGAGACGAGGATGACGCGCGCGCCGCGGTCGCGGGCGGCCTCGGCCAGGCGGTACCCCATCTTCCCGCTCGAGCGGTTGGACACGAACCGGACGGGGTCGATGTCCTCGACGGTGGGCCCCGCGGTGACGAGGACGGTCTCGCCTTCCATGTCCCGCCGCCGCGCCAGGGCGGCCATGGCCGCCTCGACGATGTCGGGCGTCTCCGCCAGCCGTCCCTCGCCCAGCCAGCCGCAGGCCAGGTAGCCCGAGCCGGGCTCGATCACCCCCACCCCGCGGGACCGCAGCGTAGCCAGGTTCTCCAGCACCGCCGGGTGGCGGAACATGTTGACGTTCATGGCCGGCGCCACCAGCACGGGCGCGGTGATGGCGGTGTACAAGGTCGAGAGCGCGTCGTCCGCGATGCCCTGGGCGAGCTTCCCGATCGTGTTCGCCGTGGCGGGCGCGACCAGCAGGAGGTCGGCGGAATCGGCCAGGCTGACGTGCCGGATGTCGCTCCCCTCCCCCAGCACGAACTGGTCCGTGAAGACGGGGTGCCGGGTCAGGGCTTCCAGGGTCAGCGGCGTCACGAACCGTGCGGCGTTGGCGGTCATCACCGCCCACACGTCCACCTCGCGCTTCTGCAGCTCGCGGACCACCTCGCAGGCCTTGTAGGCCGCGATGCATCCCGTGATGCCGACCACCACCATGGGCATGGTTAGGTCTGGGGGAGCTCGTCCCGCACTTCCCAGGACACGGCCCCGGCCAGGACCTCCTGCATGGCGATCCGCGTGGGCTTGCGGCTGCGCACGTCCACCCGCGGCTTGGCCCCGTTCTGGAGCTGCTTGGCGCGCTGCGACGCCACCGTGATGAAGCGGAACTTGCTGTCCACGTCCTTGGGAAGGATCAGCTGCGGGGTCAGTTGCGACATCTCTATTCCTCCTTGCCGGATTGGAAGGTGCTCAAGATCTTCTCCGCCGTCTCCGCCACCCGGCTCGTGCGCAGGCGCGCGGCCCTCACCACTATCTTGAGGGCATCCACCGAGGCCTCCAGGTCCACGTTGACGATGGCGTACTGGTACTTGCGGAAATGGGCCATCTCCTCGCCCGCGACCGCCAGCCGGCGCTGGAACGAGGCCTCGTCGTCCGGCCCCCGGCCGCGCAGGCGCCGCTCCAGGTCGCGATACGACGGGGGGATCACGAAGACGGTCACCGCGTCGTCGAACTTCTGGCAGACCTGGTCCGCTCCCTTGACGTCGATGTCCAGGAGGAGGTCCACGCCCTCGCGCACCGCGCGGTCGTACTCGTCCCGGGACGTGCCGTACAGCTCGCCGTGCACCTCGGCCCACTCCAGGAACGACCCCTCGCTGATCAGCCTCTCGAACTCGCGCCGCGAGACGAAGTAGTACTCGACCCCGTCCTTCTCCCCGGAGCGCGGGATGCGGGTGGTGTGGGAGACCGAGAAGCGTATGTCCTCCAGCTCCGCCATCACCCGGTTGAGGACGGTGGTCTTGCCCGCCCCCGAGGGACCCGACACCACGATCAGGTTCGAGAACCTCCTACTCAACGTTCTGGACCTGCTCGCGGACGCGCTCGATCTCGCTCTTGAGC
>Ga0214472_10004692_pt1 | contig 14414 bp, 8 predicted proteins | sample RVTome_6_FD_207662 | JGI IMG/M metagenome (GOLD analysis project Ga0214472, IMG submission 207662) | Soil microbial communities from uranium-contaminated site in the Upper Colorado River Basin, Wyoming, United States - RVT140D175 | ecosystem: Environmental > Terrestrial > Soil > Contaminated >... | reverse complement strand
TGACGCCCGCGTCCATATCCGCTTTCCGGCGCCGGCTGGAACCGGCGAGATCATCATCGACCGCAAGCGCGCCTTCATGATCAACTCGCACATCTTCATTGTCTGGGTCATCGCCTTCTCGCTGCTGATGGTGGTCCTCGCGATCGGCTTCCTGAACCAGCAGGTGCGCTCGATCCTGCGTCTCTCCGAAGCCGCGCGCGCCTTCGGGCGCGGCCGCGACCTGCCGGACTTCCGCCCGACCGGCGCCACCGAAGTGCGCGACGCCGCCCGCGCGCTGATCGACATGAAGGACCGCCTCACCGCCTTTGCCGGCCAGCGCACCGCGATGCTCGCCGGTGTCAGCCATGACCTGCGCACGCCGCTGACACGCCTGAAGCTCGCGCTCGCCATGATGGACGAGAGCGACGACCTGCGCGCGGCGAAATCCGATCTCGACGACATGTCGATGATGCTCGACGAATACCTCGCCTTTGCCCGCGGCGAGGAAGGCGATATCGCGTCCCTGTTCGATCTTGCCCAGACGGCCCGCGAGGTCGCGGCCAGCTTCGGCGGGCACATTCCCGTCGCGGGCCCCGCGCGCATCCTGGTCATGGGCCGCCCACTGGCACTGAAGCGCGCCGTGACGAACCTTGTCTCGAACGCGGTCAAATATGCCTCGGCCGCCCGCGTCACCCTGATCGACGGGCCGCACTGGGCCGAAGTCGTTGTCGACGATGACGGCCCCGGCATCCCGCCCGAGCGCCATGAGGAAGCCTTCCGCCCCTTCTCGCGCCTCGACGACGCACGCAGCCAGAACGAGCCGGGCACCGGCCTCGGCCTCACCCTCGCGCGCGATACGGCCCGCGCCCATGGCGGCGATGTCCGCCTCTCGCCCAGCCCCCTCGGCGGACTGCGCGCCGTCCTGCGTGTGCCGGCCGAGCCACGTTAGGAGGCCGATGTGAACACAACCCGATCGAAACTCGTCATCCGCAACGCGGTTCCCCGGGACATCGCGGCGCTCCTGCCCCTCTATCAAAGGGTCTATGGCGCCGCCGGCGGCTATACGGCCGGCCAGATCGCCGGGCAGATCAACCGCTTCCCGGAAGGCCAGTTCGTGGCCGAGTATGAAGGCCGGATCGTAGGGCACTGCGTGACCTTCATCATCGCCTCAGCCGTCGCGATGGCCCCGCATAGCTGGAACGAGATCACCGGCGGCGGCTTCGCGGCGCGGCATGACCCGGAGGGCGACATGCTTTACGGCATGGACGTTCTCGTCGACGCCGAATTCCGGCGCCTGCGCATCGGCCAGCGTTTCTACCAGATCCGCCAGGAACTCTGCGAAGGTCTCGGCCTGAAAGGTATCCTCTTCGGCGGCCGCATTCCCGGCTATCATCGCCATGCAAGGCAATATCCAGACCCGGCCGACTATGTCGAAGCCGTGCGGCAATCCGGGCTGCGCGACCCGGTCCTGACCTTCCAGCTGCGCCAGGGATTCGAAGTCGTCGGTGTGCTGAGGAATTACATGCCGGAAGACGCCGAATCCGGCACCCATGCGACCCAGATGCTGTGGCGCAATCCGCTGGCGCAGGAAAAGATCAAGGCCAAGCCGAGCTTTGGCGACACCTCCCTCCCCGAACGCGTCCGGGTGGCCACGGTCCAGTTCCAGATGCGCCGGATCACCTCGATTGACGATTTCGAACAGCAGGTCGAGTATTTCGTCGATATCGCCTCCGACTACCGCGCCGACTTCGTGGCCTTCCCGGAACTCTTCACGCTGCAACTCCTCTCGCTGGAGAGCAAACCGCTGGGGCCCGTCGAGGCAATCCAGAAGATTTCCGAATACACGCCGCGCTTCAGCGCCTTCATGGAAAAGCTGGCCGTATCCTACAACATCAACATCATCGGCGGCACGCACCCCTCAGAGATGGACGACGGCGACATCCACAATGTCGCCTATGTCTTCCTCCGCGACGGCTCGGTTCATACCCAGCAGAAACTGCACCCCACCCCGTCCGAGCGCGCCTGGTGGAACATCAAGGGCGGCGAAGGCAACTCCGTCATCCAGACCGATTGCGGCCCGATCGGCGTGATGATCTGCTATGATGCCGAGTTCCCGGAGATCGCACGCCACCTTGTCGACCAGGGCGCCCTCCTCCTGTTCGTGCCGTTCTGCACCGACGAGCGCCGGGGATATCTCCGTGTACGGTATTGCTGCCAGGCCCGCGCAGTCGAGAATCAGTGCTATGTCATCATGTCCGGCGTCGTCGGAAACCTGCCGAATGTCGAGAACATGGACATCCACTATGCCGAGAGCTGTATCCTGACCCCGTCCGATTTCCCCTTCTCGCGCGACGGCATCGCGGCGGATACGCCCGCGAATACCGAAACCGTCGCGCTCGCGGACCTGTCCCTCTCGGACCTCCTGACGGCGCGCCAGTCCGGCGCCGTACAGAACCTCAAGGACCGGCGGTTCGACCTCTACCGCGTGGCGTGGAAGAAGTAGCTAACCGAGCCGAGCCGCCAGCTGGTCCATGAAGCCCGCGAGTTCGAGGTCCTTCTGCGTGACGCCGTCTGCGTCATGCGTTGTGAGTGTCACCTCGACCTTGTTGTAGACATTGAACCATTCCGGATGGTGGTCCATCTGCTCGGCCTTCAGCGCCGCGCCCGACATGAAGGCGAAAGCCGACTTGAAATCGGCAAACTTGTAGGACTTGTGAATCGCGTCGCGCTCCCCTTCCACCTTCGTCCAGCCTTTCAAGGCTTTCAGCGCGGCCACCGCGCCGATCTTTGCTGCCATCGTCATTCCTCCCCGTCCTGTCCGAGTACGAAGTAAATCCATGTGCCATCCTCGGCGATGGCGGTGCGCATGCCGGGATAGCCTTCGCCGGCGCGGATGCGGGCGATGCCATCCTCGTGGATCAGTTCCTCGAGCCGCCGGCGGTCCTGGAAGAGCAGCTTCTCCGGGATGAGGTCCGCTGCGTCCTTCGCCGCAAGGTCCGGCCAGACATACCAGCGCTGGCCGTCCACTTCGCGCAGGCCGGCCGGCTGTTCGAAAAGGTCGCGCAGCTTCCGGTTCGGATCGACGCCGGTGCGGCGCAAAAGGTCCCAGAACTGGAGATGATCCTGCCCGCCGAGATTCGAGCGGAAGTCCGGATTCTCGCCCGCGATCCTGGCGAGACCGCGCAGCGATCCCCGGCTCGCTTCCTTCAGCAGGGCGTCGCGCGTCTTCAGCGCTGCTTCGCTCACTTCGACCGGCGGCGGCGCCTGGGGCGCCTGCGCGAGGTGATCGTCCGGCACCGGCGGCAGCGGCAACACGATTTCCGGCGCGGCCGGCGAACAGGCGGCCAGGACCAGGATTGCCATGAGGGCGAGGGCGTTAGCCAAGCGCATAGCCGGTCACGGCTTCTAGATCGGCGAGCAGCTGGTCCTCGCCGGTGACCTTGATGGTCGCCATGCCCATATCGCGCGCAGGCTTCAGGTTGATGCCAAGATCATCGAGATAGACGCAGGCCCCCGGATCGACATCGAGCGTTTCGCACATCAGCGCATAGATGCGCGGGTCCGGCTTGCGGATGCCGAGCTTGGAGCTTTCGATCAGGTGGTCGAACAGGTCGAATACCGCGGAGAGTTCGGCGGCCTTCGCCTCGTCATGGGTCATCGAGGCGCCCTTGCCGATCGGCGCATTGTTGGTGATGCAGCCGACCTTGCCATGTTCCTTGCAGACCTTCAGCGCATTGACGACGCGCGGCCGCAGGCTGCCGGACAGGAGGGCGAGAATGTCGCGGCCCGGCACGTCCTGGCCGAGCGCGCGGGCTTCGGTACGGAAAAGCGCGTCGAACTGATCGGCGTCGACTTCCGAACGCTCGAGCTTCGCCCAGGCATTCTCCAGCGGGTTCAGCGCGTTGACGGAGCGGATGAAATCCTTCGGCAGGCCGGAGGTTTCTTCATAGCGGTTGAAGGCTTCGAAGGGCGACGAGGTAAAGACCCCGCCGAAATCCCAGATGATGGCTTGGAAGGTGCGTGACATGTGCCGCTTGCTAGCCCTTCGCAGCGGGCATTTCAAACCTTGATTTTTCGTCTCCCTGCCCTTGCGAGGCCCGCGCGGCGCAGTAGTGTCCCGGCGCGAGACAAAAGGGAGAGAAACATGGGCGTTCTGGACGGAAAAGTGGTGCTGGTTACCGGCGGCGGCAACGGCATCGGCAAGGAATGCGCGCTGCTGGCGGCGCGTGAAGGCGCGAAAGTCGTGGTCAACGACCTCGGCGGCAGCCTCAAGGGCGACGAGGAAGGCTCGGCCGGCCCGGCGGAAGCTGTCGCTGCGGAAATCCGCAAGACCGGCGGCGAAGCGGTGTCGAATTCGGACAGCGTGACCGACTACAAGGCGGTTGCGGGCATGGTGTCGCAGGCGCTCGATACCTATGGCCGGCTGGATGCGATCATCAATCCGGCGGGCATCCTGCGCGACGGCATGTTCCACAAGATGAGCGAAGCCGACTGGAAAGGCGTGATCGACGTTCACCTGCATGGCTCGTTCAACGTGACGCGCGCGGCGATCGAATATTTCCGGGAGAACGAGCATGGCTCCTTCGTGCTGTTCACCTCGACCTCGGGCCTGATCGGCAATATCGGCCAGGCGAACTATGCCGCCGCGAAACTCGGCATCGCGGGCCTCAGCCGCGTGGTGGCGATGGAAGGCGCGGCGAAGAATGTGCGCTCCAACATCATCGCGCCATTTGCCTGGACACGGATGATCGCCTCGATCCCGGTGAAGGATGAAGCGGGCGCCAAGCGCGTCGAGCGGATGAAGAACGGTATGCGGGCCGATCAGGTCGCGCAGCTTGGCGTCGCGCTCTGCGCCGATACCGCGGCGCATGTCAGTGGGCAGATCTTCGGTGTACGGGGCAATGAAGTCATCCTGTTCGACCAACCGCGCCCGGTGAAATCGCTTGCACGCCTCGAAGGCTGGACGCCGGACACGCTGATCGAGCAGTGCTTCCCGGCAATGAGCGGCAGCTTCTTCGACCTCGGCGCGACGACCAGCGTGTTTCCCTACGATCCGGTTTGAGGCTCGATGGGCAGGAGGCCCTCACCTCCTTGGCCTCACGCTTGCGGGCAGAACAACCTGGCTGCGGACCCAGCCAGGTTGGAAAGCGGTGAAAATCTTCCTCGGCGCTGTAATCCCGGCCCGCGGGCGCAGCCCATGTGAGCCGGGACCCGGGTGCGGCAAGAACCGGGCTAAGGTCCCGGATCTGCTGTCCCTGCGGGACTTTGTCCGGGATTGACGGGGAGAGGGGGGCGGGCTTGCGGGCCGCCGTTTCGCAGCTTCAGGGGCGGCGAAAAAAGTGCAGCGACCGCAGGGAGAGGGCCCGGATTCGTTGCGCTTGTCGAAACTTGTGCAACGAAATTCCGGCTATTGCGGCGTCAGGATGGTGGGTCCGCCTTCGTCTTCGGGCGCTTCGGGGACGGATTCGGAGTCAGGTTCGGAGTCAGGCGGGGCTTCGGTTTCCGGTTCGGGGAGCGGTTCGGCGCTGAAGGTTTCGTCCGCGGCGTCCAGCACGGCGCCGAGTTCGGCGGCGGCTTCGGGATCAACGGGGGCCGGCTCTTCGGCGCGGGCGCTGATCGCTTCCTCGCCCACATCCGGCGCTTCGGGCAGCTCTTCGAGGACAGGCGCCTCGCGCGGGGCCTCGCCCGGTTCGGGCCTCGGCAGGACCGGACGGAAACCCTCGCCCAGCACGCAGGCGGCGTAGCCTTCATTGGCCACGACCCGCATGCGCGACTGGATCGAGCCGGTGCGTTTCCTCACATAGGGGCCGGGCCTGTCGGCGCTCCATTTGTTCGGGGACGGAAGGACGGCGGCGAGCCGGGCGGCCTCCAGCGGCGAGAGGTCGGCGGCGGACTTGCCGAAGCGGGCCTGCGCGGCCGCTTCGGCGCCGAACAGGCCGTCGCCCCATTCGGCAACGTTGAGATAGACTTCCATGATGCGGCGCTTGCCCCAGACGGTCTCGATGACATAGGTCATCCAGGCTTCGCCGGCCTTGCGGGCCATGCCGCCGCCATTCCAGAAGAAGACGTTCTTGGCGGTCTGCTGGCTGATGGTGGAGCCGCCGCGGCGCTTCTTGCCATTGTGCTTCCTGTTGAAATCGCGGGCCTTCTCGATGGCGTCCCAGTCGATGCCGCCATGTTCGCAGAAGCGCGCGTCTTCGGCGCTGATCACGGCGAGGACGAGGTTTGGCGAGATCTTGCCGAGGGGCACCCAGTCCTGGCGGACCTCCTGCCCCTCCCCCGAACGCTGGACCATCAGAAGGGTGCCCGGCGAGGGCAGGACCTTCAGCGCAAGGGCGTAGAGGTGGAAGAGCGCGAAGACGGCGACACAGGCCTGCACTGCGCCGACGGCGAGGCGGCGCCAGAGCGGCACGGCGCGGCGGACGGGATCTGAAAATGAAGGCGCGGGCGGCGGCTCGGGCAAATCCAGCGTGTCGTCGTTCATGCCCCGAGATCCCATTCCTCGCACACTGTCCTATCATGTTCGTGCAGGCGCCGGCGCGCCTTTTCCTCAGCAAAGCCGGCAGGATCAAGGCGGGCGAGCGCCCAGACCGCTGCGCCGCGCACAAGCGGTGAGGCATCGTCCAGCAGCGGCAACAGATGAGCGGCCAGGGCAGGCTGCGCGGAATTGCCGATGGCGACGCAGACATTGCGCACGAAGCGGCCGCGGCCCGTGCGCTTGACCGGGGAGCCGGAGAAGACTTCGCGGAAGGCGGCATCGTCGAGGGCGGCGAGTTCATCGAGGCCGGGGGATTTCAGTTCGGCGCGGGCGAACAGGGCCGCTTCGGAGGCGCTGGCGGCGAACTTGTTCCAGGGACAGGCGGCAAGGCAATCATCGCAGCCATAGATGCGGTTGCCCATCGCGGCGCGGAAGTCGCGGGGGATGGGGCCGGCATGTTCGATGGTGAGGTAGGAGATGCAGCGGCGGGCATCGAGCTGGTAGGGCGCGGGGAAGGCATCCGTCGGGCAGATATCGAGGCAGGCGCGGCAGGAGCCGCAATGGTCCGGCTCGGCAGCATCCGCGGCAAGATCGGCGGCCGTCAGCACCGTGCCGAGGAAGAACCAGGAGCCGAGCTCGCGGCTAACGAGGTTCGTGTGCTTGCCCTGCCAGCCGAGGCCGGCAAGGGCTGCGAGCGGCTTTTCCATCAGCGGCGCGGTATCGACAAAGACTTTCACCTCCGCACCAGTGAGCTGGGCGACTTCGCCGGCGAGCTGCTTGAGGCGGGACTTGATCAGGTCGTGATAATCCCGGCCGCGGGCATAGACAGAGATATTGCCGGTGCCCCGCTGGCTGAGTGTGTCGAGGGGATTGTGGTCCGGGCCGTAGTTCAGGGCCACGACGAGGGCGCAGCGGGCATCCGGCCACATGGCGGTGGGGGCGCTGCGGCGCTGGGCCGTGTCCTCCATCCATTGCATCTCGCCGTGACGGCCCTCGGCCACAAACTCCGCAAGACGGGCGCCGGCCTCCCAGGCCGCATCCGCGCGGGCGATACCGGCCGCATCGAAGCCCAGCGCGCGGGCGCGCTGCTTCAGCTTGTCGCTCAAGGTGTCATGCGATTGTGACATTCCGGGGAGAGATACCAGCCCGGGAGGCGGGTTGGAACGCCGGTATGTGCACAGCTCGCCTTGAGCCGGGCATGGCCTGATGTGTAACTCCGCCGGATAAATTCTGGAAGGACCCGCTCATGCGCCTGAACCGCCTTGCCGCCGCCCTCGCCGGCGCCGCCTCGATCCTCGCCCTGGCCGCCTGCGGCGATCCTCCGGCAGCGCCCGTGAAACTGGAAGAGGCGCCGGCCGGTCAATTGCCTGCGGGCGTGACGCCGACGGTCTACCGGCTGAACCTGAAGGCGGACCCGAAGGCGGAGAATTTCACCGGCGCGGTCGAGATCGATGTGACGCTGGACCAGCCACATGCGCGCATCTGGCTGCATTCGGTGGACCAGGACATCGTCAAGGCCTTTGCGCGCCTGCCGGATGGCACCGAAGTGCCTGCCACGTTCACCGGCAATCAGGCCGAAGGCGGCGTCAGTTCGCTCGACTTCGAGACACCCCTGCCCGCCGGCGGCGCGACGCTGGTGCTCGACTATGTGGCGCCGTACAATTTCGGCCTCGCGGGTCTCTACAAGGTGACACAGGGCGAGAAGGATTATCTCGTCACGCAGATGGAAGCGGTCGATGCGCGCCGGATGGTGCCGAGCTTTGACGAGCCGCGCTTCAAGACGCCCTGGGTGCTGACCGTGACGGCGCCCGAAGGCGACAAGGTGGTGGCCAACACCATGGAGCGCGAAGCGCGCCCGCTCGGCGATGGCTTAGTCGAGCACGAATTCCTGCCGACGCGGCCGATCCAGTCCTATCTCGTGGCGCTTGCGGTTGGCCCTTATGACGAAGTGGCGGGTGAGCCAGTGGCACCTGCGCCCGGCCGTCCGGCGCCGATCCCGCTGCGCGCCTTTTCGGCTGCCGGAAAGGGCGAGCGGCTGGCCGACGCGCTGGCGATCACCGATGACATGGTGCTGTGGCAGGAGGCGTATTTCGCGCAGCCCTATCCCTACGGGAAACTCGACCTGATCGCCGCGCCGGACTTTGCGTATGGCGCGATGGAGAATGCGGGCGCGATCGTCTACCGTGAGGCGGCGCTGCTGATCGATGAGCGCACGCCGCTGTCGCAGCGCCGTGCCATCTATTCCACGCACGCCCATGAGCTGGCGCACCAGTGGTTCGGCAACCTGGTGACGCCGAAATGGTGGAACGACATCTGGCTGAACGAAGCCTTCGCGACCTGGATGGCGAACAAGACCATGCACGCGATTGATCCGGGCGGGGAATGGAACCTCAATCCGGTCGCCGGCGGATTGGGCGCGATGGGCAATGACGCGCTGCTGTCGGCGCGCTCGGTGCGCAATCCGGTCAGCACCAATGGAGACATCAACGACGCCTTTGACGGGATCACCTATCAGAAGGGCGGCAGCCTCCTCAACATGTTCGAGACCTATCTCGGCGAGGAGAAATTCCGCGAAGGCATCCGCGTGCATATGCGCCGCTTCACCGACGGCGTGGCGGATGCGGACGATTTCATGGCGAGCCTGGAAGAGGGCGCGGGCGACACATCGGTCACCGCGAGCTTCCGGACGTTCATCTCTCAGCCCGGCATTCCGATGCTGGATGTGGCCGTGAGCTGCGCCGATGCGGGCGCTTCGATGCGCGTGACGCAAAGCCGGTATGCGCCGCTGGGGTCAGAGATCGACCGGCAGGCGACGACCTGGCAGGTGCCGTTCTCCGCGCGGATCGAGACCGGCGGGGCGAGCACGGTTGTGAAACAGCTGCTGACCGAGAAGACCGGGACGATCGCACTGGACGCGTGCCCGGATTTCGTGATGCCGAATGCGGGCGGCACGGGCTACTGGCGCTATGCGTTGGATGAAGCCTCGGCGGCGAAGCTGGTGGCGAATTTCGGCAAATTGTCCGCAGGCGAACAGATGGTGTTTGTCGACTCGCTGCTGGCCGGGTTCAATGCCGGATCGGTGAGCGGAGAGGCCCTGCTTGCCGGCCTTGAAGCCTCGGCGGCGGGATCAGCGCTCGCAGCCAGCCAGCCTTTTGATGCGATCAAGGGCATTCACGCGCGCCTCAGCGCAAAGGGCAAGAACGACCTCTCCGTCTGGATCGAGGCGACCTATGCCCCGCTCGAGAAAAAGCTGAAAGGCAAGCCCGACGCCGCGCTGAGCGACCGCGAGAAGCTGCTGAAGACGGCGCTTGCCGGCCTGCTGATCGAATACGGGAACCGCCCGGCCGCGCGCGCCCAGCTGGTGCGCAAGGCCGAGGCTTATATCGGCCTCGGCCAGGCGGCTAATCCGGACGCCCTGCCGGCGCAGGATGTCGCGACCGCCGTCGGTCTTGCGGCGAAACAGGAAGGCTGGCGCTTCATCGAACCGGCACTCGCCTATGTCTTCGCGTCAGAAAACCAGACCGAGCGGGCGAGCATCCTGAAGGCGCTGGCGGCGAATGCTGAACCGCGCCTTGCCGGGGAACTGGTGGGCGGCGCTGCGAACCTGCCGCTGACTTCGTCGGAAATCTTCACGCTGCTCGGCGGTGCCTTCAGCAATACCGGCGCCATCGACACGGTCTGGGCCGCGTTCAAGGACACGTTCGACGAAACGATTGTGAAGCTGCCGGAAGTGCGCAAGCAGCAGGTCGCAGCGATTGCCGGATCGCTGTGCTCAGCTGAAGACGCGGCGGATGCAAAAGCCTTCTTCGAGGACAAGGCGGCCGCAATTCCGGGCTATGAGCGCAAACTTACCCAAGGCCTCGAACAGGCGAAGCTCTGTTCGGCGCGGGGCGAGACCCAGTTGCCGAAGCTGGCGGCGATACTGGCGGCGCCCTGAGGGCCAATTGAACGGTCTCAGCGCCCCATGAACTGACGGACAGCGTCGGTCGAGAGGGCGAACTTGGCGAAGGACCAGCTATGGTCCTTGCCGAGATTGCCGAGGGTGGCGATCAACTGGCGGCGGTTCTCGCTGCGCGCGCTGAGCCAGGCCTCGGCGCTGCCGGCGCGGACCGCATCCTCGGCCGCTGACGCCTGCAGGCGCACGAGTTCCGAGATCAGGCGGCGGCTGGCGACACGGTCCCAGTAGGGCGCATGGGCAAGACCTTCGCGGGCTGAGGCGCGCAGGCGGTCGAGCCGCAAGGCATCGCCAATGGCGTAGAAGCAGGCCGCCGTTTCAGGCACCGGCTTGCTTACCTGCCGCGCGACATCGACGACGACGAGGCCTTGCGCAAAATAGCTCATGGCGCCGGCCCAGCGCGCGAGCGAATCCGGCGCGCCCCGTTTGATGAAGCCGCGGGCATCGCGCTCGATCCGCGAGGCGGGGAACGCGGTCTGGACAGCGGCCAGCGACGCTTTCAGCTCATTCAGCGGCGCATGGGTCATCTCGACCGCCTCGCCGATGGACATGCCAGGCGCCGCGCGGATGAACCAGGCGGCGGCATCGCTGACGGCCTGGACCGCTTCAAGCTGCAGCTCAGCCTGAAGCGCGGCCGGCGCCTTGTTGTCGAGCGCGAAAACCTCCCGGCGGAAGCTCGCAATGTCGAGCACGGCGCGGGCCGATTCGAGGCCGCGCACGGCTTCGGCCGGCGCCGCTCCGGTAAGCTCGCGCAGGCGCAGCAGGCCGACCGGGCCCATGAAGTCGAGCGTGCGGTTGGCGACAACCGTAGCGATGATCTCACGGCGCAGGCGATGGCCCGCCATGGCTTTCGAGAAGCCGTCAATCGGCGACGGGAAATAGCCCTTCAGGACCGGCTCGAACCAGGGATCGTCCGGCAGGCTGGAGGCGACGAGATCGTCGAAGAGGACGATCTTCGACCAGGCGAGGAGAACGGCAAGCTCGGGCCGGGTGAGCGGCTGATCCCGATCCTTGCGGACCTGCATGCCGGCGGCCGGCGGCAGGCCTTCGAGCGCCCGGTTCAGGACGCCGCGCTCCTCGAGGTAGGCCATCACGCGTTCCAGCGCGTCATGGTCACCGGCGGCGGTCGTGCTCGACAGCGTCAGCGCGTTCGACTGGTCGTAATTGTGCTTCAGAACATGCGCGGCGACATCTTCGGTCATTTCCGCGAGCAGCGCGTTGCGGTCTGCCTCCTTCAGCGTGCCGAGGCGGATCGCTTCCGCCGCGAGGATCTTGATGTTCACTTCGTGGTCGGACGAATCGACACCGGCCGAATTGTCGATCGCGTCGGTGTTGAGCCGTCCGCCGGCGAGGGCAAACTCGATCCGGCCGGCCTGGGTGAGGCCGAGGTTCGCCCCTTCCCCGATGACTTTGGCGCTCAAGTCCCGGCCATTGACGCGGATCGCATCGTTGGCCCGGTCGCCTGCATCGGCGTGGGTCTCGGTCGAAGCTTTGACATAGGTGCCGATACCGCCGAACCAGAGCAGGTCCGCCTCGGCCTTCAGCAGGGCGTGGATCAGCTCGTCCGGCGTCACCGCGTCCTTGGCGAGGCCGGTCAGCGCCTTGACCTGCGGCGAGAGCGGGATCGATTTGGCCGAGCGCGCGAAGATCCCGCCGCCGTCCGAGATCAGGGCCGTGTCATAGTCTGCCCAGCTTGAGCGGGGCAGGTCGAACATGCGCTGGCGTTCGGCGAGATTCTTCTTCGGATCGCCGGGATTGGGATCAAGGAAGATGTGCATGTGGTTGAAGGCCGCGACGAGACGGATTTCCGGCGAGAGCAGCATGCCGTTGCCGAACACATCGCCCGACATATCGCCGACGCCGATGACGGTGAAGGGCTCAGTCTGGATGTCCTTGCCCATTTCGCGGAAGTGGCGCTTGACCGCTTCCCAGGCGCCGCGGGCGGTGATGCCCATCTTCTTGTGATCATAGCCGGCCGAGCCGCCGGAGGCGAAGGCATCGCCGAGCCAGTGGCCCTTCTCGAGGCTGATCGCGTTGGCGGTGTCGGAGAAGGTGGCGGTGCCCTTGTCGGCGGCGACGACGAGGTAGGGATCTTCGCCGTCCCAGATCACGGTGTCCTGCGGCGCGACGAGCTTGCCCTTCACCAGGTTATCGGTGAGGCCGAGCAGCGCGGTGACGAATTCCTTGTAGGCCTCGCGGCCGGTTTCGAACCAGGCCGGGTCACTGCGCAGGGGCAGCTGTTTCGGATAGAAGCCGCCCTTCGAGCCGACCGGCACGATGACGGCGTTCTTGACCTGCTGCGCCTTGACGAGGCCGAGGACTTCGGTGCGGTAATCCGACGGGCGGTCCGACCAGCGCAGGCCGCCGCGGGCGACCGGGCCGAAGCGCAGATGGACACCCTCGACGCGCGGGCTCGACATGAAGATCTCGCGGAACGGTTTCGGCTCCGGCAGATCAGTGAGCTCGCGGCTCGCGACCTTGAAGCTGATGCACGGACGCGGCTCGCCATTGCCGATCGTCTGGTAGAAGTTGGTGCGCTGGATCGCCCGGACCAGATTGAACAGGCGGCGCAGGACCGTGTCGTCGGTGAGGCTCGCGACATCCTTCATCGCCTCCTCGAACTTCGCCTCGATCTTCTTTTCGGCGGCCTTGCGGGCATCAAGCGATTTGTGCGCCTTCGGATCAAACCGCGCGGTGAAGAGATCGAGGATCAGGCGGGTGACCGCAGGGTAGAGCGCGAGCGCGGCTTCCTGCACTTCCTGGGGCTGGTCGATGCCGCTCTGGCGGCGGAAGGCTGCGAGCGCGCGGCAGAGCGCCGCTTCGCGCCAATCTGCGCCGGCGGTGAGGACAAGGCGGTTGAAGCCGTCATTCTCCGTATTGCCGCTCCAGACGGCGATGAAGGCGTCTTCCAGCGCGCCGGCAAGGCGTTCGAGTTCGAGCGGCGCGCCATCGGCGGTCTGCATCGCGAGCGAGTGGACCCAGTAGGTGTCCGGCGCGTCGGCGACCGGTTTGACCGGCGGAACCACGGGATAGCCGGTTTCGAACAGCACGAAGAGGCCGATATGCTCGAACACCGGTACACAGCGCGACAGGGCGATGGCGCCGTCGCGGGCGAAAATCTTTACACGGACCTTGTCCGGATTGTCGCTCGGCCGGCGATAGGCGCGGGCGACGACCGGCCGGCCGGCACTGAGCGCCGCCATGCTGGTCACGTCGACCAGCGCTTCCTCGGGCGGGAAGGCTTCGCGGTAGGCCGCGTTGAACGCGCCGATGAAGGCGCGGGCCCCTTCCCGGTCTGCGCCGGTGAGACCGGACGCCATCAGGAGGTCGCGGAATCCCTGGTCCCAGGTACGCGCAAGCGCAGCGATCTGCTGTTCGAGGTCTTCGGCATCGGGCTCCGGATGGCCGGGCGAGAGACCGATCTCGAAATGGACCCGCGCCATCGGGCCGGCATCGAAATAGGGTTGGAAGGAGCGCAGCTCCCCCTGGTAGGCTTCGGTGAGCACAGCGCCGATGCGCTGGCGCAGCGCCGTGTCGTAGGATTCGCGGGGCACATAGACAAGCGCGGTGACAAACCGGTCGAACTCGTCGCGGCGCAGGAAGACTTTCGTGCGCGGGCGGCCAATCAGATGCAACGCGCCCATGACCATCGGGCCAAGGAGGGTCGAGCGCGTCTGGAAGATTTCGTCGCGCGGCCAGGTCTCGATCAGGTTGGCGAGCGCCTTCTCGGTGTGCCCGCCCGGCGCCGCGCCGGAGGCGGCCATGATCTTCTGGACGCGGCGCCGCATGAAGGGAATCGAGCGCGCCGTCTCGTCATAGGCTTCGGCGGTGAACAGGCCGAGGAAGCGGACCTCGCCGTTCACGCGGCCCTGGTCGTCGTATTTCTTGACACCGATATAGTCGCAGGGGACGCGGCGATGCACGCGGCTCGGCAGGGTCGACTTGGCGATGATCAGCGGTGCGGGCTGGGCGAGGAATTCACCGATTTCGCGCGTCAGCACC
>Ga0214472_10004691_pt1 | contig 14415 bp, 10 predicted proteins | sample RVTome_6_FD_207662 | JGI IMG/M metagenome (GOLD analysis project Ga0214472, IMG submission 207662) | Soil microbial communities from uranium-contaminated site in the Upper Colorado River Basin, Wyoming, United States - RVT140D175 | ecosystem: Environmental > Terrestrial > Soil > Contaminated >... | reverse complement strand
CCGTGCGCTGAGGACGCTCAGCGCCGGGAACCGCACGGTGGTGCACGCCGCCACCGAACAGCAATTGCTCGACCAGATGTGCGCGGTGATCGTGAAGGAGGGGGGCTATCCGCTGGTGTGGGTCGGCTACGCCGAGCATGACGAGCGGCGCAGCATCCGCGGCATGGCGCATGCCGGCGTCGGCTTCGGGCTGGTGGAGGCGCTGCAGCTCACGTGGGACGAGCACGGCATCGGGCGCGGGCCGACCGGCACGGCGATCCGCACCGGCCGGCCGGTGATCGGGCGCAATCTGCATGCGGATCCGGATCTGGCGCAGGCGCGCAGTGTCCTGATCGAACGCGGGTTGCCCGATTACGCGTCGGCGAGCGTCTTTCCCCTGCGCATCGACGGCGAAGTGATCGGCAACCTCAGCATCTACGCCGACGAGCCGGACGCCTTCGACGCGGACGAGGCGCGGCTCCTGGGCGAGCTCGCCGACGACCTGGCGTTCGGCATCGCCACGCACCGCGTGCGCGCGCGCCACGAAGAGGCCGAACGGACCATCGAGCGCATGGCCTATCAGGACAGCGTGACCGGTCTGCCGAACCGGGTCCGCTTGCGCGAATGGCTCGAGCGGGCGATCGGCGAGGCGCGCGGCCAGCACCGACCGCTGGCGCTGCTGGTGCTGAAGGTGGAGCACTTCCAGGAGATTACCGATAGCCTCGGCTACCGTGAGGGCGATCACCTGCTGCGCGAGATGAGCACCCGCCTGACGGCCATTGTGCACGACGACGAGACGCTCGCGCGCGGCGGCGAGGACGAATTCGTGCTGCTGCAGCCGGGCGGCGGCGCCAGCCGGGCGGTCGACGCGGCGCAGCGGGTGATCGCCGGGCTGCAGGAATCGATCGAGTTGTCGGGGCTCATGGTGAACGCCCGCGTGAGCATCGGCATCGCCTTGAGCCCGGGCCACGGCAGCGATCCGGACGCGCTGTTGCGCCGCGCGAGCGTGGCCGCGATGGAAGCGCGCCGCAACGCCGCCGGGTACGCCTTCTACGTCGGCAGCCTCGACCAGGACCATACCCGGCGCCTGGCGCTGATGGGCGACCTGCGCCGCGCCATCGCGGGCAACGAACTGCAACTCTACTGCCAGCCCAAGGTGCGCATCGCCGACGGTACGGTGTGCGGCGCCGAGGCGCTGGTGCGCTGGCCGCACCCGCGCCTGGGCATGATCGCCACCGGCGAGTTCGTGCGCCTGGCCGAACACGCCGGACTCATCAGCCCGCTCACCCACTGGGTGCTGGACGCCGCGTTCAGCCAGGCCTACGCGTGGCACGAGGCGGGCTTCGACCAGCCGCTGGCGGTGAACCTGTCGGCCCACGACCTGCGCGACCCGTCGCTGTTCGACCACGTCAAGGGCCTCTTCGCGACCTGGGGGGTGGCGCCCCGATCGATCGAGTTCGAACTCACCGAAAGTGCCCTGATGGAAGATCCGGCCGGCGCCCAGCAGACCCTCACGCGCCTGAAGCAGCTCGGCGTGGAGCTCTACATCGACGACTTCGGCACCGGCTACTCGAGCCTGAGCTATCTGCGCCACCTGCCGGTCGACGCCATCAAGATCGACCAGTCCTTCGTCGCCAGCATGATCGCCAGCGACGACTCGGCCATCATCGTGCGCTCGACCATCGAGCTCGGGCACAACCTCGGTCTCGGCGTGGTCGCCGAAGGGGTGGAGAACGCCCGCATCTGGGACGAGCTGGCGCGCCTCGGGTGCGACGTGGGGCAGGGCTATTTCGTGAGTCCGCCCCTTCCTGCCGGAAACCTGCAGGAATGGGCGCGCGGATCGCGCTGGCATTAGCCCGCGGCAATGGGCCGGTCACGCTGCGTGTGTTTCCGCCGCAGGCGTCTCATTGGCGGAGAGCGTGACTTGCGCGACGACCGCTGCATCGACCGCGTCGAGGAAATCCTGCCCCCAGCGATGGATGTCGTTGTGCTGCACGATGCCGAACATCTCGCGCAGCCGCGCCGCGGCCTCGGCGCGACTCATGGCGAGCCCGTAGTAACACTTTTCCACCAGGTCGTACGGGTCGTGCGGGTTGGTGAGCACCGCGCCGTGCAGCTCCGCGGCGGCGCCGGCGAACTCGGACAGCACCAGCACGCCGCGCCCGCCGGTGATCCCCTGCGCCGCGACATACTCCTTGGCCACCAGGTTGAGGCCGTCGCGCAGCGGGGTGACCCACATCACGTCGGCCATCGCGTAATAGGCCACCAACTGCTCGAAGGCGAAGGCGCGGAAGAAGAACTGCACGGGCGTCCACCCCACCCGCGAGAAGCGTCCGTTGATGCGCCCGACTGCCTGCTCGATGCGCGTCTGCAGCGTCTGGTAGATCGTCATTTCCTTCGCCGCCGGCACGCACACATTGACGAGCGAGACCTTGCCCTGCAGTTCGGGATGGGTTTCCAGCAGCTTCTCGAAGGCGAACAGCTTTTCCAGCGTGCCCTTGGTGTAGTCAAGCCGTTCGACTGACAGAATGGTGCGGGTGCCGGCCAGCTGCGCGCGCAGCTCGGCCATCAGGCGGGTGGTCTGCGGGTCGTCGAGTACCTGCTGCACGCGTCCCACGTCGAGCCCTACCGGGTGTGCGCCCAGCCCGATGCGCCGCCCGTGCACCTCGATCGCGGTGGTCATCTCGTCCAACCCGACGGCGCAGCCGTAGGTGAGGTAGCGCGGCGCGCAGGCACGCGTCTCCAGCACCTTGACCGGCGCCACGCCGCGCGCCACATCGACGAAGTTCTCCGCCTGGCGCGGAATGTGGAAACCGACGTAGTCGCACTGCAGCAGACTGCCGACGATGTCGCGCCGCCACGGCAGCACGTTGAACACGTCGGCCGACGGGAAATAGGTGTGGTGGAAGAAGGCGATCCGCAGATCCGGGCGCAGCTCGCGCAGGCAGGCGGGCACCATCCACAGGTTGTAGTCGTGGATCCACACCAGCGCGCCCTCGGCCGCTTCGGCCGCGGTGCGTTCGGCGAACAGGCGGTTCACCTTGAGGTACACCACCCAGTCTTCCTCGCGAAAGCGCGCGCGCTCCCAGAACGTGTGCAGGGTCGGCCAGAAGGCCTCCTTGGAGAAGCGCTTGTAGAAGATGTCGACGTCGCTCCTGGCGAGCGGCACGCGCGCGGCCAACAGCTCGGGATACTTGCCGCGGTCGACGTCGGTGTGGACCTGGAAGCCGGATTTGCGCGGGTCGTGCGTGGACCAGGCGACCCACGAGCCCTTCTTGCCGTCGCCGAAGAAGCTCAGGAGGGTGGGGATGATGCCGTTGGGCGAGGCGGGGCGGCGGCGCACCGGCTTGCCGTCCTCGATCGCCTCCTCGTAGGGCAGGCGGTGATAGACCATGACGAGGCTCGCCTTGCCCGGCGCCTCCATCGCCCGCAATTCCGCCTCCACCCCCTGCGGGCCGAGGAAGTTGAAGTGCGCCAGCGCCTCCAGGATGCCGCCGCAGCCGGTGTGGCGCGAGTGCAGCACGCGCGCGCGGTCTGCGGTGGCCGCGAGCAGGGCCGGTTCGGACTCGCCGACGCACACGCCGACGAAGCCATGCCCGTACATCGCCAGATCGTTGAGCGTGTCGCCCGCCACCAGCACCTGGTCCGGGTCGATCCCCAGGTGCTCGACCAGCGCGCGCAGGCTGCTGCCCTTGTTCACCCCTTGCGGCAGGATGTCGAGGTAGCGTTCGGCCGAATAGAGCACCTCGCAGCCCAACTCGGCCGCGACCACGGCGATGTCGTCGGTGACCGCGTCGGCGCCACAGAAGTACGAGCAGCGCCGCTGCTGCGGCACGTCCTGGCGCTCCAGGCGTTCGAAGCGTGTCATTGCGTCCGCTACCGCGCGCTCGCCTGGCCAACGCGCGTCGATCCCGCTCTGGAGCGGTTGCACCGGCTGGCGCGTGCTGCCCTCCACCACCGTCGCGCCGACGTCGCACACGATGAACTCGGGGACTGGGATGGCCGGGTCGGACAGCAGCGGGATCACGTTCTCCAGGCCGCGTCCGGTGACGAAGGCCAGCCTGATCTCCGGGTGGCCCGAGATGAGCTGGTACAGGCGCTGGCGGTGTTCGGGGTCGCCGGCCAGAAAGGTGCCGTCCAGATCGGTTGCAAGCAACATGCGGGGGATTCTCCTGTCGTGATGATCGAATTGCCGACATGAGTGCCGACAGCGTGTGTAACTCGTGCCGGGCGCAATGGCCGCGGGCTGCGTTGCCTGCGGCTGCATCGAGCCCGACCCGCCCGTGGCGGCCGCGACCGCGCGGCGCCGGTGCATCAAGCGCATTGCGCCGTGTTCATTGCGCCCTGACCGCGGCGCGTGTCGGTTCGGGCACCGCGGGTGATTCGGGGGCCTCCGCGGCGCTTGCCCGCGGTTGCCTTCCGGTGATGGGGACGTCGCTCGCCGCCGGCGCTGCCGGCGCGGGTTCGGGAGGCGGCTCCGGCGTCATCATTTCCAGCACCGTGGGCGTGGTGCGCAGCATCGGCACGCAGTGGGCCGCCTCGTCCACGATCTCGTCGGGCGCCCGGCGGGCGCTCAGCAGCGCATAAGCCGCAGTCGGGCCGAACATCGCTGCGATGAACAGCGGCAGCGCCGCGGTGCCGAACCATCCCATGACGAGCCCGCCCAGCGCCGGGCCGAGTGCGGCCCCGGCGCCGTGCAGGAGCAGCACCCCGGCGTTGCCCGCCAGGATCTCGTCCTGATGCAGGTGGTCGATGAGATGCGCCATCACCACCGGGTACAGGGAGAAGGCCGACGCGCCGAAGAGTGCGGCGGCCACCAGCAGCATGGCGCCGGCGGCGCCGACAACGGCCATCAGCAGGGCGCCGGCGGTGGACGCGGCGGCGACCAGGGCGAGCGCGCGGCGCCGGTCCATGCCGTCCGACACCCGCCCGATCGGCCATTGCAGGAGCGCGCCGGCAAGGATGGTGACGGTGACGAACACACCCACCCCCTCGGCGTCCAGCCCCGCCCGCGACGCAAACACCGGGCCCATTCCCCAGAACGCGCCCATCCCGAGTCCGGACGCCAGCGCACCGACGAAGGCCACCGGTGCCGCCCGCCAGATCCGGCGTAGCGCCGGGCGTGGCGCGGCGGCGAGCGTGGGCGGCGCGAGGCGCGTGCCGACCACCGGCATCAGCGCCACCACCGCGAACACGGCGGACACCGAGAACAGGGTGAACGCGGCCGGCGAATCGAGCCGCAGGAAAAGCTGGGCCGCCGCCAGGGCGAGCAGATTCACCGTCATGTACACGGCAAAGATCTGGCTGCGCCGTTCGCGCGGGGCCTCGCTGTTGAGCCAGCTCTCGATGACGGTGTAGAAGCCGACCAGGGCGACGCCGGTCACCAGGCGCAACAGCATCCAGAATGCGGAATCCACCCACAACGAGTGCAGCAGCATGCAGGTGGCCATCGCCGCGGCGAAGAACGCGAAGGCGCGCACGTGGCCCATGCGGCGGATGAGGGGCGGCGCGAAGAAGGTCCCGGCGAAGAAGCCGAAAAAATACGCCGAGGCGATGATCCCCAGCGTCTGCTCGCTGAAGCCGGCGAGACTCCCACGCAGGGCGAGCAGCGTGTTGAGCAGGCCGGTACCGAGCAACAGCAGGGCGATGCCGGCCAGCAGGGCAGAGATGGGAATCAGGTGCGGCATCATGAGCGGCTCGCTCCTCCCGCTTCATTGTTGTTCGGCCTGCGCTATCCGCGGTGCGCCGCCCAGCGGGGAGGTGCGGGCCCGGCCCGCGCGCCACGCGAGGGCGCCGGCGGCGGGCTGGACGGGTGACCTCCGAGCGCGGCGCTTATCCGGCGCCAAGCAGGCTGCGGCGCGCTGCGCCGACCGGGGAGCGGCCAACGGGCCATGGCAAGATGTGTTTGGACAAACATGTTACAGGGTTTTGCCGGGCGCCGCGAACCGCGCTGCGCCGCCCGCCGCGCGCCCCGTACTGCAGGGCGGCGGGATGCTGCGCTGCAGCGGTTGCGTCGGAGGCGGCGAGGTTCTATCGTTGCCGCTTTGCGTCCCGGCCGTTTCCCGCGTGTCCGCCCATCACCCCAAGCTCCGCTCGTTTCGCGACCGCCTGCGCCAGATCGTCCTCTTCGAGGTCGGCGGCATGGTGCTGATCACGCCGCCCTTCGCCTGGGCGAGCGGCGTGCCGCTCGCCGATTCGATCGACCTGCTGGCGCTCCTGGCGCTGCTCGCGGCGCTCTGGAACGGTGCCTACAACACCGGCTTCGATTGGCTCGACGGCCGCCTCAGCGGCCGCTGCGCCGACCGCCGCCCGCTGCCGCTGCGCATGGTGCACGCGGCCGGGTTCGAAGGCGGACTGCTGCTCATGAGCCTGCCGGTGGTGATGTGGGGGACCGGCATGGGCTGGCGCGAAGCGCTCGCCGCCGACGTCGCGCTGGCCGGCGCCTATGTCGTATATGCCTTCGCCTTCAACCTGGGCTACGACCGCGTGTTCCCCATCGAACCGCTCCGGGTCGAGGCGATCGCCCGTGCGCATTGAGCCGGCCGCGGCGCTGCCGCACATCGAACGCGACGCCGACCTGGGCGCGCTCAACACCTTCGGTCTGCCGGGGTTTGCGGCACGGCTGGCGATCATCCGGGACGCTGCGCAGGTCGTGGCGCTCGCCCAATCGCCCGCCGGCTGCGCCCCTCCGTGCCTCGTCCTGGGCGGCGGCAGCAACATCGTGCTCACCGGCGACTATCCCGGGCTGGTGCTCAAGGTCGAGATCCCCGGGCGGCGCCTCGTCGCCGAGGATGCCGACGCCTGGTACGTGGAAGCCGGCGCCGGCGAGCCGTGGCACGACTTCGTGCGGTGGACGCTGGAGCAGGGCTGGCCGGGGCTCGAGAACCTGTCTCTCATCCCCGGCACGGTGGGCGCCGCGCCGATCCAGAACATCGGCGCCTACGGCCTGGAGATGGCGGAGCGCTTCCACGCGCTGCAGGCGGTGTCGCTCGACAGCGGCGAGCGGCTCGCCTTCAGCCGCGAGGCGTGCCGCTTCGGCTATCGCGACAGCGCGTTCAAGCACGCGGCGGCGGGGCGGCTGCTCATCGCGGCGGTCACCTTCCGCCTGCCCAAGCGTTGGGAACCGGTCATCGCCTATGCCGAGCTCGCACGCGAGCTCGCCGGGCGCGGCCCCGGGCGGCCCACCCCGCTCGACGTCTCGGACGCGGTGATCGCCATCCGCCGGCGCAAGCTTCCCGATCCGGCCGAGATCGGCAACGCCGGCAGCTTCTTCAAGAATCCGGTGGTCGATGCGGCGGCGCTGGGGCGGCTCGCGGCCGCGCATCCGGCGCTGCCGCACTACCCGCAGCCGGATGGCAGCCACAAGCTCGCCGCCGGGTGGCTCATCGACCGCTGCGGCTGGAAGGGGCGCAACCTGGGGCCGGTCGGCGCGTTCGACAATCAGGCGCTGGTGCTGGTCAACCGCGGTGGCGCCAGCGGCGTCGACGTGCGGCGCATCGCCGACGCGATCCGGGCCGACGTGCGGGCGCGCTTCGGTATCGAGCTCGAACCCGAGCCGGTCTTCGTCTGATTCCGTTGCGGGCCGCGTGAGCGCCCGTTCAGCGCGGCACCGCCAGGCACGCCGCGAGCCCGGTGGCGATCTCCTCGGCCATGCGCGCCTGGCGGCGCGGGTCGCGCAGCAGCAATTCCTCCTCGCGATGCTTGATCACGCCGGCCTCGAACAGGAGCGCGGGCTGGGTCGCGCGGTACAGCACCACCAGGTCGTCGAAGTAATGCACCGCGTGCAGCGCATCGGCGTATTCGCGGCGGCGCGCGTTCTTGTCGGTCGGTGTGAAGCCGACCCGCTGCAGCCGCGCGCCGATCGCCGTGGCGCACAGCAGGCTGCGCGGCAGATCGGGATTGCGCCGCGACACGAACAGCGAGTGGCCCGCCCAGCGATCGCTGTAGGTCTCGCCGCGGCCCCCCCAATCCCAGTCCTGGAGTTCCCATTCGCTCACCGAATCGTGGTGGATGGAGATGAACGCGTCCGCCTCCGGCACCTGCGCGGGGCGCGCCGCGAGGGATGCGATCGCGCCGTCGGCATTGACCAGCACCCCCTCCAGCCCGATTCGCGCGAGGCTATCGACCACCTTCAACGCCAGCTCGCGATTGAACTCAAATTCGGCGCGTCCGCGCGCGCTCACCGCGCCGGGCTTGGCGATGGTATGGCCGACGTCCACCGCGACCCGCGGGGCGCGCCGGACATCACCGGCGCTTGCCGCGCTCTGCGGCACGAGCGCCAGCAGGAGCCACAGCACTGCCGGCCCTATCCGCAGGGTAGCGTGCCACGCGCCGCCTCGCGGCCGCGAGGTGCACCGTGCCGATCCGCGCTGGCCGTGGCGCAAGCCCCGCACCCCGCCCGCCGGGCGGTAGCCCGCGGCACGCGGCAACCCCCACGGACGGCGATCGGCCGACGCGTTTTGTAAGCTCGCCATGACAGATGAACCCGCAGTGCTAGAATCCCGAAACATTTTTTTACCACTTCGCGCCCTTGTCGGGGAGATTCACATGATTTCGACCGGCCGCCTGGCCATTCTTGCCCTTCTCGGGTCGCTCCTGTGCGTGAGCGCCATCGCCGCTGGGCCCGACGCGAAGGAGCTCGTGAAGCGCAGCCAGACCGACCCCGCCCTGCGCGAGACGCTCCTCCGGGAAGCCCGCAGCGCAGGCTCCTTCTGTGCCAACTGCCACGGCGAAGCCGGCTTCAGCCGCTTTCCCGAGGTACCGAATCTCGCCAGTCAGCACCCGACCTACATCCTCAACCAGATCGAGGCCTTCGTCAGCGGCAAGCGCAAGAACGAGTTCATGGAAGGCCTGATGAAGGTGCTGAGCGAGCGCGACAAGGCCGCCATCGCGCTCGCCTTCTCCAGCGCCCCGGCCCTTCCCGCCTCGGTCAAGCCCGGTCCGCGGGCCAAGGAAGGCGGTGAGTACTTCCAGCGCCTGTGCGCGCGCTGCCATCAGGCCGACGCCCGCGGCGCGGAGACCTTTCCGCGCCTGGCCGGGCAGCAGCAGGAATACCTTCGCGTCACGCTCCGGCGCTACCTCACCATGTCGGGCGAGCGCAACTACCCGCCCATGACCGGCGCCATCATGCAGCTGGGCGAGCGCAACATCGATGCGGTGGTGGACTACCTGTCGAACGCGCAGTGAGCTGACGTGCGCCCGCGCCGGCGCGGCGCTCGCCACGCGGGCGGCGCGCGCAGCCGCGCAAAACCTTCCGTTCCCCGGCGCGTCCAACTTCCGCCAGCGCGGTGCGCCGCAACGGATCGGCTGCACGCGCGGGCGCGCCATGCCCGACAGGATCCCGCCATGCATCGACAGACTCCGCTTCCGGCCCACGTGCCCCTGGTCGTCGCGACCCGGGGCGAGGCCCCCGAGTCCGTCCATTACGGGTCGGTGGCGGTGGCCGATACGGCCGGCCGGCTGCTGTGGAGCGTTGGCGACAGTGACTTCCCCGTGTTCACCCGCTCCACCCTGAAGCCCTTCCAGGCGCTGCCCTTCGTGCGCGGCGGCGGGCCGGCGCACTTCGGCTACTCGCCGCAGCAGGTGGCGCTCCTGTGCGCCAGTCACTCGGGTGAACCGCGCCACCTCGCGGCGGTGGCCGACATGCTGGCGCGGGCCGGCTGCAGCGCGGCCCAATTGCAGTGCGGCTGCCATGTACCGCTGTTCTTCGCCGCCACGGGGCAATCGCCCCCCGCCGATCTCGTGGCGAGCCCGCTGCACCATAACTGCTCCGGCAAGCACGCGGGCTTTCTCGCCTGGTGCCGTCAGCACGGCGCGCCGCTGGAGCATTACCTCGACCCGCAGCACCCGCTGCAGCAGGCCATTCGCCGCTGCGTGGCGCGCCTCGCCGGCTGCGACGAGGCCGACATGCCGATCGGCGTCGACGGCTGCGGCGCGCCCAACTACGCCTTGCCCCTGGCGCGGCTGGCGGGGCTCTATGCCCGCCTCGCCGCGCCGCCGTCCGGCGACGACGAGGAGGGCGCGGCGCTGGCTGCCTTGCACGCGGCGATGGCGACGCACCCGGCGATGGTATCGGGGGAAAACCGCGACGACCTGATCCTGGCGGACGGCGTGCCCTGCGTCGCCAAGGCCGGCGCGGAAGGGATGCAGGCGCTGGCCATCTCCACGGCCGGACTGGGCATCGCCTTCAAGGTGGCCGATGGCGGCGCGCGCGCCATGCGCGTCGTCACGGCCGCTGTGCTGGCGCAACTCGGCCTGCTGCCGACGGCGCGCGAAGACGCCCTGGGATCGTGGCGTCAGGCGGAGATCCGCAACCAGGCCGGGCGCCTTACCGGCGAGTTGCGGCCGGTTTTCGAACTCCGCCGCCACTGATCCGTCCAACCTGGCGTTCCGGCCGCCGACCGATCGGCAGCCGGATCGCGCCCGGCGGCGCTCCTGCGCGTGGAGGAGGAGAAGATCATGCCCACCTACGAATATCAGTGTCGCAAGTGCGGCGAAGTTTTCAATGTGGTCGAGCATCTCGTCGAACACGAGAAGACGCCCCATCGCTGCCCCAAGTGCCGGAGCGAGGAGGTGGAGCCGGTGCCCACCGCCTTCTTCGCCAGAACGTCGAAGAAGAGCTGACGCTGGCGCGGCGGCGCCGGTAAACGGGTGCCGGGGCGAGCGGGGGCGCGCCGCAGCGGCGTTCGGCCCCCGTTTTCCGGACCCGTCACCGGCGTGGCCACCCCGGTGAGCGGCGCCCGGGTGGAACGGGGCGGCCCGCGCCGCGCCGCCCGAGCAAGCCGAAGCGCCTGCGGAGCCTGCCATGCCTGCCGCGTCGTCACCGCCTTTCGCCCTTCCCCTCGCCACGCGGCCCGGGACCCCTTCTTCGATCCGGCTCGGGCCGCCTCCGGCGCTGTGGCCGCTGTACGAGCAGCTCGATGCCTTACGCCGCTGGCAGGGCCGCATCCTCGACGCCGCGGGCTGCGGGCCGCAGCAGTGCCCGCCGCGCGAAGTGCTGCGCCGGCCGGGCTACAACTTGCAGGCCTATGCGCCCGCACAGGGTGCCGGGTCGCCTATCGTGATCGTGCCCGCGCCCATCAAACCGGCCTACGTGTGGGACCTTGCGCCGGGCAGCAGCGTGGTCGAAGCGTGCCTGGCGGGCGGGCTGCGCCCCTACGTCGTGTGGTGGGACACGCCCGCGCCGGAGTTCGGCCTCGCCGCGTACGCCGACCGCTTCCTCGCCGAGTGCCTTGACGCGGTCGCGGCCGAGACCGGGCAGGCGCGTGCCATCCTCGCCGCCCATTCCCTGGGCGGACTGTTTGCCGCCGCCTTCGCCGCGCTCCATCCGGAGCGGGTGGCCGCGCTGGCGCTGATTGCCGCGCCGCTCAATTTCGGCTTTAAGCAAGAGGACGGGGCGCTGGGGCCGATCATGGCGGCGCTTGGCCGGGCCCGCTGGCTCGAGCGCGCGCCCGCCGGCAATCTGCCCGGCTCCTTTCTCAGCCTGGCGGGTTTTCTCGCCGCGCCCGCCGCGTTCGGCCAGGAGCGCATCGCGGACTGGCTGCGCAGCCTGCCCGACCGGTCCGCCGCCGGCACGCACATGCGGGTCGAGCGCTGGACCCTGGACGAACGGCCCCTGGCGCGGCGCCTGGTGGAGGAGCTCGTGGAGCGGGTGTATCCGGACAACGCCCTCATGACGGGGCGGCTCGCGCTGGAATCGGGTTGCCCTTCGCCGCGCGGGCTCACCGCGCCGCTGCTCACCGTCGCCGATGCCGGCTGCCCGGTCGTGCCGCCGCGCTCGCAGCTGCCCTTTCATGCCGCGGCGGCGAGCCACGAAAAGCGGCTGCTGTGGTACGGCGGCGACACGGGCGTGGGCATCCGCCACATCGGGCCGCTCGTCGGCCGGAGCGCCCACCGGGAGCTGTGGCCGCAGATCCTGGCGTGGCTGTGCAGCCGTGCAGGGGGCGGGTGAAATATTGGGCCAAACGCAGTTTGCTATAATGCAGCCACTTCCGTGCCAGATGGCCGGTGCGGCGGACAGTGCGAACGCTCGGAGAAAGCTTCGCCACGGCCATCGTCCGGCGCCCTGCGCCGGACACTTCAGGTTCTCTCTACGGACTTCAGGGCTGCCCTGGCGCCCCGAGTGGCGATGCGGTACTTCAACTGGACCACGGACGTGATTCAGTGCCCGCCCGGTGCGCGACGCCGGGCCGCGGCCAGTGAGCGTCTTGCCCCGTTCATGCCGCCGAGGCATGGACCGGTCCCTGAACCGGAGGAGGGAAACGGCATGTGTGGCATTTCAGGTGAAGTGAGATTCGACGGCCAGGCGCCGGAGGTGGCGGCGCTGGCGACGATGAACGCGCGCCAGCGCCAGCGCGGTCCCGACAGCGAGGGGCTCTTCGTGCAGGGCGCGTGCGCCTTCGGCCACCGCCGGCTGAAGATCATGGATCTGTCCGAGGCGGCCCAGCAGCCGATGTTCGACCCCCAGCTCGGGCTCGGCATCGTCTTCAACGGCGCGGTGTACAACCACCCCGAGCTGCGCCGCGAGCTCGAACAGCGCGGCTACACCTTCTACTCGCATGGCGACACCGAGGTGCTGCTCAAGGCCTACCACGCGTGGGGGGCGGACTTCGTGCATCGGCTCAACGGCATGTTCGCGTTCGCGATCTGGGAACGCGACAGCGGCCGGGTGGTGCTCGGGCGCGATCGGCTCGGGATCAAGCCGCTCTACTGGGCCGACGTGCCCGGCGCGCTGCGTTTCGCCTCCAGCCTGCCGGCGCTCCTCGCGGCGGGCGGCGTCGACACCGCGATCGACCCGGCGGCGCTCAACTATTACCTTTCTTTCCACGCGGTGGTGCCGGGCCCGCATACCATCCTCGCCGGGGTGCGCAAGCTCGCCCCCGGCTCCCTGATGACCATGGAAGCGGACGGCAGCCGCGCTGAGCGCAGTTTCTGGACGCTCACCTTTCCGCGCGACCCGGCCGACGAGGCGCGCAGCTTCGAGGAGTGGACCGACCTCCTGCTCGACGGGCTGCGCGCCGCGGTCAAGCGCCGGCTGGTGGCGGACGTGCCGGTCGGGGCGCTGCTCTCGGGCGGCGTCGATTCCAGCCTCATCGTGGGCCTGATGGCCGAGGCGGGGGTGGCCAATCTGCGCACCTACAACGTCGGCTTCGAGGATGTCGGGGGCGAGAAGGGCAACGAGTTCGAGTACGCCGACATCGTGGCGCAGCGCTTCGGCACCGTGCACGAGCGCATCTTCGTGCCCGAATCGGAACTCATCGCGCGCCTGCCCGAGGCGGTCGCGGCGATGAGCGAGCCGATGGTGAGCCACGACTGCATCGGCTTCTACCTGCTGTCCGAGGCGGTGTCGCGCTACAGCAAAGTCGTGCAGAGCGGGCAGGGGGCGGACGAAGTGTTCGGCGGCTATCACTGGTACCCGAAGCTCGTCGGCAGCGCGCATCCGGTGGCCGACTACCTCGACGCCTTCCGCGACCGCGACTATGAGGAATATCGCCGCGTGGTGAGCGAGGCGCACCACGCCATCGACTGCAGCGGCGCCTTCGTCGCCGCCTGCTTCAACCTGCCCGGCGCCGACGACCCGGTGGACAAGGCCCTGCGCCTGGATACCACGGTGATGCTGGTCGAGGACCCCGTGAAGCGCGTCGACAACATGACCATGGCCTTTGGCCTGGAGGCGCGCGTGCCCTTCCTCGATCACGAGCTGGTGGAGCTCGCCGCGCGCATCCCGGCCCGCCACAAGCTCGCCCACGGCGGCAAGGGCGTGCTCAAGGCGGCCGCGCACAAGGTGATCCCCGCCGCGGTGATCGATCGGCCCAAGGGTTACTTCCCGGTGCCGGCCCTGAAATACCTGCGCGGCCCGGTGCTCGAGCGGGTGCGCGACGCGCTCGCGAGCCGCGCCGCGCGCGAGCGCGGCCTGTTCCGCCAGGACTACGTCGCCACCCTGCTCGCCGATCCGGCCGCCCACCTCACGCCGCTGCATGGCTCCAAGCTGTGGCAGCTGGGGCTGCTCGAATGGTGGCTGCAGACCCATGTCGCGTGAGGACACGGTGATGATCCGCAAACAGCTCGCGCGGGCGCTGCGCCCGGGGCACCAGCCGCTGCACCTGCCCGTTGGCCAGCCCGAGGCGGCGGCGATGCCGGTGAACGTGGTGATCGAGTGCGGCTGGGGGCGCCTGCTGCCCGGCCAGACGTGGCGCGATCCGGCGCAGCTCGCCACGGAACTGCTGCAGGAGCGCCCCGGCCAACGCGACATCGCGTTCTATGTCGAGTCGCCGCAGGTGGCGGTGGCGAGCGCGCCGCAGCAGCTCTTCGTGGATCCGTCGGAGGCGTTCCGCCTGTGGCTGGGCGGCTATCGCACCCAGCATCCGGGGCGGCGCGGCTTCACCTTGCGGCGCCTGCGTACCCGGGCCGATGTGGCGGCGATCAACGGGCTATATC
>Ga0214472_10004689_pt1 | contig 14417 bp, 10 predicted proteins | sample RVTome_6_FD_207662 | JGI IMG/M metagenome (GOLD analysis project Ga0214472, IMG submission 207662) | Soil microbial communities from uranium-contaminated site in the Upper Colorado River Basin, Wyoming, United States - RVT140D175 | ecosystem: Environmental > Terrestrial > Soil > Contaminated >... | reverse complement strand
GCCGCGTCTGCCAGGCGTTGGCCGGCAATCCCAGCCATTCGCTCAAGGTGATCGGAGTCACCGGCACCAACGGCAAAACGACGACCAGCTATTTGATCGCCGCCGTATTGGAAGCCGGCGGTTTACCCTCCGGCGTGTCCGGTACGCTCGGGCAATACGACGGGGTGGAGTTGAAGCCCACCGGACTGACCACGCCGACCGCGCCGCAATTGGCCCGTTATCTGGCCGATACTCAGGCCAACGGCTGTACGCACGCGGCGGTCGAGGTCTCCAGCCACGCGCTGGCGCTGTTGCGCATGGCGGGAGTGGACCTGGACGTGGCCTGCGTGACCAATGTCCAGCACGATCATTTCGATTTTCACGGATCGGCCGCAGAGTATCTGTCGGCCAAGCGGAAAATCTTCGACCTGCTGTCGCCCGACGGCGTGGCGGTGTTGAACGCCGACGACCCGAAATGCGCCGACATGCTCGACTGGTTCGCCGGGCCGGTGCTGACTGTCGGCATCGACCGGGCGAGCGAAATCTCGGCCGTCGCGGTGGAGCAGACCCGGAGCGAACAGACCTTCCTGTTAAACATGGGCCACGAGACGGTCCCGGTGCGCACCACGTTGATTGGCCGACACAATATCTACAATTGCCTGGTGGCGGCCGCCGTGGGCATGGTCTACGGCCTGGAACCGGAACGGATCGCCCGAGGCTTGGAATCGATCGAAAAAGTGCCTGGCCGGTTGGAACGCCTGGAATGTGGACAGCCGTTCGGCGTGTTCATCGATTACGCGCACACACCCGACGCCTTGTTGAGCACGCTAACGGCGTTGCGCAGCGTCACGCAGGGCCGGGTGATCTGCGTTTTTGGCGCCGGCGGCGACCGCGACCGAGTCAAACGCCCGTTGATGGGCGAAGTGGCCGAGCGACATGCCGACGTCGTCGTGCTCACCAGCGACAACCCACGCACGGAGAATCCGAAAACCATCATCGGCGACATCCTTTCCGGCACCGATCATCCAGAGCGGATGCACGTGCTGCCGGACCGCGCCGCGGCCATCCGTTGGGCGTTGGAAGACGCCGTGGCCGGCGACTGCGTGTTGATCGCCGGCAAGGGCCATGAAGACTATCAAATCATCGGACACCGGCGATATCCGTTCGACGACCGTGAAGTCGCCTGCCAGTGGCTGTATGGGCTTTCCGCCAAAGCGGCCGCGTAGGCAACGAAGTTTTAGCGTAGCGAATCAAGTCGAAGAAACGTTGGCGATCTACCGTATGGCTTCCTCGAATACTTTAACCCTGAAATCGTTCTGCGACGTTGTCGGCGGACGCCTGAATGCGGACCGCGACGATGAGCAGCGGCCATTGGCCGCCCGCATCGTGACCGACAGCCGGCAAGTACAGCCAGGCGACGTGTTTTGGGCACTAAGAGGACCCACGCACAGCGGCGCCGACTTCATCGACGATGCGCTCAAGCGCGGAGCACAAGGGATCGTCGCCGAGACAAGCAGCAACCACTCGCCGTCGGACTGTTGGACGGTCACCGTGCCCGATGCGCTGGCGGCGCTGTGGGACCTGGCCCGCTGGCGGCGGCGACAGTTTAAAGGCCGTGTGGTCGGCGTCACCGGCAGCGTCGGGAAGACGACGACACAGCGGATGATCCACAGCGTTTTGAGCACGCGACTGTCGGGAACCGCCAGTCCGCGCAGTTACAACAATCACGTCGGCGTGCCGTTGACGATGCTCCACTGGAACGACGAAGACGACTATGCCGTGGTCGAGTTAGGCGCCAGCGCCCCGGGTGAAATCGCCGCGCTGGCCGAATTGACCGCGCCGCGCGTGGGCGTGATCACGGAGATCGGCGACGCGCACCTGGGCGGCTTCGGCGATCTGGAAGGCGTGGCCCGCGCGAAGTTCGAGCTGTTCCGCGCATTGCCGCACTACGGCTGGGCCGTCGTCAACGGAGACCGGCGCCGGCTGCGCCGGCTGACTCATCATCTGCAAACCAACCTCGTCACCTTTGGACGCGGCGTCGACTGTAACCTGCGAGCCGACGACGTGCAAAGCGACGGCGGCACGCTGCGGTTTCGCCTGGACGGCCATCCTTTTCACGTGCCAGTCTGGGGACGGCATCATCTCAGCGCGGCGCTGGCCAGCATCTCGGTCGGCCGGATATTCGGCTTGGACGCCGAAGACATTGCCGCCGGATTGGCGCGCTACGAACCGGCGCCCATGAGGTGCGAAGTCCGGCAGGTCCGCGACGCGACGATCATCCAAGACACGTACAACGCCAGCCCGCTGGCAATGCGGGCCGCGCTGGATCTGCTGCGCGACTTTGAAGCCACGGGCCGGCGCGTGGTGGTTTGCGGCGACATGCGCGAACTGGGACGGCGGGCAGCGGCGCTGCACCGGAAATTGGGCGCGGACGTGGTGTGCCGGTCGGGAGCGGATTTGCTCGTCGCCGTCGGCCGGCACGCAGAAGACGTCGTCTCGGCCGCGCGCGACGCAGGTATGCCGAAGGAAAACGCCGTGGCCTGCCATACCAGCCAAGAGTGCGCCGCCGAAGTGGCCGTACGACAAGTGGCCGGCGACGTAATTTTAGTCAAAGGATCCCGGGCATTGGCCCTGGAAGCAGTGGTCGACGCGCTGGAAGGGAGTGCCGACTCCAATGCGGCCTCACTCGCTTTCGCCAGCTAACGAAACAAACACGAATCACGTCGGGCGAGCGTTCGCTCGGCAGCAAGCAATTTGAGGTTCTGTCGATCGTGTTCGAGTTTGCGGGAACTTGAACCGTACCCTCCCTCCTGGGTAGGAGCAACATGCTTGCCGAAACACGCGGTTACTGGGTCGACCGCTTCGGCAAGTGCTTCACGACGGAACCTACGACTGAGCGCCGCTGGCGGCCTCGTGCCGCCGGCGGTGCCTCAGGGAACACCTCGGCGCCGGTATGTTGGTTTGGCTAAACGACTGGCTGTACGTACCGGGCGCTGAATCGAGCGGGCTGATCAAGATCACCCTGCGCGCGGCGTTGGCCGCGATGGCCAGCTTCACGCTGGCACTATTCTGGGGACCGCGGCTGATCGCCTGGTTGCGGGTGCGGTATCGCGAACGGGTCGTGACGCCTTCGGCAGGGTTGACCGAACTGCACCGTGACAAACAGGCGACGCCCACGATGGGCGGGTTGTTTCTCGTCGCCGGACTGTGCGCCGCCCTTGCCGTCTTCGGCGACTTGTCCAATCCGTTCATCGGTCTGGCGCTGATGCTGGTGATCGGGCTGGCGTGGCTGGGCGCCTGGGATGACTTGACCAAACTGACCGGCGATTCACCCGGCATTTCGCCGGCCGCGAAACTGGCCGGCCAAACGCTGATCGCCGCCGCCGTCTCCTTTCTATTATACGAACACCACCGCGAGACGGCCGGCGCACTCGATCTGGTGTTGCCGCTAGTCGGCGAGCGTCTTCAACTGGGATGGCTGTTCGTGCCGTTGTCAATAATCGTCATCGTCGGCAGCAGCAATGCAGTGAATCTGGCCGACGGGCTGGACGGGCTGGCCGGCGGCTGTTTGATCTTCTGCACCGCGGCCATGGCCGTGGCGGCCTACGCCGCGGGGCACGTCGAAATGGCCCGTTATCTGGGCGTGACCGCCGTGCCGGGTGCCGGCGAAATGCTGATCGTCGCCGCCGCGATGATCGGCGCCGTGCTGGGTTTTCTCTGGTTCAATTGCCATCCGGCACAGGTATTCATGGGCGACACGGGATCGCTTCCCTTGGGAGGATTGCTCGGCCTGATGGCGGTCGTCGCCCGGCAAGAGCTGCTGTTGGTCGTCGTGGGCGGCGTGTTCGTCGCCGAGGCGGTGAGCGTGATCGTACAAGTGGCCTATTTCAAGCTGCGTGGCCGCCGGCTGTTGCGCTGCGCCCCTTTGCACCACCACTTTCAGTTTCTGGGCTGGCCGGAAAACAAGATCGTCGTCCGCTTCTGGATCGCCTCGGCGCTGTGCGCCGTGCTGGGGATCGCCGCGTTGAAATTCAACGTGTACGACGGTTCGCCACTTGAGCCGTCATCGATTACGGCCGCCGAAGGCGTGTTGAGACGGTGACACCGCGCGCGGCATGGTCTGACAGGCCCCTCGCCGTCCACGGCACAATCGGGACATTATTTCTTGTTCGCCGCCACGTCGTCACTGCCTTTACGTTTGGTCTACTCGTGACGAAGTGGCCGGATTGTTGTACCGTTGACGTCATGGGGTCCGATCCACGACCGTGAGTTCCGCAGCGGCGGACGATCCATGGCAGCCAAACGCAATCCGGCGATGGGGTGGTCGCGGCTGTTGTTCTGGAAATTGTTCGTGCTGTACACGGCCCTGAATCTGGCGGCCATTGCCACGTTCGTGGTGATCGTTTCCGGCTGGCAGGAAGATCAGGTCATCGATCAAGTCACGCAACGGCTGCACGATTCGGCCGCGCTGTTGCGCAGCGATCTGGCGGACTTGTTGCCGCAAGGACGCACGGCGGAACTGCAGCGGCGCGTGCAGGCGCTCAGCCGTCAGATCGACACGCGAATCACGCTGGTGGCGATGGACGGAGAGGTGCTGGCCGATTCGGAGATGGCGAATCTCGCGGAAATCGCGGAAATGGACAACCACGGCCGACGCCCGGAATTGTTGCAAGCGACCGCGGACGGCAGGGGCGCCTCGGAACGCACCAGCACGACGGTGCACCAACGGATGTTGTATTTTGCCCTGCGCGCCGACGCGGACGCAGTGCCCATCGGGCTGGTGCGCACCTCGTTGCCGCTGACGGAGATCAACGCCGAGGTGGCCGCACTCCGCCGGCTGATCTGGCTGGTGGCCGGGTCGGTCAGTCTGGTCGTCATCGTGGTGACCTACTTTTTGGTTGCCCGCCTGGTCCGGCCGTTGACCGTGTTGACCCAAGCCGCGGAGGCCATCGGCGCCGGCGATTTTGAGCACGACGTGCACGTCTCCAGTCGCGATGAAATGGGACGCTTGGCGCAGGCGTTCAATCGGATGACCGAGCGGCTGCGCCTCCGGCAGTCGGAACTGCGGGAGAGTAATGAACGGCTGGCGGCCGTGTTGGGTGGCATGGGCGAAGGCGTGCTCGCCGTCGATCACCGCGACCGCATCGTGCTGGCCAACGCCGCGGTGGGCCGCCTGTTGAAGATTTCGCCGGAGGCTTCAACGGGACGCCCGCTGTTGGAGTGTGTCCGCAATCATCGGCTGTATCAAACCGTGGTCGATGCCCGCAACGCCGCGGGGCCCGTGAGCGCCGAAATCGAGTTACGCGACGCGCAAGCAAAAGTAATCGCCGTGAACGCCGCGGCGGTGGCCGGTGAAGATTCTCCGCGGGTGGTGCTGGTGCTGCACGACGTGACGGAGTTGCGGCGATTGGAAACCATGCGTCAGGATTTTGTGGCCAATGTTTCCCATGAGTTGAAGACACCACTCAGCGCCATCAAGGCCTACGCCGAAACGCTTCAATCCGGGGCAATCGACGACGACGCTAACAACCTGCGGTTCGTTCGCCAGATTGAAGAACAGGCCGACCGGCTTAGTCAGTTGGTGCTCGATCTGATCAGCCTGGCGCGGATCGAATCGGGACAGCAGGCGTTCGACATTGTGCCCGTCGATTTGGCCGAGGTGGTCGAGTCGTGCCTCGCCGGGCATCAGGCGGCGGCGGTGGCGAAAAATATCTCGCTTGGGCAGGCGGCCGAAATGCCCGTGGTTCGGGTGCTGGCCGATAACGAGGGTTTGGTTCAGATTCTAGATAATCTGATCGACAACGCGATAAAATATACCCCAGAGCGCGGTCGCGTCACGGTCGGCTGGCGGGTCGAGGGGAACACCGTATTCATCGAAGTCCGCGACAACGGCATCGGCATTCCGCCAGAGTACTTGCCGCGGGTGTTCGAACGCTTCTTCCGCGTCGACAAGGCCCGCTCACGAGAGCTTGGGGGAACAGGGTTGGGATTGTCGATTGTCAAACATCTGGCGCAATCCTTTGGCGGCGGCGTCCACGTCGAAAGCCAGCCCGGCAGTGGCAGCACATTTGCCGTCAGCTTGCCGCGAGCATGATAAGGTTGCCGCCATGAGGAAATGCTTTCATGCCACTACCGACCGGCGACGCTTGGCGTTTTGGAATTGGCAGGCCCCCGGCCTCGCTTACTATTCATGGTTTCTTCATTTTCCCTTCACACGGCACGTCTATACTCAAGGTTTCTCATGGACCACGTCACGAAGAGTGCCGACGACGTCATTTACCTAGTCGAAGGCGAGATTGCCAGACACAAACATGGTGAGATTATTTCAACCTATTCTTGACGGCGCCATGACTACTCCCCACGTGTTGATCGTTGAAGACGACCGGTCGCTGGCCGATGTGCTGCTTTACAATTTCGAAAAGGCCGGCTACGACGTAACCGTGGCCCGCGACGGACAGGACGGTCTGAATCTGGCCCGGCGGCGTCCTCCCGACGTGGTCGTGCTGGACTTGATGTTGCCGGTCATCGACGGGCTTGAGGTCTGCCGGCAACTGCGAGCAGACCCGCAGACCGAGAGGGCCCTGGTTTTGATGTTGACGGCCAAGGCGGAGGAGACCGACCAGGTGGTGGGTCTGGCAATGGGCGCCGACGACTACGTCACCAAGCCGTTCAGCGTGAAGGTGTTGCTGGAACGGATCAAAGCCCTGCTGCGGCGCCGCGGCGGCGAGCAGGACGATCGCGACGTGGTGGTCAGCCAGGGTATCGAAATCGATCGCCGCCGACATACGGCCACCGCCGTCGGGGTGTTGTTGGATCTGACCCCCAGCGAGTTTTCGCTGCTCGACGCCCTGGTCCGGCGCCCCGGAGTGGCGTTCACCCGCGCCGAGTTGATCGACGCCGCGCTGGGAGACGCGATCGTGCTGGAACGGACGATCGACGTGCACATCCGGGCATTGCGCAAGAAAATGGGTGGCAGCGCCCCGTTGATCGAAACGGTCCGCGGCGTGGGCTACCGGTTTCACGACGCGCGGATGAGCTCCACGGTTTGAATAGAGGGCAGTAGGCAGAGGGCAGTAGGCGGTAAAAAACGTCTCGGCTATTTCAAGGGAGATAATAGAAACGCTGTCGACTCCGGCCAAGTCGGCCGGCAAATGCAACGGACTGGCCAATCGTTGATTTCTGCCCTCTGCCCTCTGCCCTCTGCCCTCTGCCTACTCCCCTCTGCCCTCTGCCTACTCCCCTCCGCTCTCTGTCGCACGGATGTACGACTCCACGTTTTCTTCCAGGATGGAGAGCGGGACGGCGCCGCTGCCCAATACGACGTCGTGAAACGCGCGGACGTTGAATCGCGCTCCCAATCGTGCTTCGGCATCCGCGCGGAGTTGCCGAATCTTCAATTCGCCCGTCTTGTAGGCCAGCGCCTGACCGGGCCAGGCGATGTAGCGATCGACTTCGTTGGTAATGTTCAACAGCGTCAGCGCCGAGTGTTCGGCCATGAAATCGATCGCTTGCTGCCGGGTCCACCCCAGATAGTGAATTCCGGTGTCGACCACCAGCCGGCAGGCCCGCCACATCTCATAGCTGAGTCGGCCGAAATCCTGGTACGGATCGGTATAAAAGCCCATCTCCAGCCCCAGCCGCTCGGCATACAGTGCCCAGCCCTCAATAAACACGGTAAAACCCGCGAACCGCTGAAACGCCTGCAGGTCGGTCTGCTCCTGTTGCAATGCAATTTGCAAATGATGACCCGGCACCGCTTCGTGCAGCGAAAGGGCCTCGATCTCGTACAGCGGCCGGCTCTTCAGGTCGTAGACGTTGACGTAGTAGAACCCTGCGCGCGTGCCGTCGCCGGCCGGTTCTGAGTAATAGGCGGTCGTCGTATTGGGGGCGATGAAGTCCGGAATCTTTCGCACGCCATAGGGAGTGCGCGGCAACGTGCCAAACAACGACGGCAATTTCCCGTCCGCCTTTTTGAGCACGTAGCTCGTCTCCTTCAGCAATTGCTCCGGGTCGTCGACGTAAAACCGCGGATCGGTCCGCAGGTACTCGACAAACGCGGCGAAGTCGCCTTTGAATCCGACCCGCTCGATCAACGCGCGCATCTCCCGGCCGATCCTCTCGACTTCGGCCATCCCCGTGTCGTGAACCTCCTGCGGGGTGAGATCGAGCGTGGTGAACCGGCGCACCCGATGCCGGTAGAATTCCCGCCCGCCGGGCAACGCGCTGGCGCCAATTTGTCCACGGGCGGCCGGCACGTACTCGTCGGTCATGAATTGCAGAAAGTCGCGGTAGCCCGGCACGAGCCCCTCGGTGATTGCCTGACAAGCCGACGCGGCCAGCCGCCGCCGGTCCGCGTCGTCGATGCCCGACGGAAACTCGCGCAGCGGCTGGTAGAGAAGGCTGCGCGTCGGATCGTCGACGATGTGCGTCGTGATCGGAGCCTCGTAGCCGCGCAGCACCACGGCCGGCAGCACCATGCCGGCGGCGACACCGGCGCGCATCAACTCGATGTGCTGCAGTGCGTACGTTTTGAAGCCGCGCAGCCGGGCGATGTAATTCTCATAGTCGCGCACCGTATTCAACGGCACATTACGATTCAGTTCGGCGAACTCGACGTGAAATCCCGAACGGTTGGTGATCGGCATGAAATGAGTCTGAAACTCATATTCGGCGATCTGGTCCGCTTCGAGACGGCCGAAGATGTCGAAACTGATCTGTTCGCGCCGGGTAAGTTTCCTGCGGTCGATTTCCCTCAGGCGTGCCAGGAACTGTCGCTGGGCAGCCAAGCGGCGTTGATAGCTTGCCACCGTCACTTCCGGCAACTGGTCGTTGTAGCGGCTATCGCCCACGCGCGTGGCGAAGAGCGGATCGTCCCGCAGTCGAAACTGCCAGGCATCGTCCAGTAACTGGGCAAGCTGTATTGAAGAAGTCTCGTCAGCCGGACAGGGCCGAGCCAAACAGACGAAAACAACCGCCAAACACCCGGCGAGCATGTATTGACAATATCCGCGCAACATCGAAAAACTCCCAATGTGCTCACCCCCGGCGTTAGCCGTCCAGGGAACACTCCAAGCGCCATAAAGTGGTTTGCTGTGCGAGTCGAACATCGTACACCGCGGGCAGATTGGCGTCACGCACCGCAAAGCAATCTCTCTCTGGGACAGTGCCCCCGACGGCGGCGGTTTCCCCGTAAGGGTGGTTACAGTCCCATTCCCCTAAGTTTAGACTAGTATCCGTCTTGTCAGCAGTTGGTGCGGAACGGATTTAAGAGGTTGATTCGAGCGGAGTTGCGGTCGGCGCTTCCGCCACCTACTCCCGCCGAATGCGTTTCACACATCGCCCCTTGCTGGCTGCTGGGCGACGATTCCGAAACGCCAGCTTGCGCCGGCGACGGAGTCCGCGGTTTTGGCCACGTGCAACGATGATCGGAACGCGCGATCACACGCCGCGGCCATTGGTAGATGGACCGCGCCGGGGAGCAAACGTTGGAGTCTAGCGCGCTGGCGCTGCTGCTATGTCGGCGGTCGTGTCGCGCGCCACGAGCGATTGGAAAGTGCCTCAAAGGAAACCAGAATGGAATCACTCGCCACGCGCGACTCAATGAACCTGGCCCTGTGCCCCCTTTTCCGCCACGTCGCCCTTTACTTTTTCGTGACGATCTTTTGCTTCGCCGGAAAACCCATACCGGCCGCAGAACCATGTCTCTCCACCGCCAAAAATCCTCCCGGTGATCGGGCGATCGTGCCCACCGTTCATCGCTCGGCGAATTTCCTCGTCCATACGGATCTTCCGGACGAGGAAGCGGCCGCTCTGCTGGGGCGTCTGGAAGCCACCTTGCGGACCATCTCCAACTACTGGCGGCGGCCGCTGCGCGGAAAAATCACTTGCTACGTCGCGCGCGAAGTGGACCGCTGGCCTGACGACGCGTTACCGCATCCGCAGGCGCGCGTCTTGCTGACGCGGATCGGTGGCGCCACCATCGCCCGGCGCGTCACGGGCGCCAGGAACACGACGTACCCGGCGACGGTCTTTGCGCTGGCCACGCCGGGCATCGCGGAGCATGAAATTGTGCACGCCTATTGCCACCAGACTTTCGGCGAAATGGGACCCGACTGGTACAAGGAGGGCATGGCCGAGATGGCGTATTTCGGCCGCCACGGCGGCGCCGACCTCCAATGCCCGCAGGCGCTGATCGATCAATTGCGAGAAGGACCGTACCGGACCCCCATGGAAGTGACGACACGTTTGCTGACCGATTCGGTGGCCCAGGCGGTGGCCGACACGGCCGCCGGAGACGCCAGCGGCCGGGAGTCGGTCGCGCTTTGGACGCCTGCGCATGCCGAGACGGTGAAGTCGGTCAAGCAGTCGTATCGCTGGAGTTGGGCTTTGTGCCACTTGATGGCCAACAATTCCAATTACTCGGCGCGGTTTCGCGCCTTGGGACGCGGCTACGTGTCCGGCCAGGATTTCAAATTTCAGGACGCCTTTGGAGCGATGGAGCAAGAACTCTGTTTCGAGTATCGCTTCATGCTCGAGCATATGCGGCCCGGCTACCGGGTGGATCTTTGCCGGTGGGATTGGTCCAAGCAGTTTCAGTCACCCAGCGGACGTGAAAGACTGACGACCCGCGTGAGCGCGGCGCACGGCTATCAGGCGTCGGGCCTCCGCGTGACCCGCGGAGATACTTACGCCTATCGGGTCACCGGCGCATGGTCCACCGTGGCCGGCGGAGAAGAGTCCGACGCCGACGGCGCGCCCTCCGGCCGCGGCCGGCTGGTCGGCGTGATCGAGCGCGATCATCAATTGACCGCGCCGATCGAACTAGGCAGCCAGGGCATCTTTACCGCCCCGGCCGACGGCAAGCTGCACCTTCGCTGCCGGGATGACTGGTGCAGCCTGGCCGACAACCGCGGCGCCGTGCGCGTCGTCTTTCAGCGCGCCGCGGAAACTCGATAGATCGAAAGAGTTCATGGCGATTTATTCATCATTATCGTCGTCATCATCATCATCATCATCATCACCATCATCATCGTCGTCGAGATCGCCGTCGTCGTCATCATCGTCAACCGCCGCCGCACTCTTTTGACGCTTGCCGGTAAACTCCAGCGTCCCCGACTGACCGCCGAAGTCGAACTCAACGCTGCCGGCGATACTCGATCCGCGCGGTTTTCCGTTGTACGAGACCTTCCATACGTTCCCGTCGTTCTCGCCGGTAATGAAGAAGGTGAGGTGATTGTCTTTGATCTGAATCTCTTGCGCCTGGAATTCGCCGAATCGGCTGGTGTACGCGCCTTTCAAGGCTTCGTCCTGGCGGCTCAGTTTCAGGCTCGGCTCGAACGTCTGTCCGTCAGGCGTGGTCACGGTGAACTGCCAGGTTCCCACCACGTCGGCCGGTTCGACGGATCGTTGGGCTTGCCAGTCGAAGTCGCGAGACTGGTCGCCGAACTGAAACGTGCCGGTTCCCGCGATGGCGTCTTCGTTGACTTTGCCGCGGAACGTGACCGTAAAGGTTCGGTCGTTGCGGCTACGGGTGACTTTGAACGACAGCTCGTCCCCTTCGATTTTCCCGTCTTCGATCTCCACCGCGTCCCCCCGTCCGGCATAACTGCCGACGAGTTTGCCGTCTTCGACGTCCAGCTTCAAAACACTGGACATCGTGCGGTCGCCCAGCGTCCGCTCCCATTTCCAGGTGCCCGACGGGTCGGTGGCACGCGCCGCTGCCGAGGCCGTCAGGCCGCATACAGCCGCCAGAAAATACGCAAGCATTGTCCGCGATTTCGAGGTGCTCATAGAATTCTCCTGTCTGCATTGAGAGGCGAGGTCGTCCCTGTCACTTTCGGTGCGCTCAGTCTATCAGTCTGCGGGCCCAACGCAAATACTTCGCTTCGCCGCCGGGTTTCGTCGCTCCGTGAGGACCCTGCGTCCGCTAAATTGTCAGCTATTCCCACCTCAACTAGGCCAAGATTCGCCGGCTCGCCACGAATCTACCGCTGATGGCATTTCCAGCCGACGCGGTCATTCGTCGCGTCTAAATAACAGGAGAAGTCCCATGGAAGAAGCCGCCAATTGGACCGCTGACGATGTCAAGTACCGCGACCCGACGGTCGTCGCCGTATTGAATCTCGTGACGTTGGGAATCTATTGGTTTTACTTGGTTTACGTCTGGTCCGACGAAACCAACCGCCTGTTGGGCAGATACAAATACCCGCCCGGCCTGATGCTGCTGATCTCAATCCTCACCTGCGGCCTGGCCGGCTGCGTGGTGGAATGTCTGATCGCGGCCGACCTGGGTGGCGAAGCGGCCGAGCGGCAATGCTGGCCGCCGAATCAGAACCTGTTGGCCTGGGTCATCGCGCTGAACATCTCGGCGTTCATCGCGGCGGCCGTATTGCCGCTGGTGGGCTTGTTCGTGTCCATACCACTGGGCGTCGCCGCCACGGTGATGGTGCAGATCGAATTGAACAAATTCTCGCGACGGAACGCCGCGTATTGACCCGCTAGCGCGAGAGTTGTGAAGACAACTTCTTGAACACGTTCTTGAACACGCGAAATCGAGATTCGGTCTCGCACGACGCCCACATGGCTACGAATTGACGGGCTCGTTGTCGCGCGCGTCGTTGACCATGCACGCAAAAATCCTCTGCACGGCGTTTTCATATGGGGCGGTAGAGGACGAGTGCGTTGCGCCGTATGATGACGGTGACTTCCGACGGCCCGCGGGAGTTCTGTCGCTGCAACACAATCGACACTCGAGAGCGCCGTATGAGTGGCGTCAACATTGGTCATCCGGCCCCGGAATTTGAGGTTTCGACCGTCACGGCCGGCAATCCCACGCCGCGAGTGCTTGGCACCGGCGACTTCACCGGCCGCTGGCTGGTATTGTTTTTTTACCCGCGCGATTTTTCGTTCGTGTGCCCCACGGAGTTGATCTCCTTCAGCGCGCGAGTGGATGATTTTCGGCAGCGGGACTGTGAACTGTTGGCCGTCAGCGTCGATTCGACCGCACGGCACAATGAATGGCTGGCCACCCCGCCAGAAGACGGCGGCTTGGGACCGCTGCGCTATCCTCTGGCTTCGGACCCCGAAGGCCACCTGGCCCGCACCTTCGGAGTCTGGGTGCCGGAAAAAGAGGTCTCCACGCGCGGGCTATTTGTTATCGATCCTGACGGCGTGGTGCAGTACGCGGTGATTCACAATCTGAACGTGGGCCGCAACGCCGACGAAGTGCTGCGGGTCTTGACCGCGCTGCGGACCGGAGGGCTGTGTCCCGCCAGTTGGACCCGCGCCGACGGCACGCTCGACGCGGAAGGCGCGCTGCAGCCGGGCCGCATCCTTGGGCATTACCGGATTCGCGAAAAGCTGGGCGAAGGCAGCTTCGGCACGGTGTTCGCCGCGTGGGACATCCGCCTGGAACGGATGGTGGCGCTGAAGATTCTCCGCCGATCGCTGGGCGAAGCACGGCAGTCGCTGCTGGCCGAAGCCCGCGCGGCCGCGGCATTGAATCACCCCAACCTTTGCGCGATCCACACCGTCGATATCGAAGACGGTCTGCCGGTGATCGCGATGGAATACGTCGACGGTCAAACTTTGGATCGGATCATCCGAAAAGGACTGAAAATCGAAACTGCCCGACGACTGGCCGTCCGCGTCGCCGCGGGGCTGGCCGCGGCGCACGAACGCAACGTCGTGCACGGCGACCTGAAGCCAGCCAACATCATCGTCTCGCGCGACGGGGAGCCGAAAATTCTCGACTTCGGCTTGGCCCGCATCCGCGCCGGCTATTTGCGAACCCGTGAATCCTCAGGCGCCGTCAAAGGCGGCCCATCCAAGCCCGCGCCGACAGAAAGCGCCGATCCGGCTTCGACTCTGGACTACCACTCGAACCTGGACTCCACCGCGTCGTGGGGCGACGGCGGGCTGACCGGGACGCCCGCCTATTTGTCCCCGGAACAGGCCGCGGGCGAGCCGGGCGGTGCCGCCGGCGACGTGTTTTCGCTGGCGCTGACAATCTTCGAAATGCTCACGGGCCGCCGGGCATTGGCCGGCGATTCGGTCGTCGAAGTCGTCGGGCGGCTGCGCGACGAAGACCTGGCCGATACGCTTGCGCCGCAATTGCCCGGCGAATATCGACCTTTGCTTGCCGAGATGCTCCGCCGCACGCCCCAACAGCGGCCCACAATGCGGCAAGTGGCCGACCGACTCTGCGCTGAATTGGATAGAATTGCCCTTTAGCTGGACAGCGCCACTTCGGGCGAAACGAGAAACCTAAAACTTTTTTTGGCAGCAGTTTCACCGCTCCGGCAGGGGCGCGGTCGTGTAGCCAGGGGCGGCTAGTACTACAGCGCCCGACTTATTGACCTTTTACGCCACAGCGGAATTCGGTACAAGACCAACTGTGCAGGATCACTTTCTGAACGGTTTGGGGTCAACCCATGGAC
>Ga0214472_10004688_pt1 | contig 14417 bp, 17 predicted proteins | sample RVTome_6_FD_207662 | JGI IMG/M metagenome (GOLD analysis project Ga0214472, IMG submission 207662) | Soil microbial communities from uranium-contaminated site in the Upper Colorado River Basin, Wyoming, United States - RVT140D175 | ecosystem: Environmental > Terrestrial > Soil > Contaminated >... | reverse complement strand
CGGCACCGACGGCAACGTGAAGATCGCCGTGGACGCGATCCTCGCCGCGGGACAGAAGCACCACTTCCTCTCGGTGCACAAGACCGGGCAGGTGGCGATCGTGCAGACGCGCGGCAACGACGACTGCCACATCATCCTGCGTGGCGGCAAATCGCCCAACTACGACGCGGCGAGCGTCGCCGCGGCCTGCGCCGAGCTCGTCAAGGCGAAGCTGCCCGAGCGGCTGATGGTCGACTGCTCGCACGCCAACGCCGCTAAGCAGTTCAAGCGCCAGCTGGAGGTGACGCGCGACATCGCCGCGCAGATCGCGGCGGGCGAGCGGCGCATCGTCGGCACCATGGTCGAGTCGCACCTGGTGGAAGGGCGCCAGGAGCTCACCCCGGGTAAGCCGCTGCAGTACGGGCAGAGCGTCACCGACGGGTGCCTGGGCTGGAAGGACTCGCTCGAGGTGCTGGAGACGCTTGCCGGCGCGGTGAAAGAGCGCAGCAAGCACGCGAAGAGCAAGCGCTAGGGGACTCGCTAGAATCGGCGCCGTGGCTTCCGTGACGCCGCGGCAATGGTTCTGGAGCGCGCTCGCCGCGACGCTCGTGTTTCGCTTCTGGCTCGGCGCGGCGCTGCCGCTGACCGGCGACGAAGCCTACTTCGTCCTCTGGGGGCAGCGCCCCGACCTGGGTTTCTACGACCATCCGCCGATGGTGGGCTGGCTGCTCGCGCCGCTGCTCGCCGTGTCGCAAGCCGAATGGTTCGTGCGCCTGCCCTCGATCCTGCTGCCGGCGGCGCTGGCGCTCCTGGCGCGGCATGCGCTCTCGGCCTGGTTCGGGCGCGACGCCGAGTCCGCGGACCTCGCGGCGCTGGCGGTGCTGCTGGTGCCGATGAACGTGTGGAACGTGCTCATCTCCACCGACACGCCGCTGGTGCTGTTCGCGGTGGCTTCGATGCTCGCGTTTGCGCGGCAGCGCTTCTTCCTCGCCGGCGTGCTGCTCGGCCTCGCGTTTCTCTCCAAGTACCTGGCGGTGCTGCTCGGCCTGGCCTATCTCGTCTGGGCGCTGGCCGCGCGCCGCCCCGGCGCCTTCGGCCTCGCCTTCCTCGGCGCATTGCCCGCCGGGTTGCTCAACCTGTACTGGAACTGGCAGGCGTGCTGGTGCAACGTCATGTTCAACGCCATCAACCGGCACGACGACGCAGGGTTCTCGTGGGCCACGATCGCGCTGTACGCGGCGTCGCTCGCCTACCTCGCCGCGCCGCTCCTGTGGTTCGCGTGGAAGGGTCGAGCGCAATTGCGCGCTGCCATTGCGCGGCCCGAGGTCGGCGTTATGCTCGCGGCCTGGCTGGTGCCGCTCGCCGTGTTCGCGCTGCTCTCGCCCGTGAAGCGCATCGGCCTGCATTGGCTGCTTGCGTTCATGCCCGCGCTGGTGCTGATGCTCGCGCTCGCGCTGGAGCGCCGGACCCTCGTCGTCACGCTGCGCTGGTTCGCGCCGCTGGCCGTGCTGCACGCCGTGCTGTTCGCCGCACTGCTCCTGCCGCCGCTCGAGACCTGGAAGGAGAACCGCCGCTACCAGCGCCTCGTGCTGCTCGCCGATCCGCAGGCCGTGCTGCAGCCGCTCGGGCCGCTGCTGGCGCGCTACCGGCTGGCGACCGAGGGCTACTCGGCCGCCGCGCAGCTCGCCTTCCATACGCGCCGCCGCGTGCCGGTGTTCGGAGCAGGCTCTTCGTACGCGCGGCAGGACGACATCAACACCGACTGGCGCCGGCACCAGGGCGGCGATCTGCTGATCTTGCGCCGCGAGCCGCCGGAGCTGGAGGCCTACCGGCCGTACTTCCGCGAGGTGGAGGCGCGCGAGGTGGCGGCGCGCGGCACGACGCACTACGCGGTGCTCGGGCGCGGCTTCGACTACGCCGCCTACCGCGAGCGCGTGCTGGCCGTGGTGCGCGATCGCTGGTATCGCATCCCGGCGTGGCTGCCGGCGGGCGGCTGCTACTTCTTCGAGCGCTACGGCTTCGAGCGGCCGCGGTGAGGGCGCGCGACGTCCTGCAGCTGCTGCGCCCGCACCACTGGGTGAAGAACGGCTTCGTGCTGGCGGGGCTGCTCTTCGGCCACGCCTCGAGCGACGCGACGCTGGTCGCCGCGGCGCTCTTCGCCACCCTCGCGTTCTGCCTTGCTTCCAGCGCCGTCTACGCCTTCAACGACGCACTCGATGCGCCGCGCGACCGCGAACACCCTGAAAAGAACGGCCGCCCCGTCGCGCGCGGCGCGATCGCACCCGCGGCGGCGCATGCCATCGCCGCCGCGCTCGCCGTGCTCGCGCTCGGCCTCGCGCTCCGGACCGCGCCGGCGGTCGCCGCGCTCATCGGCGCCTACCTCGCGATGAACGCGGCCTACAGCCTGGGCCTGAAGCACGTGCCGGTGCTCGACGTCTTCATCATCGCCGCGGGCTTCATGCTGCGGCTGCTCGCCGGCACCTGGGGCATCGGCATCGAGCCCTCGCGCTGGCTCCTGGCCTGCGGCTTCCTGCTCACGCTGTTTCTCGGCTTCGCCAAGCGCCGCGCCGAGCTCGACCGGCTGGCCGGCGACGCGGGCCAGCACCGTGAGGTGCTCGAGTCCTACAGCCTCGCGTTCCTCGACAAGGCCGTGCTCGCCTGCGCCATCGGCATGGTGATCACCTATGCGCAGTACACGGTCGCGAATACGACCGTCGCGCTGCACGGTACCGAGCACCTCATCTGGTCGCTGCCCTGGGTGCTGCTCGGCACCTTCCGCTATCTGTTTCGACTGCACTATCGCGGCGGCGGCGGCGACCCGGCGCAGGAGCTGCTGCGCGACCCCATGCTCGCCGCGGCGGCGCTGGGCTGGGTCGCCACGGTGGCGTGGCTGATCCGTTAGAATGACCCGCCACGCGGCGCCCCCCAATGCCTGAACGCTCGCAACAGCTGGCCCACCTCGAGAATCTCGGCGACGCCGCGAGCTTCGCCGGCCAGATCTACCTGCTGATCCCGAAGTGCCCGCTGCTGGAAAATTTCACCCCGGCGGAAGTCAGCCTGCTGGCGCACTTCATGGAGGTGTACCGCGCGGCCGACAAGATGGAGGTCATCCGCGAAGGCGACGGCGGCGATTTCATGCTGATCCTGATCCAGGGCCGCGTCGAGGTGCGCAAGCGCGACCGCTACAACACGCCCCAGCTGATCGCGGTGGTCGAGCCCGGCCACGCGCTGGGCGAGATGTCGATGATCGACGGCGAGCCGCGCTTCGCCACCTGCGTCGCCGTGGACGAGGTGCTGGTGGCGGTCCTCGACCGCGAGAGCCTGGCGCGCATCATCGTCGAGCAGCCCATGCTCGGCGCCAAGATCCTCATGGAGCTGGTGCTGATGCTGTCGCAGCGCCTGCGCGCCACCAGCGACCGGCTCATGGATTTGCTCAACGAGCAGGGACAGCACGCCCGCGGGCTGATGTAAGCCGCGCGGGTCCCGGCGCGACCTATCCCGCGTGAACCGCACCCGCCTCGTCGTCCTTGCCGTGATCGTGGTGCTGGTGGGCGCGTTCTTCGCCTTCGGCGCGCACCGCTACCTGACGCTCGAAGCGCTGCGCGCGCACCAGGACGCCGCCCAGCGCACCTTCCTCTCGCATCCCTGGCAGACCGCGCTCGCCTACCTCCTCGTCTACGTCGCCGTCACGGGCCTGTCGCTGCCGGGCGCGGCGGTGCTGACGCTCTTCGGCGGCGCCGTGTTCGGCCTGCTGTGGGGCACGCTGATCGTGTCCTTCGCCTCGTCCTTCGGCGCGACGCTCGCCTTCCTCGCCTCGAGGTTCCTCCTGCGCGACTGGGTGCAGGGACGCTTCGGCGACAAGCTGCGGCCGGTGAACGAGGGCGTGGCGCGCGAGGGCGCGTTCTATCTGTTCGCGCTGCGCCTGGTGCCCGCGTTCCCGTTCTTCGTCATCAACCTGGTGATGGGACTGACGCCGATCCGCGCCTGGACCTTCTACTGGGTGAGCCAGCTCGGCATGCTCGCCGGCACGATCGTGTACGTCTACGCCGGCACGCAGCTCGCCGAGTTCCGGCTGTCGGCGGGACTGGTCGTCGCCTTCACCGTGCTGGGCCTGTTCCCGCTGGCGGCGAAGAAGCTGCTCGAGGCGATCAAGGCGCGCCGCGTGTACGCGCGCTGGGTCGAGCAGAAGCCGCCGCAGTTCGACCGCAACATGGTGGTGATCGGCGCGGGCTCCTCGGGCCTGGTGGCCGCGCTCATCGCCGCGGCGGTGAAGGCGAAAGTGACGCTGGTGGAGAAGCACCGCATGGGCGGCGACTGCCTGAACACCGGCTGCGTGCCCTCCAAGGCGCTGATCAAGACCGCGCGCGTGCTCTCCACGATCAGGCGCGCCAAGGAATACGGCCTGAAGGACGCCGGCGCGGAGTTCGATTTCGCCGAGGTGATGGAGCGCGTGCAGCGCGTGATCAGGACGATAGAGCCGCACGACTCGGTTGAGCGCCTCGAAGGGTTGGGGGTCGAATGCGTCCAGGGGGAAGCAAAGATCGCTTCCCCCTGGATCGTGGAAATCAAGTGCAATGACGGGTCGACGAAGGTACTGACGACGCGCTCGATCGTCATCGCCGCCGGCGCGCGGCCGTTCGTGCCGCCGATCCCGGGCATCGAGCAGACCGGCTACACCACCAGCGACACGGTGTGGGCGCTGCGCGAGCTGCCGCGGCGCCTGGTGGTGCTCGGCGGCGGGCCGATCGGCTGCGAGCTGACGCAGGCCTTCCAGCGCCTCGGTGCGCAAGTAACGCAGGTGGAGATGCTGCCGCGGCTTCTGATCCGCGAGGATCCGGAGATCGCGGCGATGGTGGAGAGCCGCTTTCGCGCCGAGGGGGTGGATCTGCGCGTCGGCCACAAGGCGAAGGAGTTCCGCGTCGAGGACGGCCGCAAGGTGCTGATCTGCGAGCACGAGGGGCGCGACTTGGCGATCGAGTTCGATGCGCTGCTGGTGGCGGTCGGGCGCGTGGCGAACACCCAGGGCTACGGGCTGGAGGAGCTCGGCATCCCGGTGACCCGGGCGCGCACCGTGGAGACCAACGAGTTCCTGCAGACCAAGTACCCGAACATCTACGCCTGCGGCGACGTCGCGGGACCCTACCAGTTCACGCACACGGGCTCGCACCAGGCCTGGTACGCGGCGGTGAACGCGCTCTTCGGCAGCGTGAGGAAGTTCCGCGCCGACTACTCGGTGATCCCCTGGGCCACCTTCACCGACCCCGAGGTGGCGCGCGTTGGCCTGAACGAAACCGAGGCCAAGGAACGGAACATACCCTACGAGCTCACGGTCTACGGCCTGGATGATCTGGATCGCGCCATCGCCGACGAGGAGGCGCACGGGGTGGTGAAGGTGCTGACCGTGCCGGGCAAGGACCGCATCCTCGGCGTCACCATCGCGGGCGAGCACGCCGGCGACCTGATCGCCGAGTTCATCGCCGCCATGCGCCATGGCATCGGCCTGAACAAGATCCTCGGCACGATCCACATCTATCCCACGCTGGCCGAGGCCAACAAGTTCGCCGCGGGGGTGTGGAAGCGCGCGCACGCGCCGCAGAAGCTGCTCGGCTACGTGGAAAGGTTCCACGCGTGGATGCGCGGCTGATCGTTCTGGGTCCGTGCCAATCACCTTCCTCGACTGCGATTGGTCATTGAACGACTTACGGTCATCGTCCCGGCGCTGAACGAGGCGGCCGGCATCGAGCGCTGCCTCGGCGCGGCTGCGCCGCTGCGCGCGCGCGGCCACGAGGTGGTGGTGGTGGACGGCGGCAGCACCGACGCTACGGCGCACCTCGCCGCGCCGCTCGCCGACCGCGTGATCGCGGCGCCGCGCGGGCGCGCGGCGCAGATGAACGCCGGCGCCGCGGCTGCCGCGGGCGACGCGCTGCTCTTCCTGCATGCCGACACGCTGCTGCCCCCGGATGCGGACCGCGCCGTGCTTGCGGCGCTCGCGGAGCGCAGTTGGGGGCGTTTCGACGTCGCGATCGATTCCGACGACCCGCGCCTTGCCGTGATCGCCTTCTTCATCAACCGGCGCTCACGCCTCACCGGCATCGCCACCGGCGATCAGGCGATCTTCGTGCGGCGCGACGCCTTTCCCGGCTTTGCGCCCATCGCGCTGATGGAGGACGTCGCCTTCAGCCGCGAGATGAAGCGGGTGTCCCCGCCGGCGTGCCTCGCCGCGCGCGTCGTCACCTCCGCGCGGCGCTGGGAGCGCCGTGGCGTCGCGCGCACGGTGCTCCTCATGTGGCGCCTGCGCCTGGCGTACTGGCGCGGCGCCGATCCCGATGAGCTGGCGCGCCGATACTCGGACTAGCGTCGTCGTCTTCGCGCGCGAGGCGCGGCCCGGGCGCGTGAAGACGCGCCTCATCCCGCTGCTCGGCGCGCACGGCGCCGCGCGCCTGCACGCACGGCTCGTGGCGCACGCGCTTGCCACGGCGCGCGCGGCGCGCCTGGGCAGAGTGGAGCTGTGGAGCACACGCCGGCAGCGCGGCGCCGATCTCGGCGCGCGCATGCGCCACGCGTTCGAGCGCAGCCTGCGCCGCGCCGACCGGGTCGTCCTGATCGGCTCGGATTGCCCGGTGCTGCGCGCGCGGAATCTGCGCCGCGCTGCGCGCTGGCTCGCGGGCGGGGCCGATGCGGTGTTCGCGCCCGCCGCGGACGGCGGCTACGCGCTCGTCGCGCTCAGGCGCGTCTCGCCGCGCCTGTTCGAAGGCATCGAGTGGGGCGGGCCGCGCGTCATGGCGCAGACGCGCGCGCGCCTCGCCGCACTCGGCTGGCGCTGGCGCGAGCTGCCCGAGGTGTGGGACGTGGACCGGCCCGAGGACGTCGCGCGGCTCAGGGAACTGCGCCTGTGCGGCGCCGAACCCTACTACTGCGACGCCGCTTTCAGAGGGCGCCCGACTTCCTGAGCAGCTCCGCGACGCGCTCCGCGATCAGCCGGTAGCCGCGCGCGTTGGGGTGGATGGTGTCGGACTTGAGCTCGGAATTGCGCAGGATCTCCCCGATCACGCTGCCCTCGTAGGGAATGCGGTGCTGCTCCGCGATCTGCGCATAGAAGGCGGGCGGCGTCACGGTGAGTCCTTTCTCCGGCGTACCGATGAGCAGCACGTCGATGCCGCGCTGCTGCGCCACCGCCACCATGGTCTGCACGTTGGCGGCGGCCTGCGCCTTGCCGAGATTTCTGAGGAAGTCGTTGCCGCCGATGCACAGCACGAGCAGCTGCGGCCGATGCTCGTCGAGCTCGCCGGGCAACCGCGCCAGCCCCTGGGCGCTCACTTCGCCGGGCACGCCGGCGCGCACGACCTTGCGCCCGATGAGGCCTTCCAGTTGCGCCGGGTAGCTCTCGGCGTCTCTCGCGCCCGAGCCGTAGGTGATGCTGTCGCCAAAGGCGAGCACCACCGCGTCGGGTGCGAGCGGCGCGAGCTTCGGCGCATCGCCACAGGCGGCGGCGAGCGCTGCGAGAACCACGAGGAGCGCGCGCAAGACGGGCACGCGCTGCATGCTACACTTCCCCGCGCCGCTTCGGGAGGAGTGCGATCCGTTGAGAATCAAGAGTCCCAGGGACTTCTGGGCCGGCGCGATGTTTGCGGGATTCGGCGCGTTTTTCGTGGCGTGGTCGTTCGCGCACTACCCGATGGGCTCGGCGGTGCGCATGGGGCCGGGCTATTTTCCCGCGGTGCTCGGCGGCCTGCTCGTCTTGCTCGGCGCCGGGGTGATCGCCAAGTCGCTCGCCGCAGACGGCCTGCGCGTGGCGCCGTTTCATTTCCGGCCCCTCGTCCTCGTCTGCCTTTCAGTGCTCGCCTACGGCTACCTCATGCAGCCGGGCGGGCTCGTGGTCGCCACCGCCACCGCGGTGTTCATCGGCGCGCTCGCCGGCCACGAATTCAAGTGGAAGGAAGTGTCGGTGGTGGCGCTGGTGCTGGTGCTCTTCTCGTACCTCGTGTTCGTGAAAGGGCTGACGCTGCCGTTCCCGATGTGCCCGTCGTTCATCGACAACTGCCCCATCCGCTAGGGCGATGGAAGTCCTCGACAACCTGATCCTCGGCGCGCACGTCGCGTTCACCTGGCAGAACGTCCTCTACTGCCTCGTCGGCGTGCTGCTCGGCACGCTGATCGGCGTGTTGCCCGGCATCGGCCCGGTGCCGACCATCGCCATGCTGCTGCCGATCACCTTCAACCTGGACCCGATCGCCGCGCTCATCATGCTCGCGGGGATCTACTACGGCACCCAGTACGGGGGCTCGACCACCGCGATCCTCGTCAACCTGCCGGGCGAGGCGTCCTCGGTGGTGACGGTGCTCGACGGCCACCAGATGGCGCGCCAGGGCCGCGCGGGCCCGGCGCTCGCCATCGCGGCCATCGGCTCGTTCGTCGCCGGCTGCGTGGCGACGCTGGTGATCGCCACCGCGGCGCCGCCGCTCGCCGAGTTCGCGCTCAAGTTCGGGCCGTGGGAGTACTTCTCGCTCATGGTGCTGGGGCTGGTGGCGGCGACCGTGCTGGCGCATGGCTCGCTGCTCAAGGCGATCTGCATGGTGGTGCTCGGGCTGCTGCTCGGCCTCATCGGCACCGACGTCAATTCGGGCGTGCTGCGCTACACCTTCGAGATCCCGGAGCTCGCCGACGGCATCGGCTTCGTCCTCGTCGCCATGGGCATGTTCGGCGTCACGGAGATCGTGACCAACCTGGAGCAGGGAGCCAAGCGCGAAGTCTTCCTCGGCAAGGTGAAGCACCTGTTCCCGTCGAAGGAGGACCTGAAGCGCTCATGGGGCGCGATCCTGCGCGGCACGGCCGTGGGCTCGGTGCTCGGCATCCTGCCCGGGGGCGGCGCGCTGCTCTCGTCCTTCGCCGCCTATACGGTCGAGAAGAAGTGGTCCAAGCATCCGGAGGAGTTCGGCAAGGGCGCGATCGAGGGCGTCGCCGGGCCGGAGTCGGCGAACAATGCCGGCGCGCAGACCTCGTTCATCCCGATGCTCACGCTCGGCATCCCCGGCAACCCGGTGATGGCGCTGATGATCGGCGCGCTCATGATCCAGGGCATCGCGCCGGGCCCGCAGGTGATGACCGACAAACCGGAGCTGTTCTGGGGCCTCATCGCCTCCATGTGGCTCGGCAACGCCATGCTCGTGATCCTCAACCTGCCGCTCATCGGCATCTGGATCAAGCTGCTCACCGTGCCCTACCGGTTCCTGTTCCCCTCGATCCTCGTGTTCATGAGCGTGGGCGTGTTCGCTTACTCGAACAACCCCTGGGACTGCCTGATCATGGCGGTGTTCGGCGTGTTCGGCTACGTCTGCGTGAAGCTCGAGTGCGAGCCCGCGCCGCTGATCCTCGGCTTCATCCTCGGACCGCTGATGGAGGAGTACCTGCGCCGGGCGATGCTGCTGTCGCGGGGCGACCCGACGCTCTTCATCAACCCTGCGGAAAAGCCACTCTCGTTCTCCTTCCTGCTGACGTCGCTGCTGCTGATCGCCGTCATCGCGCTGCCCGGCATCCGCAAGAAACGCGCCGAGGTATTCGTCGAGGAGACGTGATCCGTACGGTGGGCCTCCGGCCCACCCTACAGCACGGCGATGGTCTGCACCTCGACGAGGAACTGCTCGCCGACCAGGCGGTCGATGACGAGGAGCGTGTTGGGCGGGTACTTGCCGTCGGCGAACAGCTTCGGGAACTCGCGCAGCCGCCAGGCCATGAACCTGGGGATGTCCTGCGAATGCACCAGGTAGGTGGTGAACTGCGCGACGTTGCTCCAGCCCGCGCCCGCCGATTTGAGCGCGGCCTCGATCTGCCTGAACACGCCCGTGCACTGCGCGTCGAAATCGTCCCCGGGCGCGAGCATGCCCGCGATGTACAGCGTCTCCGCGGCGTTCTTCACGCGCGTGATATGCGAGTACTGGCCGAGCGGCTTGCCCAGCGCCTCGACGTTGCCGATCCTGATGTCCGCCATGCGCCCTCCTAGGTCGTTTTCGGCTTGCCGCGCCCGGCGAGCAACGATTTCACCGCGATCTCCAGCGCGCGCTGCTCCACCGGCTTCACCAGGAAGCCGCTCGCGCCCGCGGCGAGGCAGCGGTCGCTGGTCGCCAGGTCCTCCAGCGCCGAGATGATGAGGATCGGCGTCGCCATGTTGGCCGAGGCGGCGCGGATCTCCTTCAGCAACTCGAAGCCGCCGATGCCCGGCATCATCAGGTCGAGCAGGATCGCGTCGTAGGCGTAGTTGCGCGCGAGGCGCAGCGCCTGCTCGCAGGTGCCGGCGAGCTGCACATCGGCCTTCAGGCCTTTCGAGGCGAGGCGTGCCAGGAGCAGCCGCACCGACTCCTCGTCGTCGACGATCAGCAGGCGGTGGCGCGGCGCGGCGGTTCTGGTCTTCGCGGGCATCAGCGCGCGAGCTGCCGGGCGAGGTCGTTGAAATCGCGCGCGTGCACGTCGAAGGCCGGATCGCGCGACACGTCCGGCTTTGCGGCGGGCCCGTACTCTCGCGCTCGAGCGACGAACGCGGTCTGCAGCCCGCAGGCGCGCGCGGCGTGCAGGTCGTCCTTGTGCGCCGCCACCATCATCAGCTCGCCCGGGCGCACGCCGAGCAGGTCCGCGGCGCCGAGGTAGGTCTCGGGGTCGGGCTTGTAGTGGCGCACCAGCTCGGCCGAGAGGATGCAGTCCCACGGCAGGCCCGCGCTCTTGGCCATGTTGACGAGCAGGGCGACGTTGCCGTTCGACAGCGTGGCGATCACGTGCCGGCGCCTGAGCTTGCCGAGTCCCGTTTTCGCGTCGGGCCAGGGCTTGAGGCGGTGCCAGGCGTGGTTGAAATGCACGATTTCTTCTTCCCTGAGGCCGCGAATGCCGAACTTTGCCAGCAGACCGTCGAGGATCATGCGGTGCAGGTCGTCAATCTTCGTCCACGGCAGCTCGCCCGATCGCACCCGCGCCATCGCCGGGCGGTAGCCGGCGCGCCAGGCGTCGGCGAAGGCGGCCCAGTCGACGTCGAGCTTCTTCCGGCGGCCGAGCAGGCGCCCTTCGCGGATCAGCGAGCCGCGCCAGTCGACCACCGTGCCGAACACGTCGAACACCAGGGCCTTCGCCTTGGGGCCGCGCACGGGGCTCATTTTGGCTTGCGTTCGTGCTTCCAGAGCACGTCGCCGCGGCGCGCGGCGCGGTTGAGCGCCCGGCCGAGGACGAACAGCAGGTCGGAGAGGCGATTGAGGTACTGGCGCGCGCGCTCGTTGACGGATTCGCTGCGGCCGAGGGCGACGAGGCTGCGTTCGGCGCGCCGGCACACGGCGCGCGCGAGGTGCGCCGCCGCCGCCGCGCGCGTGCCGCCGGGCAGGATGAACTCCTTCAGGGGCTTCAGCTTCGCGTTGTGCGCCTCGGTGAGGGTCTCGAGGCGCGTGACGTGCTGCTCCGTGATCATGCTGTGACCCGGGATGCACACTTCGCCGCCGAGGTCGAAGAGGTCGTGCTGCGCCTGCAGCAGGGCTTTGCCGATGGCGTCCGGCGGCGTCTCGGCAAGCAGCAGCCCGAGGCAGGAGTTCAGCTCGTCGATGTCGCCGAGCGCCTGGATGCGCTGGCTGTCCTTGGGGACGCGCGTGCCGTCGCCGAGGCCGGTGTCGCCGGCGTCGCCGGTGCGCGTCGTGATTTTCGATAGCCGGTGGCCCATGGGAAGCGGAGAATTATAGGGCCGCAACCCCCATCCAAGGAGGAACCATGGCTATCCGCAGAGCTTCCTACTACTCCATGAAGGTGCCGCAGCGCCCCGGGTCCGGCGCGCAGCTGCTCGCCGCGCTGAAGGCGGCGAAGGTCAACCTGCTCGCGTTCACGGGCTTTCCGGCGAGCGGCGGCGCGCAGGTGGATTTCGTGCCGCAGGACAGCGCGAAATTCACCAAGGCGGCGCGCAAGGCGAAGATGAAGCTCTCGGCGAGAAAGACCGTGTTTCTCACCCAAGGCAACGACAAGGTCGGCGCGCTCACGCAGATCCTGGGCAAGCTCGCCAAGGCGAAGATCAACCTCGTGTCGCTGCAGGCGGTCACCGCCGGCAAGCGCCGCTTCGGCGCCATGTTCTGGGTGAAGACGAAGGACGTGGGTAGGGCTTCGCGCGTGCTGAAGGCGCGCTAGAAGGCGAGCGGCTGGCGCTCGTCCATGCCGATGAAGACCTTTAGCGTCATCGCAGCTCCTTTCGCAGCACCAGCTTGAGGCCCGACCAGACCTCAGACACGGCGCAGACCTTCACGTCCACGAGGCCGAGCGGCAGGGCGATAGCGCGGATCGTATCCTCGGTGAGCTCGCTCGGCACCCTGGAGGCCTTCTTCGGCCACGAGATCCAGATCGCGGCCGCGGGGTGCAGCTTTGCGCGGTAGGTCTTCAGGGCCCTGGCGAGCTCCGCTTTGCGCGCGGTGAACAGGTGGACGATGTCCGCCTTGGGGGAGAACTGCGCGCGGATTTCGGCGCCGTGCGGCAGGGGGCCGAGAAGCGCAGCGTAGTGCTTCGGCGCGTTGACTGTGCAGACCAGCACGCCAGGTTTGATGCCGAGCTTGGCGGGAAGCGGGGTGCCGGAATAGCCTGCCAACGAGAGCGTCCTCCTCGGCAATCAGGCGCGGCTGAGCGTAATCGCCGACTCCGGACAGGCCTTCACGCACAGGCCGCAGCCCTCGCAGGCTTCGGGGGAAGCGAGCAGCGCCTGCTGCCAGCGGTGCACCGTGCCCTTCAGCTTGCCCCTCAGCGAGAGGCCGGCGCGCTGCGCGCCCGGCAGCGTGCCGAGCGCGAATACGCCGACCGGGCAGACTTTCACGCACTTGGCCTTGCCTTCGCAGCGGTTGCGGTCGATGACCGGCAGGAGCTTCATAGGAGGGCATTCTACTGGCGCCCGGCAAAGGCCTCGAAGCGCACCACCACGCGCGTCCCGCGTCTCCCGGGGCCGTCCTCGATGGCGATATGCGCGCCGTGCGCCTCGGCGACCTCCTTGGCGATCGCCAGGCCGAGCCCGCTGCCCGCCCCGGTCGCGCCCGGCATGCGGTAGTAGCTCGCGAAGACGCGCTCGCGCAGCTCGGCCGGGATGCCGGGGCCTTCGTCCGACACGGCGAGGACCGCCGCGCCGCGCTCGCGGCGCAGCTCCAGGCGCACGCGGCCGCCCTCGGGCCCGTAGCGCACGGCATTGTCGAGCAGATTGGTGACGAGGCTCAGGAGCTTCTGGCGCTCGCCAATGACGGCAACGTTCGAGTCCACCTCAAGCTCGAGCGTGCAGCGCCGTTCCTGCGCGCGCGGCTGCACGGTCTCCGCCGCTTGCCGGGCGAGGGCGCGCAGCGCCACGCGCTCGCGCTGCGCGGCCTCGCCCGGGGCCGCGGCCCGGCTGTAGGCGAGCATCTGCTCGGCGAGCAGCACGGTGCGCTCGAGCCCCTGCAGCATGCGCGCGAGCGAAGCCTCGCGCTCGGCCGCGCTCGTCGCGCGCGCGGCGTTTTGCGCGTGCACCTTGAGCGCGGCGAGGGGCGTGCGCAGCTCGTGGGCGGCGTCGGCGGTGAAGCGCCGTTCGCGCTCGAGCGCGTCGCGCACCCGGCCAAGCAGCCCGTTCAGCGCGTCGATCAGCGGCGCGATCTCGGCGGGCGTGCGGGAGAGCTCGATCGGCGCCACCGAGCCGGGTTGCCGCGCAGCGATCTGACGCGCCAGCGCCGAGAGCGGCGCAAGGCCGTAGCGGATGAGCAGGCTGAGCAGGACGAGCAGCAGCACGATGCCCGCGATGAGCGGCGCCGCGGCGGCGAAAGCGAGCTTCTCGGCGAGCTCGCTGCGCACCTCGTCTTTCTCCGCGACCTGCACCCAGGCGTCGCCTGAGCGGAGCGTGAACACGCGCCAGTTCTCGCCGGCGAAGGGGCGCGTGGTGAAGCCGGCGGTGAGCGGCGCGAAGGGCGCATCCGGCGCCGAGGCCGAGCGCGCGAGCAGGCGCCCGGTCGCGTCCCGCACCTGGAACGCGATCTTGGTCTCGTAATAGTGACCCAGGGGGCCGGGCGTGTCGTGGGACTCGCTCTCCAGCGGCCCGGGCAGCGCGATGACGATCGGCGCGGCGACGGTCGCTTTTTCCACCTGGCGCGCGACCAGCGCCTCGAGCACGCGCGCGGAGGTGGCGAGGCGCGCGTCGAACAGCTCCTGCGCCTCCTCCTCGCTGCCGGCGAAGCTGAGCCACGCCGCCGCGCCGAGCACCGCGAGCAGCGCGGCGCTGGTGCCGGCGAGCAGCAGCGCGAGGATCGAGCGCGCCGCGCGCGGCTTACCGGGCATTCAGAGGGCGCGAGCCTGCGGTGCGGGGTCGATGACGTAGCCGACGCCGCGCACCGTGCGGATGACGTCCGGATAAAGCTTGCGGCGCAGCCGGTGGATGTGCACGTCGAGCGAATTGCTCTCGACGCCCCCCTCCCAGCCGTACACCG
>Ga0214472_10004687_pt1 | contig 14418 bp, 4 predicted proteins | sample RVTome_6_FD_207662 | JGI IMG/M metagenome (GOLD analysis project Ga0214472, IMG submission 207662) | Soil microbial communities from uranium-contaminated site in the Upper Colorado River Basin, Wyoming, United States - RVT140D175 | ecosystem: Environmental > Terrestrial > Soil > Contaminated >... | reverse complement strand
CGCGTGCGGCATCGTCGCTCGGGCTCTCCAGGCGCACGAGCGCCTCGAGGTCGGAGACGATGCGCGGCAGGTCCGACTCGAAGGCCGAGAGCCAACGCGTTGACATGCGTGACAATCTTAGCCGTTCCCGGAGGTCGCATGCCGCCGACTGTCAGCTTGCGTTTGCTACGCGACGGCCGACAACTTCCTCTCGACACCGGTCTACACCGAGGCTCGGGCCTTCCTCCAGCGAAAGGCCGCCGAGGCTCTGGTTCGGGCGCATCGCGCGCTCGGCCCGAGCGGCTTCGGCCTGTTGATCCACGACGCGTACCGGCCGTGGTGGGTCACGAAGCTCTTCTGGGACGCGAGGGCTTCACGGTGTTCGAGTCCGAGTGGTGGCACTTCGACTACTCGGGCTGGCGAGAATACCCGATCCTGAACCTCGCGTTCGACCGCGTCGGCCGGCCGTGATCTCCGTCTGCTATCCTCTGGCGCGCCGCGCCGCGGCCGGCACCCACACAGGAGGAATCTCATGACGCGACACGCCCCGGTTCTCGGAGCCGGCCTCGCCGCTGCCACGCTGGCCATGGGCCTCGCCGCCCCGCGCGCAGGTGCCACGGAGACGAACGCGAAGACCCGCTTCGACGCGCTGCTGGCTCAGGCCTGGGAGCAGGACATGCGGGAGAGTCCGCTGCGCGCCACGGCCACCGGCGATCACCGCTTCAACGACCGGTTGCCCTCGATGACGATCGGCGACCTCGAGCGGCGCGCGGCGGCCGCCCGCGCGCAGCTCACGACGCTCCAGGCGATCGACCGGGCGGCGCTCGCGCCGCAGGACCGCGTCAGCTACGCCATGTTCGAGCACGGCCTGCGCGAGGACCTAGCGCGGCATCAGTTCCGCACCTGGCGCATCCCGATCACGAGCGACAGCGGCTTTCACACCGGGATCTCGCGGCTCGGCCAGGAGGTGCCGCTCGCGACGGTGAAGGACTACGAGAACTACCTTGCCCGGCTCCGCGCCATCCCCGCGTACTTCGACCAGCAGGTGGCCCTGATGCGCGAGGGCCTGCGCACCGGCTTCACGAGCGCGAGGGTCGCTCTCCAAGGCTACGACGCGACGATGCGGCCCCACGTCGTCTCGGACCCCGAGAAGAGTGTCTTCTGGAAGCCGTTCACGTCCTTCCCGCCCGGGGTGCCGGCGGGCGAAGCCGAGCGCCTGCGCGCCGCGGGTCGCGAGGCCATCACCGGGTCCGTCGTGCCCGCCTACCGGAGCCTCGTCGAGTTCTTCACCAAGGAGTACCAGCCCGGCGCGCGCACGACCATCGGCGCCTCCGAGCTGCCGGACGGCAAGGCCTACTACGCGTGGCTCGTGAAGCATTTCACGACGCTCGACACGACTCCCGAGGCGGTGCACCAGGTCGGCCTCGGCGAGACCGAGCGCATCCGCCGCGAGATGGACGAAGTGGTCCGCAAGCTGGGCTTCCAGGGCTCGTTCGCCGAGTTCCTCGCGTTCCTGCGCACGGACCCGCGCTTCTACGCGAAGACCCCCGAGGAGCTCCTCAAGCAGGCCACCTGGATCGCGAAGCGGATGGACGGCAAGCTGCCCGCGCTCTTCGGCCGGCTGCCGCGTCAGCCGTACGGGGTCGAGCCCGTGCCCGACGACCTCGCCCCCAAGTACACCGGCGGCCGCTACGTCGGCGCGCCCCTCGACGCTACGCGCGCCGGAACCTACTGGGTCAACACCTACGCTCTCGAAAGCCGTCCGCTCTACACGCTCGAGTCGCTGACGCTGCACGAGGCGGTGCCGGGCCATCATCTGCAGGGCGCGCTCACGAAGGAGCTCGAGGGACTGCCGGCCTTCCGCCGCTACAGCTACGTGAACGCCTTCGGCGAGGGCTGGGGGCTCTATTCCGAACGGCTCGGGATCGAGGCCGGCTTCTACAAGGACCCTTACAGCGACTTCGGCCGGCTCACCTACGAGATGTGGCGGGCGTGCCGGCTGGTGGTCGACACGGGGCTCCACGCGATGGGTTGGTCGCGACAGCGCGCCATCGACTACATGGCCGAAAGGACCGCGCTCTCGCGCCACGAGATCACCACCGAGGTCGACCGCTACATCTCCTGGCCGGGCCAGGCGCTCGCCTACAAGATGGGCGAGCTCAAGATCCGCGAGCTGCGCGCGCGCGCCGAGAAGCAGCTCGGAACGCGCTTCGACGTACGCGCGTTCCACGACGCCGTGCTCGAGCACGGCTCGGTGCCGCTCGACGTGCTCGAGCGCCAGATCGACGAGTTCATCGCCTCGCGCCGGGCTACTTCTGCTCCACCGTCACCCTGACGATCTTGCCGGTGAAGGCGTTGTCGCCCTGCTTGTAGTCGTTGGAGACGTTGGTCTCGCCGTCCGTGCCCACGTCGGTACCCTCGTCGGCCGAGAACATGAAGGGTTGCGTCTTGGGGATCTGTCCTTCGGCGACCTTCTGCCCGTCGATCGTCAGGATGGACCTGCCGCCGGTGCCGGGCTTGGGGCCGTCGGGCACGAACTCGTACACGATCGTGTGCTTCCCGGGCTTGAGCGCGGCCGCTGACGCGATGTTCGTGCGCTCGAGCGCGAACCAGTTGTACTCGTGGTGCACCCTGCCGTTCTTCGCGTAGAGGACCCAACCGCCGAAGTATCCCGCCTGCGCGATGATGACGCCGTTTGCCTTCGCGTCGGCGACATCCACCTCGGCGGTCACCGTGTGGTGCACGCCCTTCACGTTGATGAACGCGTTCTCCATCAGGCCCGTCATGCCCGGGTAGACCGTCAGCGTCTTGCGCCCGCCCAGCAGGTCGGGGCGGCCGGCGAGCGCCGGGTTGAAGCGCTCGACACGGCGATCGTCGATCGGCAGCACGTGATTCCGCACGGCCTCCTTCATGAAGAGGTCCTGCAGCTCCTTGAGCTTGGCCGGGTTCTTCTCGGCCAGGTTGTCAGCCTGGCTGAAGTCCTCGGCGACGTTGTAGAGCTCCCACACGTCGTCCTTCACGGGCGGCAACGGCACATTCAGCCAGGGGATCGAATGGCGTGTCGCCGCCACCCAGCCGTCGTGGTAGATGGCGCGGTTGCCGAACATCTCGAAGTACTGCGTGGTGCGGCGTTCCGCGGCCTTGGCGTCGTCCACGCTGTAGAGCATCGAGACGCCGTCCATCGGCCGCTGCTCGACGCCGTTCACCCGCTTGGGCTCCGGCAGCTTGGCGGCCTCCAGCACGGTGGGGGCCACGTCGATCACGTGATGGAACTGGCTGCGGAGCTCGCCCTTGGCCTTGATCCCATTGGGCCAGTGCAGCACCATGCCGTTGCGTGTGCCGCCGAAGTGGCTGGCGACCTGCTTGGTCCACTGGAAGGGCGTGTCGCCCGCCCAGGCCCAGCCGATGGCGAAGTGCGGGAACGTGGTGGGGCCGCCCCACTCCTCGAGATGGCCCATCATCTGGCTGGCGGTGCCCACGATGCCGTTGAGCGCCATCATCTCGTTGTAGGTGCCTTCAGGGCCGCCTTCGGCGCTCGAGCCGTTGTCACCCACGATGTAATAGAAGAGCGTGTTGTCCAGCTCGCCGATGGCCCGTAGCTGTTCCACCAGCCGGCCCACCTCGTGGTCGGTGTGCTCGCCGAAACCGGCGAAGGTCTCCATCTGGCGCTCGAACAGGCGCTTCTGCTCGGCGCTCATGTCGTCCCAGGCCGGGATCTCCTTGGGCCGCGGCGTGAGCTTGGCGTCGGCCGGGATCACGCCCAGCTGCTTCTGGCGCGCGAAGGTCTCCTCGCGCAGCTTGTCCCACCCGCCGCTGAACTGCCCCTTGTACTTGGCGATCCATTCCTTCGGCGCGTGGTGCGGGGCATGCGTCGCGCCGGGGGCGAAGTACACGTAGAAGGGCTTGTCCGGTGTCAGGGCCTGCTGCGCGCTCACCCAGTTGACGGCCTGGTCGGTCATGTCGGTCGTGAAGTGGTAGTCGGCCCGATGCGGCGGCTCCACCCGCACGCTGCCGTCGTAGACGGCGGGCGCCCACTGGTTGGTCTCGCCGCCGATGAAGCCGTAGAACTTGTCGAAGCCGGACCGGGTCGGCCAGCGATCGTAGGGACCGGAGACGGAGACCTCCCACGGGGCGGTCTCGTGGTACTTGCCGAAGGCCGCGGTGCTGTATCCGTTCTGGCGCAGGATCTCGGCGAGCGGCGTCACCGAGCTCGGCCGCACGCCGGTGTTGCCGGGGAAGCCGGTGGCCAGCTCCATGATGGCCCCCGCGTTGTTCACGTGGTGATTGCGGCCGGTGAGCAGCGCCACGCGCGTGGGGCTGCAGAGCGCCGTGGTGTGGAAGCGGTTGTAGCGCAAGCCACCCTCCGCCAGCGTGTCGAGCGTGGGCATCGCGATCGGCCCCCCGAACGCGCTGCTGTGGCCGAAGCCAATGTCGTCGATCAGCACGATCACGACGTTGGGAGCGCCCTCGGGCGCCTTCACCTCGAAGCGGGGCGGCGCCTTGGCGTCGTGCGCGTCGAGTGTCGTGATCGACGCCGGCACGGGTTCGTGCACCGGGAGCACGGTGCGGTCCAGGCCGACCCCGGCCGGGGGCGCGTTCCCGGGTGTACCCGCATTCGGTTGACAGCCGGCCAGCAGCCCGGCGGCGAGGATCAAGCAAGGGAATCGTAGGCGCATGGCTGCAGCATAGCCCGCGCCCCGGCCCGCGCGCCAGCCGTGGTAGCCTCGGGGCGGATTCGGGAGGCTGGTGATGCGATCGGGAAAGCTCGTCGTCCTCGGGGCGGGACTCGTCGCGACGCTGGTCGCAGGCGCCGGCCACGCCCAGTCGCGGCGCACCGTGAAGCCCGTGCTGCACGGGCGCCACTGGGTCGCCATCACCGGCAAGCCGCTCGCGGCGACGGCCGGCGCGATGATCTTCGCCAAGGGCGGCAACGCCGTGGACGCGGCGGCCGCGATGCTGGCGGCCGCGTGCACGATGTGGGACACGCTCGGCTGGGGCGGCGAGACGCAGGCGCTCGTGTTCGACCCGCGCACGCGAAAGGTGGTCGGCCTGAACGCGCTCGGCGTGGCGCCGACCGGCGCGACACCGGAGTTCTACAAGGCGAAGAACCTCAAGTACCCGCCCCCCACCGGGCCGCTCGCCGCCGTGACGCCTGGCACGCCCGGCGGGCTCATCGTGATGCTCGCGGAATGGGGCCGGCTCAGCCTGGCCGACGTCCTCGCCCCGGCGATCCAGATGGCCGACGGCTACCCGATCGAGGCCCAGCTCGCGAACGGCCTGGAGCGCCAGAAGCAGCTGCTTTCGGGGTGGCCGTACTCGAAGGCCGTCTTCCTCCCCCACGCGGGCGCGGCGCGCGAGGCGCCTTCAGCCGGCGAGCTGTTCGTGCAGAAGGACCTGGCCGCGACGCTCCGCAAGCTGGTCGAAGCCGAGCGCCGGGCGCTCGCCGCGGGCAAGAGCCGGCGCGACGCGCTGATGGCGGCCTACGACCGTTTCTACAAGGGCGACATCGCGGACGAGCTGGCGCGCGCGACCGAGGAGCAGGGCGGCCTGATCACGAAGGACGATCTCGCGCGCTGGCGGCCGAAGCTCGAAGAGCCCGTCAAGACGAGCTACAAGGGGATCGACGTCTACAAGCTCACGGTCTGGACCCAGGGCCCGGCGATGCTGCAGGCGCTCAACCTGCTCGAGGGCACGGAGCTCAAGGCCATGGGCTACAACTCCCCCCGCTACATCCACAGCGTGTACCAGGCGATCAGCATGGCCTTCGCCGATCGCGACTTCTACTACGGCGATCCCACGTTCCCCCCGGAAGAGCCGGTCTTAGGCCTGCTCTCGAAGGAGTACGCCCGAAAGCGCTGGGCCGGACTGCGCATAGACCGCAACGACCCGGACCTGCGCCCCGGCGATCCCTATCCGTTCCAGGGCGGGAGCAACCCCTTCCGCGCGCTGCTCGATGCCTGGCACAGCGTACCGGGAGCCGGCACGGGCATGCCGGCGCACGACCGTCCGCCTGGCGGATCCGGCGAAGGCTCTCCCGACGACGTCGGCACGACCTCTGTCGTCGCAGCGGATGAGGAAGGCTGGGTGGTCTCGATGACGCCGAGCGGTGCCTGGAACCCGGCGGTCCTGGCCGGCCACACGGGGATCGGGCTCAGCCAGCGCATGCAGGCCTTCGTGCTCGACGCCTCGGACAACCCCTACAACGTGGTCGTGCCGGGCAAGCAGCCGCGCGTCACCCTCACGCCGACGCTGAGCCTCGAGGACGGGCTGCCCCACCTGGCGTTCGCGGTCCAGGGCGGCGACACGCAGGACCAGAACCTGCTGCAGTTCTTCCTGAACGTGGTCGAGTTCGGGATGACTGTGCAGCAGGCCGCCGAGGCCGCCAACATCAACAGCCACCAGCTCCGCAACGTGTTCGCCGGCAACGTGTCGCGGCCCGGCCACATGACGCTCGCCGCCTCGACCCCGGAGGCGGTGCGCAAGGAGCTCGAGGGCATGGGCTACACGCTCGAGTTCCAGCCGATCACGTCGGGCCCGATCAACGCCGTCTTCTTCGACCGCGCCCACGGCACGATGTGGGGCGGCTCGAGCCACCACGGCGAGGACTACGGGATCGCCTGGTAGTCACGGAAGGGAGCCGTGCCGCACCTGCGTCTCGCGTCGGGTCACGGGCCGGCCGAGTGGTTCGCGCTGCGCGGCGAGCGCGTGGTCGTGGGCCGCTCGCGCGACTGCGAGCTGATCCTGCCCGACGTGCTGCTGTCGCGGCGCCACGCCGAGCTCGTGCACTCGGGCGCGGGCTGGCTGCTGCGCGACCTGGGCAGCCTCAACGGCACTCGCCTCAACGGCGTGCGCGTGGTGCACGACAGCCTGCTTCGCGACGGCGACGTGGTGGAGATCGCGGACTGGTCGCTCGCTTATCGCGACACCGAGCTGCCGTCCGACCCGGCCACGGCGGCGGCCGACATGCGGCTGCGCGACGTGACCGAGCTCGCGACCCGCTCGTACGTCGAGACCGACAAGCTCGTGCGCCAGAGCCGCATCCTGAGCGTGCTGACGCGCGCCGCCGCCGCCGTGGTCTCGATGCCCACGGCGGGAGAGCTCCTCGACACGCTGCTCGGCCACGTGCTCGAGGCCGTCCCCGCGAGCCGCGGGATCGTGGCGCTCTTCGAGGGCGAGCCGCTCGCGGCCGTGGTCGCCGCGGCACGCGCGACATCCGGCGAGGCGCCCTGGTCGATCGACGCCGCGGTCGCGGAGCGGGCGCTGCGCGCGCCTCTCGCCTTCGTGGCGCCGCGCGTCGAGAGCGGCGACGGGAGCGTCCGCGCCGTGCTGTGCGCGCCGCTGTGGTTCGGCGGCGCGGGCCCGAGCCTCGAGCGCAGCGCCGGCTGCGTCGTGCTCGAGGGGCCGGCGGGCGGCGCTCCCTTCGACGAGGAGCACCTGAAGCTGGTCACGGCCGTCGCGAACCTGGCGGCGAGCCGCCTCGAGAGCCTGAAGCTGCGCGAGGCCAACGCCGACAAGCGCCGCCTCGAGGAAGACCTGCGCGGAGCGGCGCGGATCCAGCACAGCCTGCTGCCCGAGGCGATCCCGGCCGTGCCCGGATTCGAGCTCGCGGCCAACAGCCGGCTGTGCAGCGCGGTGGGCGCGGACTACTACGACTTCGTCGCGGACGCGGGCGAGCTGCTGCTGGCGCTCGGCGACGTCGCCGGCAAGGGGCTCGCGGCCGCCCTGCTGATGGCCTCGCTGCGCGCCGCCGTGCGGGCGCTCTGGCGCGAGCCGCTGCCCGTGGCCGGGATCGTGAGCGCCGTCAACGGCAACCTGCGCCAGGCCGTGCCGGCCAATCGCTTCGGCACGCTGGTGCTGGCGCGCCTCGAGATCGCGAGTGGCTGGCTCACCTGGACCAATGCCGGCCACGAGGCCGCGCTGCTGGTGCGGCCGGACGGCAGCCACGCGACACTCGAAGCGACCGGCACGGTGCTCGGCGTCTTCGAGGATGTCGCGTGGCGGGAGGAGCGCGTGCTGCTCCCACCGGGCGGCGTGCTGGTCCTGCTCTCCGACGGGGTCGTCGAAGCGTCACGCGTGGCCGCGAGCGACCTCGGGCCCGAGCGCCTGGCGGCGGTCGTGCGCGATGCGGGCCCGGCAGCCAACGCCGCGACGATCCTGTTGGCGCTCCAGGCGGCCGTCGAGGCGGGGCTCGGCGGCGAAAGACCCTCCGACGACCACACCTTCGTGGTCCTGCGGCGCGAGCCGGCCTGACCCGGACCATTCGTGAAGCCCGTCTGACTCTGCTTCATGAATGGTCCGATCTGGTTGAGAAGCAAGGGCGATGCGCGCACCAACCAGAGCGCACACCACATGCTCCCGATCAGCATCGTGTGGGGCCTCATCAGGCATGACTCACGGGCCGTCTGACGGCTCTAGAACGGATCATTCGCTCGGAGCTATCACGCGGCCTCGCGAATGATCCGAGCTTAACGGGCAGAGGCTGCGCGCGGAGGCGGATTCACTCCGCCGGAGTGCGCGGGGGGCCTGGGGGGTGTGACGCAACACCCCCCAGAACACTCATGGCCGGGTCGCCGAGCAGGTGGTAGATCGAGAGCAGCTCCGGCATGAGCCCGCTCTGTGCGTAGGCTTTCTGCGCGGCCGTGAGCGCGTCGCCGAGCCGCTCGTGCCGCTCGCTCGTGAGCTCCGCCATCAGCGCGCGGTGGTACTCGTGGGCCGGGCCGTCGAGTGACAGGCCGCTCGGCGAGAAGGACGCGATGGCACCGCGGCCCTCGGCCTTGAGCAGCGATTCCGAGAGCGACTCGAAGGCCGGGGCGACGAAATAGCCGTTCAGGCAGTTCATCGTGATGAGCAGCGGCTGGCGCGACTGGGCCTGGAGGCTCGTCGCGTCCCAGGAGTTCCAGACGTTCTCGCTCGCCCACACCGCCGCCCCGCCGTGGCCGACGTAGCTCAGGTACGACAGGCCCGCGTCGAGCGCGGCCTGGATCCGCGGGCGCGTCTCGGCGCCGAGCTCGCGCAGCAGCAGGAGCTCGCTCCGCCCGGCGAGGAAGCTCGTCGCGATGTCGTGAGCGTTCGCCTCGAAGTCACCGGCCAGATCGGGGTTGTCGGCGACGAGAACAGCCGCTCCCGCGAGGGCCTGGCCCGAGTCCTCCCAGGCGACGAGCTTGTCGACGAGCACCTGCGCTTGCTCGACGGTCGCGGCCGGGAGCCGTCCGATGGCGAGGTCGGGGAATGCATCCTCTCCGTTGACGGCGGCGAGCTGGGGATCGGAGACGGTCCAGAGGTAGGAGGTCTTCGTCCACAGCGCCGGCAGCGGCGAGGGCTGTGAGGTGGCGATGAAGTTCCTGGGGTCGTAGGTCGAGTCGCCAAGCAGAAGTACGTAGCGGGGCGAGGGCCGGGCCCAGGAGTGGAAGGCGAACGCGACGAAGCTCTTGATGGCCTCGGCAGAGGCCTGTCCGTGCCCGAACTCGGAGGCGATCTCCTCGAAGGAGACCGCGCGTGCCTGCAGGCCCTGGTCCGTTCGCCGCTCGACGAGCGGCTCGGCGACGGCGAGAAAGGCCTTGGGCGCGATCAGCAGGTAGTCGGCCTGATTCTCGGGGCTCCGGAGCCCGGAGGGCTGCGGCTGGACGACGCGGGGGCTGAGGAGCGCCTCCTGCGACGAGGCGAGGTAACAGTGTCCCGCCTCGGCGTGAAAGCGCAGCGCGCCGCCCGAAGCCTCGTAGCCGCTGAGCCAGCGTGGGCTCGTCCCCGCGCTCGCATCGGCAGGCGTGACGTCCAGCACGGCCAGAGCACCGCCCACGCCCGACACCGTCACGGTTCCGCTCTCAGGCCACGTCCCCTCAAAGCGCCCACCCGCAAGCAACGACGCTTGCGGGTGGGCGAGCATGACGCGGTCGAGGAACACGAGCGACGAGACGCCCGTGTCGGCCACGTTCGTGAGCGAGAGGTCGTTGGGTCCCTCGCGCAGCAGCGCGGCGGGCAGGCTCAGGCTCATCCGGTAGGGCGTCTTGCCCGCAAACTGCGCCTCGCCCACGGGCGTGCCGTTCAGCGACACGCTGACGTGGTGATCGACCGGCTGTCCGGACTCCGACGCCCCCTGCAGGAAGACGTCGAGCTCGGCCGTGCCGGAGCCGGAGACAGCCGACAACGTGAGGGACTTCACGCGTGTCGCGCCGGAGCTGAGCGCCTCCCACAGCCACGGATCCGGCGCGTCGAGCAGCCCCGGCTGGTAGAAGCGGTCCGTCTCGAACGAACGCGAGACGACCGAAGCGCTGGCGAGGGTGTTCGAGCCCGGAGCCGCGGATTGAAGCGGCATCGGCACGCCGTCCGTCGCGCGCACGAGCGCGTAGGCCACCTCGGCCGAGAAGTCCGTCGAGCTCGCGGTCTTGTCGGCGTAGAAGAAGAGCCGGCTGCCGGGGCCAAAGGCGCTCGAGGCGGGCTCGAGGTGGAAGGCCACCGGCTCGCCCTGCCGCTCGAGACGCAGCTGCGACGCCGTCATGCCGCGCCTTTGTCCCGGGAAGAGCAGCTCGAAGGAGACGGCGTGGAGCCCGCGGCTCGTGGTGTAGAGCCGGGCGAGCGTCTCGCCCGAGACGACGGTCTTCCGGGATCCTGGAGCGCGGCCCAGGCTGCCCCGGCCGCTTTCCCCCGCCTCGCGCCCGGTGAAGAGCAGCCGCACCCGCACCCGCTTGGCGAGCACGAGCTGCTGGCGCTGAGAGTCGAAGCGCAGCGGGGCGATCTCGACGACGGCGCTCTTCGTCTCCCCCTGGAAGAGGCTCGGCAGGAGCGTCGCAAGCTCGCTCTTCGGGAAGCGTGGCGTGGCCGCACGCGAGGCCCGCCGTGCGGCGCGCACGGTGCCGTCGCGGCCCACCTGCATCTCGGGCTTGCCGAGCGCCGAGGGCACGAGGCCCTTGAAGCTCACGAGATCGAGGGCGCGGACGCCGCCGAGCTGGACGCGGCGGCCGACGACGGCGTCGGCGAGCGCGCGGCGGATCGGCAGCGCCGCGGCTTTCTCGTCCTGCGGGAAATCGAACCCGGGGACGAAGACGCGCACCGTGCCCGCGGGCTCGCCTGCACCCGACTGGGTGTGGAGCGCGTAGAAGCCGGGCGTGCGCAGCTCGAGCGTCGCGGAGCGCGAATCGCGCGAGACGACCCGCAGCGACACCGCCTCCGGGTCGCCGTGGCGAGTGCAGCGCGGCGGGGCCGCACGAACGCCCGCGGCCGACCCCTGGGCGGCCAGCACCCAGTCGGGGCAGCTCGAGGACGACGCGCCCTTCCCCTGGCCGCTTCCGCCGTTGCCTCCGGCAGTGCCGTCGCCCGCGGGCGCGCCTGCCGAAGGCACGGCCGCGACCGGGCCGTGTGAAGTCGTCTTCGACGCCGCGTCGACGTCGTCGAGGCGGTAGAAGTAGCGCGTGCCGTTCGTCAGGCCCGCGTCGCGGAAGGAGTATGCCTGGCCCACCGCGGACGAGCCGAGCCCTGGAATCAGGGATGTCGTGAGCCGCATCCACGGGCCGTTCTCCGACAGTGCTCGGTAGACGTGGAACCCCAGGTTGTCGAGCTCCGACCCCGTCCGCCACTCGAGGAGCACCGAAGCGTCCCCGGGCAGCGCCGAGAACGACTGGAGCTTCACTTCCGTCGGGATGGGAGGCGCCATGGCAAAGGTCCGGGCGTCCAGCGTGATGTTGCCGCAGTACTGCAGCAGCAGCACGTCGGTCTTGATGATCCCCTCGACCGGGAAGGTCGAGTACGAGGACCCCGCCGCCAGGTGGACGCGGATCCTGAAGATGTCGACACCCCCGAAGACGGAGAAGCGCGCCCAGCCGGGCGGATCGGCGGTCCAATAGACGTTTCCCGACCGGGTGAACGAGTTCGTGGTGTCGGTGAACCCCGCGACCGACTCGAGGCTGGCCCACTCGGCGCCGTCCCAGTACTCCCATTCCAGGGCGCCCGCGGGAACGCCCACGCCCGCCGTGGCCAGCGCGACGTTCAGGCCCCGGAACTTCGAGGTCGCCCCGAAATGCAGGTAGCGCCCACGCCGGGTCGTGGCGTCCACAGGTTGGAAGTTGAGGATGAAGTTCTGTGCCGGCGCGGGGTCGGCCAGGAACTCGCTCGAGTTGCCGACCTGTCCTCCGGCCGCGAGGATGGGATGGGCCCGCACGATCTCGATCTCGTCGTAGTCCCCGGGGGCGAAAGTGGCGTCGCCGTCTGCGTTGCCGAAGCGGAATTGCGCGGCCACGGTCAAGGCGGCCGAGTTGTAGTCCACCCCGGAATCGACGTGGGGGGGCTCGACGTCGTTGAGCTCGACGCGCTGTTGTCCACCGAGGGCGGCGCCATCGTCCCAGTCGAGCGTGAAGTGGACCCATTCGTTGGTCCGCCACGCGTAGTTGGCGGAGGTGATGCGATAGGTCGACAGCGCCCCTCCGGCGTTGATCCGGAACCAGAGCTCGTTGGCGTCGGCCGCCCCCCGCTTCTCGAAGTACCAGTAGTTGTTGGCGTCGACGAAGAACCCGCAGATGTCGTGCAGGACCCCGTCGTTGCTGTCGTAGCTCGGGCGGTACCAGAAGCCGAGGACGCCTTGCGCCGCGTCGAAGTTGCCCCCTGTGGTGGGCACCTGGATGGAATCGCCGCTCGCATCGAGCCGAGCACCGTCGCCGAAACGGGTGGGTCCATGTATGACCGTGCCCGTCACCGAGCCCCCGCTGCCCACGTCGGGGCTCGTGATCGCAGCCGGGCTCTGGAGCGAGGAGCGCCAGAGCAGGTTCCGGTGCAGCGAGGAGCGCGAGATCGGCATCACGTCGGCCCGGAAGTGCACGTTGCGCGTGAGCGTGGCGCCTTCCAGCGTGATCGTGTTGGGCGCGATGTACGAGCGGTACTGGCGGATCTTGAACAAGGGGTGGTAGCGGGGGTTCGCGGCGCCGTCGATGTCGAAGTCGAGGCCGGTGGCGGGGTCGAGGTCGAGGGTGTAGGCCGCCTCCTTCTCGTTGAAGAAGTCCGACGGCGACGCCGTGTTCTCGTCCGCGTCGAACCAGCCCGCTCCCGCCACGGGCGCAGCGGGAGTCGCGAGATCATCCGGCCCCCGGTAGTCGGAGGAGCGCGTGGTCACGGCCAAGTCGGCGCCGCTCGTGAAAGTCGTGGGCTTGAAGTAGGTCAGGAAGTTCCAGGCCTCGGTGGTGTTCGCGGGTATCGTGTCCGCGGCGTTGCGGTTCCACGAGGCCTCGACCCACTCCTGCGCCACATCGCCCGAGCCCCAGCTCTCGGTCGCCGCCGGCCAGTCCTGGTACAGGATCTTCAGGAAGTCGGTCCGCGCCCCAGCCTGCTCGTTCTGGAGCAGCACGAAGTCGGTACCGGCCGGACCGGTACACCCGGTGAGGCAGATCGGCCCGCCCTGGGTGAAGCCCGCCCAGCCGTTCAGCGGCGCCGCCCCCTGCTGATGCAGGTTCAAGTGAAGCTGCTGGAACGTGGTGTCGACGGCGCTCGTCGTTCTCCGTTCCCAGTGCAGCGCCGCGCGCCCCGAGCCGTAGACGCTCCAGTCACCGACCGCTCGGATCCCGGCCATGCGCTGGGTGGACCCAGGCCGGCCGAAATAGCTCTCGGAGCGGACGACGGCGCGGGTTCCCGTCGCCTCGAGCACGTGGGCATTCGCGCCGCTCTTGTCCGAGCGGTAGTTCACCCCGTCGGACAAGAGCGTGAGCTCGTCCAGGAAGAGTCCGTCCTGGGTGCTGATGCCGCCGGCCAGGTCGTGGACGGCGTCCTCGACCGGGCTCTCGGTGAGGTCGTAGAACTGGGTCGGGTGCCCTCCAGCCGCCTCGTCGAAGACGAGCTTGAAAGCGCCCGCGGCCGTGACACTGATGGTGCTGCCTGCGGGGGTGACGGTCAGGGCAGGGGCACACTCGCAGAGGCTGTAGAACGTCGCGGGCGAGCTTTGGTTCCGGTACTCGGTGGCGATCCACCCCGCCGGCCGTGCCACGTTCGAAACGCGCACCTCGTCGATCCCGCCGTCCCAGTCCTGGAGCGGGATGTCCGGGCTCCTGCCGATGCGCACTTCCGAGGTTCCCGTCTGGGACGGGCCGGTGTATGGGTTCGTGGCCCTCTCGATCCCGTCGACGTAGATCCGCAGCAGGTTGGCGGACGTGTCGTTCACGCCCACGACGTGGTGCCAGAGGATGCCGTCGTTCACGAGGCCGATCGGGGCGGCGACGGTCGGCCCGCCGTCCACGCCGAAGTTGAGGCTGTTGAGTCCTGGGCCTGTATTCAGCTTCCCGAGCCAGTAGTTGTTCGAGCCGACCCCCTTCCACCTCGCGACGATGAGACGCGATTGGTTATCCAAGCTCGCGGTCCTTGCCCAGCCGGACACCGTCATGTCCGTGGGCAGCTGCAGGCTCGCGCTGTCGGGGACGAGGACGTTACGGTCGAGCGCGCCGTCGAAGGCCAGGCTGCCGTCGACCT
>Ga0214472_10004686_pt1 | contig 14418 bp, 16 predicted proteins | sample RVTome_6_FD_207662 | JGI IMG/M metagenome (GOLD analysis project Ga0214472, IMG submission 207662) | Soil microbial communities from uranium-contaminated site in the Upper Colorado River Basin, Wyoming, United States - RVT140D175 | ecosystem: Environmental > Terrestrial > Soil > Contaminated >... | reverse complement strand
TATGCCCCGGTTAACCAGACGGTCCAGGCGGCCAGGACGAGGAGCTCAACCGCGGCGGCGGGGATCCGGCGGGTGTGTTGGCTCTCCGATTCCATTGAATAAGCGAAAAAACGGAGGCGGGCTGGGTAGCATTACCGCCCAGCCCGCCTCCGTTTTTTCGGTTATCGCAACCCCGTCTCCATCCGCCCGATCACCATTCGTTGGATCTCGCTGGTCCCCTCGTAGATCTCCGTGATCTTGGCGTCCCGGAAATAGCGCTCGATCGGGAGCTCCTTGGAATACCCCATCCCCCCATGCATCTGGACGGCGGCGTGGGCCACGAACATGGCGGTCTCTGAGGCGAAAAGCTTGGCCATCGAAGCGGGCAGGGTGAAGCGTTCGCCGGTCCGCTTCCAGGTCTCTTTGGCCGCGCAGGCGTCGTAGATCAGGCCGCGCGAGGCCTCGATGCGGCATTTCATGTCGGCGAGCTTGAACTGCAGACCCTGGAAGGACCCGATCGGCCGGCCGAAGGCCTCCCTTTCTTTAACATATCCCACCGAAGCCTCGTAGGCTGCCTCGGCGATCCCCAGTGCCTGGGCGGCGATCCCGATCCGTCCGGCGTCCAGGACAGTCATGGCGATCTTGAAGCCCTCACCCTCCTCGCCGATCCGGTTCGATGCCGGGAGGCGGTAGTCCTCGAACAGGATCTCGCTGGTGGCGGAGGCCCGGATCCCGAGCTTGGGCTCTTTTTTGCCGCGGCTGAACCCGGGCAGGGTTGTATCGACCATGAAGGCGCTGATGCCCTGGTGCTTCTTTTCGGGCTCGGTCATCGTGAAGGTCAGGATGTATTCGGCCACCGGGGCGCTGGAGACCCAGGACTTGCGGCCGTTGATCACATAATCGTCCCCGTCTCTGACCGCCCGGCTCTTCATGTTCCCGGCGTCCGATCCGGACATCGGTTCGGTCAGCGAGTAGGCGCCGATGGCCTCCCCGGATGCGACCGGGACCAGGTATTTCTGTTTCTGTTCTTCCGTGCCGAACATCGTCAGCGCGTTGCAGAACAGCGAGTTGTTGACTGACATGACCGTCCCGTGCGCTGCGTCGGCCTTGCAGATCTCGATCAGCGCCAGGACGTAAGCCAGGGCGTCCATCCCCGGCCCCCCGTACTGCTCGTCCACCTCGATCCCCATGAAGCCCATGGCGCCCATCTTCCGGATCGTGTCCAGCGGGAACTCGCCCGATTCATCGAACTCGGCCGCGATCGGGGCGATCTCCTTCTGGGCGAAATCCCGCGCCGCGTCGCGGATCATGCGGTGCTCTTCGGAGAGGAGGTGTTCGAAAGAGGGAGTGGTCATGGGGGCTCCTGAGTCGCGATATTGAAAAATTGAATGTGCAGGCGGGGGCTTCGCCCCCGCCTGCACATTCAATTTTTCTCAACACTCCAGGCGATTATAGCATGCGGGCGAGTCGGGCAGAACGGGCACAGGCGCGTATAATCACGGCATGAAGAAATGGTTGACTGTTCTGTTCCTGCTGCCCTTGTCTGCCTGCATCCCGCAGCCGCCCATCGCCACGGATCCGCCCTCCACCGCGGTTCCGCCCTCCACTGCGGTTCCGCCCTCCACCCCGGGCCAGGCGGCCTCCCCCCTGGTGATCGACGGCTACTTCGACGACTGGGCGGGCACGGCGCCGCTGGGCACCGATCCCGCCGGCGACGCCGGGCCGTCCGGGGTGGACTTCACCGACGTCGCCGTTGCGCACACGGACAATCTGCTGGTCATCTCGATTGACCTGGGGAAGGTCGTCAACCTGCAGAGCGAGCCTGCCCTGGTGCTGACGCTCTCCGCCGGCGGCCCCGAGCTGCGCTACGACTTCGCCGCCCGCACAGGGGCGCTCGGCGATGTGCGGGCCACCCATGTCGTGATCGGCCTGGCCTCCAACCCGACCGTGACTTCAGGCCGCTTCGAGATCGCCATCCGCCGGGACGCTGCCACCGGTGATACGCGGCTGTTCGTCGACGCGGCGCCCGTCATCCTGTCCTTCGCCGATCCGAACCCCGGGGGCGATGTCGCCGGGGCTTTCACCTATGCCTGGGACAACCCGGCCCCGGCGCCTGCCCCACTCTCGTCCGAGCAGGCCGCAGGGACCATCCGGGTGCTCTCCTACAACGTCCTCAATGACGGCGTGATGAGCTCGCTCCGGGACGACCATTTCCTCCGCATCCTGACCGCTCTCGACCCGGATATTATCGCTTTCCAGGAGCTCGAGAACCGCGCCGCCTCGTCGGTTGAGGAGCGGATTGAGGAGTGGCTCGGCGGGGATTGGCACGCCCGCAAGCAGGCCGACCTGGTAACGGTCAGCCGGTACCCCTTCATCGAGGACTGGCCGGAGTCGCAGCAGCCGCTGCACCCGCGCATCTTCCCGGCCATGCTCGATGTGGACGGGCAGGAGCTGATCATCTACAATGCCCACCTGTTCTGCTGTGCGGAGGACGCCGGCCGCCAGGACCAGGCCGACGGCTTCGCCGCCTTTATCCGGGATCATGCCCCCGAAGGCATTCCCTTTATCCTGGCCGGCGATCTGAACCTGGTGGGTGATGCCCGCCAGCTCGTCACCCTGCTGACCGGCGACATCGTCAACGAGGACGTTTACGGCCACGATGCAGCTCCGGACGCGGACGGCACCCCCCTGGCGGACCTGCTTCCCCGTCACCTGCTCTCGCCCCACACCTACACCTGGTTCGACCCGGTCAGCGCCTTCTCCGCCGGCCGGCTGGACTACGTCATCTACACCGACAGCCTGCTTTCGGCGAAGGGCTTCGTCCTGGACTCGACCCTCCTCCCGGCGGACCTGCTGGACGTGCTGGGCGTCCGCGCCCACGACACCCTGGAGGCCAGCGACCACCTGCCGGTGGTGGTAGATTTCGCGTTTCTCCCCTGACGGCGGTGATACAATTCGCCTTGCTCTTTAAACTCCACGAATTCGACGCAAAGACGCAAAGGCGCAAAGATTTTTTATATAGGCTTTGCGCATTTGCGTCTTTGCGCCAAGTCGCAAGCTTCAAACGAATCCAACGATGAAAGAACAAATAACCCCCGAAATCTTCGAAAAACTCGTCGAGCTGGCCGCCCTGGAGCTGGATGCGGCCGAGGTGGAGTACCTGCGGCGGGAGCTGAACAAACAGCTCTCGGCGATCCGCATCCTGGAGGGCATCCCGCTGCCGGAAGGCGTCGAGCCCGCGGCGCGGGGAGTGCCGTACCCGCCGGAACGGCGGCCGGCGATCCGGGAGGATGTGGTGGAGGATTGCGAGGAACGGGAGGCGATCCTGGGGGAGGCGCCGGAGGTAGAGGATCGGTATATCGTCACGCCGGAGATACCCCAGGAGGATCTGGAGTAGGGTGAAAAACAGGCCCGCACGGGCGGCGAAGCCGTCCGTGCGGGCCCGTTTTTCACCGAAATAAATGGAAATTCCTTTTCTTTCCGCTACTGAAATTGCCAGGCTTATCAAGACCGGCGACCTCTCCGCCCTCGAGGTCATCGAATCCCTCCTCGCGCACATCGAACAGATCGACGGCCTCCCCGGCCGGATCGACGGGCCTTCCGACGCGCCCGGCGTTCATGCCTTTATCACTGTCACCGCCGAGCGGGCGCGGGAACAGGCGGCGGCCGTCGATGCGAAGATCGCCGCCGGGGAGGACCCGGGCCTGCTGGCCGGGGTGCCGTTTTCCGTCAAAGATATATTTTGCGTCGCCGGCACGCCGTCGACGGCGGCTTCAAAGATCCTGGCCAACTTCACCGCCCCTTACACCGCCACGCCGATCGCCCGGATGGAGGCCGCTGGGGCCGTCATGCTGGGGAAGGTCAACCTGGATGAGTTCACCTACGGATCTTCGAACGAGTCGTCGGCGTTCCGTCCGGCCCCGCGCAATCCCTGGGATGCATCCAGGGTGACCGGCGGCTCGTCCGGGGGCAGCGCGGCGGCGGTGGCCTCTTTCGAAGGGCCGCTCTCGCTGGGGACCGACACCTCCGGGTCGATCCGCCAGCCGGCCGCCTTCTGCGGCGTGGTCGGGCTCAAACCGACCTACGGCCGGGTCTCCCGTTACGGGCTGATCGCTTTCGGCTCGTCGCTCGACTGCCCGGGACCGGTAGCCCGGACGGTGACCGATGCGGCCCTGATGCTGAACGCCATCGCCGGGCCGGACCCCCGCGACGCGACCGCCGCGGCCGTCCCGGTCCCGGACTACACCAGGGGTCTGGAGGCGGGAGTCAACGGGCTGCGGATCGGGTTGTCGCCGGAATACGACCGGGTGACCTTTTTCGATGCGGACACCGGCGAGCTGCACGAACAGGCACTCCCGGAGGCGATCCGGAACGCGACGCTGCGGGCAGCCGAGCTGTTGGCTGCAGCCGGGGCGGAGATCGTCGAGAACGTCCCGCTGCCGCACACCCGCTACGGGATCCCGACCTATTTCGTCATTTCCCGGGTCGAGGCGGCTTCCAATCTACATCGTTATGACGGGGTCAAATACGGGTACCGGGTGCCGGGGGTGATGCCGGATCTGCGGGCCATGTACCGCCGCAGTCGGGCGGGCGGGTTTGGATCGCAGCCGAAGCTGAGGATCCTGATGGGGATGTACGTTAGCGCGGCGCAGTACAGCGAGCAGTATTACAACCGGGCGCTGAAAGTGCGTTCTCTGATCCGGGGGGATTTTGAGGACGTCTTTGATTCAGCGGGGGAATATCGTTTGGACGCCATCCTGACCCCGACCACCCCATCGACCGCCTTCCCGGTCGGGGACGTGTTCGGCGATTCGGTCCTGATGCAGTATTCCGACCAGCTCAACGTCCCGGCCAACCACGCCGGGATCCCCGGGCTGTCGGTGCCGGCCGGTTTTGATGGCGCCGGACTGCCGATCGGGGTCCAGCTGATGGGACCGGATTTCTCGGAGGGGACCCTGCTGCGGATCGGGCGGGCGTATGAGCTGGCGACCGAGGGGGAAGCCTGGCGGCAGATCCGGCCGCTTTAAATTCATAAAAAAACGGACGTCCATGCCGGGCGACGCCCGGCATGGACGTCCGTTTTTTATTTAATCATCCCTGCATAGGAGAAATTTCCGAATCAAGGGGGAAGATTTCAGCTGCCTGAATCCCTAAACTTCTGTTAATCCCAACAGGCCTTTGAACGCCTCATGAGGGGGGCAGGGCGGCTGCACGGCAGCCGCTGCTCCCGGCGCGCCGCTTTCAAGGACCTCCAGCTCCAAAGGAGGTACCTCTCATGCGAGCAAAGGTGCTGCAGTTCCTCGCCGTCTGCATCCTGGCGGTCGGTTTCATCGCTTCCCCCACGCTCGGCCGCGGCGGGTACAGTCTCGACGACTGTAACGGTTCCGGCAGCCAGTCCTGCGGCGGCGGTTAGCCGAACGCGTCCCTGCGCTGGGCCAGGATCGCCGCCAGGCGTTTCCTGGCCCAGGCGTTTTCGGGGTAGCCCTCCAGCACGTGGATGGCCTCATCCATGGCTGCGAGGGCCTCATTGCGTTTCCCGAGCTGGAGCAAGACTTCGGCCAGGTCGCCGAGCGAGTTGCCCAGGTTGATTCCGTTCATCAGTTCGCGCGCCAGCCCGATGCTGTAATTCAGATAATCCCGCGCCTGTTCCCAGGCCTGCTCCTTCAGTGCAACGTTCCCCAGGTTGTTGTTCGTGAGCATCAGGTGCGGCAGCAGCCCATTCTCCTCCAGGTACCGCTGGTCGATCGCCAGGAAAGCCGCTTTCGCACTGGCGTAGTCCTTCAGGTGGAAATGGGCGGTCCCCAGGTTGATATACACATCCGTCCAGGTGATGAGATCGATGCCGGGTTGCAGCCGTTCGAGGGCCGCTTCAAGCGTTTCGATTGCTCCGTGATGATCCCCGGCCAGGTCTTGTGTGCGCGCCATGAGGCTCATGGCATTGACGGCCTTGCGACGATGGCCGGCGTTTAGATATCCCCGGGCGACCTGTTCGAGACAGCGTTCCGCTTCGGCGTAATCTCCACGGTCGAAGGCGATCATCCCGATCAAGGTGAGCCCGCCCAAATACCGAAGGCGCTCTTCATCCAGTTCGTCCAGCAAATCCAGGGCAGCGCGGATGTTGGCTTCCGCCTCATCGTACCGGCGGCGGCTGTACTGGACGTTTCCCACACCGAGGATCGCCAGCGCTCGCTCGAACGTATCTCCAACGGCTTCGGCGGTTTCCATTGCGGCGAGGTGCATCGTGTGGGCGAGTTCCAGGTCTCGCACTATCTCCAGGAAGAATCCGGCTTCGTTGGCCACCCGGCAGGCTTGCTCCGGATCCAGGTCGGTGATCTTCTCGGCCACTTTTCTGGTTACCGGCTGCCACGCGCCGAAAAAACCACGTGAATCGATGTACCCGGTCAGCTCCTTCCACAGCTCGGTCGTTTCCGCGAGCGCTTCCGGGTGTTCGAGCCCGTAGTGGATTGCCTGCAGCAGGTTCGGCCACTCCAGATCGAGGATCCGGTACTCGCGATCCTCGACCGAGCGGACCACGCTCAGCAGGTGTTCGGCGTTGGCCCGGACCCGCCGGACGAACGAGGGGCTGGTCATTCGGGATGGATGACCTGGGTCTGCAGGAACGCCCGCGTCAGCGGGTGGATCCCGTAGCGCCTCTCGGAGGAGGTCCCGCGTACCTCGAGCAGCGAGCGGGAGAGCAGCTCGCGGACGGCCGTCCAGAAGCGGTCTTCCGGCAGCCCGCTGAAGGCCAGGAGCTGCTTGGGCGCCCCGCCGGTCTCCGATACGAGCGGCATCCCTTCCAGCAGCTCGCGGGCGTCGTCCGACAGCGCCTCCCACGCGCGCCGGTAGATGCGGTCATAGAGTGCGTCCGTCTCGGCGAACACCCGCTTTCCGAGGTCCGCCAGGACGACCCCCAGCGGCAGCCCGCCGCCGGCCATCCCGACCACGATTTTGAGCGCCAACGGGTTGCCGCCGGCGGTGTCGTAGATCGCCCGCAGGTCCGCCTCGGCCGTGATCGTCTCCGCCCCCATCCCGATCTCTCGTGAATAGTCCACGATGAGCTCGGCGGCATGTTCGAAACCCAGCTCCGGCACCGGGTGGACGAGCACTCCGGCGCTCCCGCCCAACCCGGCGCGGGTGGTGAGTAGGAATTTCGTGGGCTTGGCGAGACCGAACAGCTTCTCGTAAAGGAACGCGGTCGCGTGATCGCTCTCGAGATTGTCGACCACGACCAGGTGCGGCAGCGTCTTCAGGATGAAACGGACCTGGTCCCGGCGCGCCTTAGGATTTCCTTCTGATCCGGTCAGCCGGGCGGCCAGCTCGTTGAGGATGTCCCGGTACGTCGCTTCGGGATCGGGAGGCGGGCCGGACTGCGAAGGCACGTGGATCCAGTGGATCGACGGCTCTCCGAAATCGGCCAGGGCGCCGACCGCCAGGAAATGCGCGAGGGCCGTCTTCCCGATCCCGCCCATCCCCGAGAGGGCGACCACCCAGGGAGCCTCGCCGGGGACGAGCAGCCCGGAAAGCTGTTCGACCGCCGCAGCAACCCCGAGAAGCCTGCTGTATTGCCGCGATGGGAGCCGGGCCTCCAACGTGCCCGTCAGCAGGCGCAGGAGCTCGTGCTCGCGCGCCAGCAAGATCTCGGCGAGCGACACGATCGCCGCCCGCTGGCGCCGGTTGACCTGGTCCACGGACATGTTCAAGATGTGGGAGACCTTGACCGTCTTTTCATCATCAATGAAGCGTCTGCGCAGGATCTCGGCGTCCTCCGGTACCCGCGCCTCCAGCTCTTCCACCCCGTCGAGGAGAGCTGCATTCGTGATCGACCGGCGGGTCGCCGGATCGCCGGGTGGTGTTCCGGCCGGGTCGTCACGCCGCATGCGGACAAGCAGCATGAAATCCAGCAAATGGTCCGGAGAGCTGCTGTGCCACAGGTTCAGGGCTCCCCGCAGGTGGGGGTAGAGGTCTTCGGGGGTCGTTTCCGGGTGGATTCGCATCCTGTTTCCTCAAAAGCGCACAACCCCGCACGGGATCGCACACCGATGACACGCTGACGTGTCGATTCGTCTGTATGCTTTGAAATGTCTGGAGCACATGGCGATGGTAGACCGGAATTTTACCGTTATTTTGATCGCACCGGGTTTCGACCTGGAGCAGGTCGCCGTCTGGACGACTTACCTGCGCAAGGCGGGCTGCCCGGTCTCCCTGGTTGGTTTGACCTCCGGACCGCAGCGCAGCAGCCACGGGGTGCGCCTGATCCCGGACACGGACCTGGACCGGGTCCCCATGGGGGAGCCGGGGCTGCTCCTGCTCCCGGGCGGGAAGGAGTACGCCGCCGCCCTGCGCCGCGACCCGCGCGTCCTGCGGTATATGCTGGCGGTGCTCCGCTCGGACGGCCGGATCGGCGGAGATCGGGAGCTGGGGGCGGTGATTCCAGAAGTGGCCATGACCGTGGTCCGGCCGCTCCCGACCGACCGGCAGGCGGTGTTGGATGATTTGGATGTTATCCGGCAGGAGGCCAGGGGAGGGGATTGGCTTCCTGATTAGGGGTATAGGGGTAGGGGCGGATGAGCCGGGAAGGGGAAGTAACGAGGCTCCCGGCTCATCTGCTCCGCTCTTTATAAAGGATAGGAGAAATTGAATATCCAAGCGGGGCTTCGCCCCGCTTGGATATTCAATTTCTCCAAATATAAAAAAACCATGTCGAACGGACAGACAACCCTGATAGCCGTCCTGGGGGATCAACCGCAGGTCGTGACCTTGACGCTGGACCTGCTCCTTGCCCAGGGAGAGGCGATCGACCGGGTCCTGGCCGTCTATCCTGCCGCGAACCTGCGCTGCCGGACGTCCTTCCGAACCCTTGCCAGGGAGTTCTCGGGAAACCGGTATGGCGGGCGTACGATGACCTTGCGGGCCGCACACATCCGCATGGGAACCCGCGATCTGACCGTGATCCGCAATTCGCAGGAGACGGAAGCGGCCAGGCGGACGTTTATCGACCTTTTCTCCAATTTGAAATCCCGGGGGGAACGGATCCTGCTGAGCATCGAGGGCGGCCAGCGCATCCTGGCGCTGCTGGCGGTCTGCACGGCCATGCTCCATTTTACGACCGAGGACCGGATCTGGCTGCTCCATGCCTCCGAGGACCTGCTGGCGGTGGAAGGGACCACCCTTCACGCTCCGGCCGGTGCGGACGTCCATCTGATCGAGGCGCCAATCGTTCCCTGGGCCGCCTATTTGCCCGGTCTGGCGCCTCTGCTGGGAAATACGCGCGACGAGGTGCGGGCGCGCGGCTGGCAGGACGATGGCGAGCGGGCGCGCTGCCGCCAGGTCTGGGAGAGGCTGACGCCGCGCCAGAAGGACACCCTGCGCGAACTCGCCGTCGGGCGCGGCACGCGTCAGGCAGCGGGCCGCCTGGGGATCGCGGCGTCGACGGTGGTGAGCCACAAGACGGCGATCTTCCATGCGTGCCGGCGGGCGTGGATGGAGGAGGAACTGCGGATCGATACGGTGTTTTTGAGGGAGCGGTTCCGGGGGTTTTTGGGAGGGGTGTGAGGGTTTTTATGGTAAAACTGACCTCTACAGCGAATCTCGAAGCAGGATACTCGATGCGAGATTCGAGATTCGAGATCCATGCCCACCTACGAACCCGTCATCGGCCTCGAGACCCACATCCAGCTCAACACGGCCTCCAAGATCTTCTGCTCCTGCAGCGCCGATTCCTGGGACGATGAGCCGAATACCAATATCTGCCCGGTCTGCACCGGGCTGCCGGGGGTCCTGCCGGTCCTGAACAAAGCCGCCGTCGAAAAGGCCGTCCTGCTGGCGGCGGCGATGCACGCTGCGGTGCGGCAGGAGTCGTTCTTCGACCGGAAGAACTATTTCTACCCGGATCTCCCCAAGGGCTACCAGATCTCCCAGTACGACCGGGCGCTGGCCTCCGGCGGGTATATGGACGTGCCGGTCCCGGCCGAGAACGGGACCGCCGGCTCCTTTCGGGTCACGATCCACAAGCTCCACCTGGAAGAAGACGCCGGCAAGACGAAGAACGAGCGCGGCCGGCGGCTGATCGACTTCAACCGCTGCGGGGTCCCGCTGATCGAGATGGTCACCGGGCCGGATCTGCGCAGCGCCGACGAGGCCGCCCAGTACCTGATCCGTCTGCGCCAACTGCTGCGCTGGCTGGGAGTCTCCGAAGCCGACATGGAAAAAGGCCACCTGCGGGCCGACGCCAACGTTTCCATCCGGGCGGCCGGTTCAACTGACCTGAATACGAAGACGGAGATCAAGAACGTCAACTCGATCGAAGCCGTCCGTTCGGCGATCAACAAGGAAATCGAACGCCAGATCCGGGAGGTCGAATCCGGCGGGCGGGTCGAAGCCTGGACCCTCAATTGGGATGACGAGACCCAGACCCTCAGTAAGATGCGTTCGAAAGAGACCGAGGCGGATTACCGCTACTTCCGCGAACCCGACCTGCTCCCGCTCCAGGTCGACGACGCCTGGCTGGAAACGATCCTGGCGGATCTGCCCGAGCTCCCGCTCGAACGGCTCAAACGCTTCACCGCGGATTACGGCCTGCCCGAGTACGACGCCAATATCCTGACTTCAGAGCGCAGCCTGTCCGATTTCTACGAAGAAGCCATCCGGGTATACGGCAGCGATCCTGAAGGATCGCCCGATCCTTCAGGATCGCCCGATTCCAAGACGGTCTCGAACTGGATGATGAACGATGTCCTGCGGATGCTCAACGACCTGGGCCTGACCGCGGCGGATCTAAAGGTCACGCCGGAGCACCTGGCGGAGGCGATTCGCCTGGTCGACGAGAAGGTGGTCAACACCTCGACCGGGAAGAGCCTGATCCCGAAGGTCCAGGAGACGGGGAAGTCCCCGAAGGCGATCGTCGAAGCGGAGGGCCTGGGTGCCGTGAGCGACACGGATGCGATCCGGGCGATCGTCGAGGGGGTCGTCGCAGAAAACCCCGATGAGGCCGCAACGTACCGCGCGGGCAAGACGTCGATCATCGGCTGGTTCGTGGGGCAGGTGATGCGGGCGTCGCGTGGGAAGGCCGATCCGCAGACCGCGCAAGCTCTGTTAAAGGAAATCCTCGAAAAATAAAGGGGGCTGCCGGGTGCAACCCGGCAGCCCCCTTTATTTTTCGATAACCCCAATGATCCTCCGCCCCGCCATCGCCTCCGACGAGATCGCCATCCACCGCCTCATCCGGGAGGCTCAAATCAACCCGATGGGCGTGCGCTGGGACCGGTTCGTCGTGATCGAGGCGCCGGACGGGGAGCTCGCCGCCATCGGTCAGGTCAAGCCGCACCGGGACGGGTCGCTGGAGCTGGCCTCGATCGTTACGGCGGTCGAGTACCGCGGGCGGGGGCTGGCGCGGCGCGTGATCGAGCACCTGATCCGCGCCAACCCGGGGGTCCTGTACCTGATGTGCCGGGCGGATATCGGCCCGATGTACGAGAAATTCGGTTTCCGGGACGTGTCCGAGGTGGACATGCCGAAATATTTCCGGCGGGTCAGCAAGCTGGCCGGGTTTGTCGACAGGCTGGTCGACGTGCCGCTGCGGATCATGCGAAGAGATGAACGGGCGAATGGGCGAATGGGCGGGAGTGGCATGACAGGTTTGCCTGGAAACGATGACGGTAGGTGAACCCGCCGTGCCCGTCCGGTGAAAGGCCGCCTGCTGCGGCTGTGGGGCGGGCTGCCGATCCCGCGCTTTTTGCGCTGGTGGATGGTACTGGCCGGGGTGAGAAAATTCCCGGTGGGTGTGATCGCCGCGATCACGGATGACGACGGCCGGCTGCTGATGTTCCGCCACACCTATCGCGGGCGCTATCCCTGGGGGCTGCCCTCCGGATGGCTGGAGCCGCGCGAGCCGCCGGAGATCGCCGTCGTCCGCGAGATCCGGGAGGAGACCGGTCTGGAAGCGTCCGGCGTCCGGCTGCTGATGGTTCGAAGTGCGGAGGACGCCCGCCGGATCGACCTGGTCTTCCGGGCTGCTCTGAACGGCGGGAGGTTCCGGGCATCGGCGGAAGTCACCGCGATGCGCTGGTTCGGACGGGGTGAGCTGCCGGAGATGATGCCGTCCCAGTATGATATGATTCTGGACATCTTCAACCTGCTGGGCGAGGAACACTGAAAAATCGGGCAGCGGTACAACGAGATCCCCAAAGGAAATTCATGGTTAACCTTGACGTTTTCACCAAAGACGCGGACATCGGGAAAAAGCTTCTGATCGGCAGCCTCCTGGTGCTGACGGGTTTTGGAATCATCGCCATCCTGGGCTGGATGATGGAGATCATCCGGAAGGTGCAGCGCGGCGAGGAGCCGGCGCTGCCGGAGTTCGACGATATCGGGACGCTCTTCATGGACGGGCTCAAGCTGATGGCCGTCGGCGTTGTCTGGTCCCTGCCGGTGGCGATCCTGGTCGTGGTCCTGACGACGGTCGGCATCGGCTCGGCCTCCTTTTTCAATAATGCGGACGACGCGGCCATGCTGCTCGTCATCATCAACCTGTGCGTCGTCGGGTTGGTCTTCGCCTATCTCGTCCCGGTGTTCGTCCTGTTCGTCCCGGCGGCCGGACTGCTTGCCGAGAACGGCGATTTGAAGGAAGCGCTTGACCCCCGCAACGCTATCGCCATTTTCCGGACCAACCCCGGGGGGTTCCTGCTGGCGATGCTGCTTGGTACGGCGGTCAACTCCGTGATGGGCTCGATTGGGGCGATCCTGTGCCTGATCGGGATCTACCCGGCGATGGTGGTGTCATATGCGCTGCAGGGGCAGTTCTACGGCAATGCGTACCGGGATGCGAAAAAGAATAAAACATAGGAGAAAAAAATGAAAGCAATAGACCCCGTTTGCCACATGGAAGTCGAGACCGAGACGGCCGAATGGACGTCCGAGTACCAGGGGAAGCAGTATTACTTCTGCGCCCCCGGCTGTAAGCGGTCTTTCGACGCCGATCCGCAGAAGTATCTCGCCGGGGACGCCGGCGGCGAACATGCCGGGCACGACCACGGAGACCACGCGCACCACGATCACGGCCATTGATGCGCAGCGCGTGGATCATCCTCGGAGCCCTGCTGATCCTCTCGGGGACCGTTTTCTTCTTCCAGGGGATCGGCGTGCTGCCGGGGAGCTTCATGAGCGGGCAGGTGCAGTGGGCGGTGTATGGGGGGTTGGCGGTGATCGGTGGAGGGGTGCTGCTTTATTTAAACAGGAAGAAATCCAGGAAGGAAAAAGATTAGAAGGTGGGTCGTTGGATTGAAGCCGTAGGCCTACCTGGACGGGCGGAGGCAACGGCCTCCGGCCGCGCGGACTGCCGAGCGCCGCGCGCGAACCTTCGCAAGGTTTTAAACCTCGCGAGGGTTTAAAACCTTGCGAAGGTGGGTATACCCCTTCACGTTTTTTCGGGAAGACCTACCCGGGGATCTCGTATAATATATTCCCCAGGAAAACCCGCCCATGCCCCCCGCCAACGGCGATCCGATGATCGTCACCCGCTCCCTCACCAAGGATTTCGACGCCACCCGGGCCGTTGAGAATCTGACCATCACCGTTCACGCCGGGGAGGTCTTCGGGCTGCTCGGGCCGAACGGCGCCGGGAAGACGACGACGATCCGAATGCTGGCCGCCCTGATCGGTCCCAGTTCTGGTGAGGCGACCGTGGCCGGCTACCGAGTCGGTAAGGACGACCAGCAGATCCGCCGCTCGGTCGGGATCCTGACCGAGACCCCCGGGATGTATGAAGGCCTCAACGCGGCCCGCAACCTGTCGTTCTACGCCCGCATGTACGAGGTCGAGGACGTCGAAGGCCAGGTCGAGAAATACCTGCGCATGCTGGGGCTGTGGGACCGCCGGTTCGAACTGGTTGGGACGTTCTCCAAGGGCATGCGCCAGAAGCTGGCAATTGCCCGGGCGCTGCTGCACGAACCCAAGATCCTGTTCCTGGACGAACCGACCAGCGGCCTCGACCCGCAGATGGCCCGCACGGTCCGGGATTTCATCCAGGAACTGCGCGGGGAAGGTCGGACGATCGTCCTGACGACCCATAACCTCGACGTAGCCGACCGCCTTTGCGACCGGATCGGGGTGATCCGCTCCCGGCTGCTGATCCTCGACTCCCCGGCCGCGCTGCGCCAGCGGCTGTTCGGCCGGACCGTCGTCTTCCACCTGGGAGGGCCGGCCGAGGCGTACCGGGAGGCGGTCAAGGGGCTGGGGTTTGCGCAGAACGTGGGCGCGGGGGATAATAAGCTGGTCATCCAACTGCCCGACCCGGAGGCGCAGAACCCGGCCGTGATCCGCAAGCTGGTCGAACTGGGGGCGGACGTGCAGTTCGTCGGCGAGGTGCGCCGGTCGCTGGAAGATATTTACCTGCAGATTATGGAGATGAAAGAGTAACGGTGAAATCGACCCCACGCCCGGGCG
>Ga0214472_10004684_pt1 | contig 14422 bp, 14 predicted proteins | sample RVTome_6_FD_207662 | JGI IMG/M metagenome (GOLD analysis project Ga0214472, IMG submission 207662) | Soil microbial communities from uranium-contaminated site in the Upper Colorado River Basin, Wyoming, United States - RVT140D175 | ecosystem: Environmental > Terrestrial > Soil > Contaminated >... | reverse complement strand
CCGAGCTCAGCCAGGACGCGCGGACCGCGCATCTGTGGATCTCGGAGGCGACGGGCATCGGCGACCCGGGCGCGGTGCCGCCGGCTCGCGCGGTCTCCGCCGCCGACTGGGCCGAGCATGCGTGCATCGCCTACCGCGAGATGATCGATCCGCTCGCCGCGAAGGTCGCAGCCGCGATCGGCGATCAGGCAGGCAGCGCGCTGGGCGAGGCGCTCGGTGACGACGCGAGCGCACTTCCGCCCGGCATGGATGCCGGCGCGATCGGCGCGGCGCTCAAGCAGATGGCGCCGCTGTTCCTGGGCGTGCAGACCGGCGGCGTGCTCGGCGCGGTCGCCAAAGACGTGCTGGGAAGCCGCGACTTGTCGATCCCGCCGGCCGACGGCGCGCCGGTTATCGTCGTGCCCGCCGCGATCGCCGCGCTGGCCGAGGAATATCACCTGGACCCACGCGAGGCGCTCATGTACGTGGTCCTTCACGAGTGCGCGCATCGCAGCATCGAAGAGACGCTTCCGACGTTCCGCTCGAGCTTCTTCGCGCTGTTCCACGACTACGTCACTTCGCTATCGATCGACTTCTCCGGCGCGTTCGAGCGGCTGCAGGGGCTCGACTTCGGCAATCCGGCGGGCGTCGAGGAACAACTCGGCTCGCAAGGCTTTTTCGACCTGCTCGACTCGCCGGCAAGCAGCGCCGCGGCCGGCCGTCTCGAGCATCTGATCGCACTCACCGAGGCGTTCGCCGACCGGATGGTCGACGCGGGAGCCGAAGGCCGGCTGCCGTCGGCGGCGCGACTGGCGGAGGCGGCGGCCCGGCATCGGTCGGGCGCCGAAGGCACCGCCGCCCTGCGGCAGTTCATGGGGGTCGGTGCGTCCGACGAAGCGCACCGCGCCGCGGCCCGCTTCATGCGCGCCGTCCTGAGCGACGCCGGGGACCACAATGGCTGGAACGCACTGAATCGCATGTGGGAGGATTCCGAAACGATGCCGACTCAATCAGAAATCGCAGACCATACGTCTTGGCTCGGGAGGATCCGATGAGCACGCTCTCCATCGGATGCGCCGGCTTTCCCGTCGAACCGGCCGAATACGCAACCCAGCTCGCCTACGTCGAGATCCAAGAGACGTTCCATGAAGGTCCGGCGCTAGAGACCGTCAAGCGCGACCTCGAGCGGGTCGCCGGCGACCTTCGCATCGGCCTGGTCGCTTCGAAGGTGATCACGCACCCGCGACGCGACGCCGTCTACAAACGGCCCGGTCCCGACGTTCCCGACCACGCCTCGATCGGCCACTTCACCCGCTCGCGATGGACCGACGAGGCCTGGGAGCGGATGGACGTGCTCATCCGGGCGTTGCGGGCCGCGGTCGTCGTGCTCCGCACCCCGCCGACGTTCAAGAAGACCGCCGCGAACGCGCTGGCGCTGGAGAACTTCATCGCCCACGCGGAGCGTCCCGGCCTGGAGATCGTCTGGGACCACGACGGCACCTGGCCGGCGGCCGACGCGGCCGCGGTCGCCGAACGTCTCGGCTTGCTGATCGCCTGCGATCTGGCGAGTCCCCTTCCCACCGGCGAGCTGTACGCCCGCTATCCCGGCGGTCCCAAGGGCGCGGCCAGCCCGACCGACGCGGCGGTCGCGAAAGCCGCCAAGCAGGTCACCGGCCGTGAAGGGTTCGTGGTGTTCGCGAACGGTTCGCGCTGGGAAGACGCGCGCCGCTTCGCCAAAGCCGTTTGACGGCCCGATCCTGACCCGCGGCGCCTACCGGCGGGTGCCTTCCACGATCGCGAGTGCGAACGGCCACGACACTTCGGTGGTGTCGTAGGTCGCCGTCAGCGTCAGCCGATACGACCCGGGCTCCATCGCCGGCTGCCACGACATCGACGATCCCGGCGTGAGCCCGATCATCTCGGGCGGACGGCCGGTTCGCACGACCTCGAGTTGTGCTCGCTTGGGTGCGGCCGACAGCGTGAACAGCACCGGCGATTCGGAGGGGCCCTCCAGCGCCGGCGGCGCCGGCGGACGGAGCAGCGCGCATTCGTCTCCGAGGCAGTAGCGCGACGGCGTGGTCCGATGCGAGCCGGACGCGAGGAACATGGCGGCCGGGGGAAGGTTCTTCGGCAACGCGACCGCGGCGGACTCGGGCCGGCCGGCCTGCTGCCGACCGGGCGGCGCGTTCGATGCGGACGCCGGTTCGCCGGTCGCGCCGGCGCCGGTGAAGCGAGCGTCGCCGGACGGCCCGCCCGAGCAGCCGGCCAGGGCAACGACGACGACGGCAACGAGCGCGCGCATGTGTTCCACGATACCGGCGGCGGGCCGCCGCTCACGGCAAGGCGGGTCGCTACTCGTCCAGGCCCTTGGAGATCAGGAAGCCGCGGGCCCGCTCGGCCAGCGGATAGCGGTTGACCAGCCTCCAGAACGACGGGCCGTGGTCGGGGATCCGCAGGTGGGCCAGTTCGTGCACGATCACGTAGTCCCGAACCCAATCGGGACATTCGGCCAGCCGGTGGCTGAGACGGATGGTCCCGTCGCCGGGCGTGCAGGAACCGTAGCGCCCGCGCATGTTGGACACATAGCGAATCGAGTTCAGCTTGGGACGGCCGTAGAAGTAGCGCCGGTGGAGCTCCTCAGCGCGGCGCTGCAGATGTCGCTTTTCGTTGAGCCGCTGGAGCTGCTCGGATTCTTCGATGCGATCCACCATCGTCTTGACCCAGCGGCGTGCCTCGGCGCGGGTCAGCGTGGCGGGCAGCATGACGGTGACCTTGTCGCCGTCCTTGACCGCTTCCACGGTCTTGCGGCGTCGGGGGGAACGGACGACTTCGACCTTGAACCTCATCGGGGGGAGCCACCTTCGAGTGCGTTGGTAGGGGGACCGGTACTAGATATGTCGGCGCGGACCTGCGTGCGGTGAAGCCTTCGAAGAATAGAACGAGCGGAGGCGCCGCGCGCTTCAATATCCGCGCCCATCGCCGGCCTGGGGTTTTCCCGGTCTCGTTCCTAAAGTTCCCGGTCTCGTTCCTAAAGATCGTGTTCGGCGATGTGCCGGTGGCCCGCGCCGGCGTGGTCCGACAGGTGGTGGCGGGCCATCTCCTCGTCGCCCCAGGCCGACTGGGCGATCTGGATCAGCGTCCCGTTGGCGTCCCGCGGGTGGATGAACGCCTCTTTCCACTCCTCCCCGCCGGTGTTGGCACCGAAGAGTTCGACGCCGGTGGACCGCAGGTGCGCCAGCGCCCGCTCGATGTCGCCGGTCTTGAGCGTCACGTGGTGCACGCCTTCACCGCGCGCATCGAGGAACCGTTGAACGAACCCGTCGCCGAGCGGCGTGACCAGTTCGATCTTTCCGCCGCCGGGAAACCGGAACTGCGCGAAGCGAAACGCTTGATCGTGCTGATCGCCGGCGAACAGAAACGTCGCGCCGAGCGCATCGCAGTAGATGCGCATCGCGGCGCGAATATCGCGAACGGCGATCGCAACATGATCGAGCTGGGCGTCGAGCACGGCGCGCACTCTCTCACAGAGGGCGGTGTTCGCGCAACGTGAAAAAAAGTTTCACGAAACTTTCGCGGGCGTTCACGTTCTCGCCACACGTTGACCAGCACGCTTCCCTGTGTCGCCACGACCCACCTGGCCTTTTGCCGGTATTGACTGTTCACGCGCCGATGAGTAACTTTCCGCCCCGCAGCGCGCTCCGTTCGGCTGAGTAGAGAACGCCGGTGAAAGGGGAAGGCACCGGCGGCCCCAAAGGTCGATCGGAGCCGCTGCTTTCTTATCGTCCTTCGAATTTCGGCGCGCGCTTTTCTTTCACCGCGGCGAGTCCTTCAAGCAAGTCGGCGGTCGCCATCGTCACCGGTTGCGCAAGCGCTTCGTATTCCAGCATCGTGTCTAGATCGTTGCGCTCCGCGAGTTGGATGGCTCGCTTGACGAGCCGCGTCGCGATCGGCGCGTTGGCGGCGATCTGCTCGGCGAGCGTCCGGACTTCCTTCGCGAGCGCGTCGCCCGGCACGGCCCGGTTCACCAACCCCATCGCCTCCGCCTCGGTTCCGTCCACGATGCGCGAGGTGAACAGCAGATCGGCCGCGCGCGCCGATCCGACCAGCCGCGTCAGCAAGTACGTGCCCGCCATCCCCGGATGCAGCCCCAGCTTGGTGAACGCCGCGGTGAGCTTCGCGCCGGTCGACGCGATCCGGATGTCGCACGCGAGCGCCAGGCACAGCCCGGCGCCGACGGCCGATCCGTTTATCGCCGCGATGGTGGGGATCTCCAGATCCCGTACGGCGAGGAACTTGCCGTAGAAGGAGCGCATCCTCGCGCGGATCGCGGGCACCGAGGCGCCCGGGCCGGGCTGGATGAACGACAAGTCGCCGCCGGCGCAGAAGGCTTTGCCGGCGCCGGTGACGATCAGCACGCGCGCGTCCGGGTCGCCGGCGAGCCGCTCGATCTCGGCCGTGAACGCCTCGGTCAGGTCGGCGGTCATGGCGTTGCGGACGTCGGGCTTGTTGAGCGTGAGCGTGACGATCCCGCCGGACCGTTCCACCAGGACGGGCGCATCGGCCATTGCGACTTCTCCTCCTATGCCGGGTTCGTTCCCCCGGGCAACCTACACGGGTGTAACCCGCAGACACCACCTCGCGTCTGACCGGCCAGAAGGAGGTGGCGCACAGTGTATGAATTCGCGATCGTAGCGCTGCTGGGTCTTGCGGTGTACAAGACGGTGGACTTCCTCACGGGCCTGACCAAGATGGACGAGCCCGCCATCCGTACGTTCACCACGCTCGGCCTCGGCGTCGTCGCAACCTGGATTCTCGACTACTCGGTCTTCGCGGCATGGGGTGTCAACATCCGCGAGGCCTGGATGGGCGCGGTCTTCACCGGCCTGATCGTGGGCGGTCTCGCCTACGTCTGGCACGAAGCCCTCGGCGTGCTCGAAGGCTACGGCCGTCGACAGCGCGACGAAGCCATCGAGATCGAGAACCGCATGCCGCGCGCGGCCTAACGGCCCGCGGCACCGCCCACAAGGCGAACGAGAGGGGCCGGATTCCCCCGGCCCCTCTCCTTGTGTTCTCGGGGCGCTAGTCCAAGTACAGAAAGCCGAAGCCTTCGTCGCGGAAGGCGATGCCGGCGCGCTGGAGCGCGTCGCCGTAATCGCCGGTGCAGTCGGGATCGGACTCTTCCATCCCGTGGTCGGCCAGGATGAAGAACGCGGTCTCATCGTCGCCTTCGTCGATGGACCCCATGATCTCACCGAGGCGCGCGTCGGTGTCGCGCAGCGCGGCATGGCCGATCTCGCTGTAGGGGCCGCCGGCATGGTTGCCGGCATCGTTGAGGATCAGGTTGACCCACATGAAGCGCGGCTTCGGGTTGCCGACTTCGCCGCGCCACACCGCCCTCGCCTGCTGGACGGCCATGAAGTCGGCGGCCGTGGACCACGCATATTCGGGCTTGGACCTCACGAATGCGCGCGTGGCGCCGGGCACGTTCATCGGATCCGGCAGCGCCGTCTGCAATCGCTGCACGACCTCGCCGCCGTCGCGGACCGCATCGAAGGTCGCGTACGTCGCGCCCCGATCGCACGGCTCGTTGATCGAGGCGGTGAAGCCGGCGTCGCTGCGCGCCAGCGCCTCGTAGACGGTCTCGACCTCCGATGAGATCTCGTTTCGCGCCAGATGCCAGGTCGCGGGCGAGTTGGTGTTGACCTGCCGGCCGCTCGCGCGCTCGTAATAGGCGTTGTGCAGCACGCCGTGCACCCCCGGATGCACGCCGGTGAGCGCGGTGGTGTGGTTGGCGAGCGTGACGGTGGGAAACGAGGCGATCAGGCCGTGCTCGAAGACGGTGCCGGCCTCCATCAGCTTCGCGGTAATGGGCAGCTCGCCGGCGCGCGCCATCGCATACAGCACGTTCGCGTTCGTGCCGTCGCACAGGAACGCCACCACCCGCTTCGGTGGATCGCTCGGGTCAAGGATCTGGTCGAGCACGCGGCCGTGCTGGAGCGCGAGCAGCATCCCGTCGGGCCGGGGCGCCGCGCCGGCCAGGAGTGCCAAGGTCGGGGCGATATCGATCATGCGCGCCGCGCGCGGGATCGAGCCGAGCCGTTTGATGCCGCGACCGGCCGCGATAAGCGGCGCGCGGGACTGGATCAGGTCGGGCGAGCCGTGCTCGCCGCGATGGCCGCCTCGGTCCTCCCAGTTGTGCGCCGGCGTATGCACGACGGCGATGTCGGGCGCGTGTGGATTGTCGAACAAGTGCGCGATGTTGTCGTAGGCGAACGGATAGTGGTTCCGGTCGTTGGACGGGCGCACCGCGGCGTGTTCGGCATCGAGCGGGCTGAGCGCGCCGGGATCGCCGCGCTCGAGCGGGTTGCGGCCTTCGACGCGGACGGGACCCTGCGCGGTGAAGGCGACCATGCCGCCGCGCGCGTGCGCTTCCACGATCCCGTCGCGCATGCACAAAGCGAGATCCACGATCGGCTCGCACGCCTCGCCGGTCAGAACCGCAAGGGCGTCGTCGACACGAGCGTTCATAGGTGCGACGACTATACTCGGCCGAAATGCCTGCCCGAACCGTCCTGCACGTGCTGCCCCACACGCATTGGGATCGCGAGTGGTACGAGCCGTTCGAAAGCTACCGCTTCCGGTTGGTGCGCACCTGCGACGCGCTGCTGGACCTGCTCGATCGCGAGCCGCGCTTCCATTTCCACTTCGACGGTCAGACCGCCGCCATCGAGGACTACCTCGCCGTGCGTCCGCACGCCGAGCCGCGCGTCGCCGCGCACGTCGCGGCCGGCCGCCTGCTGGTCGGCCCGTTCCGGATTCTCATGGACGAGTTCTTGTGCTCGCCCGAGACGATCGTGCGCAACCTCCGGCAAGGTCTTGCGACCGCAACCCGGCTGGGCGTGCGGCCCCGGATCGGCTACATCCCCGACTCCTTCGGCCACATCGCCCAGATGCCGCAGATTCTTCGGCTCGCCGGGATGGAAGACGCCCTGGTCTGGCGAGGCGTTCCGGCCGCGGTCGATCGTCCCGCGTTCACGTGGGTTGCGCCCGACGGGACGGCGCTGCGCACGCTCTACATGGCGACGTCGTATTCGAATGCGGCGACGCTGCCGTCCAGCTTCGAAGATCTCATGGTCCGCGCGAAGCGCATCGTGGCCGACATGGAGCCGTTCGGGCCCGACGGCGTCGTGCTCGGCATGAACGGCAGCGATCATCTGGCACCGGCGCCGGATCTGGTGGCGTTGCTCGACGAGGCCAACGCCCGCCAGGACGAGATCGAGTTTCGCATGGGCCCGCTGACCCAGTACGCGGCCGACGCGGTGCGCGACGGGCTTCCCGTCTGGGAGGGCGAGATGCGCTCGAGCGCGCGCGCCAATGTGCTCATGGGCGTGCTGTCGGCGAGGATGCCGCTCAAGCAGGCCGAATTCGCCGCGTCGCGCGCGCTGGAGCGCTACGCGGAGCCTCTCGCCGCGATTGCGGGTTTCGATCCGGGCGGGATGCTCGACGAGGCCTGGCGCGGCATGGTCGAAAACTCGGCGCACGATTCGGTGTGTGGCTGCGGGATCGACGCGGTCGCGCTGGCGGTCGCATCGCGCTACGAGCGGGCCACGCGGATCGGCCTGGGGGTGCGCGACGCGTCGCTCCAGATGCTGGCCGAGCGCATCGCGTGCACGGCGCCGGACGGTCGCACCGACGTCGAAGGCGTGCTGGTGTGGAACCCGTCGCCGCAGGCGCGCAGCGGCGTCTGCGAGGCGGTGATGGCTCTGCCCGGCCACGGCGGCGACGCCGACCTGATCTCTGCTTCCGGGACGCGTCATGTCGTTCAGCGCGTGGACGAAATCGAGCAGGTCGTCGTGGACATGGTGATCAGCGGCGCCGAGTTGGCCCGCATCGTCCCGACGATTCACTCCCGGATGATGGGCACGCTGCATGTGAACAAGATGGAGCTGACCGACGGCCGCGTCCGGACCGTTCGCCTGGAGCTGGGTCCGATCCCGCTCGGCCACTTCGACGTCGAAGCCGCCAAGCACCAGGTCGAGACGGCCGCGAAACGCTCGCCGCGCGCGAAGTTTCACGTGATCGGAACCGGCCCGCCGCTGGTGCGGCTGCTCGTGGATGCACCGGAGGTCGGCGGCCTCGGCTGGACGACGCTGTTTCCGGCTGCGTCCGAAGCCGCGCCGCACGCGCGCGTCTCGGCGAGCGGCAACGCGATCGCAAACGAACACGTCCGCATCGAGCTCGCCGCCGACGGCCGTTCGACCATCACCCGCCTTGCCGACGGGATGCGCCTCGAAGGAGTCGGCCTCATCGACGGCGGCGACGCCGGCGACGAATACACCTACTGCCCGCCCCAACGCGACGCGCTGCTGGACGCCCCGGCGTCAAGCGAGTCCGAGATCGTCGCCTCGGGTCCGTTGGAGGCGCGCATCCGATCGCGTCAACGCTGGCGCGTTCCGGCCGAGCTGGATTCGTCGCGCAAGCGGCGCGCGCGCCGCAGCGTCGAGATGCCCGTCACGCTCGAATGGGCTGTGCGCGCCGGCGAGCCCTTCGTCCGGCTGGATGTGCGCGTGGACAACACCGCCGCCGATCATCGGCTGCGCCTGCACGTTCCGCTTCCGTTCCGGGTCGACGGCTCGGATGCCGACACCGCGTTTCACGTAACCCGCCGCGGGCTCACCGGCGAAAGCGGCTACGAGCATGCGACGCCGACGTTTCCGTCGCGCCGGTGGGTGGACGCCTCGGACGACGCGCGCGGCGTCGCGGTGATGCACGCGGGAACGCCGGAATATGAAATCGTCGAAGACGCGATCGCGGTCACGCTGCTGCGCTGCGTCGGCTGGCTGTCACGACAGGACCTTTCGACACGCTCCGGCCCGGCCGGCCCGATGCTGGCCGCGCCCGGCGCGCAACTGATCGGGCCGCACGCGTTCTCGCTGGCGATCTATCCGCACAACGGCGACTGGCGCGCCGGTGACGTGCATCGAGTCGCAGAGATCTTCTGCTACCCGTTCGCCTCGATCGCGGTCCGGCCCCGCGAGGGCGATCTGTCCTCGTCCGGGGCGGCGCTCCAGATCGCGCCCGACGCGGTTCGCCTATCGGCGATCGAGCGACGCGGCGACGCGTGGGAAGCGCGCATCTATAACGCTTCGGATGCCGCCTGCGAGGCTCGGATGAGCGTGGGGGCACCACTGCGCGGCTCCGGCGCCGAAATCGTGGATCTGACCGGCGGCGCGTCCGGGAACGTGACGCTCGCATCGCATGGCGCGCCGATATCGGTTCCGCTGGAACCGTGGCAGATCAAAACCGTCCGTTTTGTGGGCAGCGCCGCGGCCGGGGGGCTGTCAGAATCAACCGGGTGAGACTTCCCCGTTCGCTCATCGTGGCGGTCGCGCTGGGCGCGGCCGCTTCTGCATGCAGCGCCGGCCCGCTCACGGAGCAGACCGAGACCGTCATCGTCCACGCCGGTCGCGCGCTTCCGTCCGCGATGCCGTCCACGCTCGACTCGATGAGCGGCGTGCGCTGGACGCGCGTGGCGACGACGGCCATGGTCAACCTCGTTCGGATCGACGGCGGCAAGGCGCTCGATCGACGCTCCGCCGGAACCGTGCTTCCGTTCTCGATCGCGGCCGCCGAGCCACTTCCCGGCGCGCGAGACGACATCTCCCGGTGGCTCGCCGAAGGCAAGGCGGTGCTTCCGACCACGTCGGCGCGGCTTCGCGGTCTGGGACCGGGAGGCGTGATCACGATCGGGCTCGGCGGCAAGCGAGAGGCAATCGAAATCGGCGGCGTCCGCGACGATCCACGCACGGTCGAAGTCGAGGCGCTCGTGCCGCTCGCCGCCGCCCGGCGGCTGGGCGTCACCGAGATCCGCCAGATCATCGCGGCCGTCACCGCGTCTGAGCGCATCCCGTACGAGTCGCAGGCGCGGACGCTCGCCTCGCCGGTGCCGGTGCGCGTGGGGTCACACGAGGACATCGCCACGCCCGCCGCAGGAAAGCTGCTGTCGCTGGCCGAAATCAAGGAGCGGTTCGGAGAATTTTCGTTCGTGCCGGGCAGCGGACGCTGGCTGGAACCCGATCCGGTGTGGCAGGCGGCGAATATCGTCGACGTATCGGTGCCGGTGCTCGGATCGATGCGATGCCACCGAAAGGTCATCGCGCCGCTCACCGCTGCGATGCGCGATGTCGAGGCCGCGGGATTGCAAAGCCTGATCGTCGAGAACGCGTTCTGCTACGCGCCGCGCGTGCAGTTCGGCGACAACCGCGTGATCTCACGCCACACCTGGGGCATCGCCGTGGACATCAACCCGACGGACAATGCGTTCGGCGCGCTCCCCACCCAAGATGAGCGCCTGATCGCCATCATGGCCCGCCACGGTTTCGCGTGGGGCGGCGTCTGGCTCACCCCCGACGGCATGCACTTCGAATACACCGGCCTGTAGCAACAACGGCCGATCGTTGTTGTCGTACCCCTCGTTTAGTCTTGTCGCATGCTTTCGATCGGTGTTTCCGACGTTGCCGCGGCGACAATCGCCTTGGCCGAGGCGGTCGAACGCGTGCAGCGAATCGCCGCTCGTTCGGATCGTGCGGCGGATCTTGCGGTTGCGGCGTTGCGTGCCGCGGATCGGCTGACCGCGACCGCGACATCGGTCATCGCGCGCGGCGGCTTCTCTTCGGGAGCGGGACTGCCTGCACCGATCATGCTGCAGATGGACGCGCGCACCACAAGCTGGGATGCGCGCGCCATCACACGAATCGCCGGCATCCTTACCGGCATGCCCGACACAGCCTCCGCATTCGAAGAAGGCGTGCTCTCCTGGTCGCAGATCCGCGCCATCACCGACGCGGCCAAACCCTGCGATGCGGCCGGCCGGGAGCGCATCGACCGGTTCATCGGCCGGCGCGCACCATCACAAACCGACGCTGATCCCGACCAGATCGTCGGCCAGGTCGAAGACGAAGTCGCCACCATCCGCAAGGACCTCACCGAACGCCGCGAGGGGCGCGCTGTCGAGCAAAGTTTCATCGCATTCCAACCACGTCTGGACGGGCGAACCTTCTTCTACGGCGAAGGCGACCACGCCTCGGTCGCCGGCCTCGTCGACAGCCTCGACGCCGCAGCCGGCCCACCCAAACCCGACGGACCACCCCGCGCCCGGCAACGCTACGACGCACTCATCGCCCTCACCACCCAAAGGCCGCGCGGCAAGGCAGCATCAAGAACGCGGCCGCGGATCATCGCAGCCCTTGACCTCGCAGAACTCACGCGCAACGAACAAGACGCCGCCGCACGCATCCTGTGGGCCCTGACCGGCCGGCCACCACGCCTGTCACCCATCGGCACCCAAACCCTGCTCTGCGACGCCGACGTGCTCCCCATCATTTTCAAAGGCGGCCAACCCATCGCCATCGGCGACGCCGCCTCACCCATCCCGCGTCGCATCCGCCGCGCCGTCGAATCCCGCGACCAAGGCTGCCGATTCCCCGGCTGCCACGCCCCCCTTGACTGGACAGACTTGCACCACATCATCCACCGCATAAACGGCGGCCGATCGGCACCCGAAAACCTCATCAGCCTGTGCCGCCGCTGCCACCGCCGCATCCACAACCACGGCTGGAAAATCACCATCAACGCAGGCGGCAACATCACCTTCACCCGCCGCAGCCGCCGCTACGAAAGCCCACCACGACCACCCCCCGCGCGCTAGCCAAACCACCACCCGACGAATCGGGTCGATTTCGCCTGCCCCGTGCAACAGAGCGGCGGCCGTATCCGTCGTACATAGTGATGGTGATGACCCGAGCTTCGGAAGAGGGCCTGGTTCGCGCAGCCGGCGGCCGCCTGGAAACGCTCTACGAGTTGCACGGCCACGACCTCAAGCGACTCGCCTATCTGATGACGGGAAACATGGCGCTGGCCGAGGACCTGACGCAGGATGCCTTCATTCGCGCCGCCGGCCGACTGGGACATCTGCGGGACCCCGACCGGTTTCCCGCCTACCTGCGCAAGACACTCGTCAACATGGTCCGCGACCACTTCCGTCGCAAGACACCAACCCCGGCGCAACACGGCAGCGGCGGATCGCGCGATCTTGATGCCGAACACGATCTGCGCATCGCGCTCGCGGCGCTCCCCTACCGCCAGCGCGCCGCGATCGTGTTTCGCTACTACGCGGATCTTCCCGACGAAGAAACGGCCGACATCCTGGGTTGCCGCCGCGCCACCGTCCGGTCCCTGATTGCGCGGGGCCTGAGCGAACTGAAGATCCGCATGGAGGTGTCGGGTAATGAATGAGTCCGAGCTGCGCGAACGCATGCACGAGTGGGCGGCGCGGGTGCCGCCACCCGGCCCGGATCCCGCTCGGATCGCGGGGCGCGGGGCTCGGCGCGCCGCGCGCACGATCGTTGCCGGTATCGCGGCCGTCGCGCTGATCGCGGCCGGCGTCTTCGCCGCGGCACGAACGATCCAACCGGACCGACCGGCTCGCCTGGTCACACCGCCCACGACAACCGGCGCGTGCGATGGTCCGGGCCTGCATCTCGCCCAGGTGTACGGCACCGTGAACCGGATCGCCGGTCGCTATCCGACGAACGTTCGAAACTTGATCCGATGGCTCTACGAGCGGTCGGGCCCCGATGAACCCAGGCCGACGTACGGACAGTGGCACCAGCGCGACGGCGACGATGCGATCACGGTGTGTGTGTACGAAGGGCTCTTCGACGTTCCCAAAGGTCCGCCCGGGGGGACACCACCGCCTCGCACGGCGCTGTCGATCTTCGTTCCCGATCGCGAGCAGCCGCGACTCGACAGCGTCGGCCCAGGACCGTTCGATTGGGCGTATACGCCCGCGCCGCCCGGCTGCCACGAAGGTGAGCCGGGATGTGACGAGCTGGGATTGTGCAAGTGGGAGACCGAGGCAGCGTTGCCCTGTGGCAACGGCGTCGAGCAGGGGCGTGCGTACCGCTATCGATTGTGGGGCCACTGCGGCATCCGGCAGGCGTGGTTCGACGGACGGCTGTGGCAGACCGACCCGCCCGTCGATGCACCCTCCGACATGGTCGAAGGAACCATGACGCTCATCGCTGCGGACGAAGCGCGCTTCCAGGTGCCGGGTCTCGACCCGATCACATTCCGCGCCCAGCCGCCTCCGACGCCTGCACTCTGCGACTAACCGCGTTTGCGGGCACGGTCTTCCCGGCGGCTGCGCATCAGGGCGAGCAGCCGCTGTCCGTCGGCGGACGCGGCGAGGGTATCGATCGCATGGCGGATGCGCTTCGCCGCGGACGCGACCGATTCGGCATCCCCTGCGACGCGGATCAGCACTCGTTCGGTCCCGGGGTACGAGCCGATCTTGACCGCGATCGACGCTTCGACGTCGGCGAGCACGACGGCCAGCGCGGACTCGGGGAACTCGTGCTCGATTTCCTCCCGCACGGGAATCGTTCCTTTGCCTTCCAGATACTGCGGCTCGACGCATTCGGTGAAAACGGCCTGCATCTCGCGCGGGGGGCCGGGCAGGATGAACAGGCGCGTCGATCGGCTCGTCACGGTCACGGCCGGGATAACGCCGGACGCGCATTCCAGCGCTTGGCTGCCGGCCGGAGCGAGCGCCATCTTCCGCAGCCCCTCCAGCCCGAGCGGGTCCCCGTCGAATGCTTCGGCGCGCACGTGACCGGCGATCTCGGCGATTCTCGCGGCGATCGGCGCGCAGGGCTCCAAGGGCACGTCCAGTGCCGAGGCGACACCTTCCATCGTTCGATCATCGTGGGTCGGCCCCAGCCCGCCGCACACGAACACAATGTCCACCGCCGGGTCGGCCGTCTCGCGGGCGACGCTCGCGGCGATCTCGCGAGGCTCGTCGGGCACGATGGCGATGCGACGGAGCGTGTGGCCGTGCACGGCCAACCGGATCGCGATGAAATGCGCGTTCGCTTCGCGGACGTGACCCGACAGGATCTCGTCTCCGACGATGACGATCGAGGCGTCCATGAACGGGTCAAAGCATACGGCGCGCGGGACGAGGCCGAGGCAGCGTCAGCCGGTCAGGCCGAGGCGGACGATAGCGTCGGCGGTGAGCCGCTCGCCGGCCGACTCGAACCACCAGTCGCCGCAATCGGTACAGGCCATCGCTTCGATCACGGGGATCTTGCGCGTCAGAACGACCCGATCGCGCTCGATGAGGACGGACCCGCAGGCGCGGCAGGCGCGGGCGGGATCTGGCTGGGTCGATTTCGGCATGCAGGCTCCGATCCCAATGTCGGATCGAGCGGGCCCGGGCTTGACCGCAAAGCGGGCGGTCGACTCGGTAGCATGAGGAATCATGATCGTGCGATGCGGACGGTGCCGCGCCGAATTGGAGATCGCCGCACCCGGCGAGTTCCTCTGCCCGGCGTGCGGCACGCGCAACGCCGTTCGCGGCGCGCCGGGCGACGCCGCCCCGCCG
>Ga0214472_10004683_pt1 | contig 14426 bp, 8 predicted proteins | sample RVTome_6_FD_207662 | JGI IMG/M metagenome (GOLD analysis project Ga0214472, IMG submission 207662) | Soil microbial communities from uranium-contaminated site in the Upper Colorado River Basin, Wyoming, United States - RVT140D175 | ecosystem: Environmental > Terrestrial > Soil > Contaminated >... | reverse complement strand
TTGCATGGCCCAGGCTTCAATGTGGATCCCCATGGAGGTGCGCCCGATCCGCTCGATATGCCCGTAGACGCAGACGATATCGCCGACATTGACCGGCCGAATGAACTGCATCGCCTCGATGGCCACGGTCGCGACGCGACCGCGCGCCCGCCCGGCGGCGACGATGCCGCCGGCCATGTCCATTTGCGAGACCACCCAGCCGCCGAAAATGTCGCCGTTGATATTGACGTCGGCGGGCATGGCGAAGGTGCGCAGCACCAATTCGCCGTGCGGTTCGTCGTTTTCCGTTTCGCGGGTGTCCGTCATTTTGTGTCCCGTCGCGGCAAAGCCGCCTATTTGCGTTTTTTCGGCGGCATCAGATCGGTGATGGTGCCCTCGAACATCTCGGCGGCGAGATTCACCGTTTCCGACAAGGTCGGGTGCGGATGAATGACGTGGCCGATATCGGTGGCGTCGCAACCCATTTCGATAGCCACCGCCACCTCGGCGATCAGATCGCCGGCATTCGGCCCGACAATGCCGGCGCCGATGACGCGCTCGCTGCCTTCCTCGAACAGGAGCTTGGTCATGCCTTCTTCACGGCCGAGGGACAGGGAGCGTCCGGAAGCGGCCCAGGGAAAGACGCCCCTGCCGTATTTGACGCCCTTTTCCTTCGCCTCGTTCTCGGTCAGGCCGACCCAGGCGACTTCAGGATCCGTATAGGCGACGGAGGGAATGACTCGCGCATCGAAGGCCCGCCTGGCGCCGGAGGCGACTTCGGCCGCCACCTTGCCCTCATGCATGGCCTTATGGGCCAGCATGGGCTGGCCGACAATGTCGCCGATGGCGAAGATATGCGGCGCATTGGTGCGCATCTGTTTGTCGACCGGAACAAACCCGCGGTCGTCGCCGGAAACGCCCGCCGCCTCCAGGCCGAGCGCCTTGCCGTTCGGCCGGCGTCCGACCGCCACCAGGACCTTGTCGAAAATATCCGAGCTTTCTCCCGACGGGCCGTCGAAATGCACCTTCAGACCGGACTTCATCGCTTCGACGCCGGTCACCTTGGATTTCAGGAAGATGTTTTCGTAGCGTTTTTCGATGCGCTTGTGCAGCGGCTTGACCAGGTCCTTGTCGGCACCGGGGATGATCTGGTCCATCAGTTCGACGATGGTGACCTTCGAGCCCAGCGCGTCGTAGACGCAGGCCATTTCCAGCCCGATAATGCCGCCGCCGATGACCAGGAGGCGCTTCGGGATGTCGGCAAGCTCCAGCGCGCCGGTGGAATCGATCACCCGCGGATCGTCCTTGGGCATGAAAGGCAGCGCGACCGGTTCCGAACCGGCGGCGATGACGCATTGGTCGAAACTCACCGTCTTGTCGCCGTCCGGCGTCGCGACGCGGATCATGTGGGGACCGGTAAATTCTCCAACCCCCTGCACGACGGTCACCTTGCGGCCCTTGGCCAGCCCGGACAGGCCGCCGGTCAGCCGTTTGACGACGCTTTCCTTCCAGCCGCGCAGGGCGTCGAGATCGATTTTCGGCTTCGTAAACGCGATGCCGTGTTCCGACATTTCCTCGGCCTCGGTGATGACCTTGGCCGCATGCAACAGGGCTTTGGAGGGAATGCAGCCGACATTCAGGCAGACGCCGCCAAGCACCGGATAGCGCTCGATCAGCACCACCTGCATGCCCAGATCGGCGGCGCGGAACGCCGCGGTGTAGCCGCCGGGACCGGAGCCGAGCACCACAAGCGCGCCGTGCAGATCGCCGCGCGCCGTATTCTCCCTGGCCGCGGCGGGAGCGGTTTCGGTTTTTCCGGTCTCCCGGCTTGACGGCGTCGCGTCGCCGCTTGCGGATTTTTCGGCGATTTCGGCTTCGGCTTCCAGCATCACGATGACGGTTCCTTGCGAGACTTTATCGCCTTCGGAGACTTTCACTTCACGCACCGTGCCGGCGATCGGGCTTGGAACCTCCAGCGTCGCCTTGTCGGATTCAAGTTCCAGCAAGGGATCCTCAACGGCGACGACGTCGCCGGGCTTGACGAAAACGGAGAGGACGGGAACGTCGGAAAAGTCGCCGATATCGGGGACTTCGACCGGGATCACAGCCATGACGCCCCCCTTAAAGCATCAGCCGGCGGACGTCGCCGAGCAGATATTGCAGCCTTGCGGCGAAGCGGGCGGCAAGCGCGCCGTCGACCGCCCGGTGATCGTAGGACAGCGACATGGGCAGCATGTTGCGCGGCACGAAGCTTTCGCTCGCCTTGTCCCAGACAGGAGCCATTTTCGATCGGGTCAGGCCGAGAATGGCGACTTCCGGCGCGTTGACGATCGGCGTGAAGCCGGTTCCGCCAATGCCGCCGAGAGAGGAAATCGTGAAGCTCGCGCCCTGCATGTCGGCGCTCTTCAACTCGCCCTTGCGCGCCTTGGCCGAGAGCTCGCCGAGTTCCTTGGAAATATCGACAATGCCCTTGGTGTCGGCGGCCTTGATCACCGGAACCATCAAGCCGTTCGGCGTGTCGGCGGCGAAGCCGATATTATAGTAGGATTTGCGGATCAGCTTGTCGCCGTCCGGATGCAGCGAGGAATTGAACTCCCAATGGGTTTTCAGGGCCGAGACGCAGGCCTTGATGACGAAACTCAACAGGGTGACCCGATAGCCCTCCGGTTTGGCCGCTTCGTCCAATTGCTTGCGGAAGAGATCCAACTCGGTGATGTCGGCCTCTTCCTGGTGGGTGACATGGGGAATGTTGAGCCAGGAGCGGTGCAGGGCGGGACCGGAGAGCTTCTTTATCCGGCTCATCTCGACGTCTTCGACCGGACCGAATTTGGAGAAATCCACCACCGGGATCGGCGGGATGCCCATGCCGCCGGATGCACCCGGACCGCCGGAAGGCGCTTCGGATACAGTTTTTTTCTTGAAAAAGGCCGTGACGTCTTCGCGCAGGATCCGGCCTTTGCGGCCGGTGCCGGGTACAGAACCCAGATCCACGCCCAATTCACGGGCGAAGGCGCGCACGGAGGGCGAGGCTTGGGCCGCTTCGAAACCGGCTTCATCGATCTTGGCCGAGGCGCCGTCTGGCGCGGCAGCGGGTTCGGCGGGTTTGGCGGGCGTTTCCGTCGCCGCGGGCATGGCGGCGGGTGGTCGGGCTTCAGGCTCCTGCACCCCTTCCGGATTGGGCGCATCGACGGGCGCAGCGGCTTCGCCGGCTTCCAGCATCAGGATCACCGAGCCCTCGGACACCTTGTCCCCCTCCTTGATCCGGATTTCGGCGACCGTGCCCGAAGCCGGGCTTGGAACTTCCAGGGTTGCCTTGTCGGATTCCAATTCGACGAGCGGATCTTCCTCGGCAACCTGATCGCCCACGGCGACTATGACGGTGATGACCGGGACATCGGAAAAATCACCGATATCGGGCACTTTGACTTCAATGAGGGACATGGTTTGCTCCACTCCGGAAATTTGAGAATTCACGCCAGGCGCGGATTGGGTTTGGACGCGTCGATATCGTATTTTTCGAGCGCCGCCTTCATCTCCTTGGGCGTGATGGCGCCTTCCTCGAACAGCGCGGCCATCGCCGCGGCGGCAATATGCTCGGCATCCACTTCGAAATGCCGGCGCAGGGCGCGGCGGCTGTCCGACCGGCCGAAGCCGTCCGTGCCCAGCGTGTGGAAAGGCAGCGGCACGAAAGCGCGAATCTGCTCGGCATAGGTCTTGATATAATCGGTCGCGGAGATCACCGGGCCTTTCGCCTTGGCCAGGGTCTGAGTGACATAGGGCACGCGGCGCTTGGCAAACGGATCGAGCCGGTTCGCCCGCAGGCAATCCTGACCGTCGCGGGCCAGTTCGTTGTAGGAGGTGGCCGACCAGAGATCGGCGGTGACGCCGAAATCCTGTTTGAGCAGGTCCGCGGCGCGCATGGCCTGCAGGAAAATGGTGCCCGACCCCATCAGATTGACATGTTTCTTGCCGGGCCGCGCCGTCTTGGAAAATTGATACAGGCCCTTGACGATTCCCGCCTCGACGCCTTTGGGCATGTCCGGGTGGGCGTAGTTTTCATTCATGGTCGTCAGATAATAGAACACGTCCTCCTGGTCGACGAACATGCGCTGCAGTCCGTCCTGGAGGATGACGGCGACCTCGTAGGCGAAGGTCGGATCATAGCTGATGCAGTTCGGCACGGTGCTGGCGATCACGTGACTGTGGCCGTCCTCGTGTTGCAGGCCCTCGCCGTTCAGCGTCGTGCGCCCGGCCGTGCCGCCGATCAGGAATCCCCGGGCACGGCTGTCGCCGGCCGCCCAGGCCAGATCGCCGATGCGCTGAAATCCGAACATGGAATAGAAAATAAAGAAGGGAATCATCGGCACGCCATGCACCGAATAGGAGGTGGCCGCGGCGATCCAGTCGGCCATGGCGCCGGCCTCGTTGATGCCTTCCTGCAGCACCTGACCGTCAATCGATTCCTTGTAGAACATCAACTGGTCGGCGTCCTCGGGCTTGTAGAGCTGGCCCTTGGGATTGTAGATTCCGAGTTGCCGGAACATGCCTTCCATACCGAAGGTGCGGCTTTCGTCGGGCACGATCGGCACGACATATTTGCCGATCTTCTTGTCGCGGACGCAGGTATTGAGGGCGCGCACGAAGGCCATTGTCGTGGAGATCTGGCGTTCTCCGGTGGATTTCAACAGAGCGTCGAAGGCCGAAAGTTCCGGGATTTCGAGCTTCGGCGCATCCCGCCATTTGCGCACGGGGAAACTGCCGCCGAGCGCCTCGCGGTGGCGCAGGAGATAGTCCTTCTGAGCATTGCCGAGCGTTACATAGGGCGCTTTCGCCAGATCCTTGTCGTCCACCGGAATCTGGAACCGGTCGCGGAAGGCGCGCAATTGGTCGTCGGCCATTTTCTTCTGCTGGTGGGTGATGTTCTGTCCTTCGCCGGCTTCGCCCATGCCATAGCCCTTGACCGTCTTGACCAGGAGGACGGTCGGCCGGCCCTTGGTGTTCACCGCCGCATGCATGGCGGCGTAGACCTTGTGGGGATCATGGCCGCCGCGCTGCAGATGCCAGATGTCTTCGTCCGTCATGTCTTCGACGAGCGCCTTGGTCTCGGGATAGCGGCCGAAGAAATTTTCCCGCGTATAGGCGCCGCCCTTCGATTTGAACGCCTGATAGTCGCCGTCGACGGTTTCCTCCATCAGATGCAGCAGCATGCCCGACGTGTCTTTTGCCAGCAGCGCGTCCCAGCCGGATCCCCAGATCAGCTTGATGACGTTCCAGCCGGCGCCGCGGAATTCACCTTCCAGTTCCTGGATGATCTTGCCGTTGCCGCGCACCGGCCCGTCGAGCCGCTGCAAATTGCAATTGACCACGAAGATCAGGTTGTCGAGGGATTCCCGCGCCGCCAGGCTGATCGCGCCGAGGGATTCCGGTTCGTCCATTTCTCCGTCGCCGAGAAAGGCCCAGACCTTGCGGTCGCCCATGTCGATCAGGCCGCGATTGTGCATGTATTTCATGAACCGGGCCTGATAGATCGCGCAAAGCGGACCAAGCCCCATGGACACGGTGGGAAATTGCCAGAAGTCCGGCATCAGCCAGGGATGCGGATAGCTCGACAGGCCGTCGCCGCCGCATTCGGCGCGAAACTTGTCCAATTGCGCTTCGCTCAACCGGCCTTCCATGAAGGCGCGGGCATAGATTCCCGGAATGGCGTGGCCCTGGAAAAACACCAGATCGCCGCCGTGCTCGTCCGTTCGCGCCCGCCAGAAATGGTTGAGACCGACATCGTAGAGCACCGCGGACGAGGCGAAGGAGGCGATATGGCCGCCATATTCGGAGTTTTCCTTGTTGCGCCGGACCACGGTCGCCATGGCGTTCCAGCGATTGATCGACCGTATGCGCCATTCCAGTTCGACATCGGCCGGAAACGGCTCCTGCTGGTCGACGGGAATCGTATTGATATAGGCGGTGGTCGCCTCGAACGGCAGATTGACACCCAATTCGCGGGCGCGGGTCACGGATTTTTCAAGCAGATGGTGCACCCGCGCGCCACCGTCCCGCGCGACCACGTCCTCGACCGAATCGAGCCATTCGCCGGTCTCGATCGGATCCAGATCGGTGCTGTCGTCTTTCATGCTGTCATTCCTCCGCAACTGCAGGCAGGAGAGCCGCTTGGCGCAACAACGGCGCAAGGACCCGGCTTTGCCTATTCTATCGACATTTTCGCAAGGGACGAAAGGGGCTGCCCGGCGCGCGGCGCCGGCGCGGCCCTATCATCCCGGATTTTGTTCATGTCCGCATGCGCAATCAGATTTCCCCCTGGGCGCCGATGGCGGCGATGGCAGTCATGTTGAGCAATCCGCGGACCGTCACCGATTGGGAGACGATATGGGCAGGCAGAGCCGCGCCGAGCATGATTGGACCGACGGAGACGCCGCCCCCCAGGGTCTTCAAGAGATTGAGCGAGATATGCGCCGCATCGATATTCGGCATGATCAGCAGATTGGCCTCGCCGGAGAGATCGGAATGCTCATAGGTCCGCCGCCGCAGCGTCGCCGAAAGCGCCGCGTCCGCATGCATTTCCCCATCGACTTCGAGATCCGGCGCACGGTCGCGCAGGATCCGGGTGGCCTGGCGCATCTTGCGCGCCGACGCCGTGTCCCGGTCGCCGAAATTCGAATGGGACAGAAGCGCGATCTTCGGCTCGACGCCCATGCGCCGCATGGTTATGGCCGACAGGATCGTCAATTCGGCCACTTCCTCGGCCGTCGGATCCGGCGTCACATAGGTATCGGCGAGAAAGATCGTGCCGGCCGGCAGCACCAGGGCGCTCAAGGTCGACAGGTCGTGCACGCCTTCGGCCTTGCCGATGATCGAATTCAACAACCGCAGATGATGGGCGAACCGGCCGTTGACGCCGCAGATCGCCGCGTCCGCATCGCCCTGGCGCAGCATCATCAGCGCCAGCACCGTGGGATCGCTGCGCAAACCACGGCGCGCCTCGGAAGGCGGAATGCCGTCGCGGCCGACAATCCGGTGCAGCGCCGCACCGTACTCGGTCTTGTCGATTTCGCTCGGATCGATCACATCGATGTTGTCGCCGAGCTTGAGGCGCAGGCCGAGTTCGGCGATCCGCCGCGCGATGAATTCGGCGGAACCGACCAGAAGGGGCCGTGCAATGCCGGCGTCCAGAACCTGCTGCGCCGCCTGCATCACCCGTTCGTTTTCGCCGTCGGCATAAACGACGCGTTTCAGATCCCGCTGCGCCTTCTCGAAGACCGGCTTCATCAGCATGCCGGAGCGGAAAACGAAGCGGGACAGCTTGGCGCGATAGGTTTCGAGATCGTCGATCGGCCTTGTCGCGACGCCGCTGTCCATCGCCGCCTGGGCGACCGCCGGGGCAATTTCCAGAATCAGCCGCGGGTCGAAGGGTTTCGGAATGATGTATTCCGAACCGAAGGCCATTTTATCCGCGCCATAGGCCGAAAGCACGATGTCGGAGGCTTCCGCGCGGGCGATCTTGGCAATGGCGCGGGCGCAGGCCTTTTTCATGGCTTCGTTGATGGCGGTCGCCCCCACATCCAGCGCGCCGCGGAAGATGAAGGGAAAACACAGAACATTGTTGACCTGGTTCGGATAGTCCGAGCGGCCCGTGGCGATGATGGCGTCATCGCGCACCGACAGCACCAGTTCCGGACGAATTTCCGGTTCCGGATTGGCCATGGCGAGAATGATCGGCTTCGTCCCCATGGCGGCGACCATATCGGCGGTAACAACCTTGCCGGCGGACAGACCGAGAAAGACATCGGCCCCGACCAGAGCCTGTTTCAATGTGCGGTGCGGCGTGTCGTTGGCGTAGGCTGCCTTGTAGGGATCCATGTCCTCGGTGCGCCCGGTATAGATCACGCCGGTTATGTCACAGACGGTGACGTTTTCACGGCGCGCGCCGAAGCTCAGCAGCAGATCGAGACAGGCCAAGGCGGCGGAACCGGCGCCGCTGCAGACTATGCGGATGTCCTCGATGCGTTTGCCGACCAGATCGAGCCCGTTCAGAATGGCCGCGGATGTGACGATCGCCGTCCCGTGCTGGTCGTCGTGAAAGACCGGGATCTTCATTCGGGCGCGCAGGCGCTTTTCGATCTCGAAACATTCCGGCGCCTTGATGTCTTCCAGATTGATGCCGCCAAATGTCGGCTCCAGGGCGGCGACGGCGTCGCAAAAGCGGTCCACATCGGTTACGCCGACTTCCAGATCGAAGACGTTGATCCCGGAAAATTTCTTGAAAAGGACGGCTTTGCCTTCCATGACCGGCTTCGAGGCGAGCGCCCCGATATTGCCAAGCCCGAGCACCGCGGTGCCGTTGGTGATGACCGCCACCAGGTTGGCGCGCGCGGTATAGCGCGATGCATTGGCGGGATCTTCTGCGATCGCCGTGCAGGCGGCGGCAACGCCCGGACTGTAGGCCAGCGACAGATCGTGCTGGGTCGCCATGGGTTTGGTCGCGCGGATCTCCAGTTTACCCGGCGGATCCTGCTCGTGATAATCCAATGCCTGGCGATCCAGATCTTCTGCCATGCGTCCCCCCCGCGTTTGTTGTTGCCAGCTTAGAGCATATTTGATTTCAATGGTTCCGTTTTTTTCAACCGGAGCCTGTTTCCATGTTTCGCTCGCCACGGATAGGCGACCTGTGGATGGCGGTCCTGCAAAAATACTTCAGGCCATCCAGGGGCGTCGGACCTGCTTGCGCCGCAAGGCGCCCGTCGGGGTCATTCCCGCCAAAAAAAACCGGCCGAAGCCGGTTTTCCTGTTGCAAGAGGGCAGGCGTTAGCCAATGCACCGCGTCAGCAGGCGCCAATAGCCTTACAGGTCAAGATCGCAGCGCCCGCGCCCAATACGGCGCCGCCAACATACGCTCCGGTGCGAGAGCCACGGCGGCGGCGATTGTAATCCTCACGCCGCGTCGGCGGATCGCGGTATCCTCCCCGTCTCGGCGTCGGATCGCGATAGGCCTCACGCTGCCTGGTCGGCTTGCGATAGTCGCGGCTCTTGCTCGACCGGGTGGTTACGCGCTTGGGAGGGTTTTTCGTGGTTCGGGTCTTGGCGGCGGACTTCCGGCGCGCCTTGGCAGCCGCTGCGGCGGCAGCTTCCCGCTGGAGCAATTCCGCCAAAGCGGATTCCGATTGCACCTGCAGGACTGCCCATTGGCTTGGCGTCAGCATCTGGGTTTCAACAATGCCGTTGGCTTTCTGCCAGGAGCCGAGCGCCCGCCGGCTGTTCGGACCAAGGAGGCCATCGGGGGACCCCGCATCATGGCCGAGGGCGTTCAGACGCTGTTGCAGATCGCGCAGGTCGTCGCGGGTCAGGCCGATCGCCGCTTCGCTGACCGCAGTACCGGGCGTGGCGCGGATCTCGTCAGTCAAGGCGACGCTGGCGCGGGTCGATGCGTTCACCGAATGGACGCTCGTCGCCGGAGCCACGATCGGCGCCACGTCCTCCTGTGCTTCGCTTTCCCGCAACTGGTCGATATTCAGTGACGCGATCTGAGCGAATTTACCCTGTGGATATTCGGACAGATAGGCTTCGTAATGCGCGATCGTGTTGCGCTTGGTGGCTTCGTCCCAGAACCGGCTTTCAACGGCCCAGGCGGCGTTCTTGTCCGTGGTTCGGACCGCGCTGTCCGCAGTGCTCGCGGCCGGCAGGGCGGCGACAACCGTATTGGGTTGGGCGACCGTGGTCTCGTCCGAGGAAACGATGATGCTCGGCTTCACGGGTCCGCCCAGAAACACCTCCCGTCCGAGAGACGCATTGTGCCATGGACGCTGCCGGCCTTCGGTATCCTTGGCCACTTCGCCACGGACGCGGGTCAATGCGCTTTGCAATTCGATGCCGGGCGTGGCCAAATGTTTCAACAGTGCCGTCGTGTAGGGGCTGTTTTGCGTGTCCTGGCCGTCGAGCGCTACCGCACCGGGATCCGTCGCATAGGCGATCAAGGTGCCGCCGGTGCCGTCGCCCTGGGACGACACCTGGACCGGCGCCAAACCGGTTCCGATGCTTGAAGACCGGGTCGCCGGCAAGCTGCGCGCCAGACTACGGGCCAGGGGATTGTCGCGGCAGGCGTCGAGGAAAACCACACCAATATGGGGGTCGGCCGGAAGCGAAGCGATGACATCACCGATTTCGATGGTTCTGGTGCGCAAATGCGCCGGAGAGGTCAGTTTCGCATCGACGGGGATCAAATAGTTCTTGCCACCGACCTGCATTCCGTGGCCGGCGTAGAAAACCAAGCCAAGATCTGCCCCATAGGCTTTTTCCGTGAACTGATCGACCAACGCGACCATTTCCTGTTTATCGACATCCACCCCTTCAATCACCGTGAACCCCAAGGAACGCAGCAATTTGCCAATGGCGCGGGCGTCATTGGGCGGGTTCGGCAGGTCGGGCGCATTATCATAGGCGCCATTGCCGATCACCAGGGCGACCTTGCCGCCGCCGGTTGCCGCGGACGCCGAAAGCGACGAACCGAGGATTGAAATCAGGACTGCGGACAAAAGTCTCAAGAATGTCATTCTCTCACGCCCTCTGTTCAGAATTCCGTTTTATATGCCGTCAGTCAATTTATATGCCGTCAGTCTATTTTGCGGAACACCGCTTATCATTTTGCGGAACACCGCTTCCCATCTCCGATTGGGTCGAGGAAGGGATTTTCAAACCGGTATATGGGCCGGTATATGGGCCGGTATATGGGTCAGTTCGCACTTGCGACCACATTCCCCAAATTCACAAGCTCCACGCGCCGATTGACGCCCGATATCGGGTCCGCGCTGTTTTTCAGCCGCGTTTCGCCATATCCGACCGCCTGTAGTCTAGAAGCATCGATGTTGAGTGTCTGCGACAGAAACCGCCGCACTTCTTTCGCCCGTTCGATCGACAGCTTCATGTTGTTTTCCTCGGTTCCGACCGAATCCGTATGCCCGGCAATTTGAATGTTCTTATCAAGAAGATCGGGATGGTTCAGCGCATTTGCAACAGAGGATAGTTTGTTTTTGGCACTTTCCGTCAATTCATGGGAAGCGAAAGGAAACGTTACGTAAAGGTCGAAGGACAATCGGGCCGGCGGTTCGGGCTCGGCGGCGCCCTGGATAATCGGTTCGCCTTCGGTGCCCGGTTGAATCAGAAGCGTGCCCTTAACCGGTGCGATCGGGCTGGTCGGATGCAGATCCGCTGAAGGGTTTTCGACAAAGGACCGAGGCGTGAAAGCGCTTGAACCCGTTCCGGTCCTGAGCGAGCGCGTGTTCAGCCGGTCTTCGCTCAAATGGCCGCGCGTCAACGCCCGAACGATTTCGTCTGCCAGAGGATCGGCGGCGCGGACCTGCTGGGACATGCCCAAGAGGAAACCGACGGCCAGGGCCGGACCAAACCTGCGGATCAATCCATACATGCTCCTGCATCCCTTTCGCCTGTCGGCCGGTCTCGAACTGCCATCTCAATCGTTTCGATTTCACAGCCTGTCGCGGTGACGTTCCGCCTGCTCCGGTCGGACTTTCCAAGAATTCATAACGTCGTGTCGCGCGAAACCTGTTGTCATACTGCATCACTTTACAGGCATCCAGGTCCGCGCCATACACTCACTTCGCGTCATGGTAATCAAATATGGGCCGCAATCCGTGTTGGCGCAACCACTCGCACGCAAATTTGAACACCGTTCGCGAATTTTTTCCGCACCATTCGCCTCGTAATTTCACCAGTTCTTGCGTCTCATATTGCCTGAAGTCCGCAGGAAACCCGAACGCGATCCATAAAAGCCGATCAGAAACCCGGACAGGGAGCACGCCTTGGCAGACGCGGGAACGCAAACCTTCCGGCGGCGGCGACCTGCGGCAAACAGCCTGTGTCGCGCCGCGCGGAGCCGGCACCGTCCATCCCGGCTCACATCGTGCGAGTGTCAGGAAGCGTCACCCGGATCGCCGAACGCGCCTCGGCGCGCGGCACAATCGCGACCGACCCGCCATGGGCCTCTGCGATCTGGCGCACCAGGGGCAGGCCCAGGCCATATCCCTTGACATTCTGCCGGTCCGGCGCCCGGTAGAACGGCTGAAACACCTTGTTCCGCTCGGCCTCGCGAATGCCGTCGCCTGCGTCGCTTATGGTCAAGGTCACCGCACCGGGCTCGGACGCGATGACGGCCTGAACCGGCGGAGCGCCGTGTTTGTGGGCGTTTTCCAAAAGGTTGCGGACAAGCCGGCGCAAAAGGCGCGAATCGCCTTGCAGAACCGGCGCCGCGCCGGAAAGCGACACGTCCTCGAAGCGGGCGCATTCTTCCGCCGCCAGCGCAACCATATCGACCGTTTCGACCCGGTCGACCCGGGAGCGGGCGTCGAGCCTGCTCATCAACAGGATCTCGTCGATCAGCAGATCCAGTTCGGCAATGTCCTGATAAAGCGCCGTGCGCCGCGCCTCGTCGCCGTCCCGGTTCAACATTTCGATGCCCAGGCGGATGCGCGAAAGCGGCGTGCGCAATTCATGGGAGGCATTTGCGAGCAACAGGCGGTGCGCGCCCAAAAGCGTGTCGATCTTTTCCGCCGCCTCGTTGAAGCTTTGCGCCAGACGGGCCACTTCATCGCGGCCGCTGACTTCGACCCGGGCGGCGAAATCGCCGGCGCCGATACGCTCGACGCCAACCTGCAGGCGCTCGAGTCGGCGGGTCAGGCGCCGCACCAGCGGATAAGCGCCGAGGCCGACGCCAAACGCCACGCTGCCCAGAAACAACGCGAAGCCGATCAGCGGATGACCGCCGAAACGCCTGGCGAGATTGACCACCAGCCAGCGCCCGTCCGGCAGATTCAGGGTCCAGGTCGGTCCGCCCCGCCACCGCCGCCAGCCCCCCGGGCGCCCAAACCGGCGCGGCGGCGGCCCCGGCGGGCCGACCGCCGCGATCAGCCGCCGGTCCCGGTCGAAAAGGCTGATATCGACGCCCAGTTCCGCTCCGATCTTTTCCACCGCCGCCCGCTGGCGTTCGTCGGGCGCATCGGCGGCGGGCAGGAGGAGATAGGCAAGCCGGCCGGTGGCCTCGAACATCGCCCCGTCGAAATGGTCACGGCCGACCAGGTTCCACAACAGGCCGGACACCACCACCACCAGCACCAGACTGGCGATGATGGTCGCATAGATCTGCAGATAGAGCCGCCGCATCAGCATGGTTGATTTCAATCCTGCACCCGGGCGAAGACATAGCCCGCGCCGCGTACGGTAATCACCCGGCGGGGATGTTTGGGATCGGCTTCGATTTCCGCGCGGATGCGTGAAATATGGACATCAATCGAGCGGTCGAAGGCTTCGACGCTTTCGCCTTTCAACCGGTCCATCAGATAGTCGCGGTCCAGTACCCGCCCGGCCGCCTCGGCCATGATCTCAAGAAGTTTGAACTGATAGGATGTCAGCGAACAGGCGCGGCCGTCGATCCGCGCCTCCATGGCGCCGGAGTCGATTTCCAAACCGCCGAAGCGCAAGATCCCGGCCTGATCGCCCCTGCCGCGGCGCAAAATGGCGCGCAGGCGCGCCAGCAATTCGCGCGGCTCGAAGGGTTTGGGCAGATAATCGTCGGCGCCGAGTTCAAGACCGATGATACGGTCCATGGGATCGCCCTTGGCCGTCAGCATGAGAATCGCGACACTATCGGTGGCGCGCAGGGTGCGGCACAGGTCGAGCCCGTCCATGTCCGGCAGCATCAGATCGAGGACGACCGCATCGAAGCCGCGCTGTTTCTGCAGCGCCAGGCCCTCGGCGCCGGCGCCGGCAATGGTCACGTCGTAGTCGAAGCCGGCGAGATAATCCCGGACCATGGCGGCCAGCCGGGAATCGTCTTCGATGAGAAGAATGTGTCGTGTCATGCGGCGCGGTTTCTCGGAGCGTGGAAAGGCGAATCCGGTTTGCGCGACTATAGCGCAAACCGGTTCGCATTGGGTCTTCAGGACTCGGGCGCGGCGCGCCCTGACGGTCAATCGCGATGCCGCCAACCGCGCATCGAGCGAAATTCCTTGATGCGCTCGTCCAGCACCTTGCGCTGCTGTGGGGAGAGCACTTCGGCCACGTCGGCGATCGCCTTGATCAGATTGCCGCTAACGCGGTCGGCTTCCGCCAGGCGATCAGCGCGCAGTTTTTCCAGGGCCTCGCGGTCGATCGAATCCTGCAGCAGCAAGGCGTGGATTTCCTCGGCCGCATCGTGCATCTGTTGGCGCATGGGCTTCAGATCTTTCGCCGCGGCCGTCACCAGCGCGGTGATTTTTTCCTGCTGCTCAGGCGTGGCGTCGATCTCGATCGCGGCATGTTTGACCATGCGTTGGATCTTGGCTTCGATCTCCGCCTCGCTCATGTCGGTGAAGCGGCCGTGATGGCGTCGGTCTGCGCGCCAGCCGCCATGCCAGCCGCCGTCGCCGGCGAGCACTTTCAAATGTCCA
>Ga0214472_10004681_pt1 | contig 14429 bp, 13 predicted proteins | sample RVTome_6_FD_207662 | JGI IMG/M metagenome (GOLD analysis project Ga0214472, IMG submission 207662) | Soil microbial communities from uranium-contaminated site in the Upper Colorado River Basin, Wyoming, United States - RVT140D175 | ecosystem: Environmental > Terrestrial > Soil > Contaminated >... | reverse complement strand
TCGGCCGCCAGCCCTGGCTCGTCACGGGAATACTGCGCACCGCCGACGCCGCCGGGCGCGTGGCGGAAGCCGCGCTCGGCGCGAGCCTCACCGGCTACGCGCTCGTCTACGGCGTGATGCTGCTCGCCTACATCGTCGTGCTCACGCACATGGCGGGCGAGGGAGCGAAATCGTGACTCTCGACCTGCCGCTCGTCTTCGCCGTGCTCATGGGCGCGGCGGTCCTCGCCTACGTGGTGCTCGACGGCTACGACCTCGGCGTGGGCATGCTGATGCCCGCGGCGAGCGCCGAGGAGCAGGACGTGATGGTCGCTTCCATCGGCCCGTTCTGGGACGCGAACGAGACCTGGCTCGTCCTCGGCGTCGGCATCCTGCTCATCGCCTTCCCGGCGGCGCACGGCTACATCCTCGGCGCGCTCTACCTGCCGGTGGCGGCGATGCTGATCGGCCTCATGCTGCGCGGCGTGGCCTTCGAGCTGCGCGTGAAGGCGGTGGGCTGGCACGCGGAGCTGTGGAACTGGCTGTTCTGGTTCGGGTCGTTTCTCGCCTCGTTCGCGCAAGGCTTCATGCTCGGGCGCTACCTCACCGCCTTCCTCCCCGGGGCGGGCTACTTCGTTTTCTCGCTGCTGGTGGGCGCGGCGCTGTGCGGCGGCTACGTGCTGCTCGGCGCGACCTGGCTCATCCTGCGCACCGAGGGCGCGCTGCAGAAGAAGGCCATGGCCTGGACGAAGTGGGGCCTGCTCTGGGTGGCGCTCGGCGTCGCGCTCGTCTCGCTCGCCACGCCCGCGGTGAGCGAGCTCGTGTACGCGCGCTGGTTCGACTTCCCCGAGACCCTCGCGCTCATGGTGCTGCCCGCCGCGACGCTCGTGTCCTGGCTGTGGGTGTGGCGCTCGCTCGGGCGCTCCGACTGGAAGCCCTTCGCCGGCGCGGTGGCGATCTTCGTGCTCGCCTTCCTCGGCCTCGCCTACAGCGTCTTTCCCTACGTGGTGCTCGGCTGGATCACGATCTGGGAGGCCGCCGCGCACCCCTCGGCGTTGAAAGCGGTGCTCGCCGGCGCGCTCCTCGTCCTCCCCTTCCTCGTCGGCTACACCGTCTTCGCCTACCGCGTGTTCAGAGGCAAGGCGAAGGCCGGACTGTACGGACACTAAATGGGGACAGTCCCCATTTTTCTCATCTGCGAATCAGGTGCAACTGAGAAAAATGGGGACTGTCCCTATTCTTCGACCAGGATGCTGGCGGGGATTTCTTTCAGCTTGGTAGCGACCATTGCGGTGTAGTAGATGGGGTCGCCGCTCGCCGAGAGGCGGTGGCGGTAGCGGCGCGTTGCCTCGAGGCGCACGATACCGTCGTTCAGCATGCGGCGCATCATCTCGGAAAAGCCGTAGGTGTAGCGCGCGTCGAGGAACTCCTCCTTGATGTTGAACGCGAGCAGCCCGCCGATCGCCACGTAGCCGGCGGCGCGGTGGTAGGCCGCGGGCGGGATGTCGCCGAAGCCGAGCGCCGCGACGCAGGTGAGCGCGTTCGGGCGGAGCAACCGCAGCCGCCGCTCGACGCCCGCGTCGGGCTGCGTCATGTCGGCGACCAGGTAGTCGCTGTAGACGCCCGGGAGGTCGCGCTGCGCGGCGGCACGCGCCTCCTTCAGGATGTCCACGCCGACCGCTTCGGCGGCGCCGATGCGGCGCAATTCCTTCCCGACCAGGCCGTTGCCGGCGCCGAAGTCGATGACGCGCAGCGGCTCTTTGCCTTCGAGCTCGGCGCGCACCTCGGCCAGCAGCCCCACTACGCGGCGCGGCGACTGGCACGCGAGCAGGTCGTAGAACAGGTACTCGTACAGGCCCGGGCGCTCGAAGATCTCCCCGTAGTCGTGGAAGCGCATCCGGCGCCAGCCGCCCGCTTCGCGGATTTCGCACCATTCGGCGTCCTGCGGCATGCGCTCGCCCTGCGGCGGCAGCCGCAGGCGGTTCTGCCATTCGCGGGCTGCGGAAATGCTCGAAACGGCGGTCGCCTCGGTCATCGGCGTTGTCTCCATGCGCTCGATGCGCTCTCTTGCCGGGCGCGATCGGGGAGCTTCTGAACTGCGGGGTTGCAGGGCCGCCTGGCCTCGCAGAGGCGACCAGCGGACGATGGCCGAGGTTAACCGATGCCCCCGAACGGGGCAAATCGGGCCTTATTCCTCCAGTAGGTGCTTCTTTTCCTTAACTTTTGCCCACTCGTCGGCGTCGGCCGGCGCGGGCTTTCGCTCGATGATCGGCTTCCAGCCGGCGGCGAGCTGCTTGTTGCGCGCGATCCAGTCGCGCTGCCTGTCGGGCACGTCGTCCTCGGCGAAGATCGCCTCCACCGGGCATTCGGGCACGCACAGGGTGCAGTCGATGCACTCGTCGGGGTCGATCACCAGCATGTTCGGCCCTTCGCGGAAGCAGTCGACCGGGCACACGTCCACGCAGTCGGTGTATTTGCACTTGATGCAGCTCTCGGTGACCACGTAGGTCATGCGGGGGAAAGCCTGAGGCGGCGAAAAGGTTAATCGAATCCGTAGTTTAGCACGCGCACTTGGGTTCCGGGGCGCGCGCCCCCATAATGAGGGCTCCCCCGCAATACCCCCGAGGAACCATGAGCGGCAGCACGCAGATTCAGCACGTCACGGACGCAAGCTTCGAGCCGGAAGTCCTCAAATCCGAGGTGCCGGTGCTGGTGGACTACTGGGCCGAGTGGTGCGGCCCCTGCAAGTCGATCGCCCCCATCCTCGACCAGGTGGCCCAGGAATACGACGGGCGCCTGAAGATCGCCAAGTTGAACGTCGACGAGAACCAGGCGGTGCCCGCCAAGTTCGGCATCCGCGGCATCCCTACGCTGATGCTGTTCAAGAACGGCAACCTCGAGGCGACGCGGGTGGGCGCGCTTTCCAAGTCGCAGCTGACGGCGTTCCTTGACAGCAATATCTAAACCACTTACGCTGCAGTGAAGAAAGTGCAGTAAAGACCGGCGCGCGCCGCAGTTCCCTGGCGCGTCGCCCTCCCCACGCGAAAGAAGTCGGCAGGTCCCCGCAGCCTCTGTTCACTCGTCCATGCATCTCTCAGAACTGAAGAGCCAGCACGTCACGCAACTGGTGGAAACCGCGGTCGCGAACCAGATCGACAACGCGAGCCGCATGCGCAAGCAGGACCTGATCTTCGCGCTGCTGAAGAACCAGGCGAAGAAGGGCGAGTCGATCTTCGGCGACGGCACGCTGGAGGTGCTGCCCGACGGCTTCGGCTTCCTGCGCTCGCCCGAGACTTCCTACCTCGCGAGCACCGACGACATCTACGTCAGCCCCTCGCAGATCCGCCGCTTCAACCTGCACACCGGCGACTCGATCGAGGGCGAGATCCGCACGCCGAAGGACGGCGAGCGCTACTTCGCCCTCGTCAAGGTCGACAAGGTCAACAGCGAGATCCCCGAGGCCGCCAAGAACAAGATCCTGTTCGAGAACCTCACGCCGCTGCATCCGGACAAGGTGTTCAAGCTGGAGCGCGACATCAAGGCCGAGGAGAACACCACCGGGCGCGTGATCGACATCGTCGCCCCGATCGGCAAGGGCCAGCGCGGCCTCATCGTCAGCCCGCCCAAGGCCGGCAAGACCGTGATGCTGCAGCACATCGCGCACGCCATCATCGCCAACCATCCCGAGGTGTCGCTCATCGTGCTGCTGATCGACGAGCGGCCCGAGGAAGTGACCGAGATGAGCCGCTCGGTGCGCGGCGAAGTGGTCGCCTCCACCTTCGACGAGCCGGCCTCGCGCCACGTGCAGGTCGCCGAGATGGTGATCGAGAAGGCGAAGCGCCTGGTCGAGCACAAGAAGGACGTGGTCATCCTGCTCGACTCGATCACGCGCCTCGCGCGCGCCTACAACACCGTGGTGCCGGCCTCCGGCAAGGTGCTCACCGGCGGCGTCGACGCCAACGCCCTGCAAAAGCCCAAGCGCTTCTTCGGCGCGGCGCGCAACGTCGAGGAGGGCGGCTCGCTCACCATCATCGCCACCGCGCTCATCGACACCGGCAGCCGCATGGACGACGTGATCTACGAGGAGTTCAAGGGCACCGGCAACATGGAGATCCACCTCGACCGGCGCATGCACGAGAAGCGCATCTTCCCGGCGATCAACGTCAACCGCTCCGGCACGCGCCGCGAGGAGCTGCTCATCCCCAAGGAGCTGCTGCAGAAGATCTGGGTGCTGCGCAAGCTCCTCTTCCCCATGGACGAGCTCGAGGCGGCCGAATTCCTCATCGACAAGCTGAAGGCCACCAAGAACAACGCCGAGTTCTTCGACTCCATGCGGCGCGGGTAAATGGGGACAGTCCCCATTTTTCTCATTTGCCCGAGTAGACAGGGGTAAGGCAAGCGGCGGCGCCAGCTTCGCCGCCGTTTTTGCCTTTCATACATCTCGTGTTTTAAACACGAGACCATGGAAAACCGAACGTAGGCACCGCGATATCCTCGCGCTAAACTCCCTTCGTTTCCTAAAGGGGGAAGCCTGCTCGACACCACGCGCCGCGTCGCGACGCCCGAAGGCATAGAGCTCACGCTGCAGCTCGTAGGGCCGGTGCCGCGCGCGCTCGCCTGGGCCATCGATCTCGTGCTGCGCGCGCTGGTGGTGATCGCCGTGATGATGGGCGCGGGCTACCTCGGCATGGCCGGCTGGGGCCTCGCGCTGCTCGCCCTGTTCATCGTCGAGTGGCTGGCGCCGGCCTGGTTCGAGGTCGCCTGGCACGGCCAGACCCCGGGCAAGCGCGCGCTGGGCATCGCGGTGCTGAACGACGACGGCACGCCAGTGCGCTGGGGCCCGTCGCTCACGCGCAACCTGCTGCGCGCGGTGGACTTCCTGCCTTTCCTGTACGGCTTTGGCCTCGTCGCCATGCTCGCCAACCGCGACTTCAAGCGCCTGGGCGACCTCGCCGCCGGCACGGTGGTGGTGTACGCGCCCGGACGCGCGCGCGCGCGCGCCCTGCCGCAGGCGAGCGCCGAGCCGCCGCCCTTCCCGCTCTCGCTCGAGGAGCAGCGCGTGGTGCTCGATCTCGCCGAGCGCTCGGCGAGCCTCACGCGCGAGCGGCTCGAGGAGCTCGCCGCGTTGCCCGCGCCGCTCCTCGGCGGCGCCACCGGCGCCGCGGCCGCCGCGCGCCTGCTCGCCATGGCGAGCCATATCGCGGGCCGGCGATGAAGCAGGCGCCCTTCGAGGCCGCGCACGGCGAGGAGTGGCGCTCGTTCGAGCGCTTCCTCGACGCGCCGGCGCTCGCGGCGCCGCCCTTCGCGCCCGAGGAGATGCCGCGCCGCTACCGGCGCCTGTGCCATCACCTCGCGCTCGCCACCGACCGCCAGTACAGCCCGGATCTCGTCGACCGCCTGAACCTGCTCGCGCTGCGCGGGCACCACGCGCTGTACGCCAACCGCCGCCGCCAGTCGCAGCGCATGGCCGACTTCCTGCTCGTCGCCTTCCCGTCGCTGGTGCGCGCCGAATGGCGCGTGGTGGCGGCGGCGGCGCTGCTCTTCTACGGGCCGCTCGCCGGGCTCATCGCCGCGCTGCAGGTCTACCCGGAATTCGTGCACTACCTGCTCCACCCTTCGCAGATCGCCGGCTTTCACGACATGTACGACCCGGCGAACCGGCGCCTCGGCATGCGCGAAGCCGATACCCACCTGGCGATGTTCGGCTACTACATCTGGAACAACGTGCGCATCGGCTTCCAGACCTTCGCCGGGGGCCTGCTCGCCGGCCTGGGCACGGTGTGGTACCTGGCCGCGAACGGCGTGCTCCTCGGCGCCGTCGCCGGCTACCTCACGCAGATCGGCTTCGGCGACACGTTCTGGTCCTTCGTCTCCGGCCACTCGGCGCTCGAGCTCACCGCCATCGTCATCTCGGGCGCGGCGGGGCTACGCCTCGGCCTGGCGGTGACCTCGCCCGGCAACCGCTCGCGCAAGGCCGCGCTGGTGGCGGCGGCGCGGCCCGCGGTGCGCCTGATGTACGGCGCGGCGCTGATGTTCGCTCTGGCGGCCTTCGTAGAGGCCTTCTGGTCGCCGCTCACCTCGGTGCCGCACGCGGTGAAGATCTGGGCCGGCCTCGCCGGCTGGGTGGCGCTGCTTGCCTACCTCGGGCTCTCGGGACGCGCCGGTGCAGCTCGATAGGCTCGCCATCGCGCTCAGGCCGCGCTCGGCCTGGGAATCGGTCGACCTCGGCGTGGGCATGCTGCGCGAGTGGTGGCGGCCGCTGTATGCGTCGTTCGCCGCGGTGTACGTGCCCTTCGCCGCGCTCTGCCTGTGGGCGGGCTGGAGCGCCGGCAAGGCGTGGGTGGCGATGGCGCTGCTGTGGTGGCTGAAGCCGCTCTTCGACCGCGTGGCGCTGCACGTCGCCTCGCGCGCCGTGTTCGGCGAGGTGCTGGGCGTGAGAAGCACGCTCGCGCAGGCGCGCGCCTGGCTCGGCACCGGCCTCGCCGGCGCGCTCAGCTTCGGGCGCATCGACACGGCGCGCTCGTTCCACCTGCCCGTGGCGCAGCTCGAGGGCCAGCGCTGGCGCGCGGCGCGCGCGCGCCGCGCGCTGCTCGGCCGCCGCACGCACGGCTACGCCGTGTGGCTGACCCTCGCCTGCCTCAACTTCGAGCTGGTGTTCGTGTGGTCGGCCGACATGCTGTGGGATCTGCTTCTGCCGGCGAAGGCGCAGGAGGGAACGGGCATCTGGGAAGCGATGTTCGCGGATGCGGCCTTCGGCGACGTCTTCACCTTCGCCGATTACGCCGCCTACGCCGCCGCGGTGTTCGTCGTCGAGCCGCTGTACGTCGCCGCCGGCTTCGCGCTGTATCTCAACCGGCGCACGCTGCTCGAAGGCTGGGACCTGGAGGTGGCGCTGCGCCGCATCGCCGCGCGGCGCGCGGGCGGCGCGCCCGGCGCGGCCATGGCCGCCGTGGCGCTCATCGCGGCGGCGCTCGCCGCGCTCGCGCCCGCCGCGCCGGCCGAGGCGCAAGCCTCGGCCAAGGAGCCGCGGCGCGAGATCGCCGAGGTGCTCAAGGGCCCCGAGTTCCCGCACGAGCGCGAAACGACGCGCTGGCGGCGGCGCGCGGCGGACGAGCCGGGCGGCGGCCCGGGCTTCGACCTGGGCTGGCTGCGCGCTCTCGGCTACGCCTTCGCCAAGTTCTCCGAGGTCGCGCTGTGGCTCGCGGCCGCCGTGCTCGTCGCGCTCGGCCTGTGGTGGGCCGCGCGCCTCATGCCGCGCGCCCCGCCGGCCGCGCGCGAGCCCTACCGGCCGCCGTCCTCGCTCTTCGGCATGGCGCTCGCGCCCGAGTCGCTGCCCGCGGACCTCGCCGGCGCGGTGCGCGCGCTCGTTGCCGCGGGGCGCCTGCGCGAGGCGCTCGCGCTGCTCTACCGCGGCACGCTCTCGGCGCTGGTGCACGGCGGCGGCATCGAGCTGCGGCCGAGCGACACCGAGGGCGAGGCGCTCGCGCGCGTGCGCGCGCACGCCGCGGCCGACATCGCGCAGTACTTCGGCGAGCTCGTCGGGCACTGGCAGAGCGCGGCCTATGCGCGCCGCGCGCCCGCGGCCGCCGAGGTCGAGCGGCTGCTCGCGGCCTACGGCGAGCGCTTCGCGCCGCGGAGCCCGGCGTGAGCCGTCCGCTGCGCATCGCGCTCGCCGGGCTGGTCCTCATCGCGCTCGCCTGGTACCTCTCGGGATTCGAGCGCGTGACGGTGAAGCAGCGCTTCGGCTTCTCGGGCGAGGCGCGCCTGCGCCCGTTCCTCGCCGCGGAGCGCTTCGCCGAGCGCATGGGGCTCGCGGCGCGCGAGCTGCGCGCCCTGCCCGAGCTCGACCAGCTGCCGCCGGGCGGCTTGCTGCTCATGCCGCGGAGCCGCCAGTCGATCGAGGCGCGGCGCGCCGCGCAGCTCGCGGCCTGGGCGGCGGCAGGCGGCCACCTCATCGTCGAGGCGGAGCGCGCGGGCGTCGCCGACCCGCTGCTCGCGCGGCTGCGCCTCGCGCGCCTCGACGCCCGGGCGGCGCGGCCCAGCTTCGCGGCCGAGATCCCGGGCCGCGAGCGCCAGCTGGTCGTGTCGGGCTTCTCCGCCAGCCGCCTGCAGGCCGAGGGCGGCACGCCGCGCTTTCGCGTCGGCGCGCCCGGCGACGAGCGCCTGCTCAGCGTCGCGTACGGCAAGGGCCTGGTGAGCGCGGCGGTGGACCTCGATTTCGCGCGCAATGCGCTCATCGGCGCGAACGACCACGCCGAGCTGCTGTGGCACCTGCTGACGCTGCATCCCGCCGGGGAGCTGCTCGTGTTCCACCACCCGCGCCGCCTGTCGCTCGCGGACTTCCTGCTCGAGCGCGCGCCCGGCGTGCTGCTCGCGGCGGCGGCGCTCCTCGCACTGTGGCTGTGGCGCATCGCGCCGCGCTATGGCACCGTGCTGCCGGACCCGCCGAGCGTGCGCCGGCGCCTCCTCGATCACCTGCGCGCCGGCGGCCGCTTCCTGTGGTCGCGCGGACTGCGCGCGCGGCTGGCGGGGGCCGCGCGCGAGGCCGCGCTGCGGCGCGTGGCGCGCGCCTATCCCGATTTCGCCGCGGCGCCGGGCGCCGAGCAGGCCGCGCGGCTCGCAGCGCTCGCCGGCCTGTCGCCGGCCGACGCGGCGCTGCTGCTCGCCGCGCCGGCGGCGCCGCACGAGCCGGGCGGCGCCGAATTCATGCATCTCGTGCGCTGCGCGCAGCGCGTGCACCTTGCTCTGGAAAGGGGAAGCGGATGAACTCGCAGATTCTGCCCGCGGCCGGGCCGTTCGCCCAGGCGGCCAAGATCATCGCCGCCATGCGCGCGGAAGTCGCCAAGGCCGTCGTCGGCCAGGACGCGGTCGTCGAGCAGGTGCTGTGCGCGCTCCTGGCCGGCGGCCACGTGCTGGTCGAAGGCGTCCCGGGGCTCGGCAAGACGCTGCTCGTGCGCGCGCTCGCGCAGACCATCTCCGGCAAGTTCGGGCGCATCCAGTTCACGCCCGACCTGATGCCCGCGGACGTCACCGGCCACACGCTCTACGACCCGAAGAGCCAGGCGTTCGCGGCGCGGCGCGGCCCGGTGTTCTGCAACCTGCTGCTCGCCGACGAGATCAACCGCGCCCCCGCCAAGACGCAGGCCGCGCTGCTCGAGGTGATGCAGGAGGGCCAGGTGACGCTCGAGGGGGAGGCGCTGCCGCTCGAGCCGCCGTTCATGGTGCTCGCGACGCAGAACCCGATCGAGCAGGAGGGCACCTACGCGCTGCCCGAGGCGCAGCTCGACCGCTTCCTGCTCAAGGTGAAGATCGACTACCCGTCGCACCGGGAGGAGGCGGCGCTCGTGCGCCAGGTCACCGACGGCAAGGTGGGCGACCGGCTGGACGTCGCGCAGGTGGCCGCGCTCGTCAAGCCGGCGGCGGTGGTGCAGCTGCAGACGGTGGTGGCGTCGAGCCGCGTCGACGACCAGGTGCTCGACTACGCGCTGCGCCTCGCGCGCGCCACGCGCCAGTGGGCCGGCGTCGCCGCGGGCGCCGGGCCGCGCGGCGGCATCGCCCTGGTGCGCGTCGCGCGCGCCGCCGCCGCGCTCGCCGGCCGCGACTTCGTCACGCCCGACGACGTGAAGCGCATGGCGCTGCCGGCGCTGCGCCACCGCGTGCTGCCCGCGCCCGAGCTCGAGCTCGAGGGACGCGACGCCGACGCGGTGCTGCAAGACATCCTCGAGAAGACCGAGGCGCCCCGGCAGTGAGCGCCGCGCGGCCCCTGCCGCTCCTGCCGGCGCCGCGGCTGCTGTGGGCCGCGGCGGGGCTGCTCGCGCTCGCCGTGCTCGCCGCCGCGCTGCCGGCGCTCGGCCCGGCCTGGACGCTCGCCGCCGGCGCGGCGGCGCTCGTCGCCGCCTTCGACGCCGCCGCCGGGCTGCGCCTGCCCTCGCCCGGCGTGGCGCGGCGCGTGCCGCACTCGCTCGCTCTCGGCGTGCGCTTCGAGGTCGCGCTGCGCGCCGCCAACGGCTCGGCGCGCGCGCTGCGCGTGGAGCTCAACGACCTGCACCCGGCGAGCTTCGAGTGCGAGGGCCTGCCGCAGACGCTCTCGCTCGCGCCGGGCGAGTGGCGCGAGACGCGCTACCGCGCGCGGCCGCTCGCGCGCGGCGCGGTGCAATTCGGCGCCACCGAGCTGCGCCTTGCCTCGCCGCTCGGCCTGTGGCAGGTCGCGCGCCGCGCCGGCGCAGGCGCCGCGGCGCGCGTCTTTCCGAACTTCCGCGCGCTCGCGCGCTACACCCTGCTCGCCACCGACAATCGCCTGTCGCAGATCGGCGTGCTGCAGGTGCGCCGCCGCGGCGAGGGCATGGAGTTCCACCAGCTGCGCGAGTACCGCCAGGGCGACAGCCAGCGCGCCATCGACTGGAAGGCGACGGCGCGCACCGCGCGCCTCATCGCGCGCGAGTACGAGGACGAGCGCGACCAGCGCGTGCTGCTGCTGATCGACTGCGGCCGGCGCATGGCCGCCAAGGACGACGCGCTGTCGCACTTCGATCACGCGCTGAATGCGGCGCTCTTGCTCGCCCACGTGGCGCTGCGCCAGGGCGACGCCGTCGGCGTGCTCACCATGGGCGCGCCCGGCGCCCAGCGCTACCTCGCGCCGCGCAAGTCGGTAGCCGCCGTCAACACCCTCCTCGAGCGCGTGTACGACCTCGAGCCCTCGCTCGCCATGCCCGACTACCTGCTCGCGGCGCGCGAGGTGATGGCGCGCATGCGCCGCCGCGCCCTGGTGGTCGTGCTCACCAACCTGCGCGACGAGGACGACGACACGCTCTCTCCCGCGCTCGGCCTGCTGCGCAAGCGCCACCTCGTGGTGCTCGCCTCGCTGCGCGAGGCGATCCTCGGGCGCGCGCTCGCCGCGCGCGTCGACAGCTTCGACCGCGCGGTGACGCACGCCGCCGCCGCCGAGTACCTCGCGCAGCGCGAGCGCGCCTTCCGGCGCATCGGCGCCGCCGGCGCCACCTGCCTCGACGTCGAGCCCGAGCGGCTCGCGATTTCGCTGGTCAACCACTACCTGGAGCTCAAGCGCCAGGGGCGGCTGTAGCGGCGCCGCCGGCGTTGACCCAAGTTCCCGATTTCTGTATAGTCCGCGGCTTTTCCGCCGCCCGCCCCGCCATGAAGACGACAGGCCATCCCGACTACCAGCCGGTGATCTTTCTCGACACCGGCTCGAACCACAGCTTTCTTTCGCGTTCCGCCATCGACACCAAGGGCCGCGAGACCATGAAATGGTCCGACGGCCACGACTACCCGGTGGTCAAGGTCGAGGTGTCCTCCGAGTCGCATTCGTTCTACACCGGCAAGCAGAAGATCGTGGACACCGCCGGACGCGTGGAGAAATTCAAGCGCCGCTACACCAAGGCGAAGAAGCCCGCCTGAGCGGCCGGCGCCGCCCGCTCCCCCGGAAAGGCAGCCGCGGCTGCCTTTTTGTTTTCCGGGCCTAGAATCGCGACATGATTCCCCGCCTCGCGCTGCCGCCCGCGCCCGCGGTGCTGGCGCTCATCGCGCTCGCTTTCGTGCTTCCCGGGCTGGCCGGCCACGATCCCTGGAAGACCTTCGATGCCATCGGCATCGAGATCGCGCACCAGATGCACGTCTCGGGCGACTGGGTGGTGCCGCGCGTCGCGGGCGAGCCCTGGCTCGAGGATCCGCCGCTGTACCACTGGCTCGCGCTCGGCTCTGGCAAGCTGCTCGGCTGGGCCGTGCCGTTCCACAGCGCGGCGCGGCTGGCGAGCGGCCTGTGCGTGCTCGCCGCGCTGTGGCTGCTCACCCGTACCGCCGGCGCGGCGGCGCCGCTCCTCGTGCTCGGCTCGATCGGCTTCATGGTGCACGCGCACGAGGCGGTGCCGGAGCTCGCCGCGCTCGCCGCGGCGTGCGCCGCCTACGCCGTGCTGCCGCGCGCGCACGAACGGCCGCTCCTCATGGGCATCTGCTTCGGCGCGGCGCTCGGCCTCGCCTTCCTCGCGCTCGGGCCGCTGGTGCCGGCGGCGCTGGCGCTCGCCGTGGCCGCGGCGCACGCCGTGTGCCCGGCCTGGCGCAGCTGGCGCGCGCTGCCGTTCCTCGCCGCCGCCACGCTCGCCGGGGGCGCGCTCGCCGCGAGCTGGCCCTGGGCGCTCGCCGAGCGCGCGCCCGGACTGCTCGACGAGTGGTGGTCGCTCGCCGCGCAGATGCACGGCGCGCCCCTCGACAACCTGCGCTACTTCCTGGTGACCGGCAGCTGGTTCGCCTGGCCGGCGTGGCCGCTCGCGGCCTGGGCGCTCTGGGCGCGGCGGCGCGAATGGCGCGAGCCGCGTCTGTTCGTACCCGCGGCCGCCGCGGCGCTCACGCTCGCCGCGCTGGCCGCCGCCGGGCCGGCGCAGGACGTGAGCGTGATCGCGCTCCTCGTGCCGCTCGCGCTGCTCGGCGCCGAAGGCGTGGCGCGGCTGCGACGCGGCGCGGCGGCGGCGCTGGACTGGTTCGCGGCCATGTGCTTCACCTTCTTCGCCGGCCTCGTGTGGCTCGGCTACGTCGCGCTGATGCTCGGCGTGCCGCCGAAGATCGCGCACAACTTCGCCAAGACCGCGCCCGGCTTCGAGCCGCATTTCGCCGCGGCGCCGCTGCTGCTGGCGCTCGCGCTCATGCTCGGCTGGCTGTATGTCGCGTTCTTCACCGCGCCCTCGCCAATGCGCGGCATCACGCGCTGGGCGGCCGGGGTGACGCTGCTCTGGGGCAGCTTCGCCGCGCTGTGGATGCCCTGGGCCGATTACCAGAAGAGCTACGGCGCGGTGGCGCTGCAGCTCCGCTCGCGGGTGCCGGCCGACGCCGGCTGCATCGCCGGCCAGAACCTGGGCGTGCCGCAGCGCGCGGCGCTCAGCTACCATGCCGGGCTGCGCACCGAGCCGCGCAGCCGCGCCGGGCCGCAAGGCTGCCGGCTGCTCCTCGTGCAGGGACGCCCGAGCGACGAGCGCGACGGACCCGACGCCCGCTGGTCCAAGCTCGCCGACGTCGGCCGGCCCGGCGACAAGGCCGAGCGCTACCGCCTCTACCGTCTCGATACGCCGTGAACGCCCTCCCCACGCTGCCGCCCACCGAATGCCCCGCCTGGGCGAAGCTCGCCGCCCACGCCGAGGGCTGGCGCGACACGCCTCTCGCGGAGCTCTTCCGCCAGGACGCGCAGCGCGGCGCGCGCTTCGGCGCGCAGGCGCCGGGGCTGCTGCTGGATTACTCGCGCCAGCGCGTCGGCGCGCTCACCCTGCGGCTGCTGGCGCAGCTCGCCGCCGAGCGCGGCTTCGCGGCGTGGCGCCGCGCGATGTTCGACGGTGCGCCGATCAACGTCACCGAAGGGCGCGCGGTGCGCCACGCGGAGCTGCGCGCGGGCGAGGCCGCGCCGGCGGAAGTGCGCGCGTCGCTCGCGCGCATGCGCGCGCTCGCCGCGGGCCTGCAGGGCGTGCGCCGCATCGTGCACCTGGGCACCGGCGGCTCCGACCTCGGCGCGCGCCTGCTCATGCACGCCCTGCGCGAGCGGGCCGCGATCGAGGTGCGCTTCGCCGCGAACATCGACCCGCTCGATCTCTCGCGCGCGCTGGAAGGGGCCGAGCCCGCGGCGACGCTGGTGGTCGCCGTGTCCAAGACCTTCACCACCGCCGAGACGCTGGCGAACGCGCAGGCCGCCCGGGCCTGGCTGGCGGGGCGCGGCCGCCTCTTCGCGGTGACCGCGAACGAGGCCGCGGCGCGCGCCTTCGGCGCCGCCGAGGTGCTGCCGATGTGGGACTGGGTCGGCGGGCGCTTCTCGGTATGGTCGGCGGCCAGCTTCAGCGCGCTCGCCGCGCTCGGGCCCGACATGTTCGAGGAATTCCTCGCCGGCGGCCGCGACATGGACCGGCATTTTCTCGAGGCGCCGCTGGAGAAGAACGTCCCGGCGCTGCTCGCGCTGCTGGGCGCGTGGAACGTGAACTTCCTCGGCGCCGCCACGCACTGCGTGCTGCCCTACGCGCACGCGCTTAAGCTGCTGCCCGCCTACCTGCAGCAGCTGGAGATGGAATCCAACGGCAAGCGCGTGGACCGCGACGGCCGCGCCCTCGGCTACGCCACGGCGCCGGTGGTCTGGGGCGCCGAAGGCACCGTCAGCCAGCACTCCTTCCACCAGCTCCTGCACCAGGGCACGCAGGCCGTGCCCGCCGACTTCATCGTCGCCGGCGTGAGCGCGGAGCTCGACGCCAACGCCGAGGCGCAGGCGCGCGCCCTCGCCTTCGGCACCGCGGACCCGGCGCTGCCTGCGCACCGGCGCTATCCCGGCAACCGGCCTTCGAATACGCTGCGCCTCGAGCGCGTCGACGCGCGGGCGCTGGGCGCGCTCGTCGCCGCCTACGAGCACAAGGTGTTCGTGCAGGGCGTGCTGTGGAACGTGAACAGCTTCGACCAGTGGGGCGTCGAGCT
>Ga0214472_10004679_pt1 | contig 14433 bp, 14 predicted proteins | sample RVTome_6_FD_207662 | JGI IMG/M metagenome (GOLD analysis project Ga0214472, IMG submission 207662) | Soil microbial communities from uranium-contaminated site in the Upper Colorado River Basin, Wyoming, United States - RVT140D175 | ecosystem: Environmental > Terrestrial > Soil > Contaminated >... | reverse complement strand
AGCTGAACCAGATTGATCTCCTAAAGGATCTTTTTCTATGGGCCTATGAACGCTCGGCGGCGCGTTACGCCGCTGTTCGCCAGTCGCTGGGCGAACCTGATCCGTTCAGGCTTCGCTATCGAGACGAACTGCGTGAACTCGTCGCTGACCTCATACGTCGACCCACCGGACGCAAGGAGGTCGCCGCGCGTATCGCAGCTTGGGTGGCCAAAAGGATCGATCCCGCTGACCGTGGACACTTCATCGAGATTACCGAAGCCGAGTTGACGGGACTGCATGAAGGCAATTTTGCGCGCTATCAGATCCGGCCCTCGGAGTTCGCAGCCTGGCGCAAAGTCTGGGAGGCGAAATGACCGACAGCCCCTACCCCATTGTCGCCGACGACGACTTTTCTCCCCGTTTTTCAATGCGCCCAGGCGACCTGATGTGGCTGCTCGGGGCAGGAGCCTCCGCAGCAGCCGGCATTCCCACGGCTTGGGACGTGCTCTGGAAATTCAAGCAGCAGCTCTATGTGAGTCAACGACGTGTCTCGCCATAGACCGTTGCCGATCTGGCAAATCCGGCGGTCCGCCGATCGTGCGCAGTGACAATCGAGGTGAGACTCGGCGTCAATCAGGACGAGACTCGGCGGTGGGGGTGGGGCGAAGGCAGGGCAAAGACCTCCTGGCGGGTCCCTGTCAGGGTAAAATCCGCGGCATCGAAACCAAAAAAAAACGGCTCAAGGCCGGGTGTTTCATTGGTTGCGGGGACAGGATTTGAGCTTCCTTGTCCCGCTGCGTCGGGCAAGGCCCTCCTGGCGGGCCCCTGTCAGGGTAAAATCCGCGGCATCGAAACCAATAAAAAACCCGGCTCAAGGCCGGGTGTTTCATTGGTTGCGGGGACAGGATTTGAACCTGTGACCTTCAGGTTATGAGCCTGACGAGCTACCGGGCTGCTCCACCCCGCGCCAATGTCGTAGATTTTGCTTGGAACTATCCGGCGTCATGAGGGACAGGTCGCCATGTCGGCGTCCAGACCGGAACAAGTTCTTTCGCTCTCGAACACCGCTCATGTAGCAAACCGAAGCGGGGATTAGAAGGGGGGGTGTGACATTTTTTTGTATTATTTCCAAAGTGCCGCACCCATTTGCCGGCAAAGCGTGGAAATGCCGGGCTTTGTCAGGGTTCTCCTGCTCCGATCAGCGGGCCGCCGCGATCGGGTGCTGCCGGTATCGGCGCAGCGTCACCGAAATGAGGGCCGCAAGCACGGCCTTGATCAGGTCGCCAGGCAGGAAAGCCGCCGACCCTATCGCCGCCTTTTCGGGCGCGAATCCCATACCGACGACCAGCCAGGCGATTCCCAAGGCATGAATCAGCACAATGCCGCCGGCAATGTTGAAGAGGCACGCGCGCTTCAGATCGTAGGTAGACCAGAATCGTTCCGTCAACAGGCCGATCACGAACGCGGCGATCGGCCAGGCGGTCAGATAGCCACCGCCCGGCCCGACGAACACGCCGACACCGCCACGCCCACCCGCCAACAGCGGCAGGCCGACGGCGACCAACCCGAGAAACACCAGCACCGCGAGCCCGCCGCGCTTCGCGCCGAGCAGCGACCCGGCCAGCATCACGCCGAGGGTCTGGGCCGTGATCGGAACGGCGATAACCGGAACCGCAAAAGCGGGCACGATCCCCAGGACTGCGAGAAGCGCCGCGAACAGGGCGACGAGAACGAGGTCTTTGATGGACATGGATAAAACCAGGACCTTTCAACGGATGGCAGCGTGAAAGGCCAATAGGCGGAGCGTGGCTTGGAGTCAATCAGATTGCCGGATGAACCGCCGGCCGCCGAAACGCCCGCCAGGCCGCGAAACTTCGTGTCAATCATCGACCCCGCGCGCGATCAGGGCGTCGCTGATGGCGTCGGCGCGCTGCAGCAATTTGATCAGCAGCGGCACCATGAGCGCGAGAAAATTGCGCTCCAGTCCGCGCGCCTTCTGCGCCGCGGAAATGTCCCGATAGGCCTCGCCAACCAGCGGAATGAAGCGGATGGTCATGGACAGCACCAATCCCGCCTTGGCCGGATCAAGGCCGATCAGGGCAATCGGCGCCAGGACTTTTTCCAGGATTGCGATCACCGCGGAAAGCCGCGTCGTCATGGCCACGAGCAGCCCCAATACGACCATCACCGCAAACCGCGTCACCACCACCAGACCGGTCTCGAACGAGGTCAGCACCGCATGCGCCGCCAAAAACAGCGAGATCATCACCACAAAAGGCCGGATCTGCGCCCAAATATAAGAAGGCGGCAGCCGCGCCGCAGCCAAGGCGGCCAGCGAAAGCGCCAGAAAGCCCAGCAGCATCCCAAGGTCGGACAGCAGGAACACTGCGATGCCCGCGCCGAACAGCCCCGCCATTTTCACACCTGCCGGACAGGCATGAACCGGCGAATGCCGGTCAATGTAGAGGCTTATTGGCATGTCTGGCTCGCAACGTAGAAGGCGATCGCCGCATCGGGCGCGCCGTCGAAGGCAAGGTATCCGGCCTCGAACACCAAAATGCGTTCGAAGCCGCGCAAAAATTCCAGATCATGGCTGATGCAGATGACGGTCGCGGCGAGATCGTCGATAGCGGCTTCGATGAGCGCCTTGTTTTTCAGATCGAGCAGGGTCGTCGGTTCGTCGAGCACCACATAGGCGGGATCGCGCACCAGCACCGAGGACAGCGCCAGCAATTGCTTCTGTCCGCCGCTGAGCGCATGCGCCGGATGCGTGCGGAAGTTCGCCAGGCCGTAACGCCCAAGCACCGCGTCAACCCGCCGGTCCAGATCCGACGTAGCGAGTTTGAGCGGTTTCAGGCTGAAAGCGACATCCTCCTCCACCAGCGGCATGACGATCTGGTTGTCCGGATCCTGAAACAGGAAGCCGACCTTGGCGCGAACCTGCTTCGCCTGGCCGCGCGTATCGAGGCCGTCGATGCGCACCGATCCGGATTGCGGCAGGACAAGCCCGTTCAAAAGCCGAGCGAACGTGGTCTTGCCGGAGCCGTTGGCGCCGATCACGCCGATGCGGTGCTCGCCCAACCGCACCGACACGTCTTGCAGCACCGTCCGGTCGCCGAAGGCGTGACTGACCCCTTCGATCTCGATCAAGGCGCGGGCTCCCGCTTGTCTTCGAAAATCGCGCCGGCGAGCCGTTCGCCCAAGGCCGGCTGCAAAGCCGTGCTTTTGCCGGTCTTCCCATCCTTGTACACCCACACCACCCGCGCCAAAGCCGCTATCCCGGCGTCCCCGCCGCTTTCACAGACGGCGACCGAAAAGGTCAAGCTGGAACGGCCAAACCGGCTCACCCAGACGGCAAGGCTCAAATCCGCGTCGAACCCCACGGCCTTGAGATAATCCACTTGGCTGCGCGCCACCACATAGATGCACCCGTCGGCGCCCGGGACGATCAGATCGCCGCAATCACACGCTTTCAAGAACTCGGTGATCGCCTGTTCCGCATAGACCAGAAAATAGGCGTTGTGCACCTGGCCGTGCTGATCCACCTCGAAGAACCGCGTGCGCAATCCATGGCGAAACGTCGCGCCGGGCGGAATCGCGTCTTGGAGTTTCTCGTTCATGGATTTGCTCGCAATTCGGTTTCGACCAAGGACTACAGACTCTCTTGTCGTTCGAACAGCGTGGAAATGCCGAGCCCGCCGCCAATGCCGATCGTCGCAAGCCCGCGCTTCGCCACGGATGGACCGCCCCGGCGCGCCATCTGGGAAAACAGGCGGGCGACCAGGATCGCGCCGGACGCGCCCCAGGGATGGCCGAAGGCGAGCGCCCCGCCGCCGGGATTGACCCGCTGGGGATCGATTTCCAACGCGTCGAGGCATGCGAGCACCTGGCTGGCGAAGGCCTCGTTGAATTCCACGAGATCGATCGAATCCATCGTCACGTCCGGATTGGCGCGCAGCAGCGCCCTGGTCGAAGCGATCGGGCCGAGGCCCAACAGGTTGGGATCGACGCCGCGAGCCTTTCCGTCCACATGGCGCAGGACAAGGGCTGGCTTCAGCCGGCGCAGCACCCGTTCCGACACGACCAGCGCCAGCGCCGCCCCGTCATTCACCGGACAGGCATTGCCGGCGGTGACCGTGCCGCCTTCGACGAAGACCGGCCGCAACGCGGCGAGCTTTTCCAGCGACGTATCGCGCCGCGGACATTGATCCACGGTGACGGTGCCGCCCTCGCCGGTCTCGATCGGCACGATCTCTTCGGCAAGTGCGCCGGCTTCGATCGCCGCCACGGCTTTCCTGTGGCTGTCGAGCGCAAACCGGTCCTGGCGTTCGCGCCCGATGCCGCGCTGCGCGGCGACGTTCTCGGCGGCGACGCCCATGTCCGGATCGCCGATTGCGTCCGGCGAAAATCGCGCCCGATACGACAGCTTCAGCGATCCGTCTGTCTGGCGAAGCATGCGTTGCGGCGCGGTGCTCGGGCTTTCAGCCCCGCCGGCCAGAAAAATCTCCCCCTGCCCGGCTTTCACCAGAGCCGCGGCCAGATTGACCGCTTCCAGTCCGGAGCCGCATTGCCGGTCGACAGAAAAACCCGGAATGTCCAGGGGCAATCCAGCCTGCAGGGCGGCCAACCGGGCGGGATTGCCACCCGGCCCGGCGGCATTGCCGACGATCACATCGTCGATTTCGACCGGATCGATACCGGCCTCCGCGATCAGGGCGCGGATCAGCGACGCCAGCAGATCCTCCAGCGCCACCTGCGCCAGGACGCCGCCGAGCCTGCCGATCGGCGTGCGCTTCACCGCCACGATATAGGCCGCCGCCCGTCCGCCCATTTCCCGTCACAACTCCTTCAGATCCGATGAACCCGCCGCGATCATGCCTGCGAGCGCCGCGCGGTCGATCTTGCCGCTTTCGGTCCGCGGCATGCCCACGAGGACAAAAAACCGCCTGGGCGTCTTGTAACGCGGCAAGCGCTCGGCGCAACAGGCTTGCAGGTCCGCCAGGGCGGGCGCGCCGCGGCTTTCGATCACCGCGACGGCGACCTGCGACAAACGCGCGTCGTCGAGCCCGAGAACGCAGACCGCATCGACAAGACGATGTTCCGCCAGGACGGCTTCCACTTCTTCCGGATAGAAACTGTTGCCGCCGCTGTTGATGCCCTCCCCTTGGCGCCCGGCCAGGTAGAAAAACCCCTCCGCGTCGCGCCAGGCGCGGTCGCCGACGCCGGCCCACCGGCCGGTTCGCGTAAAACCCGTGCCGGCGTCGTCGAAGCAATAGCCGTTCGAGACCAGCGGACTGTCTACGAAAAGCGTGCCGATTTCCCTGTCCGGCACCTCGCGCCCACCCGTTGCATCGCGGATCGAGACATGAACGCCGGGAAAGGCGCGGCCGACCGACGCGGGCGGCGCCGACCCGTCTGCCAGGGTCACGAAGCTGAGTTCAGACGCGCCGTAATATTCCAGGATTTTCGCTGCGGGAAAGGCCGCCCGCGCCCGCTCTCGCAACAATGCGGGAAGTTTCGCGCCGGCTGACACGATCATCGTGACGGAGGAAAAGCGCGCCGTGCCGGCCCGGTCCAGAATATCATGCAGCATGGCGGGAACCAGGGTGAGCCGGGTCACCGGTTCCGCCGCCAGCATTTTCAGCGCGGCGGCTGCGTCGAACCGCTCCAGGAACCGAAACCCGGCGCCGGCATAAAGCGCCTCGGCCGCGGCGTAGAGCGTCAGTCCGTGGGACAGCGGACCGGGCGCCAAGACGCAATCCCGTGCGGTCAAGCCGAAAGTGTTTTCATGCTGTTCCAGGCTGCGCCGCCACGATTCCCGGCTGCGATAAAACGCTTTTGGATCGCCGCTTGACCCCGAAGTCAAACCGATCAGAAAAGGCGAATCCGGATCCGCGTCGCGACCCCGTTCCTGCGGTTTCGGGCCGCTATCGCATGTCCTTGGAACCATTGTATCCACTGTATCCATTCGATCCAGAGACGCATTGACGCCGGTTTCCGAATCGACTGCGAAGATCGGCACGCCGTCCCCGAAAGCACCGCAGGCCCTGTCCCGGTCGATGAACAGGCAATCCGGCCGAAGCCGGTCCAACAGGCGCCGGACGGCGCGCTCCGGCAGGCTCGGCGGAATCAATGCCATGACGGTGGCGGGCGCCGTCGCAGCGAGCAGGACCGGAAAGAACCCGATGCCGTTGCGAAGCGAGACGGCGACGATCCTGTTGCCGCCGGGAATCCCGGCCCGTTCGCTGCGCCGGTCAGGCGCCGGCATCGCCCGGATCAGGAGCGCGGCCGCCTGCGCCAACCCGCCATAGGAGAGCGCCGCGCGCGGCGACGCTGCCGCGACCTTATCGGGCGCGGCCTCGGCATGCCGAAAAACGGGAGAGAAAATGGGCACGGACACGTCGCTTTCGGTAAAGCATCCGCATTTGACGGATGGGCAAAGGCGGCACGGATCTAATCCACCAACAGGATCTTGCCGTTGCGCCCGCTGCGCTCATGATGGGCCAGGGCCGCGCCGATATCGGCGAGACGATACCGGGCTTCGACCGGCAGCGCCACCGGATGCTCCTTGAAAAAATCGAACAGGTCGCGAAACAGCGCCGCCCGGCCCGCTCCATCCATGGCGTGCACCACATTGCGCAGCCAGAACAGACGGATATCGACCGCTTCGCCAACCCGGGCGCTGAGATCACCGGGCAGCGGCCTGCCCGACAGCAATCCGTAGTGGATGAAGCTGGAGCCGGCCGGCAGCGCCTGCGCCATGGCCAGACCGTCCGCACCGCCCACCGCGTCCAGGCCGGCCTTCACCCGCAAGGCGCCGGCTTCACCGGCGAGCACCGCGCCGATATCCTCAAGCTCCCGGTCGATCACCCGGTCCGCGCCGGCGTCACGCCATTGCCGCGCCCGCTGCGCCCCCCGTACGATGGCGATGAAGCGCAGGCCGCGGGCTTTGGCGATCGCCAGAAACATCCGCGAAATCGCCGACCCGCAGGCATTCACCGCAATCCCGTCGCCCGGTTTCAGATCGAGCTCCCGCCGCATGATCCACCAGGCGGTCGTCGGATTGATGTAGAGCTGCGCCGCATCGTCGTCGCCAAAGGCCGCGGGAACCGGCACGCACCAATCCGCATCGGCCACGATCTCCTCGGCCCAGGTCCCGTTTTTTCCCAAGGGCAAAACCCGATCTCCGACGGCGAAACCGTGCGTCTGCGACCCGACTTCAACAATGCGCCCGACGCCCTCGAAACCGGGAACGAAAGGCGGCGCGAGGCGGGAGCGATAGGCGCCGGTAATCGGAATGAGATCGGAAGGATTGATCGGACGCGCGATCATGCGGACCCGCACGCCGCGCGCCGAAAGCATTGGCGGCGGCCGGTCGACCGGTTCGCACACGGCGCATGGATCGCCGAAGTGCCGCACGAGGATTTGTTGCATGCCGAGCCCCAAAGACCCCGCGGGAAGATCGATCCTGCGCGGGTCACCCGTCCTTTTGCGCGCTGAAAGCCGCATCGAAAACGTCGAAAGCCAGGCAATCCTGCGTAAACGAGAAGCTGCCCTCATCGAAAATTTCCCGCGCCGCGGCCAGGAACGCCGTCATGGCCCGGCGCACCAGATGCGACCCGACGCTGATGCGCCGCACGCCGACCTCCTGCAATTGGCGCACCGACAGGGACGGATTCCCGATACCGGCCAGCACATTGACCGGAACGCCGACCGACTTGACCACGGCTTCGATATCCTGCGCCTGGGCAAGCCCCGGCATGTAGACGCAATCGGCCCCGGCGGCGGCATAGGCCCGCAGCCGGCGCGTTCCTTCGGCAATGGCGTCGGGAGCGCCGACGAGCATGGCTTCGGATCGCGCGGTCAGAACGAATGGCTTGCCGATATCGTCGATCGCATCGCGGGCGGCGCGAATGCGCGCCGTCGCCAGATCCATTTCGTAAAGCGGCCGCTCCGCCACGCCGGTGGCGTCCTCGATAGACCCGCCGGCGCAGCCGACGGCGATCGCCAGCGAAATCGTTTCCGCCACGTCTTCCGGCAGATCGCCGAATCCGGATTCCAGATCGGCGCTGACGGGAAGATCCGTCGCTTCGACGATCGTGCGGACATGTGCCAGCATCTCGTCACGGCTGACGGCCCAGGCGGCGTCGCGGCGGCCCAGTCCGAAAGCGGCCGCGGCCGAAGAGGTCGCGAGCGCCTTGAAGCCCATCTGCGCCAGCAATTTCGCCGAACCCGCATCATAGGGATTCGGAATCACGAAACCGCCGGGACCGGCATGCATGTCCACAAACGTTTCGAACTTGTCCATAGTCGACGGCCCCGGCAGCGGAGCGCCGCCGATTTCCGGCGGCGCAGGTCCCTTCAGTGATTGTTGCGCGGAATATATTTATGACCGATATCCCGGTATTTGGTCGCCGGCTTGAGCACCATGCCCTCGTCGAACTGGGAGACCATGCCGCGCTGGATCTCCTGCCATGGGCTCTGATGCTCCGGATAGGCGAAACCGCCGGCCTCGCGCAGGGCATTCTTGCGCTCAGCCAGTTCCTCGTCCGAGATCAGGATATCCGCCGTGCCTTTGCCGAGATCGATACGGATCCGGTCGCCGCTTCTGACCAGTGCCAGACCGCCGCCGACGGCGGCTTCCGGCGCCGCGTTCAGAATCGACGGGGAACCGGAGGTGCCGGACTGCCGTCCGTCGCCGATGCAGGGCAGCTCGACTATGCCCTTTTTGATCAGCTCCGCCGGCGGCTGCATGTTCACCACTTCGGCGCCGCCGGGATAGCCGACCGGCCCGGCGCCGCGAATGATCAACAGCGTGTTCGCGTCGATATTCAGCGACGGATCCTCGATGCGGTGGTGATAATCTTCCGGTCCCTCGAAGACGGCGGCGACGCCCTCAAAGGCTTCCGGATCGTCCGGGTTGGACAGATAGCGCGCCCGGAAAGCCTCGGAAATCACGCTGGTTTTCATGATGGCGGAATCGAAAAGATTGCCCTTGAGGTTGAGGAAGCCCGCCGCCTGCTTCAACGGCCGGTCGAAGGGCCGGATCACGTCTTCGTCGGCGATCTCGCAGGCCGCCACATTGTCGCCCATGCATTTGCCGTTGACGGTCATCGCCTGATTGCGCAGATGCCCGGCTTTCTTCAATTGGTTCATGATCGCCGGCAAGCCGCCGGCGCGGTAATATTCCTCGCCGAGATACTCGCCGGCCGGCTGCATGTTGAGCAGAAGCGGAATGTCGTGACCAACCGCCTGCCAGTCGTCATTGGTCAGATGAATGCCCAGATGGCTGGCGATGGCGTTCAGATGGATCGGCGCGTTGGTCGAACCGCCGATGGCCGAATTCGCCAGGATGGCGTTTTCGAAGGCTTCGCGGGTCATGACGTCCGAGGGACAGAGATTTTCATGCACCATTTCCACGGCGCGCACGCCGGTGCGGTAGGCGATCGCGGCCCGGTCCTTGTGGGGCGCTGGAATCGCGGCGCAGCCGGGCAGCGACATGCCGAGCGCCTCGGCCAGGGAATTCATCGTCGATGCGGTTCCCATCGTGTTGCAATGGCCGGGCGACGGCGCAGCGGAGGCCACCAGATCGACATATTCCTTATTGTCGATTTCGCCGGAGGCGAGCAGCCGGCGCGCTTCCCAGACAATGGTGCCCGAACCGGAGCGTTTGCCGTTGTGCCAGCCGTTCAGCATCGGGCCGCCCGACAGGACGATGGCCGGAATATTGACGGTCGCCGCCGCCATCAGCAGCGCCGGCGTGGTCTTGTCGCAGCCGGCGGTCAGCACCACGCCGTCGAGCGGATAGCCGAACAGGATTTCGACCAGGCCGAGATAGGCCAGATTGCGGTCGAGGCTGGCGGTCGGGCGCTTGCCGGTCTCCTGAATCGGGTGCACCGGGAATTCGAAACACAGGCCGCCGGCCGATGTGATGCCTTCGCGGGTGCGCTTGGCCAGTTCGATATGATGGCGATTGCAGGGGGACAGGTCCGAGCCGGTCTGAGCGATGCCGATGATCGGCTTGCCCGATTGCAATTCCTCGCGGGTCAGCCCCCAGTTCAGATAGCGCTCGATATAGAGCGCCGTCATGCCCGGATCGTCCGGATTGTCGAACCAGGCCTGCGAACGCAGCTTCAATTTTTGTCCGTTCCCGGATCCGTTTCCAGACATAGCATCCTCCCAATCGCGTTTGCCCCGGACAATGCGCCGAGCCGTTTTTGAAATCAATCCTGAAAGGAAAAGGAGAAGGAGAAGGCTTCGTCGTGGCGCCACACAGGGTGCCGCACTGGGCGGCGGCCGTGCCCTTGTCAATTCCGTCGTCCGGATGCGATAGATCGAAGGGGATTGCGATCAGTGCGGGGTGGGTCATGGTGAAAAACAGCCGAAGCGAATACCGGGTCATCGAAAACAGCTTCATCCCGCTTGCCGACGGACGCCGGCTCGCCGCGCGCATCTGGCTGCCAAAGCTGCCCGAGGGCGATGAAACCGGGTCCTGGCCGGCGATCCTGGAATACCTGCCCTATCGCAAGCGCGACGGGACGGCGCCGCGGGACGAAAGCACCTATCCGGTTTTCGCCGCCGCCGGCTATGTGGGCGTGCGGGTTGATATTTCCGGCCACGGCGAATCCGACGGGACGTTCGACGACGAATATTCCGAACAGGAACTTTCCGACGGCGAACAGGTCATCGCCTGGATCGCGGCCCAGCCGTGGTGCGACGGCGCCGTCGGCATGATGGGCATTTCCTGGGGCGGCTTCAACAGCCTGCAGATCGCCGCAAGGCGGCCCTCCGCCTTGCAAGCGGTAATCGCCATCGGCACCACGCTCGACCGTTACAACGACGACATCCATTACAAGAACGGCTGTCTGCTCACCGCGAATTTCACCTGGTCCTGCACCATGCTGGCCTATGGCGCGCGGCCGCCGGATCCGGACCTGGTCGGCCCCGCCTGGCGCGCCCTGTGGCGCCGCCGGCTGGAAACCCAGCCTTTGCCCCTGGCGCTCTGGCTGCGCCACCAGCACCGCGACGCCTATTGGAAACACGGATCGATCTGCGAGGATTACGCCGCGGTCGATATCCCGGCCCTGGTCATCAGCGGCTGGGCCGACGGCTATCTCAACGCGCCGCCGGCCGCCGCCACCAATCTGAGCGCGCCGACAAAGGCGATCAACGGGCCGTGGATCCACAAATATCCGCATTTCGCCTGGCCGAGACCGCGCATGGACTTTCACGCCGAAGCGCTGGCATGGTGGGACCGCTGGCTGAAGGGCGTCGAGAACGGCGCGGAAGCCCTTCCGGCCTATCGGGCGTTTCTGTCCGAAGGCGTCCGCCCCGGCGGACGGCGCGAGAACGAGCCGGGGCGATGGGTCGCCGAACCGGTCTGGCCGTCGCCGTCGATCGTCTCGCAATCTCGGTTTTTGAATGCCGATGGCGGCCTCGACCCGATGCCCTCCGCCGACGCCACGCGGACGATCTGCTCACCGCAGGATTGCGGCACGGCCGCCGGCGAATTCTTCACCCTGAAGCCCGACGCGGAACTGTCAGGAGATCAGCGCATCGACGACGCCGGTTCCCTCGTCTTCCTGTCCGGGATCCTCGAAGATCCAATGGATATCCTTGGCCGCCCCGTGGCCACGCTCCGCGTCAGCGTCGACAAACCCCTGGCCAATCTGGCCGTCCGTCTGATCGACATTCACCCCGACGGCGTCGGCCACCGGGTCAGTTTCGGGGTGCTCAACCTGGCCCATCGCGCCAGCGACGAGCATCCCGAGCCCATGCGGCCCGGGCAGGCCGAAACCGTGCGCATCGCGCTCGACGAATGCGGTTACCGTTTTCCCGCCGGCCACCGGCTGGCCATCGCGGTCTCCACCGCCTATTGGCCCCTGGTGCAACCCGGCCCGTTTCATGTCACCGCGACGCTGCATCTCGGTGCGTCCTCCTCCGTGGACCTGCCAGTCCGCACCGGCGACGACCGGATCGAAATCGCCGAACCGGCAGACCCGAGCCCGCTTCCCGATTACGCCATGCATCGGGCGCCGCTCTCGCGCCGCTGGGTGGAAAGAGACCTGCAGACCTGCCTGACCCGCTATCATGTCCTGGAGGATAGCGGCGATTTCGAAATGCCCGGCCACGGCCTGATCACCGGCGAGCGCCACGAAAACTGCTTCGCCATCGAGGCCGGCGATCCGCTCAGCTCCGTCCAAACCGGCTCCTATTGCTGCCGCATGCGCCGCGGCGACTGGTCGGTTCGCGTCGAAACCACGACCGAGGTAACCTGCGACGCCGATCATTATTTCGTGGAAGCGAAAGTCGTGGCGTTCGAAGGAGAGGCCGTCTTTCACGAGCGGGTCTGGTCGGAAAAAATCCGCCGCAGCCTGCGCTGAGCGCCGCGGCGCGGCGCGGCGCGAATCAAGGGCTGGCCGGCGGTCCCGGTTCGGAATCCCGCGCCGCCATCGGCTGGGTGGTCTTCGGCGGCCTCAGCATCGCGGCGGTCTTCACCCTGTTCCTCACCCCGGCTCTGTATCTGCTGGTCTGCGGCCGGGTCGGCGCGCGCAATGAGGCCGGCATGCGCCTCGACGCCGAACTGGCGACGATCCGCAGGATTCCGGATCCGGGCAAACCGCACGGCCCGCCCCGGCCGCAGGACCACAGGCGGCAGCCCCGCCGGTCCGGAACCAGCGCATCGGAGGCCGCGGAATAGGCCGGAGCCCGGTACGCCACAATGTTGGTTGAACAGGCTCGACGCCGCATCGCTGCACAAGTCGGTTTCCCTCGTCCGCAATGTCCGTTAAAACGCACCAAAATCGATCCCACCACAAGGAAACGCCGTGCTCAAGACCATCTCGAATTTCGACCGCATCGGCGAGGAGAACGCTTTCACCGTGCTGGCGCGGGCCACCGAACTGGCCGGCCAGGGACGCGACATCATCAATCTCGGCATCGGCCAGCCGGATTTCAAAACCCCCGACCACATCGTCGAAGCGGCAGTGAAGGCGTTGCGCGACGGCCATCACGGCTATACGCCGGCAAACGGCATTCTGTCCCTGCGCGAGGCGGTCGCCGCCGACCTGGACAAACGGCTCGGGGTTTCCGTCTCCCCGGATCGGGTCATGATCGTGCCCGGCGGCAAGGTGACCATGTTCGCCGCCATCCTGATGTTTGGCGAGCCCGGCGTCGACATTCTCTATCCGGATCCCGGCTTCCCGATCTACCGTTCGATGATCGATTATACCGGCGCCCGCGCCGTGCCGATTCCGATCCGTGAAGAAAACGACTTTGCCTTTTCGGCCGAGGAAACCCTTTCGCTTCTCACTGACCGGACGCGGCTGATCATCCTCAATTCGCCGGCCAATCCGACCGGCGGTGTCACGCCGAAAGCCGAAATCGACAGGCTTGTCGAGGGGCTCGCCGACCGGCCGGACATCGCCATCCTGTCCGATGAAATCTACGGCCAGATGATCTATGACGGCCTCGCCCACACCTCCCTCATGTCCTATGAGGCCGTGCGCGACCGGGTGATCCTCCTGGACGGCTGGTCGAAGACCTATGCCATGACCGGCTGGCGCCTCGGCTATTCCGTGTGGCCGGACGCGCTTTACGACAAGGTGCGCAAGCTCGCCGTCAATGCCTGGTCCTGCGTCAATGCGCCGGCGCAATTCGCCGCGATCGCTGCGCTGCAGGGACCCCAGGATGCTGTGCATGCGATGGTGACGGCGTTCGACGCCCGTCGCAAAGTGGTGGTCGAGGAATTGAACGGCGTGGCCAATCTTTCCTGCCGAACGCCGGCCGGGGCCTTCTACGCCTTTCCGAATATCGTGAAAACCGGATGGAAATCCAAAGCCCTGGCGTCGGCCCTTTTGGAGGACGCGGGCGTCGCGACGATCGGCGGCCCGGATTTCGGCATGCACGGCGAAGGCTATATCCGCATCTCCTACGCCAATTCGACGGAGAATATCCGCAAGGCGATCCAGCGGATCGGAGAATTTCTGGCTTAGAATGATGCGGCCTGTCGGAGCCGATCAGGCGGGCCGACAAATACCAAGGATACACCTATTGCGGACCGGTTGTGCTCTTGATTGCAGTCCTGGCCGGATCCGGAATCGCCGACATTGACACAAAGTCGCATTCTTCTTCGAGGAAATCCCAATCCGTCACATTGCCGCGCATGACACACCGCGCCATGCGCGGACCTTTACTGGTGCGGATGCAGGCGGTTTGTCCGGCCATGATGAAGCGGCCGTAATTCTGGCACTTGCATTCCGGTCTCGTTACGCCTTGCGACCGGACGGAACCGGCGCCGAAAAGGACGACAAACGAGATCAAGGCCAATTGAAAGAAACGCATGATTTCCTCCGGTTGCACCGTCAAATTAACAGAAATCGCCGATTTGGCGAAGAAAAATTGGCCGCTCGCCGGGGAACCCTGCGCCCGGCGCGTTGTGCAAGCGCTGAGACG
>Ga0214472_10004678_pt1 | contig 14435 bp, 8 predicted proteins | sample RVTome_6_FD_207662 | JGI IMG/M metagenome (GOLD analysis project Ga0214472, IMG submission 207662) | Soil microbial communities from uranium-contaminated site in the Upper Colorado River Basin, Wyoming, United States - RVT140D175 | ecosystem: Environmental > Terrestrial > Soil > Contaminated >... | reverse complement strand
ATCTCTATGGCGTGTTTGTCGTACTTCATCCCGTGTATGGTGTGCTCCTTGTACTTCTTCCCCCCTCCCGCGAACGCGATTACCGCGCACGCAAGGACCATTACCACTGCCAACGCAAACTTTCTCATCCTGACTCCTCTCGTTGGTGGTATACGCGCTTAGCTTATATTATAGACGGACGGAATGATAAAATTCCACACATTTGTTCACTCACCGGCTCCGGGAGTTGCCTGTACAATGTGTCCTTCCGCCGCAAAAGTGGACACACTGTTAGACTTGAGGGGCCGCCATCGCCGGGGTCGACAACAGTAACCCTGATTCCCGGCCCGGGTGGTTCCGGGTTGCCAGCCAGGTCATCCGCGCGGGGCTCAAACAACTACGACGACCAGCGTAACTCCGGCAACTACGTGGTCCAGTAACCTTCTTGAAATAAATGGTACTCTCACGTTTTGTAAGGTCGTCATTCTGATGCCCGTATTTTTGGGCAGAAGAATCTGCCCCGTCAGCATGACCAGCCAGATTCTTCGCGTCGCTCAGAATGACATCCAAAATTTACACCGTCCTCTTTTCGGATTACAGGCTTTTCTTACCCACACGATGTTAGATAGAACCAAATCAAAAGGCCGTCCGGTTTGCCGGGCGGCCTTTCTTGTGTTAACTCCAAGGATATGTACTGGCGTCTGCGGCCCCCAAACGTGGCCGGAGGTCAGGTGGTGGTCAGGTTCGCCATCTTGGCCATCAGTTTTTTCTTCCCGACGCTCTTGAACTGGACGGTAACCTTCAGCGCCTCGCCCCTGCCCTCGGTCTTCTCGACGACCCCTGAGCCCCATGTCGGGTGGCAGACGGTCGAGCCTGCCTTGTATGCGCAGCGCGGGCCCTTCATGGCGGACGGCGCCTTGTTGGAGCCTACCTGTATCATGTTCGGGTATGCTGACGCTATGGGTTTCTTGGCGAGCCCTATCTTCCTGCACACGAGCAGTTCGTCCGGCAGCTCTTCTATGAACCGCGATATCCTGTTTGCCTGGGTGAGTCCGGCGAGTTTCCTGGTGGCGGCGTTCACGAGGTACAGCTTCCGGCGCGCCCTGGTCATCCCTACGTACATGAGGCGGCGCTCTTCCTCCAGTTCCTCGTCGGATGACTGCGAGTGGGAGTGCGGTATAAGCCCCTCCTCGACCCCGGCGATGAATACGACCGGGAACTCCAGGCCCTTGGAGAGGTGGAGCGTCATGAGCGTGACAGCGTCGGAGGCTTCTCCCGGCGCGTCCCAGGACGCGACAAGCGAGACCTGGGTGAGGTAGTCTTCGAGCCGGGGCGACTCTTCGGTCTGCTCGTAGTCGGCGATAGACGCGATGAGCTCGTTTATGTTGTCCTTTTTGCTGTCAGACTCTATGTCCAGGCTCTCCTTCAGGTAAGAGAAGAATTTGGTGTCCACGATGATTTTCCTGGCCAGTTCGCTCGGAGAGAGGGTTTTCTTGGCCTCCTGGAACCCGTCCATCAGCTCTATGAAAGCCTTTATGCTCCTCTTCGGACCTCCGGCAAGGCCCTCGTCGTCCAGCAGTTTCGCCAGACAGTCCACGAGCGGCAGGTTGTCCGGCTGGGCTATCAGGTTTGCCTTCTTCAGCGTGGCCTCGCCGATGCCGCGGGGCGGGGTGTTGATTATGCGCTTGAGGCTTACCGAGTCCGTGGGGTTGGAGATGACCTTCAGGTAGCAGATGATGTCCTTTATCTCCTTGCGGTCGTAGAACTTCATTCCGCCCACGACCCTGTACGGCACTCCCTGTCTCCTGAACGATTCCTCTATGGTGCGGGCCTGGGTGTTTGTCCTGTAAAGAACCGCGTAGCCCGAGTAGCTGTCGCCTTCGGCGGCGCCTTTCTTAATCGTGGAGGCGATATGCATGGCCTCTGCTTCCTCGTCCGTCACGCGGATATAGTTTACCTTTTCGCCGCTGCCCATGTCAGTCCAGAGCTTCTTGGGCTTCCGTCCCGGGTTGTTGCAGACAAGCGACCAGGCCGCGTCCAGTATGCACTGCGTGGAGCGGTAGTTCTGTTCGAGCTTTATCACCTTCGCCTTGGGGTAGTCCTTCTCGAACCCGAGGATGTTACGGAGGTCGGCCCCCCGGAAGCGGTATATGGACTGGTCGTCGTCGCCGACAACGCACAAGTTGCACTTGTTCCCGGACAGGAGCCTGACAAACTCGTACTGCGCAGGGTTGGTGTCCTGGTACTCGTCGATGAGGATATGCCTGAACGTCTTGTTGAACTTCGCGAGGACGTCCGGGTTCTTTCTGAGGAGGAGGACCGTGAGCATAAGGAGGTCGTCGAAGTCGAGCGCGTTGGACGCCTTCAGCCTGTCCTGGTAGACGGGGTATATCCTGGCCACCTTCGAGTCTATCCCGATGCCCTGCCCTGCCCCGTCGTACTCTTCAGGGGTGACTATGCTGCCCTTCAGCACGCTAATCCTGCCCGCGACCGACCTGGGAGAGTACAGCCGCTCGCTTATGCCCATGTCCTTCATGCACGCCTTGATAAGGTTGATGGAGTCGGACTGGTCTATAATGTTGAAGCTCTTCTGGTAGCCCAGGAGCCCTATATGCTCACGGAGTATCCTTGCGCACGCGGCATGGAAGGTGGATATCCACATGCCGCGGGTGGTATCGCCGATCAGATCCTCGACCCGCTGGCGCATCTCTTTTGCCGCCTTGTTGGTGAAGGTGACGGCCATGATCGAAGACGGTTTCACCCCGCCCTTGTGTATCAGGTACGCGATGCGGTGCGTGATCGTCTTTGTCTTGCCGCTGCCCGCCCCGGCAAGTATCAGGAGCGGCCCATCTCCATGTATCACCGCTTCTTTTTGCTGGGGGTTCAACCCTTCAAGGAATTTCATTTATACAACCTTTCATGGCTCGGATGAAATGATGCCCCATCCATTAATAAAACGATTTATTCAACGGTAACGCTTTTAGCAAGGTTCCTGGGCTGGTCCACGTCGCTTCCCCGGAGCACGGCAATGTGGTACGCGAGAAGCTGGAGAGGGACTGTCATGAGTATCGGAGTCAGAGGCGGCAGGGTGGCCGGGACCTTGAACAGGTGGTCGGCCTTGCCCTTCAGCTCCTTGTCGCCGTCGTTGGCGAACACTATGACCTGGCCGCCCCTCGAACGGACCTCCTCGATGTTGGATGCGACCTTCTCGTACACCATGTCCCTCGGGGCGAGGAACACGACCGGCATGTTCTCGTCTATCAGCGCGATAGGCCCGTGCTTCATCTCGCCGGCCGGGTAACCCTCGGCGTGGATGTACGATATCTCTTTAAGCTTCAGCGCCCCTTCCAGCGCGACCGGGTAGTTGTAGCCCCGGCCCAGGTACAGGAAGTCGGACATCCTCGCGTATGACCTGGCGAGCTCCGCTATGTCGTCGTCCAGGTCCAGCAGCAGCTTCTCGACCTTGGCCGGGACCTTGACAAGCTCCTCGATCAGCTCGCGCATCCTGGCCTCGTCGAGCGTGCCCCGCACGTTCCCGATGTGGAGCGCGAGCAGGTATAACGCGGTGAGCTGCGCGGTGAACGCCTTCGTTGACGCGACCCCTATCTCCGGGCCGGCGTGCGTGTAGACGACGCCGTCCGCCTCGCGGGACGCGGTGCTGCCCACGACGTTGCATATGGCCACGGTCCGTGCGCCGAGCTTCGCGGCCTCGCGCATAGCCGCAAGCGTGTCCGCGGTCTCGCCGGACTGGGTCACCGCAATAACCATGGTGTGCTTGTCCACAATCGGGTTCCTGTAACGGAACTCGGATGCGATGTCCACTTCGGACGGCATCCTTGCAAGCTCCTCCAGCATGAACTTGCCGATGAGCGACGCGTGCCATGAGGTGCCGCAGGCGACCAGCATCACCTTCTTTACCTTCTTTAAGTCCGCCTCGGAGATGCCCATGTCCTCGAGGTAGATGCTCCCGGTCTCGGGCGATATCCTGCCCCGGAACGTGTCGGTGATCGCCCTGGGCTGCTCGTATATCTCCTTCAGCATGAAGTGCTTGTACCCGCCCTTTTCCGCCATCACCGGGTTCCAGAGGACCTTGGATATCACCTTGTCCTTCGGGTTCCCCTTCAGGTCGGTGACCTGCACCCCTTCCCTTGTCAGTATCGCCATCTCCTGGTCGTCCAGGTATATAGCGTCCTTCGTGTGGGAAAGTATCGCGGGGAGGTCGGACGCGATGAAGAACTCCTGGAGGCCAAGGCCCACGACGAGCGGGCTCCCGGAGCGGGCCGCGACCAGCAGGTCCGGCTCGTCCTCCTTGAGGACGCCTATCGCGTATGAGCCCTTCAGCTCCTGGATGGCCTTCCTGACCGCCTTTACGAGCCCGCCGCCCTTTTCCACGTAGGACTGTATCAGGTGCGCTATGACCTCGGTGTCGGTCTCGGACGAGAACTTGTGGCCGTTGGCGGCAAGCTTCTCCTTCAACTGCATGTAGTTTTCTATGATGCCGTTATGAACCACCACGAGCTTGCCGGCCCTGTGCGGGTGCGCATTCTCCTCGGACGGTCTTCCGTGCGTGGCCCACCTGGTGTGTCCGATGCCTATGTCGGAGGCGAGGTGCTGGCCCTCAATGGCGGCTTCGAGGTTACGGAGCTTGCCTACGCTCCTCCTGATGACTATCTTCCCGTCCTGTATGAACGCTATCCCCGCCGAGTCGTACCCCCTGTACTCGAGCTTCTTCAGCCCCTCGATGAGTACAGGCACCGCGTTTTTCCTGCCTATGTATCCGATGATGCCGCACATATGTATTAAAGCCCCTGTGTGTCCGTTGCAGGTTGTATGTTATATCCCGGCCTTATCGAGGCCGAGTTTCTGTTGTGCTTGTTCTTATTTCTTTTTTGTCCGGGCAAGCTGTTCGCGTTTCCTGCATGCCCAGCCCAGGGTAACGCTCTGTTTCGTGCGCGATATGGCGAGAGCGTCCTCCGGGACGTCGCGAGTGACCGTGGTGCCGGCCGCGATAAGCGCGCCTCTGCCGACCCGGACCGGCGCGATGAACTGGGTGTCGCTCCCCACGAACACGCCGTCCCCGATGACGGTCTGGTGTTTGTTGACCCCGTCGTAGTTGCAGGTTATCGTGCCCGCGCCGATGTTCACGTCCCGGCCTATTATCGCGTCGCCAAGGTAGCTCAGGTGCGATGCCTTGCTGCCCGCGCCCAGGAGCGCTTTCTTTAGCTCCACGAAGTTCCCGGCCTTCGCGCCGGCCTCGAGCCTGCTGCCCGGCCTGATGTGCGCGAACGGCCCCACGCTCGCATATTCGTCCACGCACGCCCTGCTTATCACCGAGTACCCGAGTATGGTGGAGCCGTCCTTGACCGTGCTGTCCGTTATTACGTTGCCGGGCATGAGCACGCAACGCTCCCCTATTATGCTGTTGCCTGTTATGTGGTTGCCGGGGTGTATGACCGTGTCCCTGCCGACCACAACGCCCGGCTCTATGTATGTCGCAGCCGGGTCGATAATCGTCACGCCGGAGGCCATCAGCCGCTCGTTCGTACGTTTCCTTAGCATCGATTCCGCCATGGCGAGTTCCACGCGCGAGTTGATGCCGAGCGCCTCTTCCGGCCTCGGGGCGGGCACGCCTGTCACCTTGCCGCCGCTTGCCGCTGTTATGTGCACGACGTCCGTCAGGTAGAACTCGCCCTGCGCGTTCTCGGAGCCCACAAGCTTAAGCGCCTTGTTAAGCGCGTCCGTCTGGAAGCAGTACGCGCCGGTATTTATCTCGCGCACCGCCCGCTCGGCCTCGGTCGCGTCCTTCTGCTCCACTATCCGCCCGACGTTGCCGCCGTCCCTTATTATCCTGCCGTACCCAGCCGGGTCTTCGAGGACGGCCGTAAGCACGGTCACGTCCGCCTTCGACTTCCTGTGGCGGGATACGACCGACCTGTACGTTTCGGTGTCCAGGAGCGGGGTGTCGCCGGATACTACCATGACGGTCCCGGTGAAGCCCTTGAGCTTCTTCATCCCGCAGAGCGCCGCGTGCGCGGTGCCGAGCTGCTCCTTCTGGCGCGCGGTTAAGACGCCCTCCGGGAGGACCTTGGAGACCTCTTCGGCCTGGTGTCCGAGCACCGCGACGATACTCTCGGGCTTAAGAGCCCGCAGATGGTCGAGCGTATGCAGTAGCATAGGCCTGCCCGCTACCGGGTGCAGCACCTTCACCACGCCGGAGCGCATCCGCGTGCCGAGCCCGGCCGCAAGGACTATCACAGCGAGCCCCTTCATGCGGCCCTCCCGGTCTCGCCGCTGACGGGTATGCCCTGCGCCCCGCTCCTGTTGATGACGTTCGGAGCTGCGATGCCCGCCGAAAGTATTATCCTTATGCCTTCCTCTATGGTCAACTCCGTCACTATCACTTCGTCCTTCCTGAAAAGCGCGATGTCGCCAAGGTACAGGTGGTTGGTCGGTATGTATACCGTGTAGTAGCACTCTTCTTGCCCGCCCGCCGTCTTTATGGTGCATTCCTTTGTCAGAAAGCCGAAGGAATGCACGTCCTTCCTGGGGTAATCCACCAGGACGAACTTCTTGAACGCTGCCTTGTTCTCCGGCGAGAACGCGTCGCCCAACTGTTTGAACGTGCTGTAGAAACCCTTGAACACCGGCAGGCTCATTATCACCCGCTCGGTCCAGTCCAGGAACCTCCTGCCGAACACCGTAGTCGCTAATACGCCAACCCCGAACACTATCAATATGGACAGCACCAGCCCAAGGCCGGGCACATCGCGGCCGAGGAGCTTGCTGATTACATGGCCGAGCGGCTTGTCGAGCAGGCCGAACAGCCACTCCACCATGACGAAAGTGAGCGCCAGCGGGAACGTAATGAACAGTCCCGTGAGGAAACGCGCCTTGAACGTTGCGCCGATATTGTTATGGTCCATTTAAATCCTTGTATTTGTATAGGTTAGACATTTCATAATAAGCCTTTTTTTGTCAATTCACAAGTCTTTTTTATTGCATACCAGATGCCTTTATAGTATTATGTCAAACGCAACCCCGTATGAATATTAGGTTTTACGTGTTTTTCAGGCGACGCCGGGCAGGCGGGCGGGCTTTCAGGCCGGCCATATGCGCTTATTATGCGGGTGTGCATGGCTGGGCGGTTTGCGATGCCTGGGCATGTCCTTGGCGGGTCCGTGCCTTAACTATAATATTATCACGGAGACGATGACTTGGGTTCGTTACTGGACGACATAAAGAAACGCCCGCTCCTGATGGACGGGGCGATGGGCTCGATGCTCCAGGAGGCGGGGCTCCTGCCCGGCGAATGCCCGGAGGAGATGAACGTGTCCCGCGCGGAAGTGGTCATGGACGTGCACGCGAAGTACGTAGAGGCGGGCGCGGACATCATCACGACCAACACGTTCGGCGGCACGCGGGTGAAGCTCGCGGAGTACGGCCTCGATGGGAGGCTCGCGGAGCTTAACGCGGCCGCGGTCAGGCTCGCGCGCGAGGCCGCGGACAAGGCCGGGCGCAAGGTGTACGTCGCTGCCGGGCTCGGGCCGACTGGCAAGTTCATGAAGCCGGTCGGGGACATGGGCTTCGACGAGGCGTACGATATGTTCGCCGAGCAGGTCAGGGCGCTCGCATCGGCCAGGCCCGACGCGATAATAATCGAGACGATGTCGGACATCAAGGAGGCCAGGGCCGCTGTCATAGCGGCAAAGGAGAACTCGGACCTGCCGGTCATCATAACGATGACCTTCCAGCAGGACCTCCGCTCGCTCCTCGGCACACCGCCCGACGTGGCTGTAACGGTGCTGGAGGCGGCGGGCGCGGACGTCATCGGAGCTAACTGCTCGCTCGGGCCGGAAGGGCTGTACGAGGTAGCAAAGGTCATGTTCAGGGTGGCGAACGTCCCGCTCATTTTCCAGCCGAACGCGGGCCTCCCCGTGCTTGAGTTTGGGAAGACCGTGTATCCCGCCGGGCCGGACGTCCTCGCGGACTATGCCGGGCGGTTCATACAGATGGGCGCGGGCATCATCGGCTCGTGTTGCGGCTCCACGCCCGCGCATACAAGGGCAATGGCGGAGAAGGCGCGCATGGCGGGCGAGAGATGTTTACCCGCGAGGCCGGAGGAGGGGATTACAAGGCTCGCCAGCCGGACGAAGCTTGTCCGTATCGGCGGGCCGTCGATGCCGCTAATCATCGGCGAGCGCATAAACCCGACCGGCAGGCCCGGCCTTACAGCGGAACTTTCATCCGGCAAGACCTCCATGGTGAAGAAGGAGGCGCGCGGACAGGCGGATGCGGGCGCGGGGCTGATAGACATAAACGTGGGGCTGCCCGGCGGAGACGAGCCCGCGCTCATGCCGGTAGTCGTACGCGCGGTCGAGGAGTCCACGGACCTGCCCGTGGTGATAGACTCGACGGACCCCAGGGCCATCGAGGCCGCGCTGAAGGAGGTGGGCGGGAAGCCGCTCGTCAACTCCGTGACCGGGGATGCGGACAGGCTGGACTCGATACTCCCGCTGGTCAAAAGGTACGGCGCGGCGGTCATCGGCCTCACGATAGACGAGCACGGCGTCCCGGCCACCGCGAGGAAGCGCGTCGAGATAGCCCAGCGGATACTCGCGGCCTGCGAAGCGCACGGGATACCGAAACACGACCTGGTCATAGACCCGCTGGTCCTGACCGCGAGCGCGGAGCAGGCGCAGGCGGTCGAGACCCTTAAGGCGGTCGGCATGATACGTGACGAGCTTGGGCTTGCCACGTCGCTCGGGGTCAGCAATATTTCTTTTGGACTGCCGAGCAGGCCGCTGATAAACTCGACCTTCCTCACGATGGCGCTCGGCTACGGGCTGGACGTCGCGATGGTAAACCCGTACGACGTGAGGATGGGCGACGCGGTATCGGCAAGCGCGGTGCTCACCGGACGCGACCTGCGTGCGGAGTCGTACATATCTGTCTATAAGAAAAAAACCGCCCCTAAAGGGACCTCGGATATAAAAGCCACGGCTGCGGCATTGTCCGTGGAGGACGCGATACGCGCGGCGGTCATAGAGGGCGACAAGGAGAACATCGTCCCGCTCGTCGAGGAGGCGCTCGCCAAGGGCATGGAGCCGCTCGCCGTCGGGAACGACTGCCTCATACCCGCGCTCACCGAGGTCGGCAGGCTGTACGAGACCAAGGAGTTCTACCTGCCGCAGGTGATGCAGTCCGCGGAGACGATGAAGGCTGCGTTCGCAAGGCTGAAGAAGGACATGAAGCCGGGCGCGGGCGGCGAGAAAGGCACCATCGTCCTTGCCACGGTGTTCGGCGACGTGCACGACATCGGTAAGAACATCGTATCCACACTGCTCGAAAACCACGGCCTCCGGGTAATAGACCTGGGCAAGAACGTGCCGAAGGATACGATAATCGACGAGGCGGAGAAAAACAATGCGGACGTTATCGGGCTGTCCGCGCTGATGACCACCACCATGACCCAGATGGAGGAGGTCATAAAGGAGCGCGACAGGCGCGGGATGAAGACGCCGGTTGTGCTCGGCGGCGCGGTCGTTACCGAGGACTACGCGAAGAAGGTAGGCGCGGCGGGCTCGTCCAGGGACGCGCTGGAAGCGGTAAGGCTTATCAAGGGGATTATAGGGAAGAAATAGCATTCGGTGATAGATAATATTAACTTGTAGGGGCGCAGTTTACTGCGCCCGCACCCTAATTAGTTTGTCATTCCCGTGCAAACGGGAATCCAGGTTTGGCATTTAAACGTGAAACCTGGGCCCCGTGTCAAGCACGGGGTGACAACAAAGTAAGACGGATGTGATGAAAATCTCCGGCGGTTTCTTCATAACGCTCGAAGGCATAGAGGGCTGCGGCAAGTCCACGCAGGCGGCGCTGCTGGCGTCCCGGCTGACAGAACTCGGCTACGAGGTCACACGCACGCGCGAGCCGGGCGGCACCGGGATAGGACGCCGTATCCGCGCTGTACTGCTCGACCCGGACAGCAAGGGCATCACCGGGCTGACCGAGCTGATGCTTTACTCCGCCGACCGCGCGCAGCACATCGCGGAGGTCATAGGGCCCGCGCTTAATGCTGGCGGTGTCGTTGTTTGCGACAGGTTCTTCGACGCGACCGTCGCGTACCAGGGTTATGGACGCGGCCTCGACACAGGGCTTATCCGGGCCTTGTGCGAGATGGCGGCACAGGGCCGCCGCCCTGACATGACGCTCCTTATGGACCTTCCGGTGGTTACGGGGCTCGGGCGCGCGATATCAAGAAACGACGCCAACGGCGCGCACAAGGAGGCCCGGTTCGAGCAGGAAGCGGTTGAGTTCCACGAGCGCGTCCGGCGCGGGTACCTTGAGATAGCGGAAAAAGAGCCGGACAGGGTGAAGATAATAGACGCGTCCGGCACGATAGAGGAAATACGGGACGCGGTAATGAAGGTGGTGGAAGAGGCGTTACAGGTTGGATTTTCACGGGACCCGGAGGCGTTATCGGAGAGGCCGGAACCCTGAGCCGTTCAGGGGCGACATCGCGCGGGGCTTACCTGCACAGAGAGGTTTGTCCCCTGAACGCGGTTGGCGAATGTTCCGGCCCGAGGATAATGCCTCCAAAAAACAGCCCTCACCCCCGGCCCCTCTCCCATGAGAGGGAGAGGGGAGAATGGGTACAACCATCACCCCACCTCGGTCCTCCCCCTCAAGGGGGAGGATGAAGATATTATGAGGCAACATTGAGCTTCTCAAAGATTCTTGGACATAAGCGGCAGATAGAGGTACTGAAGCGTAGCGTCGCATCCGGGCAGCTCCCGCCCGCGTACCTCTTCCACGGCGACGAGGGGATAGGCAAGAGGCTCGTCGCGAACGAGCTTGCCAAGGCGGTCAACTGCACGGGAGGCCATGCGCCGGGCGAGTCCTGCGGCGGATGCCGGAACTGCAAAAACATTGACGCGGGCTGCCACCCGAACGTTTCTCACATGGCGATCGAGACAAACGAGAAGACAGGCAAGCCAAGGCAGGAAATAGTAATCGACCAGGTGCGCCGCGCGCAGGAGTACCTGTCACTGAGCGCGGTGGGCGAGGGCCGGAAGGTGCTCATCGTGGACGGCGCGCACCAGATGAACGAGGAGGCCGCGAACGCGTTTTTGAAGACGCTGGAGGAGCCGCCCGAGGGAAGCCACATAGTGCTGGTCACGTCCAGGCCCAGCTACCTGCTGCCCACGATAATGTCGCGCTCGCGCGCGGTTGGTTTCGCGCCGCTGTCCGAGGCGGACGTCGCGGGTGCGTTGATGGACAAGAAAGGGATGGGCGAGGCGGATGCATTGCTCGTGGCGCGTATGACCGGCGGCAGGCTCGGCTCGGCGCTTGATACGGACCCGGCGGAGCTTTATTCGAGGCGGGCCGAGTTTATCAAGCTGCTGGACGTCCTTGCCGGTGGAGACGACGCGAAGGCGCTTGCCAAGGCCGACGAACTCACCAAGACGGACTACGGGCTGGACGACGTGGTATTTTTCGGCACGCTGTGGTTTAGGGACCTGCTCGTTATTTCGGTGGGCGGCGGCGTTGAAATGGCGTATAATAGGGATGTTGCGGACGAGCTTTACGCGTGGGCGGATAGGACCACCGCGTACAGGTGCGAGGCCGCGCTTTTGATGCTGGGCGGGGCGGGGAGGTCGCTTGAGCGTACCTACAACCGCCGCCTTATGGCGGAAGACCTGTTCTTCAGGATAAGGGAGGAGGCGCTGGCCGGGCCGGCGCTTCGTGCATAAATGTATAGAGTCGTAGGTGTGAAGTACAAGCACGGGAACAAGGTATACAACTTCGACGCCCAGGTTATGGACCTGAAGGTGGGCGACACGGTGATAGTGGACTCCGACCAGGGCATAGGCGCGGCGGTCGTCGCGGAAGAGGTCCGGGAGGAGGAGCGCGGCGCGGCTGACAAGCCGCTGAAAAGGGTCATAAGGAAGGCCAACGCAGACGACATGGAGCGTCTGGAGGCCGCGAAGGAGAAGGAGGACGAGGCCTACAGCGTATGCCAGAAGAAGATCATGGAACGCGAGATGGTCATGAAGCTGGTGCGCGTGGAGTGGGCGTTCGACAACTCCAAGGCGACCTTCTACTTCACCGCCGACGGAAGGGTGGACTTCAGGGACCTCGTCCGCGACCTCGCGCACCGCTTCAAGATACGCATCGAGATGCGCCAGATAGGCGTCCGGGACGAGGCGAAGATGATAGGCGGGTTCGGCCCGTGCGGCAGGGAGCTGTGCTGCTCCACGTTCCTGAAGGACTTCGAGCCGGTCTCCATCAAGATGGCGAAGAAGCAGGACCTTGTCCTGAACCCGGCGAAGATATCCGGGACGTGCGGCAGGCTGATGTGCTGCCTGGGCTACGAGTACAGCTTCTACGACGAGATAAAGAAGTCCGAGAGAAGGCAGAGAATTAAGCCGGAACCGGAAGTGATGGACATGCCCGTCGAGGCAGTTGCCCCGGAGGCGGCCCCGGGCGCGCAAGAGAAACATGACGACAAGGCCAGGAAGAAGCGCAGCGCATGGCGCAAGAAACGCGGGAAGGGCGGCGAGGGCGCAGGCGGAGAAGGGCAGCAGCCGAGGCCGGAGAAACAGGCCGGCCAGCCCGGAGAGGGTGGACCCCGGAAGGAGCGCCCGCCCCGTGAGCCGAGGCCCGACAGGCCGGAAAAGCCCGCCGCCGCGCAGGGGCAGGAGCCCGGCAAGGGTGAAGCCAAGACCGGCAGGCCGGGCCGTAGTGGACGAGGCCGCCGCCGCAGGGGCAAGGGCGGCAAGGGCGAAGGCGGCGCAGGCCCGAAACCGGGCGGGACGCCGGAAGGCGGGAGCAGCTAAATTACGATGCCAGACAAATTTTACATAACGACTCCGATATACTACGTAAACGACGTGCCGCACATAGGACACGCTTACACGACGGTCGCAGCGGACACCATGGCGCGGTACATGCGGCTGACCGGGAAGGACGTGTTCTTCCTGACCGGCACGGACGAGCACGGCCAGAAGATAGAGACCTCCGCCGCCGCGAAGGGCGTGACGAACAGGGAGTTCGTCGACTCGGTCGCGCCCAGGTTCCGGGAGCTGACAAGGGTATTGAACGCGTCCATCGACGGGTTCATCCGCACTACCGACGAGCGGCACAAGGAGGCGGTGCAGCGCCTCTTTACGCTCCTCAAGGACAAGGGTTACATATACAAGGGCGAGTACGAGGACTGGTACTGCGTGCCGTGCGAGAGCTTCTGGACCGAGCTTCAGTTGGACGGGGGCAAATGCCCTGACTGCGGCCGCGACGTAGAGAAGCTGAAGGAGGAGAGCTACTTCTTCAGGCTGAGCGAGTTCGGCGGGGAGGACGGCATCCTGACGAAATACATAGAGTCGCACCCGGACTTCATAATGCCCGCATCGAGGCGTAACGAGGTCTTGAGCTTCGTCCGTTCCGGGCTAAGGGACCTGTCCGTATCGCGCACGTCTTTCTCGTGGGGGATACCCGTGCCCGGAGACGGGCGGCACGTCATATACGTCTGGCTGGACGCGCTCGCCAACTATATATCCGCGCTCGGATGGCCCGACGATGCGGACGGCAGGTTCGCGAAGTTCTGGCCCGCCGACACGCACGTAATCGGCAAGGACATACTCCGTTTCCACGCGGTCTACTGGCCCGCGTTCCTTATGGCGGCGGGCCTGCCGCTCCCGGAGCGGATATTCTCGCACGGCTGGTGGACGATTGCGGGCGAGAAGATGTCCAAGTCGAGGGGCAACGTGGTTGACCCGTTCGAGGTGGTCTCCGAGTTCGGCTGCGACCAGTTCCGGTACTTCCTTCTGCGCGAAGTACCGTTCGGGCTGGACGGCGATTTCTCCAAGGACGCCATGACCCTGCGGATAAACTCCGACCTCGCGAACGACCTTGGGAACCTGCACTTCCGTACGATCAACATGATAGAGAAGTACCTGGGCGGGGTGGTGCCGCAACCTACAGACCCGGAAGGCTCAAAAGGCGCTTTTAGAGAAGATATAAAGCTCTTTCATGCCAAGATGGATAATATGGCGTTCAGCGAGGCAATCCAGGTCGTCTGGCAGTATATAAGTGCGCAGAACAAATTGATTGACCACAGCGCGCCCTGGACTCTTGCGAAAAGCGACAAGGAAGAAGACAAGGCGCATCTGAAGCGCGTCCTTGGCGATGCGGCGGAGGTGCTTAAGGCGTCTGCGATACTGCTGCACCCGTTCATGCCCGAAAAGACGCAGGTGATATGGGAGCAGCTTGGACACACGTCGCGCCTGGACGATGAACGCATAGAGCCGGGTACGCCGTTCTTTACTTACAAGCCGGGTCAAAAGGTTTTCAAGGGAGACGCCCCGTTCCCGCGTATCGAGACGGACAGGATAAAGGCCAAGAAGGCTGCGTCCGAGGCGGCGGGGCTGACCGGCAAGGAGGCGAAGGCGGCGTCAGGG
>Ga0214472_10004677_pt1 | contig 14435 bp, 13 predicted proteins | sample RVTome_6_FD_207662 | JGI IMG/M metagenome (GOLD analysis project Ga0214472, IMG submission 207662) | Soil microbial communities from uranium-contaminated site in the Upper Colorado River Basin, Wyoming, United States - RVT140D175 | ecosystem: Environmental > Terrestrial > Soil > Contaminated >... | reverse complement strand
CCGGCGCCCATCTCTCAGAGTGATCCGAGTCGTGCCCGAGGGAATCGTGGTTCTCGCGAGCCGAACCGCGGCCAGGAGTTGATTGACAACCGGGCGCGCTATCTCACAGTGCCGCGCATCGAAGAGGACGTCGGGTTGACCGACTTTGTGAAACCCCAAAGCGCCGTTGGGGCCGAGGGTGAGGGTGATGCGATTCCGATAGCCCCACTCGGGACCCGATTCGACCGCTGGGACATCAACCTGAACGTCCCCGATGCGCATCAGCGCTTGCTCGAGGATGCGGCGTTTCGCCTCGCGCTGAGCGGGCGCCGATAGATGTTGGATCTGACACCCTCCACATGCGTCTGCCTCGTAGTGGTTACAACGGGGAGCCACGCGTGCGGCCGAGGCCTCACGGAGAAGGCCGAGCCCCCCTTTGGCAAAGGACGAGTGGAGGCGAACACCCGTGGGCTCGACGAGATCCCCTGGGGCAGTACGGGGGATGAAGATCGCCCGGCCATCCGCCATGCGTCCGACCCCATCCCCTCCCGTGGCGATGTCGGTGATCCGGACGGCTTCGGTCACCGCAGCCCCTCACGCCTCGCCACGCGCAACCACTCGCTCCCGCTCACCCCGCCATCCGCCACGCTGGGGCGAACAGCATGGCGTCGTTCGGCGTCCAAGAGTGCGGCCAGGATAACCGCCGGAAGCTCCGTCTCGTCGTCGGTGGGCGGCGATGCGAGTTCGGGGTGCCGTTCGAGAAATGCGATGTCGATCTCCCCCCGTCTGAAGTCATTGTGCGCGAGCAAGCGTCGGAGAAAGGCCTGATTGGTCGAGACCCCCACGATCACGAGTTCGGCAAGTGCCCTTTCCATCCGGTCGATGGCGGTCTGCCTGGTGGGCGCCACCACGATGAGTTTGGCGAGCAGAGAGTCATAGTGCAGGGTTACTGCGTCGCCCGCTTCGTATCCGGCGTCCCACCGTACCCCCGGGCCACTCGGCGGCCTCAGATAGGTGATCGTCCCGGTTGAAGGGAGGAAGGAGTTGGCGGGATCCTCACTGGTGATGCGACACTCGATCGACCACCCCCGCGGGGATGGCGGCGGCGCCGGCAAGGACATGAGCTGTCCAGCAGCGATATGGAGTTGTTCTCGAACCAGATCGACACCGTAGACCATCTCAGTCACCGGATGCTCGACCTGAATCCGAGTGTTCATCTCCAGAAAGAAGAACTGCCCGTCCTCACCCAGGAGAAACTCACAGGTTCCTGCACCCCGATAACCAACGGCATCGGCCGCGGCCACGGCCGCCGACCCCATCGCCTCGCGGATGCGCTCATCGACTGCCGACGAAGGGGCTTCCTCCACCACCTTCTGGTGCCTTCTTTGAATGGAGCACTCCCGCTCTCCCAGATGAATGGTCCGTTCCCGGTCCGCGAGGATCTGGATTTCGATATGGCGGGGACGGAGAATCAATTTCTCCAGATAGACACGCGGGTCACCGAATGCTTTCTCCGCTTCCGATGCCGCGGAGACGACGGCTCCTTCCAAATCCGCTTCTCGGTGCACCTCCCGCATTCCCCGCCCACCTCCACCGGCCACCGCCTTGACCAGGACGGGGTACCCGAGTCGTCGGGCCTCATCCCCCGCCGCGTCGGTGTCCGTCACCGGCCCTTCGCTTCCCGGTACCACGAGAACGCCGGCAGCGATCATACGCCTCCGCGCTTCGGTCTTGTCTCCCATCGCCCGAATCGCGGCCGAGGGCGGACCAATGAACACCAGGCCGGCCTGCTCCACGGCTTCGGCAAAATCGGCTCGTTCGGCGAGAAAGCCGTAACCGGGGTGGATGGCCCCTGCCCCGGAGTCCCGCGCAGCCAGGAGGAGCTTGTCGATCCGGAGGTAACTCTGGTTGGCGGGACTCGGTCCGATACCCATGGCGTGATCCGCCGCATGGACGAAGGGACTGGGCCGGTCGGAGTCGGAGTAGACGGCGACGGACTCGAGCCCTGCCTCTCGGCACGCGCGAACGATTCGGAGTGCGATCTCACCGCGGTTGGCGATGAGGACCCGAGTGAAGCGAGGGGGAGTGTTGTTGTCCGGCACGGTTCCCCTACAGGGGGATGTTGCCATGCTTCTTCGGTGGATTGCGATCCCGTTTGGTCCGAAGGGTGCGAAGCGCATCGATGAGTCGTGGGCGTGTGTCACGCGGATCGATGACGTCGTCCACGAAGCCTCGCGAAGCGGCGAGGTAAGGGTTGGCGAACTTCTCGGTGTATTCATCCACCCGGCGAGAGGTTTCGGCCTCGGGATCGACCGCCGACCCGATCTCTTTCCGGAACAAGATCTCCACCGCACCCTTGGGGCCCATGACCGCGATTTCTGCGGTGGGCCAAGCGAGGTTGAGGTCACCCCGGATGTGCTTGGAACTCATGACGTCATAGGCACCGCCGTATGCCTTTCGCGTGATCACAGTCAGCTTGGGAACAGTCGCCTCACAATAGGCGTAGAGGAGCTTGGCCCCGTGACGAATGATGCCGCCATGTTCCTGGCCAACACCAGGCAGAAAGCCGGGTACATCCACGAATGAGACCAACGGAATGTTGAAGGCGTCGCAGAAGCGAACAAAACGGGCTCCCTTTACTGACGCGTCGATGTCGAGCACGCCCGCCAGCACGGACGGTTGGTTGGCGATGATCCCGACCACCCCACCTCCCATTCGCGCGAAGCCGACCAGGATGTTCCCTGCAAAGCCGGAGTGGATCTCGTAGAACGAGTCGGTGTCCACTACGGCCACGATCACGCCGTGCATGTCGTAGGGTTCTGTCGCAGCCTTGGGGATGACCTCTAGCAGAACCTCATCCCGCCGATCGACCGGATCGCTGGGGTTCAGGAGCGGTGGCTCTTCCAAGTTGTTGGCAGGTAGGTACTGCAGGAGCTCTCGGACGGCCATGAGGCATTCGGGCTCGGAATCGAAGACGCGGTGCGCAATCCCGGATCGCTCTCCATGCACGTCGGCACCACCAAGCTCCTCGAACGTTACTTCTTCATGCGTCACAGTCTTGAGAACACTGGGTCCGGTCACAAACATGTAACTCACCCCGCGAACCATGAACACGAAATCGGTGATCGCGGGGCTGTACACCGCCCCACCGGCACAGGGCCCGAGGATGATCGAAATCTGTGGCACCACACCTGAGGCGAGCGTGTTGCGGAGGAAGATGTCGGCGTATCCGCCGAGCGAGGCCACACCTTCCTGAATCCTGGCACCACCCGAATCGCTGAGACCTATGATGGGGGCCCCGTTGCGGACAGCGAGGTCCATGACCTTACAGATCTTGGCCGCATGGGCTTCCCCCAACGAGCCGCCGAGAATGGTGAAGTCCTGGGCATAGACATAGACCAGTCGGCCTTCGATCCGGCCGTGACCTGCCACGACGCCATCTCCCGGAAACTGTTGATCGCCCAGCCCGAACTCGGTCGACCGATGGGTGACGAAGCGATCGAGTTCGACGAATGAAGCTTCGTCGAGCAGCAAGTCGATTCGCTCGCGTGCAGTGAGCTTTCCTTTCGCGTGTTGATCGGCCACGCGCTTCGGTCCGCCGCCTGCTTCGCTCAGGTTTTGGAGGCGTTGCAGCTCATCGAGACGTTCTCTGGGATCTGTCATCTGTGCGCGGAATATAGCGTGAGGACCACGAGAGCCCTCAGGTCCCGGCGTATCCTACACTCCTGGGTTTCTCGCCGCGGCGCACCGAGGAGATTGCCTCTAGATCGCCGTCAAGGTGAGACCGATCGAGCAGTGCCTGCACGACGTACTGGCTGGGAACTTTGCCGTCCGCCAGCCCAGTCCGAGGAAGAACGACCCCTCCTTGCCGCAAGCGGGACAGTGCCCTTTGGCCGACCGGAGCACGGAAGTAGTGCCGAGGGTCTTGAAGGCCAGAAAGGTCATGGCGAGAAAGAAGGCAACCCCGAAGAGGTGAACCAGGGGGACTGGGAGAAAGAGCAAACCGCCAAGCACTCCACCGATAAACCAACCGAGGGCTCGACGCGCGCGAGCAACCAAAGCAGGCCGCACCACATTCGCCTGCCCACCTTCGACTGTCGAGCCACTAGACGCACGAATGCGGAGCGGGATCGTTTCCACCTCAACGTTCTCGCTCCGCATCCAATGCCCCGTTTCTGGTCCTGACCTACTCGGCTTTGGGCTCTTCCGGGGCTTTCGCCTCCGGAGCCGCCTCTGCTTCTGGGTCAGCTTCCACTTCTGGTGCTGCCTCAGACACCGGGACTGCCTCGACCGCCGGCGCGGGCTCTGCCTTCGCGGCCTCATTCCCCGCGGCTGCTGCCTCGGTGACGGGCTCCGTTGACTCGGGAGCTACTTCGATCCCAAAAGCCTCTATTTCAGCAGCCGGCGGCTCGGGTGGCTTGAGATCTTCGAGGTCCTCATCGGCGTCATCGTCTTCGTAAACCGGGCGCACCGGTGGAATGATCGGTTCGTCCGGATACCCGGTCACCCCGACCACGATCCGATGATGAATGGGGTCGACCTCGAGTACTTCGGTCTCGACGACCTGTCCCTCCTGAACCATTTCACTCGGAGTCGTGATGTCTTCCTTCCCGAGCTGCGACATCGGCACGAACCCTTCCAGGTTGTTGCCGAGATCCACCACCACGCCCTTGTCCATGAGGCGAACCACGCGCCCGCGGAGCGGCGTCCCCACCGGGTAGGTCTCGCCGATCTTGAGCCAGGGATCTTCCTCGGCCTGTTTCAAGCCTAGAGAGATCCTCTTGTTGTCGATATCGATGTTCAAAACCATCACGTCAACGGCATCGGCCTTCTTGACGATTTCCGACGGGTGCTGGACCCGCTTGGTCCATGACATGTCGGAGATGTGGATGAGTCCGTCGATTCCCGGCTCGAGTTCCACGAATGCGCCGAAGCTGGTCAGGTTCCTGACCTTGCCGCTCACGCGGGTGCCGATGGGATATTTGCTCGGGAGCGTCATCCAGGGATCCTGCTCCGTTTGCTTCATGCCGAGCGAGATCTTCTCTTCGGACTCGTCGACCTTGAGGACGACGGCCTCGATGGTCTCACCGATACTTACGATCTTCGAAGGGTGCCGGACATTGCGGGTCCAACTCATCTCGGAGATATGAACCAGTCCTTCGATTCCGGGTTCCAGTTCGACGAAGGCCCCATAATTCGTAATCGAAACGACCTTCCCTTGAACCCGCGTGCCGACCGGATACCGCTCGGCGACATCCTTCCATGGGTACGCACTCAGCTGCTTCATTCCCAGGCTAATGCGCTCCCGGTCCCAATCGATGTCGAGAATCTTGATTTCGACTTCGGACCCGATCGAGACGACTTCGGAAGGATGTGACACTCGGCCGTACGACATATCGGTGATATGCAGCAGCCCGTCGACTCCGCCGAGGTCGATAAAGGCCCCGAAGTCGGTGATGTTCTTGACTACACCTTTCCGAACTTGGTTGACCTCCAACTCCTTCATCAAAGACTCGCGCTTGGTGGCTCGCTCGCCTTCGAGAATGACACGTCGGCTGACCACAATATTCCGGCGCCGCTTGTTGAGCTTGATGATCTTGAACTCGTAGGTCTGCCCGAGGAGTTCGTCGATGTTCGGTACCCGTCGGAGGGCGATCTGGCTTCCAGGCAAGAAGGCGTCGACCCCCATGACCGAAACCACCACACCTCCCTTGATCTTCTTCATCAAGGTGCCTTGAACGGCCTCGTCATTCTCATGGGCGGTCCGGATCTTCTCCCAGACGCGCATGAAGTCGGCCTTCTTCTTGGAGAGAACGACCGCACCATCCTGGTCCTCCAGATGCTCCAGGAATACTTCTACCTTGTCGCCCTCGTTCGGTCGCTCCTGAAACTCGTCGAGCGGGACGGAGCCCTCGGACTTGAAGCCCACATCGAGAATGACCGCGGCATCCGTGATACGCAGCACCGTGGACTTGACGATCTCTCCCTCGACGATAGCGGCCAGCGTGCCCTCATACATCGAGAGCATCTCCTGGTACTCCGCATCGCTATAGGAGTCGTCGTAGAGGTCCTTCCGTACCCTCATCTCGGACATCGACAATGGCTCGGGCGAAGGCTCGCTCGGCGCGGGGGACTGATCGGCAGGGTTTTCCAGAATGGACGACATGGGTGGGAATCCTCGTGTTCAAGCCGTGCCGAAGTGGCCACGGGAAAAGGGTTCTGGGGCGAACTCCGCATATTCCGGAGCCAGGAAAGCTATCCGGCGGAGGGGCCCGGGTGCAAGGGCGAACGGCGGATCAGCTCGAGGATCACACCAACTTGCTGGTCGAAGGTGAGATTTGCGGTGTCGATGCGGGTGGCGTCCTCAGCCGGCCTGAGCGGATCCAACGTTCTGGAAGCATCGGCCTCGTCCCGCATCCTCAGCCGTTCGGCCTCGGCCGCTATCCTGGCCGTCTCGAGATCCCCCGACCCCGCATCTCGTTGCGCCAGCCGGCGACGCGCCCGGACCTCGGGTGCCGCATCGAGGAAGACCTTGACCGGAGCGTCGGGAAACACGGCCGTCCCGATGTCCCTGCCATCAACCACGAGGGTTCGATCCGAAGTCGCGAGGCGGCGAAGACTGCGATTCACCCATCTGCGTATTTCGGGGATCGCGGACACTGCGGAAACACCGGCTGTTACGTCCTCGTCGCGAATGCGCGCACCGAACGGTGATCCGTCGACATAGAGAACGGCAGCATCCCCCATCACACGGAAACCAAGGCCCCGAAACTCCGCGGCACTCAGAATGTCGTCCGCCGAGGTGTCCTCACCCAGGCCCAGAGCGACAGCGGTGACGCCGCGGTAGAGAGATCCCGAATCGATGTGCAACAAGCCCAGACGCCTAGCCACAGCGGAGGCCGTGCTCGACTTCCCCGAAGCGGCCGGACCGTCCACGGCAATCACCCGGATCATCCTGAGCGGAGCCCTGGAAGTGAGGAGCTCTCGTCCCGGGATAGGCCTAGGAGGACGCTCAGGAACTGAGGGAAGCTTATATCAGCGCACTGCAGGTCGTCGATCTGGATGGAGGCGTTCTCGAGCGTGCCGAGGATGGCGAACGCCATGGCGATGCGATGATCTCCAGCTGTGACAACCCGACCGACAGGAGGCCTGTCGCTCCCTGTCACCCATAGCGTGTTCGCTTCAGCCCTCGCCTCGACCCCCAGGGCGGTGAGGTTCGAAGCGATCAGCGTGAGGCGATCGCTCTCCTTGACCCGGAGTTCACCCACCTCACGAAAGACGGTCGTCCCCTCGGCCCGGGAGGCAAGGACCGCCAGCAACGGCACCTCGTCGATCAGGCCGGGAATTTCGTTGGCCGCCACCTCCGTCGCCTGGAGTTGGGACGCTCGCACCACCAGGTCTGCGACTGGCTCACCGGTCCACTGGGTCATCGCCCTCCGTTCGACCGTGCAACCCATCCTGCCAAGCACGTCGAGGAATCCGGTCCGCGTCGGGTTCACTCCTACTTCCACCAGTCGGATTTCACCCTCGGTTGCAAGGGTCGCTGCTCCCACCAGGAACGCCGCCGAGCTGATGTCTCCCGGTACCTGGAAGGTGCCAGGTCGGAGTTGTCCATCGGGGACAAAGCTGAGCCAGCCATCCGCATCCTGGGAGACGCTGTAGCCGTGAACTCGGAGCATCCGTTCCGTGTGGTCCCGTGACCGCCCGTTGGGCTCACGCACCCGGACCGGGACGGCACCCGCAACAGCGGCGAGGAGTATCGCCCCCTTCAACTGCGCGCTGGAGACCGGCAACTCCCATTCGATCGGCTGGAGGCTTCCGCCCTGCACCATGACCGGGAGGCCATCACTTTCGGGGGTCGTGATCGTTGCGCCCATGGCTCGGAGTGGTTCGGCCACTCGGCGCATGGGCCGTCGGCGAAGTGAGCGATCCCCGTCGATGGTCGCAGCAAAAGGCTGGGCGGACAGGAGCCCCATCCCGAGTCTTGCGGTCGTCCCCGAGTTACCGCAGTCGAGCACTCGATTCGGGACCACCAACGTCTTTGGTGCGCGGATTCGCAAGCGTCGCCCGGGGCGGACCGGACCGACCTGCACCCCGAGCGCCCGCAGGAAGCTTGCGGTCGACCTGGCATCAAGAGAGGTCAAGGCGCCTTCAACGGATGACTCCCCGCGGCAGAGGGCGCTCAGGAAGAGGGCTCGATGGGTGAGGCTCTTGTCGCCGGGAACTCGATGTCTGCCATCAACAATCATCTCGACATGGCCTCGCAGTGCTTGGCTAGGTAGTTGCAGCAACAAAACAATAGACCCCGACCAACTCCAGAGGTAGCATGGCCCGAGTTCTCATTGTCGAGGACAGCCCGGACAGCATGAAGCTCTTCAAGGCCGTCCTTGAACTCCGCGGGCACGAGGTGACCGGAATCCAGGATGGGGAACACCTGAAGGATGCGGTGGAAGGTGCAAATCCCGACATCATCCTGATGGATATCCAGCTCCCAGGATTTGACGGCTACGAACTGTTGCGTTCACTCCACAGTTCATCGGGGTGGCACATTCCAGTTGTGGCGCTGACGGCGCATGCGATGGTGGGTGACCAGCGCCGTGCCCTGGAGGCGGGGTTCGAGGCCTACATCACCAAACCCATTGATATCATGAGGTTCCCTGAGCAGGTCGAAGGAGTCCTCTCGCGGGGCGACGGTCCAAGGATTGCAAACGAAGGGTCCTGACCAGCTTTTCCACACGACGAGGAGTACCGCGATGGCGCAGGCTGTGACCCCGGTAAAATCCAGGACCGAAAGCAAGGTTGACCTCCTCAGCGCGGCCCAGGCAGCGGTGTCGGAGGCGGAGGAGCGATCGGCGTCGCGCAGGAGTCGGCGGCGGACCAGCCGTTTCGGTCGCATTGTCTTCGCCACGATTACCGGCCTGGTGGTAGGTGGATCCGGGTACATCTTGTCTGCCAGGCCCGCATGGTTCTTCACGCCTGATCCCGATCCTCCACCGATGGAAATCCAGGACGCCTCGGTCCGGTTGATGCTCGTCCGGGAAGCCGACCGGATTCGTCAGTACCGGACCGCCAACGGCCAACTACCGGATTCGCTTGCCGAGGCGGGGTCGATGGTCACGGGAGTTCGCTATACCAGATTGGACGATTCCACTTTTCGTTTGAGCGCGGCGGTGGGTTCGACACAGATCGGTTTCCAGAGCGACGACTCTCCAGACGCGTTCCTTGGCAACGCGCTCACGATCATCAACCGACGGGGCGAGTGAGCATGCGAGTTAGCAACAACGAGCGTGGGTTTACCCTGATTGAGTTAATGACCGTCGTCATTATTCTCAGCATTCTCGCAGGCATTTCGCTGTTGCGGTTCTACGATATGCGGAACACCGCGCGGGCCGCCGAGGTGACGGGGGATTTTCGAAGTGTGCTGATCGGCTCATACAACTACTACAGCGACTTTCAGACCTGGCCACCGGATGGGGTTCCCGGCATAGTGCCTCCGGCCTTGGCGCCCTACATCCCGGCGAGCTCCAACTTCTCGAAGGGCTACTATACGCTGGACTTCGACAACCTCGGCTTGGGCGGCGGAGCGTATATGGTGGGTGTGACCGTGTCGTCCACTGATCCCGATCTGATGAAGAAGTTGATCATGAACCTGGGGTCGAAGGCGCCGTTCTTCTCGGCCGGCGGGACACTGACGTACATCATCGTGGGGTCAGACGGCAAGAGCTAACGGGGCGTCTGCGCCGCTGATTGGGGAATGGGTCGTGTGCTGAGAGGACGTGGGGCGCTCTTCGCGGCTGACGGTTCGACGCTCGTGCTCGTTGAGCGTCTCTCCGGCGCTGCGGCTTGATCCAACGCCGCTCGAGCGCCCCACGTCCCCTCAGCACTTCAACACCTCGACACCTCAACACCAAGTCTGTTCCTTCGGCGCCTCGTTGCCCATTGCAAACGGCTCGGCGATCACGAAGTCTGGTACAACCGATCGCCCCACGAGTACATTGGAACAGATGCGAACGATTGGCCTGTTCCTCGTCCTCGCCGCAATCGCACCGCCACTGGCGGCGCAGGATGCACGCACCCTTGGCCACGTTGACAAGAACGTGTCGGTCCCGATGCGCGATGGGGTTCTCCTCCGCGCGGACATCTGGCGCCCTGACGGCCCAGGCCCCTTCCCCGTTCTGGTCTACCGGACCCCCTACGGCAAGGAACGCGTCTTCCAGACCTATTCCTTGTTCCCTCATTCCGTCGAGCGGGGATATGCCGTCGTCGCGCAGGATGTGCGAGGCCGGTACGCCTCCGATGGCGACTTTCTCCCCTACCAGCAGGAAGGCCGCGACGGGTACGACACCATCGAGTGGGCCGCGACGCAACCGTGGTCCGACGGTCGGGTTGGCACGATCGGGCTCTCCTACCCGGGCGCAGTGCAGTGGCTGGCTGCCGTGGAGCAGCCTCCGCACCTCAAAGCGATGGTACCGGCAATGACCTTCGCTTCGCCCAGTCACTTTTGGTATTCCGGGGGCGTCTGGGACATGAGTTGGGTGGCCTGGATCTGGAACAACATCGCGCCAGACCGCCGCGGGCGATTGGATCAACCCGGGCCACGTACGGGCCGGGAGGCGCGCGAGGTTTGGCCTACCGAAGGGCAGCAATTGCGCGACATGCTCCCTCTCCGATCGATGGACGCTCTCCGTGGAATCGCGGACTGGTACTACGAATGGATGAGCCACCCCCCAGGTGATCCCTGGTGGGACTGGGCTGAGCTGAATGGCAAACAGGGTCGCACGAGCGCGGCCGTACTGAACCTCTCCGCCTGGCATGACGAGGCCTATGGCCCGTCGGGAGCCACACAGAATTTCTCCGGGCTCGTTGCCGCCCGCGGTGGGGCCGACCGAACCGCACTGCTCATCGGGCCGTGGACTCATGGCATCGGACCGATGGCGCAAACGACACACGGGGAACGGGACATGGGCCCGGCGGCAGTCATCGACTACGACGAGACAGTGCTCCGATGGATGGACCGTTGGGTCCGGGACATTCCGAATGGTGTGGATCGCGAACCGCCGGTCCGGGTCTACGTGATGGCCGACGGGGAGGGAGCGTGGAGGACAGGAGACACCTGGCCGCTCCCCGGTACAGAGTATCGATCCTTCTACCTGCATGGTGCGTCGGCGCGTGGTGGTACCTTGACGTCCGAACTACCAAACGAGGAGCAGTCTGTCTCGAGCTTCCGCTCCGACCCGGCTCATCCGGTGCGGGACCCACACGCCGAACGTGCCGGTGCCCATGACTACAGTCAGTTGGGGGAACGGGAAGAGGTGCTGGTATTCGAGACCGAACCTCTGGACGAGGACCTCACCATTGTGGGGCCGATCCAGGTCGAGGTGTATCTGTCGGTGGATGCGCCGGACACCGACCTCTGGGTTCGGTTGTTCGATGTGGCCCCGGATGGAACGGCGTGGAACCTGATGAGCCCGGGACTCGATGTGATCCGTTCGAGCTACCGCGACGGTGGTTCGGAGAGGGAACTCTTCGAGCCTGGGCAGGTTTACCGATTGCAGCTTTCGAACCTGCTCACGGGGAATCGATTCAAGGCGGGGCACCGCGTCCGGATCGTGATGCTGCCTTCATTCCTCCCACACATGTCGGTCAATCTCAACACGGGTGAGTCGGAGGTCGACCAAGCCGAGGGCCGAGTGACCTTGGTCACCCTGCATCACGACACGGCGCACCGGTCGAGACTGATCCTCCCTATCGTGCGCTGACGACTGCGTCGCTCGGCTCCACGGCGACCGAAACCTCGAGACCTTCCCGAACACTCTGCGTCACCATGCAGAAATCCTCGAAAATCTCGAGGCACCTACCAATGCGATCGCGCTGCTCGGATGGAATCGATGGCTCGAGTTTGACCTTGAATTCACCGAGCCTGATGCGCCCCTTCTCGTTGCGGGTCATACTGCCGCTTACGCCAACCCGGAGTCCTTCGAGATCGATGTGCGCTTTCCGCAAGCAGTAGACCAGACTCGCGCCCAGACAGTTGCCGATGGCCACGCCGAGAAGGCGCGCTGCGTTGGGACCGCTTCCCTCACCCAGTGGTGGCGGCTCATCAACGATGAGGCTCGGCAATGTCTCATCATCGAAGTCCACCGCGAACCGATACTGGTCCTCAAGTGTCAGGGTCACGTCAAATTGGTTGTTCGCCACGGCAACACCTCTCGACTTGGAGTTACACGGAGACTATTTGGAGAGGCGATCCAGGACCCGCTTCAGCTTCGCCCGAACCTCTTGGGCAAGTGGCTCGATCTCCGTGTTGCCCGTAATACCGAGCTGGGCAACGGGGTCGATAGTCACCACGGCGCACCGCCCCGGCTCATCAGTGGTGTAAACCACCACGTTGCAGGGTAAGAGGAGTCCGATATCGATGTCGGCTTCGAGCGCCTGGGCGGCAAGCGGTGGGTTACAGGCACCAATGATCGTGTACGGCCTGAACTCCACACCCAGCTTCCGAGCCAGGGTGGCCTTGATGTCTATTTCCGTCAGGACCCCGAACCCTTCCTTCCCTAACTCCGCGCGCACACCTTCCACCACGGCATCGAATGAGCCCATGACCTCCGTACCCAATCCATACGTCTTCACCTGTGACATACCTCGCCCCCCTTGTCTTCCAGAAAAGTGCTCCGTTCCCCGCGCTACGGCCTTTGCAGGAGCCGTCTTCGGAATGTACTGGGAGTATCGGCGACTCACGATATCCCTTTTGTGAGATGTGCTTGAAGACGTCTTAACACTGTCACTTTCGGCCAACGCACGCACAGGGTAACCATTCGTCATGCCACTCAAGGTCCACCTGGTCGACGGTACCTACGAACTCTTCCGGCACTTCTACGCGGTGCCGCCGGCCAGCGATGCCGACGGACGCGAGGTGGGAGCCGTCATCGGCGTCCTGGGATCGATTCTCGGTATGCTGGGTGACGGGGCCACCCACATCGGCGTCGCGACGGATCACGTCATCGAGTCGTTCCGGAACGACCTGTGGCCCGGCTACAAGACCGGCGAGGGGATCGACCCGGCGCTTTGGGGACAGTTCTACCCGCTCGAGGATGCCTTGCGGGCGATGGGCGTCGCGGTGTGGCCAATGACCGATCTCGAGGCCGACGATGGACTCGCCTCCGCGGCTCGGCTCGCCGCCGCAGACCGAGGAGTCGAACGCGTCTTCATCTGTTCCCCGGACAAGGATCTCGCGCAATGCGTGGTTGGGGATCGAGTGGTTCAGTTCGATCGACGGCAACGGGAGCTGCGTGACGAGGCTGGCGTGCAGGCGAAGTTCGGCGTGTTACCCGCGTCCATTCCCGACTGGTTGGCTCTCGTGGGCGACTCGGCAGATGGGTTTCCAGGCATCAAGGGCTGGGGTGCCAAGAGCGCATCGACGGTTCTCGCCCGCTACCATCACCTGGAAGCGATACCAACCGATCCGACCGAGTGGGACGTCACGGTCCGAGGGGCAGTCCGGCTCTCCGCATCTCTTGAGGCGGATCGTGAGTGCGCATACCTCTTCCGAAGGCTTGCGATTCTGCGCACGGAAGCTCCTCTCTTCACCCGGGTAGATGCGCTTCGATGGTGCGGCCCACATCCGGAGTTCCAGTCCCTGTCATCCCGGCTGGGGGCCCCAGCCCTTTGGGACCGAGCCCTAGCCCTCCGCAGCTGACCTGGGGTCGCTAGGAAGGGAGAGACCGCCGCTCTCGACTACATTTCATTTCGTTTCATTCACATGCCTCGGGGAGCCCCATGGATCGTATTCGCGTCGCCTCTCTCCAGTACTTCATTCGGCCCGTCAAGACATTCGAGGACTTCGAGGGTCAGGTCGAGGCGTTGGTCGAGACGGCGGCCGACTACAAGTGTCACCTAGTGGTGTTCCCTGAGTATTTCACCGTGCAACTGCTCACGCTTGGGAATGTCAAACGCCCGATCCTGGATCAGGTCCGCGACCTCGCCGCCCAGCGCGACCGCTATCTCGAGCTGTTCACGCGTCTTGCCCGGAAGCATCAGCTCTATGTGGTGGGCGGAACGATCCCCGTGATGGATGACGGGGACAACGACACCGTATATAACGAATCCTACTTGTTCGGTCCGAGTGGGTCCGTCGGTGTCCAGGGCAAACTCCACATGACCCGATTCGAGACCGAGGATTGGAAAGTCTCTGCCCGCAACAAGCTGCGCGTGTTCGAGACCAACTTCGGACGGATGGCGATCGCAATATGCTACGATGTCGAGTTTCCCGAGATTGCCCGTGAAGCGGCTAAGCTAGATGCCCACATCCTGGCCGTTCCGAGCTGCACCGATGATCGTCAAGGATTCCTCCGAGTCAAGTATTGCGCTCATGCCCGGGCGATCGAGAATCAGATGTACGTGATTCAGTCCCACACGGTGGGATCGATTCCGATGGTGCCCGCCGTGCATCTCAACTA
>Ga0214472_10004676_pt1 | contig 14437 bp, 15 predicted proteins | sample RVTome_6_FD_207662 | JGI IMG/M metagenome (GOLD analysis project Ga0214472, IMG submission 207662) | Soil microbial communities from uranium-contaminated site in the Upper Colorado River Basin, Wyoming, United States - RVT140D175 | ecosystem: Environmental > Terrestrial > Soil > Contaminated >... | reverse complement strand
CGCGAGTTCGGGCCGATCGACTGGAAGTTGTCGAGGTACACGAGCATCGCGGGATGCCTCGCCGACGCCAGCACCATGTCCTCGAACCGGCCGAGCACGTGGGGACGGATCGCCTCGCGCTCGTAGCTGCCGGCCAGCGGCGCGACCAGCACCTTCGCCGCCGTGGAGACACACAGGTGATTCGACCAGAACGCGACCAGCCTCTCCACGAACGGCCGATCGCTCGTGACGCGCAGCGTCAGCGCCGCCTGGCTCTCCTGCGAGGCGATCTCGATCAGTCGCCGCCGCAGCGGCTGCCGCTGCTCCGGCGTGTTCCGCGCGGGACTGCGAAAGGCGCGCATGGCCTCGCCGAGCGCGGCAGGCGAACCTGCAGCCGGCGGCGCGATCGCGGGCGGCGGGCCTTCAAGCTGCGCGCGAAGCCACGCTTTCGGGTCGCTCACGCGGCGGCGCTCACCGATGCGCGCGCCCAGGCCGAACCGGTTCAGGGCGCGAAGGGTCGTATCCATACCGATCAGGCTTACTGATCGCCGCGGACGGACGTTTACTACGGTGCCATGATGCGGTACAAACCCTGGAGAATGGCGTTACAGGTGGAGAACGACGCCGCCCTCGTTCAGGGTCTCAAGGGCGGTGAGGAGTGGGCATTCGAAGCGCTCGTGCGGGCATTTGGCGCGCGCCTGCTCGCCACGGCGCGCCGGCTCGTGGGAAACGAAGAGGACGCGCGCGATGTCGTGCAGTCTGCCTACCTGAGTGCGTTCCGCGCGATCGGGCAATTCGAGGGCTCCGCGCAGCTTTCGACGTGGCTCCATCGCATCGTGGTCAACACGGCCCTCATGCGGCTGCGCTCGCGGCGGCGCAAGCCCGAAGAATCCATCGAGGCGCTCCTGCCGGCGTTCCAGGCGGACGGCCACTACGTTGAATGGTTCTCGTCGTGGGATGTACCGGCGGATCGGCTGCTGGAGCGGAAGGAAACCCGCCGCGCCGTGCGCGTCGCGATCGAACAGCTCCCCGAGACGTATCGAACCGTGCTTGTGCTGCGCGACATCGAGGAGCTGTCGACGCAGGAGGCCGCCGAAGTGCTGGACATCACGCCGTCGGCGGTCAAGGTCAGACTTCACCGCGCCCGGCAGGCCCTGCTGACGTTATTGCGGCCGCACTTTCAGCGGAGTGCAACCCGGTGAGCCGGCCGGCATCAAACAAGGGGATGTTCCAGTGACGTGCCGGGAACTCGCGGACTTCATCGCCGATTACCTGGCTGGGACGCTGCCGGCCGATACGCGCGCGCAGTTCGAGCGTCACATGGGCGTGTGCTCGAATTGCGTGACCTATCTCGAGGGTTACAGGACCACCGTGGAGCTCGGGCGCCGCGCCTTTGACGATCCGGACGCGCCGGTCCCCGAGACCGTTCCCGAAGAACTCGTCAAAGCCATCCTCGCCTCGCGGCGCTGAACCGCCGCGCTCTCCATCAACCTCCGTCGCGTTGAAACCGATCGCCCGCTGCGTGCATCGAAGCATGCAACGGTTCGCTTTTCAGTTGAAAAGGAGAGGTTCGATGATGAAACGCTTCGTTGCGATCGTGTGTCTTCTCGCGGCTGCGGCGGTGTTTCCCGTGGCGACCATCGCCGCGGCCGACGCACCAGGCGCTGTCTACGTGCTCACCAACGCGCCGGCAGGCAACGCCGTGCTCGTTTACAACCGCGGCGGCGACGGTTCGCTGACACCCGAGGGGTCTTACGCAACAGGCGGCATGGGCAGCGGCGCCGGACTCGGCTCGCAGGGCGCCGTCATCGTCAGCGACGATCAGCGGCTGTTGTTCGCCGTCAACGCCGGGGACAATTCGGTGTCGAGTTTCAGGATTCGACCGAACGGTCTCGAGCTCGTTGATAGGGCGTCGTCCGGTGGAACGCTGCCGATTAGCGTGGCGTTTCGCGGTGGACTGCTTTACGTGCTCAACGCCGGCGCGCCGAACAACGTCAGCGGCTTCTCTGTCAGCTCGAAGGGCGTGCTGACGCCGCTTGCCGGTTCCACGCGTCCGCTGAGCGGCGCCGCGACCGGGCCCGCCCAGGTGGCGTTCAGCGACGGCGGCGAGGCATTGATCGTGACCGAGAAGAGCACGAATCTCATCGACACCTACACGATCGACGAGAACGGCTATCTCACCGGGCCCTTTGTGCACGTATCGTCCGGGCCCACGCCGTTCGGGTTCGCCGTTACCAGGCGCGACACCGTGTTCGTCTCTGAAGCCGGGCCCGGCGGCGGCGCCTCCTCATACCGCCTCGAGATCGATGGCACGCTCGATCCGGCGAGCCCGAACGTGATGACGGGCCAGACAGCAGCGTGCTGGGCAGTCGTGACGAAGAACGGCCGTTACGGATACGTATCGAATGCGGGCACCGGCAACATTTCGGGCTTTGCGATTGATCAGGATGGCTCGATCTCGCTGCTGAACACGAGTGGCGTCACGGCAGTCACCGGCGCGAATCCGACCGACATGGCCGTCTCACACGACAGCCAGTTCCTTTATGCGCGCGTCGCGGGCCTCAGCCGGATTGCCGTCTTCCGGATCGGGTCAGACGGGTCGTTGACGGCTCTCCCGTCGCTCTCCGGCACACCCGCTGGCCTTGCGGGCCTCGCGGGGTTCTGACCTTCGGCTAGAAATCCACCTTCGCCGCGTCGGCGAGAATCTGATTACGGTACAGAGGCAACGACCAGCCCTGCCGGGTCAGCTCGTCGACGCGCGCGCGAACCTTCGCGACGTACTGCTCCTTGCTGCCGTACAGCTTCTTCAATTCCGCGCCGGCCATCGCGATCTGATAGCCGGTCAGCCGGCACAACTGGTCGATGCCCGCTTCGCCGCGAAGCGCCACCCACGGGACGGCATTCGGCGTCGGCGGCACCGCCCCTTCGTTGGGTACGCCGTACTTCACGACGGGAACATCGACGTACGGGCTTCTGATGCCGCCCTTCGGATTGCCGTGCTCGTCGAGCGCCATCAGCGACCCGTCGTTGGCGGTGTTTCGATCGACGAGGATGCGGTCGGCGCGCGGCGGCACCATGCCTTTGTCGACCCATTCGACGAGGTGATGAAGGGCCACTGACATGTACGCGCTCATCGGAAACATGGTGATCGGGTACTTGCACGGGTTCGGCCGGAACGCCTCGACGTCGCGCGTGTCCAGGTGCGGTATGCCGGGGAACTCGTACACGCGGAACTGATCGCCCGGCGCATCGCCATCCTGCCGTGTGGGCACGTTCCCGCGCATCGCCTCGGTCGTGGTCGGCACCTGAATCATCGGCACGTCGATCTGGCGGATGTTCGCGCCGTTGCTCGTGGGCAGGAAGCCGTCGTAGATCGGCTTCATGTCGCCGAGCCGGTACACCATGTGCGCCGGGAGGTAATTGACCAGCACGCCCGCCGACGCGGACGTGCCGGCGAGGATCATCTTTCGCACGCGCCGGCCGTCCAGCGGATTTCCTGCCTGGCTCGATCGCAGGAGCGCGCCAACCTGCGCGAGGATCTCGCTCGCCTGGCCCGGTTGAATCCGCAGGTCGCTGTAGCGCGCCTGGTTGAACTGCACGAACGGCGCCGGATCGCTGGTGACGATTTCAACGCCGATGTGCCCCGACGTCATCGTGTAGGTGTGCGTGAAGTGGAACATCCACGCATTGCCGCTGGGGTGCATCGACTCGGCCAGCACGATGCCGCTGAAGCGGCTGGTGTCTGCCGGTTTGCGCACGACGATGCGCGTCCTGTAGGGCATCCCGTTGGCGGTGCCGGTCACGAAATATTCGGCGGTCTCGTACTTGAAGTGCGCGAGGTCGTCTCCCGCCGGGAGCGACATCAGCGCCGGGAACATCTGCCCCGGCGAGCTGACCGCGGCAGAAATGCCGGCGATCGGCGCGACGACGGGACTGGCGGGGAGTGGCGACGGCGCCTGGCCCTGCCGTCCAGGTGCGGGCCCCTGGCCCCGCTGGCCCGCCGGCGGCAAGGGCGCCTGCGCGGCAATAATGGCTGTGAAGACCGCCGCGAGAAGCACGACAAGCGGTAGACCGGCACGTCGATGTCGCAATATCATGCCGCCTAGGATAGATCGAAGGCGGACCTGAAAATCCGCCTCTACCTCATAAGAGTACGTAGAGGCCGACCTTCAGGTCGGCCTGGAGGAAGATGCCGATGAAGGCGTGTACGAGGCGTATTTCCGGCGGGGTTCTGGTCCTGCTCGCGGTGATGGCGTTCCAGGGAGCGCCCGCCGGTGCGCAGCAGGGAGGCGCGCTGCAGGGGCCGCCCCGGCCGGCGGTGACTCCTCCGCCCGGAATTCAGCCGCTGCCTGTCGATCTCTTCACCACGAGAAACTTCTATCTCGACCGTCAGCACTGGACGGACCCCCGCTATACCCGCTGCAACACGCCACGCCAGATGACCGACATGTGGCGAGACAACCGGTTTGGCCAGTGGGGCGACTGCAAGCTGGACCGCGAACAGGCGAAGATCGTGAGCCCGTACGCGTACAAGACGGCGCAGGAACACTACGACGCGCTGCTCGCCGAAGCGAAGAAGGCCGGCGGCCCCACGCAGCACACCCGGCAGACGCTGCCGAACTGGGACGGCCGGTACCGTCGTCTGAATCCCGGCGAGCAGTGGGTCTGGGGACGCAATCTGCAGGCCGCGACGATGCTCAAGCTGCTGACGCCGGAGTACCAGAAGCGCATGGTGCAGCAGAACTACCACGAGGTGATCAACAACTCACCGCAGTGGATGGCGGCGTTCTGCTACCCCGAAGGGTTCATGCGGTGGTGGGCGGAAGCGTCGCTCGGAGGCCAGATCGAGGTGTTGATGACGCCGCACCAGGTGCAGTTCCTCAGCGGCATCGCCGACAACTTCGTGCGCAAGGTCCTGGTCGGCCGCAAGCACGTGCAGCAGGTGCCGCAGTGGTTCGGCGAGACCGTCGGCTTCTGGAACGGCAACACGCTCGTCGCCTGGACGGCGAATGTTCAGGGGTGGACGCTCTCGCACTCGATGTTCGAGTTCAGCAGCTCCATGGAGACAGTGGAAGTCTTCCGGCCAAGCGCCGACGGCAAGACCATCACCGTCGAGACCACGTTCTACGATCCCGAGGCGTTCACCAGGCCCCTGCACGCGGTGACTCCATGGCAGTTCACGGTGGGGATTGACGATCCCGAGGCGCGGCATACGTTCGTCGAGTGCCGCGTGCAGAGCACGATCCTCAATGGCCCGGATGGACGGCCCACGCAGCTCACGTTCCTGGATGAGGGCTACATCGATTACTTCGGCCGTCCCTGGGCGCAGAACTGGGAGAAGCATTTCGAGCAGGGCTGGGACCGGCCCGAGGAAAAGTAACGCGTCAACGAAGGAGGAAGTTGTGAAGAAAGTCGTTCCCGCCGCCGCGGGCGTTTTGCTGCTGGCGGTGATGGTGGCGCCGGCGCTCTCCCATCACTCGTTTGCGATGTACGACCAGAAAACGAGCAAGACGATGACGGGGAAGCTCGTCCGGTTCATCCCGGGCGCCAACCATGCGCAGCTGATTTTCGACGTCGTCGGCCCCGACGGAAAGCCGATGATGCAGAACGGCAAGGTGGTTCGGTGGGGAGTGGAGACCTCGTCGGCCGCGGCGCTGGCGCGCCTGGGCGTGACGACCAAGACGTTCCCCGACGGCGCCATTTTCACGGTCCGCCTGTATCCGTTACGCGACGGCCGCCCGTTCGGCGCACTGGCCGGGCTGCTGATCTCCTGCGGTAACGCGGTGCCGGAAGGCGGCTGCACCAAGGAGACGGGAAAGGTCCTCCTCGAAAGCAACAACAACGACGCGTAGGGCGGGTACAACGACGCGTAGGGCGGGTTCCGCGGCCTGCCGCGCCGAAGCCGAAGGCGAAGGCGGGAAGCGGACCCGCCGCGCGGGTCATGCCGGCCGTTCGCGGGCGTGCTCGGTGATCGACGCGAGCACGGTCTCCGGGTGCACCGGCTTCGCCAGGAACGGATAGCCGCCGATGGTCATCGTCGCGCCGCCGGTCTCGCGCCGCGAGACCAGCGCGGTCAGGAACACGATCGGCGTCCCTTTCAGCACCGGATCGATCTGGATTTCCGCCGCCAGCGCTCCGCCGTCGGCATCCGGCATCACGATATCGAGAAAGATCAGGTCGGGCTTGAACGACCGCGCGGCGGCCAGCGCCCGGCTGCCCTTGTTCTCGACGCACACCTCGCAATCGCCGTTTTCGGTGAGGTACATGGCGAGGGCGCGCGTAATGCTCGCCTCGTCGTCCACGAGCAGGATCTTCCGCTTCCTCATGACAGTACTCCCCCTTTATCGACTTTCAGAATGATGGTGACGCGGGCGCCGCCCTCGTCGCGATTGGCGACGTCGATGGTTCCGCCGTGCATTTCGACGATCTGCTGCGAGACCGACAACCCGAGTCCCGTGCCGCGGCCGGTGGGCTTGGTGGTGAAGAAGGGATCGAAGATCTTCTCGAGGATGTCGGGCGGGATGCCCGGTCCCGAATCCTCGATACGGACGATCACCACGCGCTCGCCGGGGACGTACCGATCGGTCATGCGATGGCCGACGAGCGCTCCGCGCGTCAGCTTCTCGAGCGACGTCGTGATGGTGACTTCCCCGTCGCGTTCGATCGCGTGAATGGCGTTGGTCACCAGGTTGACGAACACCTGCTGCATCTTGAACTCGTCGAGCTGCAGCTTCGGCAGCCCGGCGTGGAGCTTCGACACCAGCGTGATGTGCGCGTTCTCGAGGTCGTGCTTGACGAGCATCGCCGCCCGCTCGATGGTGGCGTTGACGTCCGCCGCCGCGAGATCGAGGTCACGATCGCGCGAATAGTTCAGCAGGCCGCCGATGATCCGGTCCGCGCGCTCGACGGCCTCCTCCATGTCCTTCAGCAGCAGCCGCGTCTGCTCGTCGGCATCCGGTACGCGCTTCGAGAGCACCTTGACGCCGGTGAGGATCATCATCAGCGGGTTCTTCACCTCGTGCGCCACGCCCGCCGCCATGCGGCCCACCGAGTCGAGCTTCTCGGACTGAATCAGCTGGAGCTGCGTGGCGCGGAGCTCGGCCTGGTAGCGGCGCACCTCGCCGAACCAGCCGGCGCCCAGCGCGATGGAAATGTACGGCGCCACGACAAAGAGGATCAGGAACGGTCCGCGCAGCGCGACGCCGAAGAACAGCGGAAACAGATGCATGACGACGAGGGCCACCAGGCCCACGCCCATCAGCACGGTGACGGTCGGCCACCCGCGGTAGTGCGCCAGCAGCAGGGCGGGGATGAGGGCGAGGCCGCCGGCCAGGATTTCCTGGTCGACCAGCGCCTCGGGCCACAACACCGACGCCGCGACGGCGGCCGCCATCGCGATAGACGACAGCGTCAGCGCCCGCACGGGAACCGACTGGGCGGCCAGCATGCCGGCGGCAGCAGCCGCGCTCATGTGACGGATCCCGACCAGGGCCATGTCGCCATGTTTTCGGCTCAAGAGAGGCGGGCGTGCAGGGGTCGGCCGGGCCCCCGCGCCGCCCGTCCAAAGGATGTGTTTCCACCGAGTCTGTTCGTGGCAGGTGACGTCGCGATGCCGAAGATGTACGAGGAATTTGCCGGGTGGTGGCCGCTGCTGTCGGCCCCGGCTGACTACGAAGAAGAGGCCGCGTTCTACGGGAACGCCCTGACGGCTGCCGCCGCGGGCCCGATCCGGACGCTGCTCGAGCTCGGGAGCGGCGGGGGCAACAACGCATCCCACCTGAAGGCCCGCTTCGAGATGGTCCTCGTGGACCGCTCCCCCGGGATGCTGGCGGTCAGCCGCGCGCTCAATCCCGAATGCGAGCACGTGGAAGGCGACATGCGGACCGTGCGCCTCGGCCGCCAGTTCGACGGCGTGTTCGTCCACGACGCGGTCTGCTACATGACCACCGAAGCCGACCTCCGCAGGGCGATCGAGACAGCGTTCGTCCATTGCCGGCCCGGCGGGGTCGCGCTCTTCGCGCCGGACTACGTGCGCGAGCACTTCAAGCCCTCGACCGACCACGGCGGCGAGGACGGCGCCTCACGAAGCATGCGGTACCTGGAATGGGTCTGGGATCCGGATCCGTCGGACACGACCTACCTGGCGGATTACATGTTCATGCTGCGAGAGGCGGACGGCACGATCCGGGTTGCACACGATCGGCATACCGAGGGGTTGTTCGCGCGCGCCGACTGGCTGCGGCTGTTGTCAGAGGCGGGCTTCGAACCAGAAGTCGTCCCGTTCGAGCATTCCGAGCTGGATCCGTGCTCGCACGAGATCTTCGTGGCGCGAAAGAGCACGAGCTAGGTGGCAGCACGTCATCATCAGGGCGCCTTGACGATCTGCTCCAGCACCTCAATCACGATCCGGGCGCGCGCAAGCGGGTCATCCCGTTCGAGGAGCCGCTGGCGGTCCACTCGCTCCATCGGCAGATGCTGCGCGAGTTGATCGACAACCTGCTCATCCGTCGTTCCAAGTGGCGGCGGATCGACGCCGAACCGGTCGGACAGCACCATCAACAGGGTGTCTATCCGCTGCCGCTCTTTGCTGAGGTCGAGTGTTTCCCTGGCGTCCAACTCCTCGGACAGGGTCACGATGCGCGCCAGGCGGTACGGGCGGCTGTCGTCTTCGCCGGTAACGCGGAACTTGGCCAACCCGCGGAGCACGATGTTGTACTCTCCGCCAGGAAGCTCCTCATAGGCCGTGATGACGCCGGCGCACCCGATCGGAAAAATCGGCGGCCGCCCCGCGTACTCGGCTTCGAAGCCCGGCTGCAGCATCACCATCCCGATGATGCGGTCGCCCTTCAGCGCGTCGGCCACCATCGCGCGATACCGCGGCTCGAAGATGTAGAACGGATACGAGGCGTTCGGAAACAGGGTCGCATCCTGCAGCGGGAAGATCGGAATCGTCGCCGGCAGTCCGCTGGCCGCGGCGAGTGCCTGTGCCGAAGGAGTGCCTGGAATGCAGAGCAGAGCCGCGAGCCATGCGCTGCAGGTCAGTGTCCTGATCTTCATACGGTTCCCTTCCGTCGCGTCCCACCCGCTCGAAGCTTACGCGATCCCGGCGCACATCACGAATGGACGAGATCCCGGTCGCGCGTTTCGCGCGTGGCGAGAAGGCCGGCGAGCGACAGCAGCGCGGCCCCGCTGAGGTAATAGCCAACGTACTGAAGGCCGTAGTTGTTGGCCAGCCAGGTGGCGATGTAGGGCGCGAGCGACGCGCCGAAGATCCCCGCCATGTTGAACGTGATCGAGCTGCCGGTGTAGCGAACCGATGTCGGAAAGAGCTCGGACAGGACGGTGCCGAGCGGTCCGTACGTCAGCCCCATGAGACCGAGGCCCAGCGCCAGTGTCAGCACGGCGCCCAGCGTCCCCGCCTCGAAGATCGGCGCCATGACCAGCCCGAACAGCGCGATCGCGGCGTTCGCGGCGACCAGGACCGGCCGGCGCCCGCGCTCCGCCAGTCCTGCGGCAATCGGGATCGTCGCCGCGAAGCAGCCCACGCCGACGAGCTGAATCCGCAGGAAGCCTTCACGGGTGAAGCCGAGCGCGCTGGTGCCCCATGACAGCGTGAAGACGGTCATCAGGTAGAAGATGACGAACGTGGCCAGCGACAGGAGTGTGCCGGCGGCAACGGTGCCCGGATATTCACGCAGCACCACCAGCATCGGCACTCTGACGCGCTCCTGCCGATTGAGCGACGCGACAAAGACCGGTGTCTCGCTGATCGTCAGCCGCACGTACAGCCCCACGAGCACGAGCGCCGCGCTCGCCAGGAACGGAATCCGCCAGCCGAACGCGGCAAACGATTCCTCGTCCATCGCACCCGACAGTGCCAGGAACACCGTCGTCGAGAGGAAGAACCCGAGCGGCGCGCCGAGCTGCGGAAACATCCCGTACCAGGCGCGTCTGCCCGGCGGCGCGTTCTCGATGGCGAGCAGCACCGCGCCGCCCCACTCGCCGCCGAGTCCGAGCCCCTGCCCGAAGCGGCATACGGCCAGCAGCACCGGCGCTGCCAGTCCGATCGACGCATACGCCGGCAGAAGCCCGATCGCAACGGTCGACAGGCCCATCGTCATCAGCGCGGCGATAAGCGTTGTCTTGCGGCCAACCCGATCGCCGAAGTGCCCGAAGAACGCCGAACCGATCGGACGGGCGAGGAAGGCGATCCCGAACGTCGCGAGCGACGCCAGTGTCGCGGTACTTGGATCCGATGCGGGAAAAAACAGCGCGGGAAACACCAGCACCGCGGCTGTGCCGTAGATATAGAAGTCGAAGAACTCGATCGTCGTCCCCACCAGGCTCGCGAACAGCACCTGGCGCGGCGTATTGGCGGGGGGCGCCGGCATGCCCAGAGGATACGGCAGGGCCTGAATGATGCTGGACACGGGCCGCGGACTTCGATACCGTCTATGGGCTATGACCAGTGTTTTCGAACGGCTGCCGCGCGTCATTCTGGCCCTCCTGCTCCTTGTTGTGGCGGCTTCGCCCCTGTCCGGGCAACAGGCGCCGGCGAGCGCGGAAAAGCTGATTCTGTCCGGGGATCTCGTGTACTTCTTCGGCCAGGGCCGGCCGTTGAACTGCTTCATGAGCAACAGGTACAAGCGCGGAGAGCCGGTCGGCTTTCGCATGACCGCCATCGTCCCGTCCACGGGCAACCGGAACCGCACCGCGCAGCTCGTCGTGCACATCACGTACGGCGGCAAGACGATTGACGTGCCGATGCGCGATCGGCAGACCGAGCAGCAGCCAGAGCGTGATTTCTTCGTCGCCAAGTGGATCGTGCCTGACGACGCGCCCATTGGCGCCGTGCGCTACACCGTGACGGCGAAGGACGCGCAGGGCCGCACGGGCGAATGGAAGCCGTTCGAACACCCCGCGTCGCAGCTCACCATCGTCGAATAGCGCGTTTCGCGCCTTTTTCACCCAGCTACAAGGCTACAAGGCGGGTCCGCTTCGCGGAACCCGCCCTACGTACGTAGCGGGGTTCCGCCCCAGGTACGTAGGCCGGGTTCCGCCCCAGGTACGTAGGCCGGGTTCCGCCCCCAGGTACGTAGGCCGGGTTCCGCCCCAGGTACGTAGGCCGGGTTCCGCCCCCAGGTACGTAGGCCGGGTTCCGCGAAGCGGACCCGGCGGTTTCGGCTGTCGATCTGCCTGCTTCCTGTTCGACCATCCAGTAGAAACCGATTCCGACGTGTGGTGTGATCGGTGGCCGTGGCGGCATCCGATCGCGTGCAGGAGACGATCAACGACCTCTACGCCGCCGAATCGCGGCGCGTGCTTGCCACGTTGATTCGGCTGCTGGGTGACTTCGACGCCGCCGAAGAGGCGATGCACGAGGCTTTCCGGGCGGCGCTGGAGCAGTGGCCGCGCGACGGCGTTCCCGTCAATCCGCGCGCGTGGCTCGTGTCGGCCGGGCGGTTCAAGGCGATCGACAGCCGGCGGCGCCTGGCACGGTTCGACGGGCTCGACGCCGTGAACGACGCGGCCCTGGCCGTTGATGACACCGCGGCCTGGGCCGATCCGGAGACGCTGGAAGACGATCGCCTGCGGCTGATCTTCACCTGTTGCCACCCGGCGTTGTCGTCCGATGCACAGGTGGCGCTGACGCTGCGCGAGGTCTGCGGCCTGACGACCGAGGAGATCGCGCAGGCGTTCGTGATGCCAGCCCCCACGCTGGCGCAGCGCATCGTCCGGGCGAAGGGGAAGATTCGCGACGCGAAGATTCCGTACGAGGTGCCGGAGCGCGCCGACCTGCCGGCACGGCTCGACTCGGTGCTGCGGGTCATCTACCTCGTGTTCAACGAAGGGTATGCCGCCTCGTCCGGCGCGTCGGTCACACGGCACGACCTCTCGGCGGAGGCGATTCGCGTGGGACGGCTGCTCGTGGAGCTGCTGCCCGAGCCCGACGCGATGGGACTGCTGGCGCTGATGCTGCTTCACGACTCGCGCCGCGCGGCGCGCATGAATGCGGCGGGCGACCTGATCCTGCTGAACGATCAGGACCGCTCGACGTGGGATCGCGGGCAGATTGCGGAAGGCACGCGGCTGGTGGAGCGGGCGCTCGCGCCACAGCCCCCGGGCCCCGAGCGAAGTCGAGGGGCAGGCCCGTACGCGATCCAGGCTGCCATCGCCGCCGTGCACGCGGAGGCGCCCAGCGGCGCGGCCACCGACTGGGACGAGATCGTCGGCCTTTACGACGTGCTGATGCGGGCGGGCGCCTCGCCGGTCGTGGAGTTGAATCGCGCCGTGGCCGTGGCCATGCGCGACGGGCCGGCGGCCGGCCTGCCGCTCGTCGACGCGATCCTCGGCCGCGGCGATCTCGTGGATTACCGCCTCGCGCACGCGGCCCGCGCCGACCTGTGCAGGCGGCTTGGACGGGCCGCGGACGCGCGCGCGTCGTACCAGCGCGCGCTCGCGCTCACGAAGCAGGAACCGGAGCGGCGCTTCCTCGAGCGGCGGCTCAGGGAGATTGGTGGGTCGCAAATTACCGGGGATCGACGATGAAGTACTTGTGTCTGGTGTACATGGAAGAACAGAAGTTGCACGCCGTGCCCGACCGTGAATGCGTCGCGTGCGGCGAGGGCCTCAGGAACGGCGGCCAGTTGATTGCGGCCGAGGCGCTGCAGCCGATCGAGACGGCGACCACCGTGCGCGTGCGCAACGGCAAGGTGTCGGTGACCGACGGCCCCTTCGCGGAAACGAAAGAACAGCTCGCGGGGTTTTACCTGATCGAGGCGCGGGATCTCAACGACGCCATCCAGGTGGCCGCGAAGATTCCGCCGGCGCGCGAAGGGAGTGTGGAGGTGCGGCCCGTCCGGGAACTGGCGCCGTAGGGTCTTCCCGTGAATAATCGGGGACCATGATTGATGCGTTCTGCCACATCCTGCCCCCGAAGTACGAAGAGACCCGCTGGGCCCGCGCGGGTTCGAAGGATTTTGCGGCCAACAGCCCCGCCCACCTCCAGTACGTGCGCACCGGGAAAAAGGCGCCCAACTACGAAGGGCTCACCAATCTCGATGCCCGTTTCCGCATGATGGACGAGTTCGAGGACTACCGGCAGGTGATCTGCCTCGCCAGCCCCTCGCCCGAGCACATTGCCCCGAAGGCGAGCGTGGAGCTCTCGACGATTGCCAACGACGAGCTCGCAGGACTGGTCACGAAATATCCCGATCGGTTCGCCGGCGCGGCCGCCGCGGTGCCGATGAACGAGCCCGACGCGGCCTGCCGTGAAGTCGAGCGCGCGTTCCGCCAGCTTCGCCTGTGCGCCGTTCAGATTTTCACCAACGTGAACGGCCGTCCCCTCGACGCGCCCGAGTTTCGTCCCGTGTGGAAGACGCTGGCCGACCTCGGCGTGCCCGTCCTGCTGCATCCCGCGCGCAGCAGCAAACACGCGGATTACGCGACCGAGCAGGACTCGAAGTACCTGATCTGGCAGGTGTTCGGCTGGCCGTACGAGTCCACGGCCGCGGCGGCGCGCCTGGTATTCAGCGGCATCATGCAGACGCACCCCGACCTGAAGGTCCTGGTGCACCATACCGCCGCGATGATCCCGTTCCTCCACGGCCGCATGAAGTCGATGTTCGACATGTTCGCGGAAGACTTCGCGATCCAGACCGAGGGTCGCCTGACCCAGCACCCGATCGAGTACTTCCGCCGGTTTTACGGCGACATCGGCGCCTTCTCGCCCGGCGCCGTGAACGTCGCGCGCGACTTTCTCGGCGCCGATCACCTGGTGTTCGGCACCGATGCGCCGTTCGACGCCACCGGTGGTCGATCCTCCATTCGCGAGAGCATCGCCGCGGTGAACAACTCGGCGTGCAGCGCGGAGGAAAGAGCGAACATCTTCACCACGAACGTCGAGCGGTTCTTCAACTTCGCGCGCCGGTGATGACGCCCACGACGCCTGCGGCGCCGGGACCGTCCGCAGAAGCGGACCGTCCAGCCAGCACCGGATCGTCGGGTCGCGCAGGCGGGCCCGTCCTCCGCAGTCCCTGGTGGGTCGTGTTCGGGTCCATGATCGGGCTCACCGTCGGCAACGGTCCAATCGTCTTCTTCACGTTTGGTGTGTTCCTCGGCCCCGTAACGCGGGAATTCGGGTGGGACCGCGCGACGTTCTCGTCATCGCTGCTCGTGGGCCATGGACTCGCGGCGCTGGCCTATCCGTTTCTCGGGCGCGCGATCGATCGCTTCGGCATCCGCCGCGTCTCGCTCACGTTCATCGTGCTGTTCTCCCTGTCCACGGCCGCGCTGTCGCTCACGCCTCCCTCGGCGGCGGTGTTCATCGCGCTGGCCGGCCTGTGCGGGTTGCTCAGCGCGGGGCAGGCCCCCCTGCCCTACGCCAAGGCCGTGTCGTCATGGTTCGACGAGCGCCGCGGCCTGGCGCTCGGCATCGCGATGACGGGCATCGGCATTG
>Ga0214472_10004675_pt1 | contig 14442 bp, 15 predicted proteins | sample RVTome_6_FD_207662 | JGI IMG/M metagenome (GOLD analysis project Ga0214472, IMG submission 207662) | Soil microbial communities from uranium-contaminated site in the Upper Colorado River Basin, Wyoming, United States - RVT140D175 | ecosystem: Environmental > Terrestrial > Soil > Contaminated >... | reverse complement strand
TCGCTGCAAGGCGCGTTTCGCCGGCAATGGCAGCGTCCTTGCCAAGAAACGCAACGCCGCAGCGGCGGCTCAGAGGCGGCCGAATGTAGAAGTTATTCTGGCACGGGCCCTTAGGCCCTGCGCCGGCGCCGCCCGGCCACGACGCCGTGAAACCCTTGCGACGCTGTGCCGCGCTCGCCCGGGCAATGAGGTGACGCCGGCGCACGCGGATGTATACGATGGGTCGCGACCCGCCGCCGGCACAGGAGATCTCCGGTGCACCTGCTCGACCTGGCCGCCCTGCTGCTGTCGCTCGCCGCGCTGTTCGGCTACCTCAACCACCGCTTCATCGGGCTGCCCGCGACCATCGGGGTGATGGTGATCACGATGCTCAGCTCGCTCGCCATGGTGCTGCTGGGCACGCTCGGTTTCCCGCAGGCGAACGCGCTTGTGCTGGAATTGCTCAGCGACATCGACTTCGACGACACGCTGATGCACGGAATGCTCAGCTTCCTGCTGTTCGCGGGCGCGTTGCACGTGGATCTGGACGATCTGGCCCGGCACCGCTGGATCATCGGTGCGCTCGCGACCGGCGGCGTGGTCTTCACCACCTTCGCGGTGGGCACCCTCGCCTGGTTCGTGTTCGCGGCGCTGGGCCTGCCGCTGGACTACGGCTACTGCCTGGTGTTCGGCGCACTCATCGCACCCACCGATCCGGTGGCGGTGCTCGCGATCATGCGCAGTGCCGGGGTGCCGCGCAGCCTGCAGACCAAGGTCGCCGGCGAGAGCTTGTTCAACGACGGCGTCGCGGTGGTGGTGTTCCTGGTCATCTCGGGCACGGTGCTCTCGGGCGAAGCGGTCACGCTGAGCGGCGTCACGAAGCTGTTCGCGCTCGAGGCCGTGGGCGGCGTGCTCTACGGCTTGATCATCGGCTGGATCTGCTATCAGATGCTGCGCACGGTGGACGACTACCAGATCGAGGTCCTGCTCACGCTCGCGCTGGTGATGGGCGGCTACACGCTCGCGACGCGCCTGCATGTCTCGGGGCCGCTGGCGATGGTGGTGGCGGGGCTGCTGATCGGCAATAGCGGGCGGCGCTTCGCGATGAGCGAGCGCACCCGCGAACACCTGGACAGCTTCTGGGAACTGGTCGATGGAATACTCAACGCCGTGCTGTTCCTGCTCATAGGCCTGGAGGTGCTGGCCGTCGAGGGTGAGGCCCGCGTGCTGACCGCGGGCCTGCTGCTGATTCCGCTGGTGCTGGCGTCCCGCTTCGTGAGCGTGAGCCTGCCGGTGCTGGCACTGCGCCGCTTTCGCGATTTCACCCCCGGCGCGGTGCGCGTGCTGACCTGGGGCGGGCTGCGCGGCGGCATCTCGGTCGCGCTGGCGCTGTCGCTGCCGCCTGGCGGCGAGCGCGATCTGCTGGTGTCGGTGGCCTACGTGGTGGTGGTGTTCTCCATTGTCGTGCAGGGGCTGACGATCCGGCACGTGGTCGCGAGCGTGACGCCGGCCGCGAAGTGACCTCTGCCGCGGTGCGCGAGCTGGGCGCTCGGTCGCGACCTTCGGACTGTCGGTGATTCTGCAATAGGGTGTGCGCGCGACCTAGGGCGCGGCGCCGCGCAGGGCCGCGCGCCCTGTGCTATGAGGCCGTGAAGGCCGCGGCCGGCGCCGATGACGATGTCCGGGAAGCAGGCTGACGGGCCGATGCGCAGGCCCCGATGGTCGCGGACCTTTCGTGCCTGCGCGCAGCGTTCGGGTCATGCCGCGTGAACGACGCCGGGGATCGTGATGACTGGCCGGGCGTGCGTGCAGACCTGTCGCGCTTTCGATTGGTGCGGCGTTGGACTTGCCGCGGGTGCTCGACGTACCGTCAAGGTACGCCTGCGCGCCCGAGGCGGCGTCCGTCTTGCATCTACCGACATCTCCTCGCCCTCGCCTGGCGCGTTCATGAATAATCCGGGCTAAGCTTGCGGCACGCGCCACCGGCCGGCGCGGTGCCTCCACCGATTCGCGATCCGCCCGGGTTCCAGTTCCGATGCTCCTCGTCTCCCGCCCCGCCCCCACCGAGCACGAGGACGTGCGCGCCGGCGTGCTGTGGATGCTGCTGACCACCTTGTTCTTCGTCAGCCTGGACGCGACCGCCAAGTACCTGGTCGCGCACTATCCGGTGGTGGAAGTGGTGTGGGCGCGCTTCGTGTTCCACATGGGCTTCGTGCTCATCGTGCTCGCGAGGCGGCTTCGCATCCATGCGTTCACGCGGCGCCCCGGGCTGCAGCTCGCGCGCTCGCTGCTGCTGCTCGCGACGACCTTGTTGTTCTTTTTCGGCGTCAAGCTGCTGCCGCTGGCCGATGCGAGCGCGATCATGTTCCTCAGCCCGATCCTGATCACGGTGCTGGCGATCCCGCTGCTCGGCGAGCAGGTCGGCCCGCGGCGCTGGGCGGCGGTGATCGTCGGCTTCATCGGCGCGCTGATCGTGGTGCGCCCGGGCAGCGGCGTGATGGGCGCGGGCGCGTGGCCGCTGCTCGCCGCGGCGTGCGGCAACGCGCTGTACCAGCTCATCACGCGCAAGCTGCGCGTGGCCGACGGGCCGCTGACCACCTTGCTGTACACCGCGCTGGTCGGGGCGGTGCTGCTCACGCTGGCGGTGCCCGCGGTGTGGGTCACGCCGCAGCCCGCGCACTGGCCGCTGTTCGCGCTGCTCGGCGTGTTCGGCGGCGCCGGCCATTTCACGTTGATCAAGGCCTTCCAGCGCGCGCCGGCCGCGGCGGTCGCGCCGCTGTCGTACACCAGCCTGGTGTGGGCGGTCGGCTTCGGCTACCTGCTGTTCGGCGATCTGCCGGACCGCTGGACGGTGCTCGGCGCGGCCGTCATCGCCGGCGGCGGGCTGTACATCCTGCACCGCGAGCGCGTGAAGCAGGCCGGCGGCTTCGCGCCCGAGGTGAACGTGCCGCCGCCCGGGTCCGCGACACCGGACCCGGCGGCACAGCCGGCGCCGCCGGACCCGGCGCGCGAGCGGTGACGCGTGCGCGCCGGGCGCCGCGGGCGCTCGCCGCATGCGGCGAGCGTGGGCTAGACTCGCGCGAGAGATGCGAGCCCCCCGGAGGCAGCCGATGTCCGCAGTGTTCAGCGCGCACGAGATCGCCGCCTTCCAGCGCGACGGCTATGCCTACGCCCGCGCGCTGTTCGACGCACGCGAGGTCGAGCTGCTGCGCCGGGCGATGGAAGACGACCCCGCGGTGCGCGAGCACATGCTCGACCGTGCCGACGGCGAGGGCGGCGCGACCCGGATCGCGCTGTGGAATCGCGCCGGAAACAGCGTCTACGGGCTGGCTGCGCGCTCGCGGCGCATGGTGGACAGTGCCGAGGCGCTGCTCGGCGGCGCCGTCTACCACTACCAGTCCAAGCTCACGGCGAAGAATCCGCGCGGCGGCGGCGCCTGGGAGTGGCACCAGGACTACGGCTACTGGTACTACAACGGCTGCCTGTTCCCGCAACTGGTCAGCTGCATGGTCGCGCTGGACCGCAGCGATCGCGACAACGGCTGCCTGCAGTTCCTGCGCGGCTCGCACCTGATGGGCCGCGCCGACCACGTGCAACTCACCCCCGAGCAGAACTGCATCGACCCCGACGTGGTGCGCGCCGCGCAGCAGCGCCTGCAGCGCGTGTACGCGGAACTGGAGCCCGGCGACGCGGTGTTCTTCCACTGCAACACCTTCCACCGCTCGGATCAGAACCGCTCGGATCGGCGCCGCTGGACCCTGATCGTCTGCTACAACCGGGTCGACAACGACACCTGGAAGCGCGACGACGATCGCTACTACGTGCCGCTCGAGAAGGTGGACGATGCGGCGATCCTCGCGGCCGGACTGCGCTTCGCGGACGGCTCGAACCAGGAGCATTTCACCAGCACGCCGTACGTACCGGCGCTCGCGCGCAGCGCCTCGGAAGACATCTCTTGACCATCTCCTCGCAGCCGCTGCCGGACCCCGCGACGCGGCGCTTCCTGGACAAGCTGGCGGCGGCGGGCGTGCCGCCGATGTGCGATCTGGGCCCGCAGGGTGCGCGCCAGGCGATGCTGGACGGGCGCGTGAACGACGTCGCGCCGCCGCCGGTCGCACGCGTGGCCGAGCGCGCGATCCGCGGTCCCGGCGGCGACATCGCGCTGCGCTGCTACTGGCCGCGCGAGGCGGCAGCCGGCGAGCTGGGCGCGATGCTGTACTTCCACGGCGGCGGCTTCGTGATCGGCGATCTGGACAGCCACGACAACATCTGCCGCCGTCTGTGCGCCGACGGCGACGTGATCGTGGTCTCGGTGGACTACCGGCTCGCACCGGAGCACCCGTTCCCCGGCGCGGTCGACGATGTACTGGCCGCGCTGGCGTGGCTGCGCGCGAACGCCATCGAGCTGGGCGCCGATGCGGCGCGGCTCGCGGTCGGCGGCGACAGTGCCGGCGGCACGCTCGCAGCCGTCGCGGCGCAGCACGCACGCGATCAGCAGGTCCCGCTGCGCGCACAGTTGCTGCTGTACCCGGTGGTGGATCTGGCGCAGGCCTACCCCTCGCACGAGCAGCACGCCGAGACCCCTCCGATCCCGAAGGCCGTGCTCGGGTGGTTCTGGTCGCTGTACCTGGGCGAGGGCTGGGAGCAGAACGGGGCGCTGCGCCGCGACCCGCGCGTGTCGCCGCTGCACGCCGCGCGGCTGGACGCGCTCGCGCCCGCGTTCGTGCTCACCGCCGGGCTGGATCCGCTGCGCGACGAGGGGATCGCATACGCGCAGCGGCTGTCCGCGGCCGGCGTCGAGACGCTCAGCCTAAGCGTCCTGGGCACCGTGCACGGCTTCCTGCGCCAGGGCGCGCTGATCCCGGCCGCCGGCGATGCGCTGGCCAGCGCCGCGAGCTTTCTGCGCGCACGCATGGGGTGACACGGCCGGCGCGATGACCACGGATCAGTTCCACGCCAGCGTGCACGCCGCCACCCCGCCGCCCGCGATGCCGCCGCTGCTCGAGGCGCTGTGGCATGACGCGCACGGCGACTGGCATGCGGCGCACGCCATCGCGCAGCGGCTCGACGGCGACGACGCGGCCTGGCTGCACGCGTACCTGCACCGCAAGGAAGGCGATGCGGGCAACGCCGCCTGGTGGTACCGCCGTGCCGGCCGGGCGCCCGCCTCGTGCACGCTGGACGCGGAGTGGCAGCAACTGGCCGCGGCGTTCACGACAGCGCGCCCGGCGGTCGGGTAATCTGCGCGCTGCGCAACCGCGTTCAACAACGCGGCAACGCGCGCGCTTTCATCAACACCCGGTCCGAGCACTCATGAGCGAGAACCCACCTCCCCGCCGCGCCGCACGCGCCGCCTGCTGGCGCGGCGCGCTGCTGTGCCTCGCGCTGGCTGGCGCGGGCGGCGTGCTGGCCGCGGACGATCGCTTCGCGCAGGCGAAGGCGGCCTTCGCCGAGGCCTCGGCGAGCGGCAACGGCGAGCACGAAGCCTACGACCGTGCGTACGCGCTGTGGCGCACGCTGGCCGAGGAAGGCGACGTGCGCGCCCGCTACCACATCGGCATCCTGCACCTGTTCGGCCTCGGCAAGGCCGCGTTCGACCATCAGCTAGCGATGGAGAACGTGCGCGCGGCGGCGCACGGCGGGTACCCGCAAGCGCAGTCCTACATGGGGCTGATCACCGAGACCGGCGACGGATCGATTGCCCGGCGCGGCGACGACATCGCGCTCGAATGGTGGCGCAAGGGCGCCGAGGGCGGACACTGCGCCGCGATACGGCGCATGGCGCGCGCGTACGGCAACGGTGAGCTGGGCTTGAGCGTCGATGCCGCCAAGGCCGAGGCGTGGGCGGCGCGCGAAGCCGACTGCAGCAAGAACTGACGACGCCGATCCACGCGGCGCCGGCCGCACCGACCCGAGCACGAGGATTCCCGATGAGCGAGCAACCCAAGGGCATGCGCAAGGGCCTGACCCGCTACGGCGACGAGGGCTTCTCGCTGTACCTGCGCAAGTCATTCATCAAGGCCATGGGCTATACCGACGATGCGCTGGATCGGCCCATCGTCGGCATCACCAACACCTACAGCGGCTTCAACCCCTGCCACGGCAACGTGCCGGACCTCGTCGAGGCCATCAAGCGCGGCGTGATGCTGGCTGGCGGGCTGCCGGTCGACTTCCCGACCATCTCGATCCACGAGTCCTTCTCCTATCCGACCTCCATGTTCATGCGCAACCTGATGAGCATCGATGTCGAGGAGATGGTGCGCGCGCAGCCGATGGACGCGGTGGTGCTGATCGGCGGCTGCGACAAGACCGTACCGGCGCTGCTGATGGGCGCGGCCAGCGCCGGCGTGCCGGCGATCGTCGAGGTCACCGGACCGATGTCGACCGGCAGCCACCGCGGCGAGCGCCTCGGCGCGTGCACCGACTGCCGGCGGCTGTGGGGGCGGCACCGTGCCGGCGAGATCGACGCCGAGGAGATCGAGCAGATCACGGATCAACTGGTGCCCTCCACCGGCACCTGCTGCGTGATGGGCACCGCCAGCACGATGGCGCTGGTGACCGAAGCGCTGGGCATGATGCTGCCCGGCGGCGCCGCCATCCCGGCCACGGTGGCGGATCGGCGCCGCCACGCCGAGCGCACCGGCACGCGCGCGGTGGAACTGGCGCGCGAAGACCTCACACCGCAGCAGATCATGACACCGGCCGCATTCGACAACGCGTTGCGCGTGCTGCAGGCGACCGGCGGATCCACCAACGGCCTTGTGCACCTGGCGGCGGTGATGGGCCGGCTGGGCTTCGCGCTGGATCTGGAGCGCTTCGATGCACTGGGGCGCGAAACGCCGGTGCTGGTGGATCTGAAGCCCTCCGGCCAGCACTACATGGAGGATCTGTACAAGGCCGGCGGGCTCGCGCCGGTGCTGCGCGAACTGCGCGAGTTGCTCGACCTGGACTGCGTGACCGTGACCGGCAAGACGCTGGGCGAGGATCTGGACGCGGCGCCGGCGCCGTGGCCGCAGGACGTGGTGCGCACACGCGACAACCCGATCAACGCCGAGGGCGGCATGGCGGTGCTGCACGGCAACCTCGCCCCCGACACCGCGATCATCAAGCGCTCGGCCGCGAGCCCGCAGCTGCTGCAGCACGAGGGACGCGCGGTGGTGTTCGATTCCATGGAGGACCTGGTCGCACGCATCGACCGCGACGACCTGGACGTGAACGCCGACGACGTGCTGGTGATGCGCAACGCAGGACCGATCGGCGCGCCGGGCATGCCCGAATCGGGCTACCTGCCGATCCCGCAAAAGCTCGCGCGCCAGGGCGTGAAGGACATGGTGCGCATCTCCGATGCGCGCATGAGCGGCACCGCCTTCGGCACCATCGTGCTGCACGTGAGCCCGGAGAGTGCGGCCGGCGGACCGCTTGCGATCGTGCGCAGCGGCGATCGCATCCGCCTGGACACCGAGGCGCGGCGCCTGGAGCTGCTGGTGGACGCGGCCGAGATCGCGCGCCGCCTGGCCGCCTGGACGCCGCCGGCGCCGCTCCCGGGCGCCGAGCGCGGCTATCACCGCCTGTACCGCGAACAGGTCAACCAGGCGCCGCGCGGCTGCGACTTCGAGTTCCTGACCGCGGCGCCGCGCCGGGGCACCGCCAGCACCGGCTGAGCGCGCGGATCGCGCACCGCGCGATCCGACCGGTCACTCCCCTGGCACACCGCGTGGCGGTGCGATTTTGCACCGCGCGGCGCGCGCGTTGCGCGTACAACAAATCCGAACCTGGTGGACTGCGGTGGTGTGCCATGATCGGAAGAACTCCCGCCTCGCACGAGCCCGAGCCCTGGCCCGAGGCCCGCGTGCGCTGGCGCGACGTCGGTTGCGCGTGGGTGTTCGTGTTCGCGCTGTACGCGCTGGTCCTGGTGCTGGGCTGAGCCGGCGCCTGGTTCAGCGCAAACGCACGCGCTCCTCCATCGCGACAATCGAGTCGAGCGGGATCCAGGCGTCGAAGAACTCCTTGCCGCGCAGCTCCGTGACGATCACGGCGCTTGCGCTCACGTCCTTGATCCTGCCCGCGTAGCTGACGCCGCCGTGGAGCTGGAACACCAGCGCCTTGCCCTGGGAGCGCGCGACGTTGAGGATGTCGGCGAGCGCGTGCGCGGCCTTGAACACCGGCGCCACGCGCGGGTCTTCCTGCGCATGCAGCGGCTGCGCCAGGACAGCGCCCAGCAGCGTGGCCGCGATGAGCTTGCAGATGCGATGCATGATGCCCCCCTGTTCCGGCGCCATGCGGCCGGCTGGTGAATCCCGTCAGGAACCGCCGCGTGCCAGCGTGATGCCGCCGCACACGTACAGCACCTGCCCGGTCACGAAATCCGAACGCTCGTCGAGGAAGAACGCGGCCGCGTTGGCGATGTCCTCGGGCTCGCCCAGGCGCCCGATCGGGATGGTGCCGATGATCTCCTGGGTGCGCGGCATGCCGGACGGGTTCACGCGCTCGAACAGCTCGGTGCGGATCGGGCCCGGTGCGATGGTGTTGCAGGTCACGCCGCTGGCGCCGTACTCCAGCGCCCACACCCGGGCCATGGACAGGATGCCGCCCTTGGTCGCGGCGTAGGCGGTGCGGTGGGTCTTGCCCAGGTGCGCGCGGCTGGAGATGTTCAGGATGCGCCCGAAGCCGCGCGCCTGCATGCCCGGCACCAGCGCGCGCGCGCAGATCATCGGCGCGCGCAGGTTCACCGCAGTGGCGAGATCGAAGTCGGCGTCAGTGGTCTGTTCGAGCATCGCCGATTGCGCGATGGCCGCGTTGTTCACCAATGCGTCGATGTCCTGCCGCGCGAGCAGCGCTTGCAGCGCGGCTTCCAGCGCGGCCGCATCGGCCAGGTCCACCTCGACCCACTCGCCCGGCGCGCCGTCGGACGGCGGGCCGAGGTCGAAGTTGACGATGCGCCAGCCGTCCCCGGCCAGGCGCACGGCGATGGCGCGGCCGATGCCGCGGCTGGCACCGGTGACGAGGGCGGTTCTGCTCATGCTGCGGCGCTGGCCTCGCAAAGGGGTGTGCATCGCGAATGTAGCATCGCTGCCGGCGTGCCGCCCGCGCGCAAGCGCGCCGGGCTCCGCGCGCGGCCGACGCGACGGCCCCACGGGCGCGGGCCTACATCAGGAACACGCCCTTGCCGGTGGTCTGGGTGTCGAACAGCTTGTAGGCCTCCTCGGCCTGCTCCAGCTTCCAGCGGTGCGTGAAGATCCGCTCGGTCGGGATGGCGCGATCGGCGATGAACTCCGCGCAGTCCGCCTGTCCCATCTTCGAGAAGGTCCACGAGGCGACCAGCGTGATCTGGCGGCGCAGCATGTCCGGGCTCACCTCCAGCGTCACGTCGCCACCCTCGCCGACGAAGCAGGCCGTGCCCCAGGTGCGCGCGGCGCGCACCGCCTGCGCGCGTGCCTGCGGGCTCGACGAGCAATCCAGGGTCTTGTGCGCGCCCTCGCCGTGGGTCAGCTCGCGGATCGCCCCGACCGGGTCGTTGCCCATCGGGTCGAGCACGACGTCGGCGCCGAACGCGCTGGCCATCGCGCGGCGCTCGGGCGAGAGGTCGAGCGCGATCACGCGCGCGCCCATCGCGACCGCGAGTTGCGTGCCGGCCAGGCCCACGGGCCCCTGCCCGAAGATCGCGATGGTCTGGTCGCCACGCAGATCGATGCGCCGCAACGCCCCGTACGCGGTGCCCGTGCCGCAGGCGATCGCCGCGCCGACCTCGAAGGACAGCGCATCGGGCAGCGGCACCAGCGTGGACACCGGCACCTTCATGTAGCGCGCGTGCGCGCCGTGCCCGCCCGAGCCGTACACGGTGGTGCCCTGCAAGCACATCTGGGCCCAGCCGCTCGCGCAGTGCTTGCACACGCCGCAGCCCGAGTAGTGGTGGTCCATCACGCGCTGGCCGATGCGCGCCTCGGTCTCGCTCACACCGCTGCCGAGCGCGGCGACCACGCCGCACGGCTCGTGACCGGCGATCACCGGCGTACTCGAGCGCTTGATGCCGCCGCTCACGCCGCCGCCGGGGGCCGCGCGGTAGCGATGCAGATCGCTGCCGCACATGCCCGAGGCCTTGATCTCGAGCACCACGTCGCGCGGGCCAGGGCTGGGATCGTCGAACGTCATCAACTCGAGCTGCCGGTTACCGGTGAACACCACGCCGCGCATCGGAGACTTCTCCTGTGAGGTGCAGGGGCGATTCTATCGCGTCGCGGCGCGCGTTCACATCCGTCCCTTCCACGGCACCAGCGCGCGTTCCAGTGCGCGCATCATCAGGTCGAAGGCAAATGCGATCATGCCGATGACGATGATGCCCAGGAACACGATGTCGGTGGCGAGGAAGCGCGCCGCATTGAGCACCATCACGCCGAGCCCGGCCTTGGCGGCGACCATCTCCGCGGCCACCAGGGTGGTCCAGCCGAACGCGATCGCGACCCGCATGCCGGTGAGGATCTCGGGCAGGGCGCCCTTGATCACGACCTGCCAGATGACCTGCTGGCGGCTCGCACCCATGGAATAGGCGGCGTGGATCTGCTCGATGGACACCGAACGCACGCCGGCGCGCGCACTGATCGCCAGCGGCGCGAAGCAGGCCAAGTAGATGAGGAAGATCTTGCCGAAGTCGCCGATACCGAACCAGATGATGGTCAGCGGCAGGTAGGCCAGCGGCGGGATCGGGCGGTAGAACTCGATCGGCGGGTCGAACACGCCGCGGGCGATGCGGCTCGTGCCCATCGCGATGCCGATCGGCACCGCCGTGATGACGGCCAGGAAGAACGAGCTGAACACCCGGTACAGGCTCCACAGCGTGTGCTCGTGCAAGGCGTGCTCGCTGAAGCCCTCGCACACCGCGCTCGCCTCGCCGCGCATGCCGAGCAGCACCTGCAGGCGTTCCAGGTAGTGCTCGGTACAGGCGATGCGGGCGAACTTGGCGAGCACCAGCTCGGGCGGGGGCACGAACAGCGGCTTGATGAGTTCGAAGTGGCTGACCAGCCACCACGCCGCGAGAATGGCGGCGATGGTGCACACGCTGATGAGGGTGCTGTTGCCGGTGCCCGGCGCCCCGAACTGCTCGACGCCGTGCGGCGCGCGGCGCGAGAACAGCGCGGCAATGGCGCGGCTCATGCCGCCGCCTCCTCGCCGTAGATGATCGACAGCACCTCCTCGCGCATCGCGATGAAGTCCGGGTGCGACTTGATCTTGCGCGCATCGCCGAGATCGAAGTAGCGCTGCCAGAAGTTCAGATCGTAGGTGTGGGTGATGCGGCCCGGGCGCGGCGACATCACGATCAGGCGCGTGGCGAGGAACAGCGCTTCCTCGACGCTGTGGGTGATGAAGAACACGCTCTTCTTCGCACGCGCCCACACCTTCAGGATCAACTCCTGCATGCTCTCGCGGGTGAACGCATCGAGTGCACCGAGCGGCTCGTCCATGAGCAGGATCTCGGGATTGCTGGTCAGCGCCCGCGCCAGGCCCACGCGCTGCTGCATGCCCCCCGAGAGCTGGTACACCGGATAGCCCTCGAACTCGCTCAGCCCCACCAGGCCGAGGTTCTCGCGCGCGATGGCACGCCGCTCCCGGCTGCCCACGCCCTGCAGCTTGAGGCCGAACTCGGTGTTCTCCACCACGTTGAGCCAGGGCAGCAGCGCGTGCTTCTGGAACACCACGCCGCGGTCGCGGCCGGGACCGGTGATCGGATGGCCGTGCAGCGCGATACTGCCGCTGGTCGGGCGCAGGAAGCCGGCGATGACGTTGAGCAGTGTGGTCTTGCCGCAGCCCGAGGCACCGAGCGCGACGACGAACTCCTCGGGCCGGAACTCGAGGTTGACGTCCTCGAGCGCGTGCACCGCGCCGCTGCCGTCGAGCGCGGGGTAACGCATGCCGACGTGGCTCAGACTGAGGATGGATGACATCTCACTTCTCCGCGGGCACAGGCGCGCCCCTTGTCCGACTGGTGAAAAAGCCCATCCATGTGCTTTTTCACCTCGCTGCGCCGAAAACGCGGTCGTCGGCACATCCCTGTGCCGGGCGCGTGCGACGGTGTCGGAGTCTGCACGGGGCGTCCGCACGGGCGCCCCGTGCCGTGCGCCGGGCATGCGCGCCCGGCCTCAACCGATCGTCAGCACTTGCCGTCGAGTGCCATCTTCGCGAACTGCGGCGTCGCCGAGGCGTCGTAGCTGTCGAGCACGCGGTCGAGCTTGCCCTGCGCCTTCAGGAACTCGGACGCAGCCTTGAGCGCGTTCTGCACGCCGCCGCCCAGCCACGTCGAGGAGATCTGCGCCTCCAGCGTCGGGTAGTCGTACAGCGCCAGCACGTCGCCGACCTGTTCGGACTGGCCACCCACGGCCTTGGCGATCGCATCCGCCTTCGGCGTGCCGGGCGCGTAGTCCTGCGGATTGCTGCGGAAGTCCGCATCGCCCGCGGCGACCATCTTGATCCACTGGCACATGAAGCCGGGGTTGTCGCGGGTAAAGCCACTGCGCGCGACCATCGCATCGAAGGTGGCCTTGCCCCAGTTGCTGAGATCGCCGGAGGTGAGCAGCACCCGGCCCTTGCCCTTCATGCGGCCGAGCGCCGGATCCCACACGAAACCGCCGTTGATGTCGCCGCGCTCCCAGGCCGCGACCATGTCGGGCGGCGACATGTCGATGACCTTCAGATCCCGCGGCGCGATGCCGAACTGCTCGAGCGCGAACATCATGTGGAAGTGCGTGGTGGAGCCGAACGGCACGGCGATGGTCTTGCCGCGCAGATCCTGAGGCGCGGTGACCGAACTGTCGACCACCAGCGCCTCGGCGTCGTTGATGTTGTCGTAGATGTAGACCACCTGCATCTCGACGCCGCGGCTGAAGCCGGCGGCGGTGGGCGAGGAGCCGTTGAGCGAGATGTCGATCGAGCCCGAGGCCATGGCGTTGATCACCTCGGTACCGGAGTTGAACTTCACGAACTCGATGCTCTTGCCGCCGAGCCCTTCGGCCCGCAGCTTGTCCATGTTGGCTTTCCAGGGGCCGTACACGAGCTGGTAGCCGATCGTCACATCGGCCGCCTGGGCCGGACTCGCGCCCAGCAACAGCGCGGATACCGCCGCCACGGCCAGCTTGTTGACAGTGATCTTCATCGGTAGCCCTCCTGAGTTTATTGTTCAAGCAACGGCCCGCCGAAAATCCGCCGCGGGCAAACCCCTTATTTCACGTCACGGCGACGCGAGTCAAACGCGGGCGCGCCGCGTGCATGCACGATCGATCGCAGTGCATTCATGCACCGGATCGATGCGGCATCTCCAGCCCCGATCAGGCGCGCAGCCGCTGTGCGAACGCGCGCGCGGCCGGTGACAGCACCGCGCCGCGGCGCGCGATGACGGCGAGCTGGCGGCGGATGTCGAGATCGCGCACGCGCAGCACCTCGACCTGGCTCTCGGACTCGATGCCCATGTGGCTGACAAAGGCGAGCGTGCCGGTGCTCGCGACCATGCGCACGATCGCCGGGATCGAGCGCAGTTCCATCACCACGTTCATCTCCACGCCGGCCTCGCGCAGGCTCGCATCGATGATCTGGCGGATCGCGCTGCCGGCCTCGAAGCCGACCAGCGCGAGCCCGGCGAGCTGCGCCACGCGCAGCGGCCGTGCCTGCGCCAGCGGATGCTGCGCACGCGCGATCAGCACGATGCGATCCTCGATCAGCGGATGCACCTCCAGCTCGCGCAGGTGCGTGGGCAGGGTCACGATGCCGAGTTCCAGGCGTCCGCTGACCACGTCCTCCTCCACTTCGCGGCTGCCCGCTTCCTTGACGTGAAAGCGCACGCCCGGGTACTCGCCCTGGAAGCGCGCGATGGCATCGGGCAGCACGAAGGACACCGCGGTGGCGCCGCCGCCCAGGCGCACGGTCCCGCCCTCCAGGCGCTGGTAGGCCGCGACCTGGGCGCGCAGGTGGTCGTAGCGCTCCACCAGCACGCGCGCCTCGGCCGCGACCAGGTGCCCGACCGTGGTCAGCGCGACGCCCTTGCGCCCGCGCGAGAGCAGCGCAACGCCGAGCTGCGCCTCGAGCTGGCGCACGCGCCGCGACAGCGCCGGCTGGGTCACGCCGAGGCGATCGGCCGCCTCGGTGATCGCACCGGCGTCCACCACCGCAAGCAGGGAGCGCATCAGGGTCAGATCCATGACTAAATATTTTGCATGGATAGCATGTTAAATATCCATTTTACGCATGGTAGCAAAAAGCGTAGCGTGGCCAGCCCATCGCGGCCCGCGCGCGTTCGCGCGCAGGCCGCAGCGGGCAGCGGCCAACCAACGCGGGCCGCGGCCCTGAACCACCGCAAGCAGAGGAACGAGCATGATCGAGGCATACCGCGCGCACACCAGGGAACGCTACGCCCAGGGGATCCCGCCGCTGCCGCTGAACGCGCAGCAGGTCACCGAGCTGGTGGAACTGCTCGAGGCCCCG
>Ga0214472_10004674_pt1 | contig 14449 bp, 10 predicted proteins | sample RVTome_6_FD_207662 | JGI IMG/M metagenome (GOLD analysis project Ga0214472, IMG submission 207662) | Soil microbial communities from uranium-contaminated site in the Upper Colorado River Basin, Wyoming, United States - RVT140D175 | ecosystem: Environmental > Terrestrial > Soil > Contaminated >... | reverse complement strand
GCGCGGGCCGCGCCCCATGACGGAAGATCAGTGCAAGGAGCGCCTGCGCGGCGACGCGCCCCCCATGCGCGTGGAGCTCGACCACATCCTCGCCGGTGTAGGAGCGTGGAGCGCGCATCAGCATCAGGAGGACCTCGTCGACCACGCCGCCCGTGTCCGGGTCCCCCACGGTGCCGTGAGGGATGCTGTGGCTCGCGAACTGGCGCGGGTCGGCACCCGAAGAGGGGCGAAAGGCGCGTGCGGCGATCTCCAGGGCCTCCGCACCGCTCAGGCGGACGATGCCAATTCCCCCTTCCCCTGGGGGCGTCGCAATGGCCGCAATCGTATCCTGGAAGGGATCCCGCGGTCGGCTGCCGCTCACCCGCCCTCCTTCGCCGCCCCAAGGGAGAGACCGAGTCCGCGATTCATCTGGTACTGGTGCCCGATTTGAAGAACGTTGTTGACCAGCCAGTAGAGCACCAGCCCGGACGGCATCCCCCAGAAGATGAACGTGAACATGACCGGCATGAGGTAGAGCATCATTTGGGCCTGTCGTGGGTCCCCGGCCGTGGGGCTCATCTTTTGCTGCACGAACATGCTGATCCCCATGATGAGGGGAAGACCCCGGAAAGCGAACGCCGCGCCGAGGTACGGAATCGCAAACGGCACGACGAAGAGGGTGTCGGGGGCCGAGAGGTCGGTGATCCACAGGGCGAACGGGGCGCGCCAGAGCTCCACAGAACTCCCCAACGCGTTGTAGAGCGCGATGAAGATCGGAATCTGAATCACCATGGGGAGGCAGCCGCCGAAGGGGTTGACGCCATGGCGCTTATACAGCTCCATCATCTCTTGGTTCATCTTTTGCTTATTGCCCTTGTGTCGCTCCTTGAGGGCCTCCAGCTTGGGCTGGATCGCCTGCATGGCCTGCATCGACTTGTAGCTCTTTTGCGTCAGCGGGTAGAAGCCGATCTTCTGCAGGATGGTGATGATGATAATGGCCACGCCGTAGTTCCCCGTGGCGTCGTGCAGCCGTGTGAGCAACCAGAGGGCGGGCTGTGCCAGGAACCAGAACCAGCCGAGGTCCACGAGCCCCTGAAGATCGTGCCCCGCATCCCCGAGCCTCCCGATCTCCTTGGGCCCCGCGTAGAGTTTCAGCGGCACGTGTATCTCGCCCCCCGGCGGGATGGTGAGCGCCGGGTAGCGGAGTCCGACGACGAGCAGCTCGGGGGCCTCCTTGCGGACGAGAATCGACGGGGCCGGCTCTACCGGAATCAGGGCGGCCGCGAAATAGCGATCCTGAACCGCCGCCCACGAAACGCTCCCCGACTGAGCCAGCTCCTCACCGCCCTTCACCTTCTCGAGATCGGGGACCGCCAGCTTTCCGTCGATCCAGGCCGCCGGCGACACTCCGCCGATCTCCGGCGCACCGGGCCCCATACGGAAGCCGGGACCCCACTCGATCCGCAGGGCAATCTGGGATGGCCGCGCTCCGGGATTCACCAGCCGGAGCGTGGCATCGGCGAGGTAGCGCCCCGGGTGGAGCACCAGCGTCTTTTGGAGCAGGACCCCTCCCGCCTCTTGAAACTCCATCACCACCCGCTGCGGCACACCGGAATCCCCCGTCGGCCGCTCCACAACCCGATAGAGCCCCGTGCTCCCCTCGCCACCCTCGATCCACGCGGTGAAGGGGAGAGGCGCGCCGCCGGAAGGAGGGTCCCCGACGAGATCGAGCGGTCCGTAATCCTCTCGGTATTGCTTGAGCCGCCAGTTCCGGATTCCTCCTCCGCGATTGGTCAGGGTCACCGACACCAGATCCGTCTCCAGGTGAACTGTTTCGTCCCTTTCACCCCGCCTGAGCGGGCCGGCAAGACGCTCGCGCGTCGCCCGTGGTCCTGCCGCCGGAATCGCGGGGGCCGGCTTCACCTCGTCGGCCGCCTCCTTCTTGGGCTCGGGCGGCGGGGGAGGCGCGGGGACGAAGTAGGCCTGATACACGAGGAGGACCACGACGGCGAGGGCGGCGGCGAGAATCGCCCTCCGCTCCATGTCGTCACCGCCGGGCCCCAGTAATTGCCTCACGGTCGCCTCCGAAGCCGTGCGAGCCGTCTCATTTAACTGGATCTACTCCCCCGGAGTGCAAGGGATGGCAACGGAGCAGCCGCCAGAGCGCGAGCCCCAGTCCTCGCACAAGGCCGTACCGAAGGACGGCTTCCTCGGTGTACACCGAGCACGTGGGGACAAACCGGCAGGCGGGAGGGAAGAGTGGAGCGACAAACCGCCGATACAGGGCGATGGCCTTCAGCACAAAATTAACCATGCGGGGTGGCGGCTGTGCTGCCGTCGTGTGAAGGAAGATCCTGCAGCAGTCCGGCTCGCCTGAAGAGGCCTCCGACGATCGTGCGAAAGGTGGTGGGGTCCGCCCCGGAGAGATCCCGATGAACGACAACCACGAGGTCGAATCCTTCCGGCATTCGGCCCTGGTTGATGCGCACATATTCCCTCAAGCGCCGCTTGATCCGATTTCGCGTGACAGCACCCCCCACGCGACCAGCGACGGCGAGACCCACCCGTCGCCCCCGACCGCCCCGCCAACGGCAGAAGAGGCTCAAGCCCTTACCGGAGACCCTGTTGCCGCCTCGGAGGATCGCCTGAAACTCGCGCGTGGTGCGAACGCGATCCGCTCGCGAAAAGCGCTGTCTCACCGGCAACCCCAGGAGAGGACCCCCCGCCCTATTCAGACGGATAGCCGCTTCCTTCCCTTGCGCCGTCGCCGGCCCACGACTCGCCGGCCCCCTTTTGTCTTCATCCGCCGACGAAACCCGTGGGCTCTTTTCCGCTTGATCCGACTCGGCTGATATGTCCGTTTCACGCGCGGCCCCTCCTCGCGGTCCCCTGCCGTTAAGTGGCTAATAGTAGAGAAAAGAAGCGGACTTGTCAATCATCTATCGCCGCGGTCCGCCCCCCGCACCGGACAAAATACAGTTGTCATCCCGGGGGCCGCGTGATATAAGACACCCAGGCCATTTTTCGCAGTAAGGCTATACCTGGTGGATGATGTGCCAGGCAGGGACTGCTAGCCTAATCTATTGATTTTAAAGGATTTCATCGGTTTTCCACACATGTGGAAAATGCTGTGAGTAACTCGATGGCCGCTAAAACGTTGTCGGGAGGCAACTCAAAAGGGGGGTGAGAGGATAAACCCGTATCTGTTGCGGCTTGACCGATGTGGAAACGAACGAACCCGCGAACAGAGCGGCACGACGGACACTCGCCTTTCGGAAATCAGCAGACAAGAGTCTCCATGGTTGAGGGTGCAAAAACGCGGGGAAGTGACGGGAGAGGCTGTGGAACAAACCTGGAGACGGATGACACCGAGACATATCCTCATTTTCTCATTCGATTGTCCCCACGATTCCCCTGGTATCATCTCAGCGTTTATCGCTCGTTTCCCCATCTCCACAGTAACTCCTACGTATACTAATAAAGATATTCTTTCTCTTAATCATAGGGATAATGGGAAACCGGACGTAGTAGGGAGGGGGCGATGCATGCTCAAGTAAGCCGCACTGCATTCTTGAGCACCCTAGGACAGGTTCAAGGTGTCATTGAGGCCAAACGAACGCTCCCAGTCCTTTCCCACCTCCTCTTGGAGGCGAGAGGAGAGACCCTGTCACTTTCCGGTACCGACCTCGATGTGAGCATTCAGACGTCCCTGGCGGGAGACATTAAGGTCGAAGGGGCAGTTGCCGTCTCCGGAAAAAAGCTATACGAGATTGTCCGTGAACTCCCCGAGGCCCCCGTGGATCTGCGGACGGGGGACGGAAACCATGTGGAAATCCTGTGCGCGAAATCATCCTTTCGCCTGAAGGGAATCGGGGCGGAGGAGTTTCCCGCCCTCTCGAAGATTCCGGAAGGGCTTGGCACCACACTCGGCGCCGATACCCTTCGGGGAATGATCGCCAAGACGCTCTTTGCGGTCTCGTCCGACCAGACGCGACCGACCCTGACGGGCGCGCTCCTCCAGGTCACGGAAGGTCACCTGTGGATGGTGGCGACGGACGGGCATCGTCTCTCACTGGTGAAGACGTCGATCGAGAGCACAACGAAAGGCGACGGGCCGGAGGTGATTATCCCGCGCAAGGCGCTGACGGAACTCGGAAAGATGCTCAAGGACGAATCGGGAGATGTCCGGCTCGTTCCCCTCGACCACCAGATGGCCTTTCTCCTCAGCAACAGCCGCTTGATCACGCGCCTCATCGAGGGACAGTTCCCCAACTACCAGCAGGTCCTGCCCTCTCCCAAGGGTCCGGGCGCCGTCATCCGTCGCGAAGATCTGTCGGGAGCGCTGCGCCGGACCTCGACCGTCGCGGGCGATCGGGCGACGCCGACCGTTCTTGAGCTGAAGCCGGGGCGCTTGCAGCTTTCCTGCACGAATGCCGACGTCGGGGATGCGCGCGAAGAACTCGTGATGGAGTATCGGGGGCCGGAGACGACCGTCGGCTTTAACGCCAGATACCTCCTGGACTTCTTGGGGGTGGTGGAGGATTCCGAGATCGTGATGCACATCCATGATCCGCTTTCCCCCGCTCTCTTCGAGCCCCAGAAGGGGGAAGGGTTCAGCTGCGTGATCATGCCGATGCGGATTTGACCCTGAGGCCCTTCCGTCTTCCGGCATCACAAGCCGTGTGAGGGGGCGGGAGGGTTTTTTTTGGCGAAGGACGGTAAGGAGGGGGCGAGCCGCGGGAGGGGTGGGTACGGCAATGGCGGATGATCGGAAAGAGCCCCAGGAGGTCGCGACCTACGGCGCCGAGCAGATCAAGGTTCTGGAAGGCTTGGAGGCCGTGCGGAAGCGGCCCGCCATGTACATCGGCGGCACGGGCCCGGAGGGGCTGCACCACCTCGTGTACGAGGTGGTGGATAACAGCGTCGATGAGGCCATGGCCGGCGTCTGCGACCGCATCGAGGCCACCATCCACCTGGACAACAGCGTGACGGTGGTGGATAACGGCCGCGGCATCCCGGTGGACATCCACGAACAGACCGGGCGACCGGCCGTCGAGGTGGTCCTCACCACGCTCCACGCCGGCGGCAAGTTTGACAGCTCGGCGTACAAGGTGGCCGGCGGACTGCACGGGGTGGGGCTGTCCGTGGTGAACGCCCTCTCCGAGTGGCTTGAGGTGGAGATCTGGCGGGACGGGAGGAAATTCCTGCAGCGCTACGAGCGGGGAAAGCCGGCGGGCGAGCTGGAGGAGGTCGGCAAGAGCCGCCGGAGCGGGACCAGGATCTCCTTCCTCGCCGATGCAGAGATCTTCGCGGACCGGACATTCAGCCTGGACATCCTCAGCAACCGGCTGCGCGAGCTCGCCTTCCTGAACAAGGGGCTCCGGATCCTCCTCACCGACGAGCGGGTGCAGGCGACGCGCGAGTTCTACTACACCGGCGGGATCAGGGCCTTCGTCGAGCTCCTGAACGAGAATAAGACGGTCCTGCACCCGAAGCCGATCTACATCGACGAGACGCGGAACGGGACCATCATCGAAGCCGCTATCCAGTACAACGACGGGTACACCGAGACGGTCTTCTCCTTCGCGAACAACATCAATACGCACGATGGCGGCACGCACCTCATCGGTTTCCGGTCGGCGCTCACACGGACGATCAACAGCTATGCGGCAGGCCGGGACCTCCTGAAGAACCTGAAGGCGACGCTGACGGGCGAGGACGTGCGCGAAGGGCTGACGGCCGTCGTCAGCGTCAAGCTCCCCAATCCACAGTTCGAGGGGCAGACGAAGGCCCGCCTGAACAACCCCGACATGAAGGGCCTGGTGGAAACGGTCATCAACGAGAAGCTCGGCGAGTTTCTCGAGGAGAACCCCGGGATCGGGCGCCGCATCGTGGACAAGGTCGCCGAGGCGGCGCGGGCGAGGGAGGCGGCCCGCAAGGCGAAGGAGCTTGCCCGGCGCAAGGGCCCCCTCAATGACGACGAGCTGCCCGGGAAGCTGGCCGACTGCTCCGAGAGGGATCCGGCGCTGTGCGAGCTGTACCTCGTCGAGGGGGACTCGGCGGGCGGCTCCGCCAAGCAGGGCCGCGATCGGCGCTTTCAGGCGATCCTGCCGCTCCGGGGCAAGATCCTGAACACGGAGCGGGCCCGGATCGACAAGATGCTATCCTCCCAAGAGATTCGCGTCATGATTTCGGCGCTCGGGGCCGGGATCGACAAGGAGTTCGACATCGGCAAGCTCCGCTACCACCGGATCATCATCATGACCGATGCGGACGTCGATGGGGAGCACATTCGGACCCTGCTCCTGACCTTCTTCTTCCGCCATCTGAGGCTGGTGGTGGAGCGGGGACACCTCTACATCGCCCAGCCCCCCCTTTACAGGGTGAAGCGGGGCAAGGTCGAGCGGTACCTCAAGGACAATCGGGCCCTCGACGAGTTCCTCCTGGAGGCGGCCGCGGGAGCCCTCCGGGTCCAGGCGGGCGGCGAAGGGTCGGGCCTTAGCGGGCAGCGGCTGATCACGCTTCTGCAGAAGGTCGCCGCGTGGCAGCGCTGCCGGCGCGTGCTCGAGCGGCGGGGACGGCACCCGGAGGTGGTCCAAGCCCTGATCGAGATGGGGGGCGTGGGGCGCGGCGGCCTCAAGGAACGCGAGAAGGCCGCGGCGCTCCTCGAGCGAATGCTGAAGGCCCTGCGGGCCTCCGGCGAGCGCTTCGCCCGTGCGGACGGGGAACTCGAATGGGATGAGGACCAGGAGACCCACCGCCTCCTCATCAAGCTCGGCGATGGGGGTGCGCAGGGTCAGTGTGTAATCGACCAGGGGCTGGTCGGATCCGTGGAGTACCGCGAGGTCGAGGCGGCGACGACGGTGCTGAAGGGGCTGGGGCGGCCACCGTTCCGTATCGAGAGCGAGGGGGAGGCGGTCGAGGCGGTCTCGTGGGCCGAGATGTACGAGAAGGCGCTGGGGCTGGCGAAGAAGGGGATGGCGATTCAGCGGTACAAGGGTCTCGGCGAGATGAACCCGGAGCAGCTCTGGGAGACCACCATGAATCCGGAAACGCGGACGCTGCTCAAGGTGACGATCCAGGATGCCCTGGCGGCCGAACGGATCTTCACCACCCTGATGGGTGAGCAGGTGGAGCCCCGGCGGCGGTTCATCGAGGAGCACGCCCTGGAGGCGGCGAACCTCGATATCTAAAGTCAACGCACACAGTGCGTTGACTTTAGAGCAATGGAGTAGTGGAAAAATAGAGCAATGAATTCGGAATACAAGGCTCCATTGCGATCCAATGGTCTATTGTTCCATTGTCACAAGATGAAACGCATTTGTATGAGTCTTGAGCGCTTCGAAGGACTAGGCTAAGAGGGAGAAACGGTGCCGGAAGACCGCACGGAGCAGCCCCGGATCGGCGAGGTGAGGCCGACGGACATCCACGAGGAGATGCGGCGGTCCTACCTCGACTACGCCATGAGCGTCATCATCGGCCGGGCCCTGCCCGACGTTCGGGATGGGCTCAAGCCGGTGCACCGCCGTGTGCTGTACGCCATGCAAGAGCTTGGCCTTGTCTTCAATCGCCCTTACAAGAAGGCCGCCCGCGTGGTGGGGGAAGTGCTCGGGAAATACCACCCCCATGGGGATGCGGCGGTGTACGACACGCTCGTTCGCCTGGTCCAGGACTTCTCGATGCGGTACCCGTTGATCGATGGGCAGGGGAACTTCGGCTCCGTGGACGGGGACGCGCCGGCGGCGATGCGGTATACCGAAGTCCGCCTGGCCCGGATCGCCCAGGAGATGCTACGGGATATCGAGAAGGAAACGGTCGACTTCGTTCCCAACTTTGACGATACCCTGCAAGAACCCGCCCTGTTGCCCGCCGCCCTGCCGAACCTCCTGGTCAACGGCGCGTCGGGGATCGCCGTCGGCATGGCCACGAACATCCCGCCGCACAATCTCGGCGAGGTGGTGGACGTCCTGATCCTGCAGCTCGAGGACTCCGAGGTCTCCTTCGAGACGCTTCTCACCGTGCTGCAGGGGCCCGACTTCCCGACGGCGGCATATGTCCACGGACGCGCCGGGATCGAGGAGGCCTACCGGACCGGGCGCGGCCTGATCCAGATGCGGGCGAAGGCCTCCGTGGAGAAGGGGCGGGGGGGGCGAGAGAGCATCATCATTTCGGAGCTTCCTTATCAGGTCAACAAGGCGAAACTCATCGAGCGGATCGCCGAATTGATCCGCGACCGCAAGATCGAGGGGATCGCCGATCTCCGCGACGAGTCCGACCGGGAGGGGATGCGGATCGTCCTGGAACTCAAAAAGGACGAGACGCCGCGACCGGTCCTGAACCAACTCTACAAGCACACCCCGATGCAGTCCACCTTCGGGGTCATCATGCTGGCCCTGGTCGACAACCAGCCCAAGGTCTTGACGCTCAAGCAGCTGCTCCAGCACTTCATCGACCACCGGCGGACGGTGGTGGTCCGGCGGACCCGCTTCGATCTGCGGAGGGCGGAGGAGCGTGCCCACATCCTCGAGGGCTACCGGATCGCCCTGGATCGCCTCGACGAGGTCATCGCCCTCATCCGCCGATCGCGGACGGTGGAGGACGCCCGGACGGGACTCGTCGAAGGGTTCACGATGACACCGATCCAGGCCCAGGCGATCCTGGACCTGCGCCTCCAGCGTCTGACGGCGCTCGAGCGGCAGAAGATTCAGGATGAGTACCAGGAGACGCTGCAGACGATGGCGCAGCTCCAGGCCATCCTGCAGAGCGAAGGGCTGGTGCGGCAGATCATCAGGGACGAGCTCACCGCCTTGAAGGAGGCGTATGGCGACCCGCGGCGGACCCAGATCGAGGAAGTGACGACCGAAATCAGCCTCGAGGACATGGTCGCGGACGAGGAGATGGTGATCACCGTCACCCACGGGGGGTACATCAAGCGCAGCGCGCTCACCGTCTACCGGGCCCAGCGACGCGGCGGCAAGGGGATGACCGGCATGGCCACCAAGGAGGAGGATTACGTCGAGCACCTCTTTGTGGCGACCACGCACAGCTACATCCTCCTCTTCACCAATCTGGGCCGTGTCCACTGGCTGAAAGTCCATGAGCTGCCCCAGCTCGGGCGCGCGGCACGCGGGAAGTCCATCGCGAACTTCGTCCAGCTGCAGCCCGGGGAGCACGTCACCACCATGATCCCGATCCGGCAGTTCGAGGTGGACCGCTACCTCGTCATGGCGACGAAGCAGGGGGTCGTGAAGAAGACGGAACTCAGCGCCTACGCCAATCCCCGTGCCGGGGGGATCATTGCCCTGTCACTCGACGAGGCGGATGAGCTTATTGGGGTGGCCATGACGCGGGGGACCGAAGACATCTTCCTCGGCACGCGTGAGGGGATGGCTATCCGTTTCAAGGAGGAAGGGGTGCGTCCCACGGGACGGGCGGCCCGCGGGGTGACCGGGATTCGTCTCGAAGACGGAGACCGGGTGGTCGGGATGGAGATCGTCTCGGAGGGAACGCAGATGCTGACGGTCACCGAGCGCGGGTTCGGGAAGCGGACCGACGTGAGCGAATACCGCGTCCAGGGGCGGGGCGGCAGGGGCGTGATCAATATCCGGGTGACGGAGAAGAACGGGCCGGTCGTCGGGATCAAGCAGGTTCGGGAAGAGGACGGGGTGATGATGATCTCGCAGGAGGGGAAGATCACCCGCCTCTGGGTTCGGGAGATCCGCGACACGGGGCGGGCGGCGCAGGGGGTCCGCCTGCAGGGTCTCGAAGAGGGGGACCGGGCGGCTGCGGTGACGGCCGTCGTGATGGAGGAAGATGAGGCCGTTGGGGGCTCCCCTGAGCCCGCCGGAGGCGGTCCTGAGGGTGTTGAAGGACCCGTCGAAGGGCCCCCCGACGAGGAAGAGGAGCCCTCGGAGGAGTAAGGCTCGGCGATGCTGGATTTGAAGTTCGTTCGCGAGAATGCCGACCGCATCCAGGAAAAGCTGACGCAACGGGGGACGGGATTTGACCTCGAGCGGCTGCTGAAGCTCGACGCCGAGCGGCGGCGTTTGGTGGTGGATATCGAGCGGTGGCGCCGCGAGAAAAAGGAGCTCTCTCGGCGGGTGGGGGAGACGCGGGCGAGCGAGGGGCGCGGCGGGACCGCGGCCGATCTCATGGAGCGGAGTCGGGAGCTCTCCGGCGCGCTCAAGGAGAGCGAGGATCGGCTGCAGGCGCTCGAGCAGGAACTCAATCATCTGCTGCTTCTCCTGCCGAATCTGCCCCACCCCTCGGTCCCGGTCGGGAGGAGCCCGGAGGGGAATCCCGAGATCCGGCGCTGGGGTACCCTGCGGGTCTCCGAGGGCGAGCCGAGACCGCACTGGGAGATCGGAGAGGATCTGGGGATCCTGGATCTCGAGCGCGCGGCCCGCGTGGCCGGAGCCCGCTTTCCGCTCTTGAAAGGGAAGGGGGCGCTGCTCGAGCGGGCGCTGATCAATTTCATGCTCGACCTGCACGTGCGGGAGCACGGCTACATCGAGGTGTTGCCGCCCCTCTTGGTCAGCGAGGCCAGCATGACGGGCACGGGCCAGTTACCCAAGTTCGCCCAGGAGCTCTTCAGGACGGCGGATGATCCCTACTATCTCATTCCGACGGCGGAGGTGCCGGTGACCAATATGCATCGCGAGGAGATCCTCGACCCGGGGACCCTCCCGCTGCGGTATGTGGCGTACACCCCCTGCTTCCGACGAGAGGCCGGCTCTTACGGCAAGGACACGCGGGGGATCATTCGGCAGCACCAGTTCAACAAGGTCGAGCTGGTGCAGTTCACCGAGCCGGACAAGTCGTACGCCGTCCTCGAGCAGTTGACCGCACATGCCGAGGAAGTGCTGAGGCGCCTGGAGCTGCCATACCGGGTCGTGGCGCTCTGCACGGGTGACCTGGGATTCGCAGCGGCCAAGACATACGACCTCGAGGTGTGGTTTCCCAGCCAAAAGGTCTACCGGGAAGTCTCCTCGTGCAGTAATTTCGAGGACTTTCAGGCGCGTCGGGCCGCCATACGATATCGCCCTCAGCCCGGGGCGAAGACGGAGTTCGTTCATACGCTCAACGGTTCTGGTCTCGCCATCGGTCGGACCTGGGCGGCCATCCTTGAGAACTGTCAGGAGGCCGACGGCAGCGTCAGCATTCCCGAAGCCCTCCGCCCCTATATGGGGGGCCTGGCCAAGATCGAACCCCACTAGGGGTCCAAGGTCCAATGTCCACCGTCCACCGTCGCAAGACTCTTCGCCCCTCTTTCCTTTCCTCTTGACATTGGACTTTGGACGTCGGACGTTGGACAATAGTTGCCGGAGGGGTGGCCGAGTGGTTGAAGGCGGCGGTCTTGAAAACCGTTAGGCGAAGAGCCTCGTGGGTTCGAATCCTACCCCCTCCGCCAACGACCCCGCCCCGCGGGGTCGGCGTTCACAGCTGACGGTTCACAGTTCACCGTATTTGGGAGCATGTATACATAGTCGGTCGACTTTGGCCGTGAACCGTGAACTCTGAACCGTGAACCGATTGGAGAGGTGGCCGAGCCAGGCTGAAGGCAGCCGCCTGCTAAGCGGTTGTGGGGTGTTGAGCCCTACCCCGGGTTCGAATCCCGGCCTCTCCGCCACGCACAGGACTGAGGACTGAGTAATGAGGACTGAGCCAACAAGGGTAGCCACGAGGACTGAGGTGTGAGGACTGAGGCTCGAACCTCAGCACTCAGTCCTCAGTCCTGTTCTCCGGCTCGGCCCTCAGTCCTCATGGCTCATCGCTGTTCTACCGGGCGCCCATAGCTCAGTTGGATAGAGCGACGGACTACGAATCCGTAGGTCAGAGGTTCGAATCCTCTTGGGCGCGCCATCAGCTCGCTGCATCCACTGGCGTGTGTCCCCTGATGACGCACCTATTTGTAGGTGCCACCACGGGAGTCAATGCATGAGAACCCTTGCCACGAACGAGATTCCTGTTGACAGAAGACCAATAGTAGGTGTAGTAGAAATAGTAAAAGGAATGCTCGAGGAGATTCCCGATGAGAAATCCCCGGCTGGATACCTTGACGAGGCAGGCTGTCAATGCTGCCGGGAAACGGGTGTCTCCGGGAACTATACGGAAGTGGAGCGTTGTGGTGGGCGGGCGCGAATTCCCGGTGAAGCAAATTGTCAGAGAGGCCGCAAATTTGCTCGTGATAAAGTCACCGCGGGTAACGCCGGCGGACTTCATCGCCCATGATGCCGTGAGGATCTTGAAACGGCTCGGCTTTGAGGTCCGATATACCGAGTAATGGCCGGGGCCGCACCTGATGGTACCGCCGGGATCGGGGTCAGGACACACTCCTCGACTGACAGGCGAGGACACGGACATGATCTTGGAGCGGCTCAACTGACGCGGCTTTGGGGAGCCGCGTGGGCGTTCGCACGGGTCATATCGAGGAGAGAGGCAGAATGCGGCGGGAATGGTGTCCAAACCTGAATCACAGGCGCTCGAATGCCCCCGTTCGGCACTGCCCGAACTGTGGCGAGGTGGTCAGCGCGAACGTGATCGTCAAGAAGTGCAGCGAAGAAGAACATGCGGAGAGCCGGCGGCGCAGGAACACGTATTGCACGGATTGCGGTGCACAGCTCATCAAATAGCGCGGCACAGCACGGGAAGACCCCGCCACCTCTTTCATGGAGCGAGGACATGGATTCAGTGTCGGCAGCAGGGACGGCCGCATCGAAGAAGGTATCCTGGCGGCAGGCCGTGGCCAAATACGAGAATCCGGATGTTCGGCGCAGCGTGTGGCAGATTGTCAACTCGGTGATCCCGTATTTCATTCTGTGGTACCTGATGTATCGCAGCCTGGAAGTCTCGTATTGGGTTACGCTGCCGCTGGCGGTTCTCGCGGCCGGCTTCCTGGTGCGCATCTTCATCATTTTCCACGACTGCGGACACGGCTCGTTTTTCCGATCCCACACGGCCAATGACGTTGTGGGATTTCTTACCGGTGTGTTGACCCTTACGCCCTATTATTCGTGGCGGCACGAACATGCATCGCACCATGCGACCGCCGGCGATTTGGACCGCCGCGGCGTCGGGGATGTCTGGACGTTGACGGTGAAGGAATATCTGGATCTGTCCCCGAGGGAGCGGTTTCGATATCGGTTCTACCGCAATCCGTTGGTGATGTTGGTGATCGGGCCGCTTTTCGTTTTCCTGATAAGGCATCGTCTGACGCAAGGCACTGCAAGCAAGCGAGAACGCCACAGCGTGTATTGGACGAACCTGGCGCTCGTGGGCATCGTGGCCTTGATGGGCGTCACCATCGGCCTCAAAGCATTCGTCTTGGTGCAGTTGCCGATTGTGATGATCTCAACCGCGGCCGGGGTGTGGTTGTTTTACGTGCAGCATCAGTATGAAGGGGTCTACTGGGAGCGTCACGAAGATTGGGATTACGTGACCGTGGCCGTCCAAGGGAGTTCATTTTATAAATTGCCGAAGATTCTGCAGTGGTTGACCGGCAACATCGGGTACCATCATGTGCACCACCTGAGCCCCCGCATTCCCAATTATTACCTGGAAAGGTGTCACGAAGAGAGTTCGATTTTCAAGGAAGTGAAGCCCATTACTTTGTTGGCGAGTCTGAAATCGTTCACGTTTCGCCTGTGGGATGAGGACCGACGCCAGTTGATTGGGTTCGGCGCCGTCAAAGGGCGTCGAGAGGCGGAGAGATCGGCTTCTCACGAGTGAAGTCGTAGGGTCCGGAAAGGTGTACGGACAGTTGAGGGCCTTCGCATTGGACAGCGTCGGCCTCGGCTGGTCATACGAGGAGAGGACGACCCGAGGACTTTGCCGGCCGGCGCAGGTACCCCGAGCTATTCAGCCGGTCGCATCCGCTAAGGTTCTAGGCGGTCGTCGGGAGGTGCGGGCGGAGAGGCGTCGGGTGGATGCGGCTGACCCTCGACCGGCTTCGGGTCCTGATGTCGGTCCTGCTTCCTCTGCCGCTTCTCCTCCTGCCGTGCTTTGCGCACCCTCTCCTTCTGGTGCTTGAGCGATCGGTAGCCGCGTCCCTTGCGAGCCATCAGTACGTATCCCGGCGGCCACCGCCGCCGCGGTTGAAGCCGCCCTGTCGTGGTGCCTGTTCGCGCGCCATGCTGACCACGATGGTGCGCCCCGCCGTCTCGCGTCCGTTGAGGGCCTGGATGACCGCCTCGGCCTCTTGAGCGCTGGCCATATTCACAAAGGCGAAACCCCGTGGGCGGGCGGTGAATCGATCGGTCACGACTTTGACGTCCAGGACCTGGCGGCCCCCCTCCTCGAAAAGAGCGCGGAGTTGCTGCTCATCCACGCTGAACGGTAGATTGCCCACGTACACTTTCGCTCCCATGCGCGCCTCCCCCTTTCGCTTCGTGACGCCGGTTCCGTGCGGCGGCATGACTCGGCTCAGACACCGCTGAGTGCTCGGGTGCGCCCACAACCTCACCGACCTGAC
>Ga0214472_10004673_pt1 | contig 14452 bp, 5 predicted proteins | sample RVTome_6_FD_207662 | JGI IMG/M metagenome (GOLD analysis project Ga0214472, IMG submission 207662) | Soil microbial communities from uranium-contaminated site in the Upper Colorado River Basin, Wyoming, United States - RVT140D175 | ecosystem: Environmental > Terrestrial > Soil > Contaminated >... | reverse complement strand
TGACAGTCGCCGGCCGGGTTCTGGCAGAGCAGGCGTAGCGCGGCCCGCAGCCGCATGGCGGAACTGCCGCAGTCGGGATCGGCCTCATCGACAAGGCCGTCACAATCGTTGTCCAGGCCGTCGCCGCAGTGGCAGCCGATTCCTTCGGGTTCCCGGCCGGCCGGCGGAGCGTTGCAGCGGACGCCGGTGCCATCGGAGGTGCAGTCGAAAAAGCCCGTCCGCTCGCACTCGCCGAGCCCCACGGCGCACGGCCGGCCCAGTAAGGGGAAGGTCTCGTCCACTTGCCCATTGCCGTTGTTGTCCCGCTTGTCGCAGATCTCGGGTGACTGGCAGTCGGGATCGCGGATGTCCGTGAGTCCGTCACAGTCGTTGTCGAAGCCATCGTCGCAGTGCGGGCGGCCCGGGGGCCCTTCGACGCCGGGCGGCAAGGGGCGGGCGCTACAGACCACGTCGGCGCCGCCGGGGGCGCATCGGAAGACGCCCGGCTGCCGGCAGGAGCCCAGTCCGACTTCGCAGGGCTGGCCGAGCGCTGGCCAGAGCTCGTCGACCTGCCCGTCGAAGTTGTTGTCGAAGCCATCGCAAAGCTCGGGGCCCTGACATCCAGGATCTTCGTGGTCATAGAGACCGTCGCAATCGTCGTCCTCAAGATTGAAGCAGGATGCGTTGCCGGTGGGTCCTTCCGGCTGCGGCACGGGCACTTCTCCGGGAGTGGAAAAACATTGCAGCCTGGTTCCGTCCGGCCGGCAACGCAGAGTTCCCGGCGTCTCACAAAGGCCGGAGCCAGCCACACAGGGATCGCCCCATCGCGCGGGCCTCGTCCCGCCGGTGTCGGGGTCGAACTGCAACTGGACGAAATCCTCATCGACCTGTCCGTCGCAGTCGTCGTCCAGCGTGTTGCAAACTTCGGCGGATGGGAAGGTCGTCTGCTGGCAACGGAGGGCGCCGGACTGACACACCAGGGTTCCAGCGCCGCAGACACCGGGTTGACTGGTATTGCAGGCGCCTCCTCCGCCGGGATTGCCTTCGTCAACCAGACCGTCGCAGTCGTTGTCGAGTCCGTCGCAGGACTCGTCGGATGGAGACACGTTCGGCTGACAGGCAAGGGCACCAGATTGGCACATGAGGGTTCCCGCGGCGCAGACGCCGGGCTGACTCGTGTTGCACGCGCCCCCTCCGCCGGGATTCCCTTCGTCCACCAGGCCGTCGCAGTCGTCGTCCTGACCGTTGCACGTTTCCGACGAACAGGTGACCGGTTCCAGGCTCAGAGCGTCGAGGCCGGGGTAGGTCGAGAGCACCGTACCCGTCGGCACAGGGCGAAAGACCAGCCATCGGCGCGAGGTGGCGTCCGCGGGAGCGGTGAAGTACAGCGTCCGTGGTTCCCACTGCGAGAGCGTCGTCGCGGCGAAGCGCCCGAGCACAACGGCGGCTTCGATCGGCGGACCCGAAGCGAGAAGCAGTTCATAGGTTCCTGGGTTGGCAAGATCGGCCCTTCGGGCCTGGTGCAACCAGCCGATCAGTCGGTAAGTCTGGCCAGGGAGCAAAGGCGCTGAAAGCTCTTGACCGAAGAGCTCGGCAGTCGTTGTGGCCCAGGCGGCGACCCAGCGGATTCCGTCTCGGGCGAGGACGCCAGAGAAGTTTCCGAAGTAGGTCGGCGGAAGGCCGTACGACCCGTCGTTGCTGTACGTGTCCGGCGTGACGGCAATGATCGTCCAGTCACTGGGCATGAGCCCTTCGCCCGGTAGACTTGCGGGCACGGCCTCGAAGCTCGGATTTCGGAGGAGGTTCACGCCGGCGGGAATCGATGCCACATCCGCGCCCGGTGGTGCCGCGGCGTACGCGTCGGCGAAGAGCGGCCCGGCCAATGCCAAGAGGCACAACGCGCGCCGGGCGCGAGGACTCGCGGCTGTCCGATAACGTCCTGTCATCGACATCGAATATGGTCTTTCCACGTCTGTCTCTCCCCGACGCGACCCTTGCGGGGAGGCGGCTGCCGGTCGGACGTTCGTTGGCCATGTGCGGTCAACGCTGTTCGAGGTCAGCAGCCCCCACGCAGTGGGCCCTTGCGGCGTCGCTGGCCTCCCGGCCGATGCGAAGGTCCACTATCGGAGCTAGGCGCGGATGCGCGGGTTTTGGACATCGGGGCAAAGCAGCGCGAAGGGGCCGGCCTGTCCGGGTGTGCATCGGGGCGCTGCGAAACGCTCGGGAGCTGGCGCCGGGTGGGTATAATGCAGCCTGCCGGCACAGACGCACCGGACCGCTCGCGGTCTTGCAGGACTGTTGACGGATCGAAAAAGGGCAACGGAAAGGGCGTGGAAGCTGACGTAACTCGCATCTCGCTCCTGTCCCGCGTGCGGAACGCCGCTGACCAGGGTGCCTGGGCGGAGTTTGAAGCCCGCTACCGGGACCTCATTCTGCGCTATGCGTTGGCCCGCGGCCTGCAACATGCCGACGCGGAGGACGTGCGCCAGTTGGTGATGATGAGCCTGGCGAAGGCGCTGCGAAACTTCACCTACGCTCCGCAGCGCGGGCGGTTCCGCAGCTACCTTGGGCGAATCGTGCGGAACGCCGTAAGCCGCCTGCGAACGCGTCCAGAACGGACCGAAGCGGTCCTAGATAGCTATGTCGAGGAGACGCTCAGCGCCCGCGACGACTCGGGGACCGACTCCCTCTGGGAACGGGAGTGGGTGGACCACCACTATCGACTTGCGCTGCGTACGCTCCGGCAGTCCTTCGAAGCGCGTAGCATCGAGGCGTTCGAGCAGCTTATCGCCGGTAAGTCCGTCGCGCAGACTGCCGCGGAGTTCAGTCTCAGCCAGGAGGCGGTCCACAAGATCAAGCAGCGAATCCGCGATCGGATGAAGGAGCTCATCGCGGCGCAGGTTCAGGAAGAGGATGAACTGGACAGCACCCCCAGCTCGTGACGGCGCGGAAGGAGCGGCGCCGGACCTGAGTCCCTTCGGGCTCGAACTGCCCGACGAAGAGTGGCTGGCGCTGCTCGGGCGGGCGAACCGGCCGGCCCACCTCGGTAGCGTCGGTGATTACGAACTGCTGGACGAAGTGGGCCGCGGCGCGCAAGGCATCGTGTACCGTGCCAAGGAGCGGAAACACGGGCGCGTTGTGGCCGTCAAACGTCTGCTGGCGGGCTCCTTCGCGACCCGCGCGGCGCAGAGCCGCTTTGCGCGGGAGATGGAGGTCGCCGCCACCCTCCGGCACCCGAACATCGTCCGGGTGGACACTGTCCTCCATGCCGACGGCGCGCCCCTTCTGGTGATGGAGTGGATTGACGGAGTCCCGGTGGACCGCTGGGCGGACGGCCCACTGCGTGGGGGCACCTCTGCCAGGGTCCGTTCTCCGGCCGATGGGGCACTGTCGCCCCGGCAAACCCGCTGTGCGGGCGGGGTCCGTACGCGGGGCGACGGCGTAGGCGCGGTTCTGGAGGTCTTTCTGAAGATCTGTGATGCCGTGCATCACGCCCATCAGCGCGGGGTAATCCATCGAGATCTCAAACCGTCGAACATTCTGGTGGATGAATGTGCCGGACCACACCTGCTGGACTTCGGCCTGGCGAAGGTCATCCATCCAGAGAATCTCCTGCGGAGCACGCTGACCGGTTCTGGCGACTTTCTCGGCACACCGGCGTATGCCGCCCCGGAGCAAGTACGCGGAGATCATGAAGCCGTGGACGTGCGGACCGACGTCTACGCCCTGGGTGTGCTCCTGTTCCGTGTCCTGACCGGTTCGCTCCCGTTTCACGCGGCGGCGAATCTGCCCGACCTGCTGAACGCTATTCAGCACGCCGCGCCCGCGCGAGCGTCGGCCGTCAACCGACGAGTTGACGACGAACTGGACGCGGTGATCGAGAAAGCCCTGGCCAAGGACGCGGGGAGACGCTACGCGTCCGTGGATGCGCTGGCCGGCGACGTGCGCCGGTTCCTGGCGGGCGACCCGGTCGACGCCAAGCGTGGACGGCGGGCCTATCTGCTGCGCAAGGCCCTCTGGAAACATCGGACGGCCGTGGGTGTTGCCGTGCTCCTTTTCGTACTCGTCAGCAGCGCTTCCCTGGCGCTGACCGCCATGTACGTGCGGCAGTCCCGGCTGCTGGCACAGGTGACGATGGCGCGCGACGCGGAATCCCGCGCCCGGCAGGGTGCCCAGCATCAGCAGGAAGTGTTGCAAAGCCTGCTCGCCGCGGCGGCGGGTATCGGAAAAGGGGCCGACGTGGGCGTTCGGCGGGCGTGGCTCGACGAGGCGACGCGACTCGTCGAGACCCGGCTCGACAAGGATCCGGAGGCACAGGCCGCGGCGTACGACGCCATCGGGCGGACGTACGAGTCCCTGGCGCTGTATCCCGAGGCGGAACGGCACCTTCGTGCGGCCCTCAGCCTGCGGCGCTCCGTTCATCGCGAGGCTCATCCGGACCTCGCTCGAAGCTTGAGCCATGTCGGCGAGCTGCTGCAAGACTGCAATCGCTTCGGCGAAGCGGAGCCGTTTCTGCGAGAATCGCTTGCCATGCGCCAGCGGCTGTTCACCGGGGACCATCCCGACGTGGCGGCGAGCCTGAACGGCGTCGGTCTGATTCTGCAATATCGGAACGAGTACCGGGCGGCGGAGGCTTTGCACACGCAGGCCCTGGAGATGTACGAACGGCTCGGCGCGGATCAGAGCGCGGAATACGCCTTTTCCCTGAATCAGATTGGCAACGCGCTCGCGAACCGCGCCGACTACAGCTCCGCGGTGTCGTACTATCGACCGGCCCTGGAGATCCACACCGAGCTCTACGGCGCGATGCATCGTGAAACCGCGGCCAGCCAGGTCAGCCTCGCCAAGTCATTTTTCCAGCTTGGCGAGTATGATGACGCGGAATCGTTGTATCGCCAGGCCGTTGGCACGTTCCGAGAGTTGCTGGGTGACGGACACGACAATCTCGCGTGGGGCCTGCACCGGCTTGGCGTTCTGCTCCACGCGCGCGGGCAATACGCGGAGGCCGACGCGGCGCTGCGGGAGTCGCTGGGTATCTATCGTCGGTGCTTTGGCGATCAGGATCCGTTCGTGGCCCTGGTGTTGGACAGTCTGGGCACGTTGCTGCTGGATCGTGGAGACCTCGACGGCGCGAGACTCTCGTTCGAGGAAGCCCTGGCAATCCGCGAGCAGGGAACGGACGTAGACGATAATGCGCCTACCTGGCACCTCAACCGGCTGGCGGAGTGGCACGAGCGGGCCGGAGATTACGAAACCGCCGAGCCCGCTCTTCGCAAGATCGTGGAGGATGGCGAAGGGGGTCGCGGTGTAGAGTACCCTTACTGGTTGAGAACCCAGAGCAGCCTGGGGCGGCTCCTGCTGGCCACTGGGCGCGCCGACGAAGCCGAGGCCGCGTACTCCGATGTGCTCGCCATGCGCCGCGCGAGACTCGGCGCGCGACACCCGGACGTGGGACGAAGTCTTGTGGACCTGGGTACGGCACTGGCGGCTCAGGGGCGAATCGCGGAGGCCGAAACCCACGTGCGGGCGGGCATCGAGCTGCTGCGCGGGCGGCTGAGCCCAGATCACCCGGAGCTGGCGCGCGGCCTGCTCGAGGCGGCGTCCATCGCCGAGGCACTGGGCGATCCCACGCAGGCGGACACTGCCAGGCAGGAGGCCCTCGCGATTCAGCGACGGCGAGCGTCCGGGCCTCCGTGAGTGGGCCTTACCGTGTCGATCCGTCGAGACAAGGTGCAGCTCCAACCGCCACGCGCCGTCCGGCAGCCGCCACTCGACCGCGGACATCGGCCGCAGGAACAGTGACAACGCCGTGTGTCACCAGGGAAGCGCTGCGATCTGGAATTCAGGTTGCTGAAGAATCGCCTGGTACTGCGCGGCGGAAACGTCATTGCCCTGCGCCTCGTAGAACGCGACCAGGCGTTCGAGGGCGCGTTTCTCATCGTAGCGGGAGGCGAGTTCCAGCTTCCCGAAACCGTGGTAACCTTCAAGAAGGAGCTGCTCCCCTTCCTCGCCCCGGCCCTGGCCGGCGACCGCTTCGCCCAGAGCGCTGACCACCGGTGGGACAAGCCAGAAGTCCTCGCCGAAGTTGGCTCGTCGAATCCGCAGCACCTCGCGGAGCGAGCCCTCGGCTTCGGCGAACTGTCCGTGCCGCAAGAGCGTCACGCCGAGGTCGGCGTGGGTAGTGGCGATGTCGGGGTGATCGGAAGGAAGCTCCGCCAGCCGCGCGGCGAGCGTGTCACGGTACACGCCGGCCGCGGCGTCGCGGTCCCCTTGAACTTCAAGCAGGCGGACCAGGAGCGTCTCGTACATGGCCCGCTCTTCGGAGTGCTCGAGTGGCGAGGCGGTCAATGCCCGTCGGGCGTACGCGAGGGCCTGCCCAAGGTCTCCGTTTGCCTCGTAGGCGCGAGCAAGCGTGTAGCGATTGTAGTGGTACTCATCGGTGCTCCGCTCCATCGCCTGGAGGGCCACCTGGAGGGCGAGCTGTGGGTCGCGAAGGTCTTTCGGGACGACGCTGAGGAGCAGGCGGGCATAAAGGTTGAGTTGATAGGCGTCCGCCTCCGGGTACGACACCACGGCGGCACGCATGGCGAGAAGCTGCTTCGCGTACGAGCGGGCCTCTTCTGGTTGGTTTATGGCGGCCAGGGACCAGGTCAACCACTGCAAGGCCTGAGTGGTGATCACGTCTCGGTCTTCATCTGCGGTGATTTTGGCGTCCAAAGTGTCTCTCAGGCCATCCACGGCGCTCTCAATGTATCCCAGTTTGGCCAGCGTCATGTACAGGCAGCCGCTGACATCCGCAGCGGTTGGGTGTTCTGACTGGTTGACGCGCGGCACGAGCTGATCAGGTTCGGCCTCGCGGCCCCAGCTATCGAGCACGCGTCGGTAGACCTCCGTCGCCTCGGGCAGCCGGGCGGCACGGACGAGCGTGTTTCCGAGAAGCAGGTGCACGTCGAGCGTGGAGGGGTGCTCGGGCCCAAGCATGTCCGCGAAGGCCTCCGCCGAGGTGCGAAGCCGGACGATGGCTTCGCTCATCTGATTGCTCTCCTTGTACCAGGTCGCCAGCTCCATGGCGGCCAAAAGTGTGTGGGGATGGCGTTCGCCGAGGATCTCACGTAGCCCGTCGTACGCCTGATGAAGAAGCGAACCCGCCTCCTCGAATCTCCGTTGGAGGAGAATCGTTCGCCCAAGAGTGGACATGGCGCGAAGAGTATCGGGGTGTTGCGGGCCGACGGAATGCTCGAGAGTTTTCCACGCCGAACGGAGCGTTCTTTCCACGTCGGTGGTGTTCGTCAGTCGCCTGTCCAGGCCGCAACCCCAGCGCACGACCGAGCCAATCGTGTCGATGTGCTCTCGTCCGAGAACCCGCGTCCGTCGTTGCAGCACGTCTCCGTGCAGCGCAACCGAAGCCCGTACCTCACCGAGGCGCCACAGGATCTCAGCGTGGATAAACGCCGCGCGGAGCGTATCAGGATCATCCTCTCCCAGTGCGTCACGATAGTCTGTCAGGGTCTGCCCAGAGATGTCGCTCGCCTCTTTGATCCTGTTCAGCTCGTGCAATGTGTTGGCCAGGCTAATCTTGGCTCGAAGCGTGTGGGGATGCGACGGACCGAGCTGTTCGGTTCTGATCTCGACGGCCCGCTGGTAGTGCGGCTCGGCCTTGGCGTAGAGCCCCAGGTGAAAGTACGACTCGGCGATCGTCTGGCGTACGGAGGCTTCGACGAGGGGTTCTTCGCCAAAGGCTTCATCCACGTCCTCGGCGGCGCTGTCCAACACCTCCTCGACCGTGATCTTCCGCCCACGGGCAATCTGCGGCTGAGCGCTGGCCAGCATGTCGTGGATCAGAAAGTCGTTAACGGCACTGGCCGTCCGCGCTTCCCGCTCCGCGGCGTCGCGCTCCGTGGCGGCAACGGCTTCGGCACTGACGGCGCGCCGACGGGCCGTCTCCGCCTGTCCATACAGAACGGTCATGGACCCGGCGAAGATCGTCATCAGGACAAACAGAGCGCCAACCAGAGCGCTAGGGAGTTTGTTGCGGACCACCAGCTTTTTGAGCTGATAAATGGTGCTCGGAGCACGCGCCAGAATGGGCTGGTGTTCCAGGAAGCGACGGATGTCTTCGGCAATGGCTCCGGCCCCGTCGTAGCGGCGCTCGGGCTCCTTGGCCAGGCACTTGAGGATGATGGCCTCGACATCCTCGGGCACGTCCTTTTGCAGGGAACGGATTCGCACCGGCTCGGTGTCGGCGATGTGGCCGAGCACTTCGCGCATGGCGCCGATCACGGGGTAGGGGAAGCGCCCGGTGAGCGTGTGGTAGAGAATCACACCCAGTGCGTACACGTCGGTGCGGACGTCGATCTTGTCTGGCGAACCGGAGGCCTGTTCCGGGCTGGCCCAGGGGAGCGAGCCCACGAACTGTCCGGGTTGCGTCATGGTCCGCCACACAGTCTCTTCGCCCTCATGCTCGGCCACAGGGCGGGCCAGTCCAAAGTCCAGGACGTGCGGACTTCCAGATTCGTCGATGAGTATGTTGCCGGGCTTCAGGTCCCGATGGATCACACCGCGGAGGTGAGCGGCGTGAACGGCGGTACAAACGGTGGCAAAGAGTCGCAACTTGGAGTCCAGGGACAAGCACCTGGCAGCAACGTAGGTGTCGAAGGCCACGCCGTCGATGTAGTCCATTACGAAGTAGTGGCAGCCGCTGGCCGAGCCGCTGTCGTGGATGGTGACGATGTTGGGATGTTTGAGTTGGGCCAGGATGCGGACCTCGCGTTCGAATCGGGCGCGGTCCTGAACGCTCAGGAACGGACCTTCGCGAAGCACTTTCACAGCGACCGGCCTTCCGGTGGCCTGCTGGACGGCGCGGTAGACGACGCCCTGCCCCCCGCGGTGCAGTTCCTCGTGCAACACACAACCGGCGAGCGTGGTCCGTGGCGGCCTCGCGAGAGCCGGCGTCTCGCCGCCCGATGCGGGGGATAGAATGGTCTCCTGCGCGCTCGTCGAGGCCCATCGTTCGGCCTCCTCCACTCGACGAAGGGCTTCGAGCTTCAGGCGGAGTTCGGGCAGAAGATGAGGATTGGCCTCCATCACCGCCTCGTCGGTCAGCGGCTCGCCGGCGGCACGACGCGCTACGGTTTCCCGCAGGACGGCCGCGGTCTGGGCGGATCGATAATCCTGGGTGGCTGGACTGGACGGCTTCATGGCACCGGGCCCGGATTCGGCGGCAAACGAGGCGCCAAGTTGCTTCCCGTACCTTGTGCTGGTGCAGCCATCATGAAGCAGGCTCCGGTTCGGCGTCACCAACTACGATTTCGATCTTCAGCGCCTGGGCGGGCGCGGAGACCTTCTGCGCTGAATACGGCGGAAGGTCCCAGTCGAGGTGGATGGCCGCCAACTCGGTTCGGACGGCGGGCAGATCCCAGACGTAGACCATTCTTCCAACGGGAAGCAGGAGTCGCCGGCCGTCTGAACTGAAAGACAGCGCCTCGAAGCGCGATACGCCAGGGCACTCGAATCGTGCAATCGTCTCCTGCCGCCCAAGGTCTACGACTTGGATCGACGGATCGCGCCCAGCCAGGGCGACGACACTGCCATCAGGCGAGAATGCGATCGGACCCGGTACCGAGGTATACGCCGGCCGCTCGAATCGTGCCGCCGGTTGCCATGTGTCGGTCCGCCAGAGGATGTGGTCGGCGCCGCTGGTGACCAGCCATCGTCCATCGGGGCTGAAACCTACGCTGGCGTCCTGTTCGATCGGCAGCTCGTGGAGCAACTGGCCGCTGGCCAGGTCCCAGATTCGTACGCCTTCTCCTCTCCACGTTCCCGTCGCCAACCACCGATCGTCCGGGCTGATGCTGAGGTAACGCATCCGCGGGTGCGGACCGATGGTCCATGGCTCGTTATCTACATCGCGATCGAACACCATCGCGTGGCCGTCACGAAGTGACGCAACCACGAGTCGGTGCCCATCACTCGCGAAGCAGGATTGCATCAACGCTTCCCGTCCGCCCGGCAGAAGCACACTCGGTGGCCCGAGGCGCATGATTTCTTCGTTCACCTTGACAGGCCAGGCAAGCACGCCCGTTTCGGAAACCGTAATCAGTTCCGACATGTCCGGGTTGAAGCCCGCGGACTCACTCCATGCGGTCGGCAGGAGAACAGCATGGGTCTCACGCTCCAGGTCCCAGACTCGCACGCCAGCCTCGGAGGCAGCCACCATCCATCGCCCGTTGGCATTTGTTTGACTTCCCTTGCATCCCTCCCTTGAAACATTGCCGGGAACGCCGACTAGAGTGCGTAGCGGGCTTCCGTGGACGATCTCCGCTGTTCCGACCGAGAGCCCGCTCGCATAGGTCTTGAAGCCCAAGCGGCGGGAATCGCCGAAGAAGGACTCACCCGCCATCGCCGGTATCATCAGCAGCGACACTCCGTCACGCGGGTCCCAGAGTCGCGTCGTCCCGTCCCAACTGCTCGAGAAAAGAAGTTTGCCTGTTGGGTCGAATCCAACCTTACTTACTTCGCTCGTATGCCCGCTGAGCAGGACTTGTTGCCCTCCCGTTTCCGTGTCCCACACATAGGTCTGTCCATCACCACATGCGCTTGCCAGTTGCCTCCCATCCGGGCTCCAGGCAATGCGCCACACACGGGCGGCGTGATTCAGCGTATGAAGCACAGCGCCGTCCCGCGCATCGCGAATCAACACTTCCAGGCTGCGCGTGCTGCTAGTTGCCAGTCTGCCACCCGCCGGATCGTAGCGGACACAGTTGATTGGACTATGCGCGGCTGCCGACACACGGGCGCCGTCGGAACGAAGGCTGTGAACGTGGATTGTTCCGTCCATGCAGCCAACTGCGAGCTCCTGGTTGTCGGGACTGAAATCGAGGGGCTCAAAATACGTCGTCACATTGACGGGAAAGCTCGTAGTCATCTCCACACGCTCGATGTCCCAGACCGCACATTGGCCCTCAATCGCACGCGCAAGGTATCGGCCATCACGGCTCAATCGGGGAACGGCGCGTGAGCTCCCGGACTGCACCGCGGGGAGCGTCAGAACCGTCTGTTCGTCGGCCAGGCGACGAACGACCGTCTTCTCAGTGGCCGCTCCCCACAGAAAATACAAGTCTCCATGGGCGCTGAATCCGCACTGGGCAACATCCGTCGTGTAGTCGGTGGCCACCTGTTGGGTGATGCGTACGTCTGTCAGGGCGAGGGCAGCGATCGCCTCGTTGCGCAGCTCCATCGAAGGTCGGATGGCGGCCGCCTTGGCCAGCGCGGCCAGGCTGTCCAGGCGCTGACCGGCCCGGCCGGTCATGCGCCCCGCGCGGGCCTGGGCCAGGTACGCTTCCCACAGGCTGCTCTGGGAACGGAGGTAGAGCGTCCACGCGACCACCCCGGAGGACATCAGCAGGAGCACAAAGCCAGCCGCGACCGAAAGAGGCAGGCGATGGCGACGGAGTTGCTTGCGGAGAACGTAGAGTGTGCTGTCCCGTTTGGCGTCAATAGGCGCGCCGGCGAGATAGTGCTCCAGGTCGCGGCCCAGTTCGCCGGCCGACTGATACCGCCGAGGTGGTTCCTTGCTCAGGCACTTGAGCAGGACCGTCGCCACTTCACCGTCGATGGCGCGGTTGATCCTCCTGGGATTCGCTGGCTGGGCATGCACAATGTTATCGATCACGGTGTGAATGTTGCCAACGGTGTTGTAGGGGAAATGCCCGGTAAGCAGGTGATAGAGAAGCACCCCCAGGGAATACACATCGCTTCGGACATCGACCCTGCTGGGGATGCCTTCGGCCTGTTCGGGTGAAGCCCAGGCCATCGTGCCGACGAACTGGCCGGTGATCGTCCAGGCGTCGCCCTGCCCGGCGGACTTGGCCAGCCCGAAGTCCAGGATGTGCGGCTCGCCGCGATCGTCGACGCGGATGTTTCCGGGCTTCAGATCGCGGTGCATGATACCCTTCAAATGCGCGGCGTTGACCGCGTGGCAGACCTTGGCGAACAACTTGAGAGTCTCCCGGATCGACAGCCGGTTGCCTTGTACGTGCTCATCCAGCGGCCGGCCGGAGATGTAGTTCATCACAAAGTAGAGGGATCCGGCAGCCGAGCCGCTGTCGTGGATGGTCACGATGTTCGGATGGTTGAGCGCGCCGAGCGTCTGAACCTCGCGATCGAAACGAGCCCGGTCCGCGGGCCCGGCGAAGGGGCCTTCCTTCATCACCTTGACGGCCACCTCGCGTCGGGTGGATGTCTGAATGGCCCGATAGACGATGCCCTGGCCGCCACGATGCAACTCCTCCAGTAGCTCACAGCCGGCGAGCGTCGTCCGTGGAAGCTCGGCGGAGGAGCGCGGTCCATCGCCAGGAATCTCGGATGCGTGCGTTTCCCCGGAGGCCGAGGACGCCCGCTTTTCCGCCTCCTCGACGCGGCGCAGGGCCTGAAGCTTGGTTTGAAGCTCGGGCAGGAGGTGCGCATGGGCCGCGAGGACCGCTTCGTCGTTCAACGCTTCGCCCGCGGCACGGCGGTGGACGGTCTCGCGCAGGACGTCCGCGATCTCGGCCGACCGATCGTCCTGGGTGGTGGGTTCAGACAGTTGCATGGCACCAGGCCCAGAGCTCCCCAAGTCGGCGCAGACCCTCTCCGCCGTCTCTCGCCAGGCTGCTCGCCGTGTCTAACAGGATTGGTCGTCGGCGCGCCCACACGAGAAGAAACGTTGCCCTCGGGTTATCGCAACAGAGGGCTCAAAACCGTGGACTCGGTGACCAGGTAGTCACGGAGTAGCCCGAGCGCCCGCCGACAGAGGCCGTGAACGGCCCGTTCACTGCGTCCGAGCCGCTCGGCCACCACGCGGACCTTCTGCCCTTCGAGGTAGACCATCCGAACGGCATCCCGGTAGAGCGGCGGGAGGGCCTCGATGGCCTGCTGCATCGTTCGAATGGCTTCGTCGCGGGCGATGCATCGGCTGGGCGTCGCGCCCGGGGCGGCCAGGAGGTCCAGAAGGGCGATCGTCGAATCTTCACGTCCACCACAATGATTCCGGGCCGTGTGGTCGCCCCCTCGGCGCAGGGTGCGGTGAAAATTGACGACGTTTCGCAGCCGACTGAGGGCAATGACCTTGACCCAACGGCCAAACGAGCCGTTCCCGCGCGAAGTGAACTGCCCGATCCGTTTGAAGACCTCCACGTGGGTCTCCTGCACGACATCGTCGGCCTCGATCAGACGGCCGAGAAGTGCGGGGATCTTCCGCTGGACGAACCGGCAGAGTTCCTCCCGCGAGTCCGTAAGCAGAATTTTGAGCGCTTCTCGACTACCCAGAGTGGCGCTCTGCACAAGCTCGTCGTGTTCAACGTCCGATGGCACGCGGCGCGTTCCAGAAAGTGGAAGTGGGGACCCGACCGACGGTGCCATGATAGCACGAAACGGCGTCCCTTTGCAAGTTTGCTGGTGTCCGTGTGGGTCACAGGACCTTCGGGCGGTGGGCACAAAGTCGGCCGAAGGAATGCGAAATGGCCGAGCGGCGGGTCGCGTGAACACATCCTAAGAGGCGTCGCCAGCGGAGGTTACGTGTCCGCGTCCAGCCGCCCTTTAACTGGCTTTTGAACCCGCGCCCGGCCGAGGTCGCCGCTTCTTTTTCGCCTGAGGGAGAAGAATTATCGGGCGCCGGCGGGCGCGCCGGACAAGAACGCTGTTCAAACTCTTACCTGACGCGGGCCGGCGAAACGGGACGGGTCCCTTCAATGCCATGAGCGTGGCAACGCCGGGCGTCGGATGTCGAGACTTCGGGAGGTGCGCCGGGCCGGCGCGTCCTCCTCTAACAGGTCTGCGAGTCAACGTCGCGAGCCGGCACGTTCGGCTGCTCGACGTTCAGGCCTCGAAACCTGGTCGTCCAAGCACGGTGAGACGCATACTCCCTGGAAGCGCCGCGAGCGGTGGCCACCTGATGGGGCACGCCTCACGTCGGCTCTCAAGGAATGGAACACGACAAGAAATGGTAGACCCGACCCGAGTGGACCGCCCCCGGAATCTCGTACCTCCCCGGGGGCGGTTCGCTCTTTTTCCTGGAACCATCCTGATCACGGCAATGGGGAGACGAATAATGTCACGGATATGGCAGATCACAGCGGATTCGAAGCGGCGGTGGAGCCTTGCGACGCTGGCCTTTCTTGTGCTGGCGGGAATTCCAGTGGCGGCCGTGCCGCTATGGCCTGTTGGTCCGGTGCTGGTGGAGCCCGGCGAAGCGGAAGCCGGCGGGGCCGTGGTCAACCACAACCGCCCGGCCGCGCTGAAGCCGGCGGCCGCGGTGCAGCAGTCGGTCTCTCGAAAGCTGCCCATGAGTCGGGTTGCCCCCGTGGCTCCGGTTGACGGGCCCGAGAAGACGCGCAGCGTTCCGGCCACGCCCGAGGAGGTCATCAGTCGGGCGCCGGATTCGACGCAGTCGCGCGACGTCGGTGGCGAAGCCGACGCCGCGGCCAGCACAGCGACG
>Ga0214472_10004671_pt1 | contig 14461 bp, 13 predicted proteins | sample RVTome_6_FD_207662 | JGI IMG/M metagenome (GOLD analysis project Ga0214472, IMG submission 207662) | Soil microbial communities from uranium-contaminated site in the Upper Colorado River Basin, Wyoming, United States - RVT140D175 | ecosystem: Environmental > Terrestrial > Soil > Contaminated >... | reverse complement strand
TCAAACGTCGCATCATCGGTCCCGTCTCTGCTTGTGTCCTGGATTCATCGTCAAACCAGGACCCCGTGAAAAAGGGGACAGGATACTTTTTCCTTCTTGACGTATGTCAACCATATCGGATTCCTGCCTGCCGGAAGGCGGACCCGATAAAACATTCGGGAATGACAGACTCAGATTTCAACACCGCCAAAATACGTTAGTGAATTTACGAAAAAGAGCACTAAGGCGGTAAGGTTGGCTACTTTTTTCCTTCATTGGAGCCGGAAAATGCTAGGGTTATGTTTGAAAGAGGAGATTCATCAATGATGAATGAGGAAATGGGTTTGGGATGCTATTCGGGATGGTCTTTTGGATTATCCTTTTGGTTGGTCCGACCCCAACTCAACCGACTCAACAAGATTACTTTGTGATTCCGGAGGTCCGCTACAGTTTCACCGATGCCCTGTGGGGCGCCGTGGGGGCGAATATCTTTGGCGGGGAGAAGAAGACCACCTTCTTCGGGCAATTGGACAAAAACGACAATGTCTACATTACAGCGCGCTATGAATTTTAAGGATTTGGCCGCCCGCTATGACGCCTGGTATCAAACACCACTGGGCGCGTTCGCTCATGCCCTGGAGCTGGATGCGATCTTGGCCCTTGCCGGGGTCAAGCCGGGTGAGCAGGCTGTGGACATCGGCTGCGGAACGGGGATCTATACGGTGGAGTTGGCCCAAAGAGGCGCTCGTGTAATTGGGATCGATCCATCCATGGAAATGATCACCATCGCACAGGAGAAACTGCGGCAGGCGGGTCTGACCGGCCACTTTGTCTGCGGATCGGCCGGGGCCCTGCCTTTTCGATCACAGAAGTTTGATCTTGCCCTGGCGGTCACGTCCCTCTGCTTTGTGCACTCGCCTGATCGGGCGATCGAAGAAATGCGCCGGGTGTTACGGCCCGGCGGACGTCTCGTCCTGGGAGAACTGAATTGCTTCAGCCCCTGGGCGGCTTGGCGGAGACTCAAAGGGTTTTTCCGGGAGACGATCTACAACCAGGCCCATTTCTGGAACCGGCAGGAGCTGGAGGGATTACTGCGAGCGCAAGGATTTCATTCGAGCAACGTACGCACCCTCCTTTACTTCCCACCAATTCCTTCTCGGACGTTTTTGAAAAGCTATCGCTTCTTTGAAGTAGTGATCAAAAAGCTGCTGCCCGGTACGGGGGCGTTCATGGTCATTAAGGCGGAAAAGAGATGAATCCGTGGGCCGTGGATTCCCGCACCCCTGAAGATCCATTTAACTGCCCCTGACTTGTCGCTTATATGATCTAACCCATTGTTCTGCTTGCCTTCTTTTTGAAATCTCTGTATTTTATGGATTTGTCCGCATCAAAATCTCGTTAAGGAAACCTTCCAGCGGGCGGTGGAACGTGTGGAACACCTAAAGCTTGTGTTTAATATGGCGGGTACACAGGATTGCAGACCCGGCAAGAGGCGATGTAATGTTAAAGCGCGTTGAGGTGAGATGGGTACGCACAAACACCTCTACGATCTCACGCTGACACCTGGCGGTTGCCTTCTCTTGCGAGAAGGTGAAGAGGATGGCAACGGAGCGCCGGACGCCTGGCTGAAGAGGGTTGCCGTCGCTTTTTCGTCTTCCCAACCTGCGGGTCTTTTCTCGCTTGCCGCCACGAGGCCGGACGCGCCACCGCCCCCATCCCTTTCCTTTTGGCGGGATTTTGCCTGCCGCTACCTGACGGATCTCTGCCGCACACCCGAATCCGCCGGGAATCGTCTCGATCCGATCGATCCGCCATCCGCGACCGAACGGGCGACCCTGCTGCTCTCCGCGCCACCCATGCAGGGCGGTGAGTATCTGAGCGCCGAGGTCTTTCAGAAACTTTGGGTCGATCTGGACACATGGGCGCGGGAAGCCGTCGCCGCGTCAGAGGAAGGCTTGGGCGGGTGGCTGAAGAAGCACGCCGCCATCTGGCACCAGGTCGGGCGCGTCTGCTTTCACCTTGCGGAGAACAAGCGCGACCTCGAGTTGCCGTTTGCTTTTCTGGCCACCTACGCGCCGCGCCTTTCCAAGGGAGGGGGAGTACAGTATCAGCCGTTGGGCAAGGCGCTTCAGGAATACGCCGGAGAACGAAACAGGCAGGCTCTGATCAACCTGCTTTCGCCGGTGCAGCGGGCGTCGGAGAAGGTCGACTTCGTCAGGGAACTGGTCGATTCGGGCGAGGTCTTTCACCCCTTGGCGTGGACTCCGGGGGAAGCCTACCGCCTTCTCAAAAATGTTCCCCTTCTCGAAGACAGCGGCCTCTTGGTGCGGCTCCCGGACTGGTGGCGTAAGCGTCCGCGCCCGCGCGTGGCCGTGACCATCGGCGAGAAGACACAGAGTCGTTTCAATGCCGCCGCGATGCTGGACTTCAAGGTCGGCCTTGCCCTGGGAGACCGGGACCTGACCGAGAAAGAATGGCGTCGGATCATGGCGTCGGAGGACGGTCTCGTCTGGGTGAAGGGCCAATGGGTTGAGGTGAACCGGGAAAAGCTATCCCAGGCGCTTGAGCATTGGAAACAAGTGGAAACCAGCGCAGCCGGGAAAGGAATCTCTTTCATCGAGGGCATGCGACTTCTGGCGGGTGCGCCGGCGGATCTGGATGCCGACGGCGCGTCCGGGAACGAGGATCGGGAATGGTCCTTCATTGACGCGGGCAAATGGCTCTCCACGGTCCTTTCAGGCTTGCGGGATCCAGATGGTTTGGCCTCGGGCGGACGCAGCAGGGATTTGCACGGCACCCTTCGCCATTATCAGGAAACCGGGCACAATTGGCTTTGGTTCCTGTCGAACCTCGGACTCGGCGCCTGTCTTGCCGACGACATGGGACTGGGCAAGACCGTTCAGGTCCTGTCGCTCCTGCTGGCCTTGAAGGAAAAGGATACGCCGGCCAAACCGTCGCTTCTGGTGCTTCCGGCATCGCTTCTGGCGAACTGGAAGGCCGAGATGAAGCGCTTCGCGCCGACGCTCAAGGGGCGTTTCGTTCATCCATCGGAAACGGACCCATCGGCCCTTGCCGCCATGGCCGGGAAGCCCGACCGGGCCCTCGAAAACGCAGACGTGGTCCTGACCACCTACGGGATGCTGCTGAGACAGAAATGGCTGCTCGACGTAGAATGGCGGCTTGTCGTTCTGGACGAGGCCCAGGCCATCAAGAATCCGTCCGCGCGCCAGACGAGAACCGTCAAGCAACTCAAGGCCGACGCCAGAATCGCGCTGACGGGCACGCCGGTGGAGAACCGGCTTTCCGATCTCTGGTCGCTGTTCGATTTTCTCTGCCCGGGTCTGCTCGGCTCGGTTGCCAAGTTCAAGAAATTCGTCAAGAGCCTGGACAGGCGGAAGCATGACCGGTACGCGCCTCTCAGGAACCTGGTTCGACCCTATGTCCTCAGGCGGCTCAAGACGGACAAGAGCGTTATTGCGGACCTTCCCGACAAAACCGAGATGAAGGCGTTCTGCGGCCTGGCGAAGAAGCAGGCCGCGGTGTACGCCAAGTCCGTGGAAGAGCTCGGGCTGGCGCTCGAAGGACCCGACCTGTCCGCCGAACCGGGGACGGGACAGGCAGGCGGGATGAAACGACGCGGGCTCGTTCTGGCCTACCTGTTGCGGTTCAAGCAGATATGCAATCACCCGAGCCTGTTCCTCGGTGACGGCGGGTACGAGCCAACCGACAGCGGTAAGTTCGACAGGCTCAAGGCGATCTGCGAGGAAATTGCGTCGCGGCAGGAAAAGGTTCTGGTGTTCACCCAGTTCCGCGAGATGACCGAACCGGTCGCTGCGTTTCTCGGGGACGTGTTCGGGCGCGAGGGCCTTGTCCTGCACGGCGGGACGCCGGTCCAGAAACGCGGGAAGTTGATCGACACGTTTCAGCGGGAAGACGGGCCGCCGTTTTTCGTGCTCTCTCTCAAGGCGGGCGGCACGGGACTCAACCTGACCGCCGCATCTCACGTGGTCCACTTCGACCGCTGGTGGAACCCGGCCGTCGAAAACCAGGCGACGGACCGGGCGTTCCGCATCGGGCAGCATCGGAACGTGGTGGTTCACAAGTTCATTTGCCGGGGCACGGTCGAGGAGAAGATCGACGCCCTGATCGAAGAAAAGACGAACCTCGCTGACGATATCCTGAAGGCCGGGGCCGAATCCATGCTGACGGAGATGAGCAACGAGGAACTGCTCAAGGTCGTGGCCCTCGATATCGACCGGGCGGAATTGTAAGGAGACGAATGATGAGCTGGTACGGCTGGAGACCCTACGTGCCCGTGGCCGTTCGCCGCGCGGGCGCCTTGAAGAAGATGGAGAAGCTGCGAAAGAAGGGACTTGAGGTTCGGCCCGTAGAGATCTATGGCCGGAAAATCGCCCGGACGTTCTGGGGCGAGGCCTGGTGCGATCACCTCGAGTCGTTCAGCGACTACGAGAACCGCTTGCCGCGCGGGCGCGCCTACGTCCGTAACGGTTCGGTGTGCCACCTCGACATCGCAAAGGGCGAGGTCAGCGCGATGGTCAGCGGCTCCGAACTGTACAAGGTGAATGTTTCCATCAAGACGCTTGCCCGAAAAAAATGGAAGGACGTGAAGGGTCGATGCGCCGGGCAAATCGTCTCGCTCATCGAACTGCTTCAGGGCAGTCTTTCCAAGAACGTTATGACGGTCGTGACGGACCGGAACAAGGGCCTGTTTCCCTTGCCCGGGGAGATCCGTCTGAAATGCGATTGCCCCGACTGGGCCGTCATGTGCAAGCATGTGGCGGCGGTGCTCTACGGGGTGGGAGCGCGTCTTGACGAAAAACCCGAGTTGCTGTTCCTCCTGCGCGGAGTGGACCATGAAGAGCTGATCGGCGCCGAGGCCGGTGCGGCAACCGCTGCCGCAAAAGCGGAAGGCGGTCGCAGACGCATCGCGGATGAGGCCCTGGCGGATGTGTTCGGTATCGAGTTGTCGGAAGATGCGATGCCTGCCGTGACGAAGCCCTCGCGACGCCGGAAGAAGACCACGTCCAAAAAGACCGCCGGGGGCGCGGCCAAACGAACACTGAATCGCAAAGCGAGAACCCGCAAGCATACGGTCAAAGAGAAGAAGAGGTCCGAAAGGTCCATTTGACCGACCCTGCCTTGCCCGCGTATATGATCTAACCCATTGTTCTGCTTGCCTTCTTTTTGAAATGTCTGTATCTTAAGGGTTTATCTGCCCAACATCTCGTTGATAGAGTGCTTCGGCAGGCAGTGGAGTGCGATGTAAAACCCCATGGTAAACTTCGATGCAGCTTTCCCCGTATCACGCCAAGTATTTTGCCCATGAGCTGACCAAGCGCTGCTCATCGGACAGCATGGAAAAGCTCGCGGGCGCGGTTACCGGTAACCAGGTAGACCTCAATCCCCACCAGGTTGACGCCGCACTTTTTGCCTTCAATTCACCGCTCTCCAGAGGCGCGCTGGTGGCCGATGAAGTCAGCACTGGGAAAACGATCGAGGCGAGACTTATCCTGTCGCAGAAATGGCCGGACCGGAAAAATCGAAAAAAGACGGATCAGAATAAGGGTGCCGGATCGGAATCACCCGGCGGATTTTGCATCGTGGCGAGAGCGGTTCTCCAAGGGCTTAAACCGATCCGAGAGGAAGTGTTATAATTCCATGCCTGGTTATTGAAGTGTATAGGGAGAGGAGGTGTTTGTATGGACTGGAGGGAACGAATCTCAGTAGACCCGGAAATCTGTCATGGCAAGCCCTGTATCAAGGGGACGCGCGTGATGGTCTCCATTGTTTTGGATTACCTTTCCGCCGGGGAATCGGAAGAAGAAATTCTGAAGCAGTATCCCACGCTCAAAACGGAAGATATTCGGGCGGCCGTGTTGTCAGCGTCACCACACAGAAAACCAAGAAACAGTACGCCGAATTTATGAAAGCTTTAGCGGCGTCCTATCCGGATGCAAAAAAAATTGTTCTGGTCCAGGACAACCTCAACACGCATAATCCATCATCGTTCTATGAAGTCTTCTCAGCCGCCGAAGCATTTGCGTTGACGCAACGTTTTGAAATGGTCTATACACCCAAGAAAGCCAGTTGGCTGAACATGGCCGAGATCGAATTGTCGGCCCTCTCCAAGCAATGCTTGGATCGACGGATTGCCCAGAGGCGAACATTAGCCCAACAAGTGGGAAGCTGGACAAGACGGCGCAATCGCCTCAAAACCAGTATTTCCTGGAATTTTACAAAGAACGACGCGCGGAAAAAATTGAGCAGATTCTACGATACTATTAATAATTAGTATTACAGTGCACTAGATCCTGATGGGTGACTGAAGCAGATCATTTTCTTTATCATGATCGGACTTCTAAACACCGAATTCAAGGGTGCAGATCCAATGAGGTTGATCCCCAATAGTCCCGCGACTCTGTTGGAGGAGGAAAATAACAGGGAGGGAGAGCTTTTTTTCTCTTGACCCCGCCCGTTAATGGGTGACCCCTTTTTTATTTTTATTCCACAGAACGAACCTTTGCGCCGTCGCAGGCCACACGGTTGCGTTTGTGAAGGCAGAGTAGCATGAGGGGATGGGACAAAAAGAGGCTGAGATTGAAAATCATTCCATTGGAGTGACGCTCCATGACAGTAGCGGAAACCATTAATTTAGCTGTACAGCGCTTGGTAAAGTCGGCTCAACCGACTAAAGTTATTTTGTTTGGCTCGCATGCTGCGGGCACGACCACGGAAGAGTCGGACCTGGACCTTCTCGTGGTCGAGCGGGAGGTGCCTTCCAAATTGAAGGAGATGGTTCGTCTTCGCGAGGCCATCGGTTACATCGGCCTTCCCGTAGATGTTATCGTTTGCTCGGAACAGGAATTGGAGGACTGGGGACATCTCCCTGGGACTGTACTCTACTGGGCTCTTAAAGAGGGAAAAGTGCTGTATGAAGCAGCCGGTTGATCTGGCACGTCGTTTCCTGTCATTGGCCGAACGGGATTTCAAGGCCTTCCGCAAACTGGCCGGAGATTCCGAAATCGACGACGAGATCGTTGGATTTCATGCACAACAAACCGTTGAGAAATGTTTGAAAGCGGTGCTGGCCAAACACCGAGTAGAGGTCCGCAAGACACACGATCTGATCGAGTTGCTGGCCCTCTTGGAAAAGAATCATTTGCCGGGGCCGCCCAACGTAAATGAAATCAAGAATCTGAACCCTTTTGCGGTCATGCTCCGTTACGACTTCAATGAGCATGAAACACTGGATCGTGCGCGTGCACAAAGGGCTGTCGAGGCAATGCTTGCCTGGGCCAAAGCGGAGATCAGATGAGCCGCGCCATCTCCGGCCGCACGATTGCGTTTGTGAAAGCAGAATAGCATGATGGGACGGGACAAAAAGAAACAGAATTTGAGAACCAGCAATCGAGCCGCTCTCGGCTTTGAAGAAAAGCTCTGGCAGGCGGCTGGTATTGCAATGCAAGACCTGACCCTATTTTTCGGTTAAAACATTGGAAACGGAAGGAAAAGTGCGTTTTTCCGGAAAAGGGCGCGGAGCCCATCTTCTCCCCGCCGACAGTAACCATCGCACGTCGAAATGAAGCATTTTCAGGGGCCAAACCAAATAAATGCTCGAAGCGAAGCATTTAATGATTGCCAAAAACGGACCGGCAGAGGACTGAATTTTCGCCTGCCCGCGCGCGGCGAGAGGGAGGGAAGAAAGGGAATGGTGTCTAAACCCGTTTTTGAGAAATTGAAAATCCTCTTTTAGCTGCTTCGGAGAATTTATGGAAAAGCCATTAAGCGCCAAGAAAATATGGGGGCAGGATGTTCTCATCGCCTATCTTGATCTATGTGGAACAAAATTTTTCTATTCCAACTTCGAGCTCGGACAGCAGATTGAACGAATTGAACAGGTCGTTAGCATTACCCTTGGCCAGATTGATAATGACTTTAATGACAACAAGCAATCTCTCTATGTCCACATGTATGGCGATTCCCTTGTTATCGTCGAAAAGAAGAAAGGACCGATTAAGGATTGTGCCAGAAAATTTGTCGAGTTAATGCTAAAAGTCCAGTGTCAAATCCTCAATGACAGCGAATTTCTTGGAAATAGAAAAGATGCAGGGTCTCAACAGCGCCTTTACATGCCCACACTGAGCCGAGCATTGATAAAGAGAGGCCAATATTACGGAATGATCTTTCATGAGTTTCAGACCAGCATTGAGGATGTTTTTATAAACTTCAGTTTGGCCGGTGGTTCTGCAATTGTGGAGATGAACAAGGCCCTAGAAGGGTTGCCCATGGGGGTATATATCGACGAGTCAATTATTGGTGAGTCTCAGATCGAGGAAGATAGGGTTATTGGTGTGAATGGAAGCCCGTTGATGTTCGTTAAACCGCCCGATGGTTTTGATTTTCTGCGAGGTCTATTTTCTTCAGACCTTAAGGCAAGACCAGAAGCAACTGAAAAATGGGTTGAGCGATTGGTTGAATCAACAAAAAACAATGAAGGCTTCAAGAGCAAAGTAAACCCATGGATTGACGCTGTACAGGGCAAAAGACTTTTAATCGACAAACGCTAAACGACTCAGTGCCAACCACTGAAGATGGAACGGCGGTTATCGAAGGATTAACCTGGCAAAAGAAACTGGGTCAGCCACCCACAAACAGAGGGGATCAATGTCTATTGAAGAATATTGGATCGGGAAAAGTGTCGATTTTAGAGAGGTGTGGTCTGACTTTGAGCAAGGAGAAGGCTACATTCAAAAGTACCGCACAATGGAGGTATATTTACTCCAGTTGAAATTTGAGAGGTATCCTTCAAATTCCCCACTCTTTAATTTAGAAGCCGTTCTAAAAACGAGCAAGGGGGTGTTTCATAATCTCAAAAGGACTTATTTGCCGCCGTTTGAATACGATCGTGCCGGACCGCTTTTCATTTACGATATTTCTCGTGGTTCTGTGAATTGGCGATTCTTAGCCGAATTAAAGCCGCTACTCCTATTCGGCTTAGCTATTTGGGATCAAATCAAGAAGGGATCACTACGATACAAGGCTGAGCGCATAGCATTAATTGATAGGCTCCAATCACGTTTCCCGAATGCCAATCTTGCAGAGATCATCAGCTATATTCAAAGTCTTCCTGGTTCAGAAGAAGAATTTGCGTTAAAAAAGCTATACACACAAAATCCAAGTTCAGTCGAGATTTCAAAAAGCCCATTTACAGGCAGCATTGAACAAACAGAAAGAGAATTGCTTTCATTTGATGATATTGCTTCTGGTAGCAAAGAGGGGGAATAAACTCCGTGGAATAAAATCCGACTTCCTTAGATCTGGACCTCAGTAGAAATGAAGGGATTGAGTCTTTTGTTGACGTGTGCTCCATATGAAACTCACAGATAATGAGATTCGCGACATCACGAAGCTCCTGGAAGCCGGCAAGCCTCTGCCGGACAAGTACCGCTTTCTGCTCTTCGAAGACAAGCGAGAAGTAGAACTGGTCTGGAACGGTAAGAGCAGCGAGGTCAGCAGCATCGTCCTGCCATTCCAGGTCATTGAGCATGTGGACGAGCCGCGCGCCGAAAAACCGGAAGACGCTTCGCTTCAGGGATTGCTGTTTGACGAGCGCGGCCGCCAGCTCAAGGGCTGGACGAATAAGCTCATCTGGGGCGACAACAAGCTGGTCCTCTCGTCGCTGAAGAACGGTCCGCTGCGTGACGAGATTGAAAAGCAGGGTGGCCTTAAGCTCATTTATATTGACCCGCCCTTTGATGTGGGCGCGGATTTTTCGATGGATATCGAGATCGGCGGCGACACTTTCACCAAGAAGCCCAACATACTGGAAGAAATTGCCTACCGCGACACCTGGGGCAAAGGCGCGGATTCCTTCATCGCCATGATTTACGAGCGGCTGGTGCTGATGCGCGATTTGCTCGCCGAGGATGGGAGTATTTATGTGCATTGTGATTGGCGGGTGAATAGTTATTTGCGACTGGTTATGGAGGAAGTGTTTTCTGGTTTTAACCATACTGAAATAATATGGATTTGTGGTCTAATGGGATCTGGTAAGGTGTTTCCTAAAGCACATGAGTCGATTTTGCTCTATCGCAAAGACGATTCGATTTTCAACATGCCTCCCCGACTTGGATTATCCTCGCGGATCACCAATGCACTTCAGAAAGATAACGAAGGCTGGTTTTATACCAGAGGGCAAGAGAGTAGTGGTGGAAAAAATTGGCTCAAGTCCTATATTTCAAGAGAAGCGGCAAGCACAAAAGAACAAGCCATTGAGGAAGCAAATCGGAATAGACCACAACCAGCTTGGGATGTGTGGATTGGCAAGAAAGAGCTCGCAAGAGAATTTAATGACAATCCAGTTGGTACTTATGCCTACACAGCACAGGAAAAGGTAGGCTACCCCACCCAAAAGCCCGAAGCCCTGCTCGAACGTATCATCAAAGCCTCGTCCAACGAAGGCGACTTGGTTGCCGACTTCTTCTGCGGCTCCGGCACCACCGCTGCCGTGGCGGAAAAGCTGGGGCGCAAGTGGATCGTCAGCGACCTGGGTAAATTCGCCATCCACACCACGCGCAAGCGCATGATCGGAGTGCAAAGGGAGCTCAAGGCCGAGGGCAAGGACTACCGCGCTTTCGAAATCCTCAACCTCGGCAAGTACGAGCGCCAGCACTACATAGGAATAGATTCCTCACATTCGTTCGGAATGGCACAAGATTCCTCAGTCGCTTCGCTCCATCGGAATGACAAGGTTGCTGTCATTTCGACCGAAGGGAGAAATCTTAACCGTCAGGAAATGCAACAACGTATGATCGCGGAAAAGGAAGCCGCCTTCGTTGACCTCATCCTGCGGGCCTACCGTGCCGAAAAGACCGGCGGCTTTGCCACCTTTCACGGCAAGAAGGCCGGGCGGCTGGTGGTGGTGGGGCCGGTCAACCTGCCGGTGACGCGCCTGTTTGTGGAAGAGGTGATCTTGGAATGCCGTCAGAAGCACATCACCCGCGTGGACATTCTGGGCTTCGAGTTCGAGATGGGCTTGTTCCCCAACGTGCTGGACGAAGCCCGCGCCAAGGGCATCGACATCGCCCCCAAATACATCCCCGCCGAGGTGTTCGACAAGCGGGCGGTGGAGAAGAACCAGGTGGTCTTTCACGACGTGGCGGCTATCGAGGTCAAGCCGCATGTCAAAAAGAACAGCGTGGCGATGGAGCTGACCGACTTTTCGGTTTTTTATTCGCAGGATTCGATCGCCAATGCGGAGGCGACGCTCAAGGACAAAGCCAGCAAGATCGTGGTGGAGAAGGGGCAGATCGTGAAGGTGAGCAAGAACGCGAAGGGTATCGTCAGCCGCGAGGTACTCACCAAAAAGTGGACGGACTGGATCGATTACTGGTCGGTGGATTTTGATTTTGAGAGCAAGCGCGAGATCGTCCGTGTGAAGAACGACCCTTCGACGGGCTCAGGGCAGGGCGGGGAATGGGAAGAGCGCTGGACCGGGGATTACATCTTTGAAAACGAGTGGCAATCCTTTCGCACCAAGAAAGACCGCTCGCTGGAACTGACCAGCGTCTTTCACGAATGCCCTCCGGGGCGGCGCAAGCTGGCGGTCAAGGTGGTGGACATCTTCGGCAATGATACTATGACCATCGTCGAAGTTACTGTGGGAGGGAAGAAATAGTGGCGAAGATCAAAATCCTTGAAAAGGAGATTGCGGTCCATACTTTGCAAGATGTTGACTATATCTGCATTACGGACATGGCGCGGTACCAGGACGCTGATCGGACCGATTACATCATCCAAAACTGGCTTCGAATCGCAATACGATCGAATTCCTCGGCATCTGGGAGCAATTGAACAACCCCGATTTTAAACCCATCGAATTCGAGGGGTTTAGAAGAAAAGCAGGACTCAACAAATGAGACTTCTGACGGACGACACAAGAATCAAGCGCCTCGAAGCAGGGGACAAATAATGGCGCTCCATCCCAGCTTTCCCGAATCGCCCTACGCCACCCTCGACCCGGCCATCCGCTGGTTTCCAGCGGATGAAGCTCTGCGGGAGTCCAGCTCTGAAAAGCTGATGCCGCCGTTGGTTCCGCAATTGCGCAAGAAGGTAAAGGAGTGGCGGGACAGCGGCTACATGGGGGCGACCGACACGAGCAAGAGCCTCCTCAACTACTGGTTCAACACTCCGCACCTGCTCCCCCAGACCGACCTGTCTGCCGGACATGCAGGCGGCACCATGGCCGAGTTCCAGTATTACTTTGCACAACGCGAAGCGCTGGAAACCATCATCTACCTGTACGACGTGGTGGGCGTAAAGGACAAGTACGACCTGATGCGCTTTGACGGTTCCGGCGCGGTCTCCGCTGGCATGTTTGACGAGACCTGGCGGCGCTTCGTGGTGAAAATGGCGACCGGCACAGGGAAGACGAAGGTGCTCAGCCTGGTGTTGGCCTGGAGTTTTTACCACAAACTGTACGAGCCGGAGTCGCAGCTTGCGCGAAACTTTCTGGTGATTGCCCCCAACATTATCGTGCTGGATCGAATCTATAAGGATTTTCAGGGCCTGCGCATCTTTTTAAAAGACGACCCGGTCTTGCCTGACAATGGCGTTGACGGACGCAACTGGCGCGACGATTTTCAACTGACTCTGCACGTGCAGGACGAGGTGCGCATTACCCGGCCCACGGGCAATATCTTCCTGACCAATATCCACCGTGTCTATGCCGGAGACGACATTCCCGCATCGCCTGATGACGAAGACACGATGGATTATTTTCTCGGCAGGCGGCCCAGCGGCGCGACCACCGACTCCAAGGTAGACTTGGGCATGATTGTGCGGGACATTGACGAACTGGTGGTGCTCAACGATGAGGCGCACCATATTCACGACCCGCGCATGGCCTGGTTCAAATCCATCGAGGATATCCACAATCGGCTGAAGCAAAAAGGGTCCGCGCTCTCTCTGCAAGTGGATGTGACCGCCACGCCCAAGCACAACAACGGCGCGATTTTCGTGCAGACCATCGCCGATTACCCGCTGGTGGAGGCCATCAAACAAAATGTGGTCAAGCACCCTGTCCTGCCCGACGCTCCCAGCCGCGCCAAACTGGTGGAGCGCCAGAGCGCCAAGTACACCGAGAAATACACCGACTATATTCACCTGGGCGTGATCGAGTGGCGCAAGGCGTATGCCGAACATCAAAAGATGGGCAAGAAAGCCATCCTGTTCGTAATGACCGACGACACCCGCAACTGCGACGACGTGGCCGAATACCTTGAAGGTCACTACCCCGATCTGAAAGACGCCGTACTGGTCATTCACACCAAGAGCAACGGCGAGATTTCTGAATCAACATCGGGCAAGAGCAAGGAAGAGTTGGATACGCTGCGCGAGCAAGCTAACGCGATTGACGGGCAAGAGAGTCCCTACAAGGCCATCATCTCGGTGATGGTGCTCAAAGAGGGCTGGGACGTGCGCAACGTCACCACCATTGTGGGACTGCGCGCCTATTCCGCCAAGAGTAACATCTTGCCGGAGCAAACCCTGGGGCGCGGCTTGCGCAAGATGTACCCCGGAGGCCTGGAAGAATACGTCAGCGTCGTTGGCACGAATGCCTTTATGGATTTTGTGGAATCCATCCAGGCGGAAGGCGTGGTGCTGGAGCGCAAGCCGATGGGCGAAGGCACACAAGCTAAAACGCCGCTGGTGGTGGAGGTTGACAAGGAGAACGAGAAGAAAGACATCGACGCGCTGGATATCGAAATCCCGGTATTGACACCCCGAGTTTACCGGGAATACAAGAACCTTGGCGCACTGGATGTGGGCGCGCTGGGGCATCAACGCGTGGCCTATCTACAGTTTAGCGAAGCGCAACAGCGAGAGATTGTCTTCAAGGACATCACCACCGGGGAGGTGACGCATACCACCATCCTCGACACGGCGGGCATTGCCGATTATCGCAGCGTGATCGGCTACTTCGCGCAGACCATGATGAAGGACTTGCGGTTGGTCAGCGGCTATGACGTGCTTTATGGCAAGGTTAAGGTGTTCATTCAGGACCAGTTGTTTGACCAGCCGGTAGACCTGGAAAGCCCTAACACCCTGCGGAACCTGTCAGAGATGGCGGCAACCAAGACCTTGCTCGAGACCTTCAAAAAGGCGATCAACGCCCTCACCGTGCAGGACAAAGGCGACGCCGAAATCCGCGACACCATCAAGCTGCGGCAGACGCGCCCTTTTGTGGCCAAGGATCAGGGCTACCTCATCCCGAAAAAGAGCGTCTTCAACCGCATCATCGGGGATAGTCATTTTGAATTGTTGTTTGCCCGCTTTCTTGAAGATTGTGACGATGTGGTTTCTTACGCCAAGAATTATCTGGCGGTGCATTTCAAGCTGGATTACGTGAAGGCGGACGGCGAAATCTCCAACTACTACCCAGATTTCGTGGTCAAGGTAT
>Ga0214472_10004670_pt1 | contig 14462 bp, 11 predicted proteins | sample RVTome_6_FD_207662 | JGI IMG/M metagenome (GOLD analysis project Ga0214472, IMG submission 207662) | Soil microbial communities from uranium-contaminated site in the Upper Colorado River Basin, Wyoming, United States - RVT140D175 | ecosystem: Environmental > Terrestrial > Soil > Contaminated >... | reverse complement strand
GACTGGGTACGTAAATCCGGCACCGGACATCGCGACCATGCCAATGCAGTAGCTGTAATCGAAGGTCCGACCGGCCGCAGTTGTCGTCAGCATCGCTGCTTCCTCCCCATGCAATGCACAATCTACCCCTCGCCCCAATCCATGTCCTCACCGAGAGGCGAGGGCATGGACGCAAGCTTAGGCGTGATGTGGACGCTTTCGCTCGTGCCTAATTAGACGAAGTCGAGCTGCTCATAGCTCCCACCGACGATGGAGACGGGATCTAACCCCAACCACTTTTCAATGATCGTGGAGTAAAAGCCCCGGAAATCATAATTGGGCGCCAGATCGCCTTGGACCAGGTCTTCGGCCTTCAAAGACGGATACTCGCTATACATCCCGCCTTTGACCCGATCGCCGATAACGAACGCCGCCCCACCGGCGCCGTGGTCGGTACCCGAGCCATTGTCGCGCACCCGGCGGCCGAACTCGGTAAACAGCATCATAATCAGATTCTCGCCGGCGTCGTGTTCGCGCAGATCGGCGAAAAAGCTTTCGATAGCGGCGGAGGTATCGGTCCACAACTTGTTAAACGCCGGGACCTGGCTGTAGTGGGTATCGAAGCTGCCATGCGCCGTGTAAAACACCTGGGTGCCGAGATCGGCCAGGTAGGTCTGGGCGATGTTACGCAGATTCTTCGCCACCGGCGTGTCCGGATACGACACGGTCGAGGCGTACTTCTGCGGGGCAGTCTTGATAATATCGGCCCCCTTCAACACGTCCTGCCCGGTCTGGCTCAGGTAATCCATCACCTGACCCGTGCCGATGGCCGGCGCGTACATGCGCGCGAAGCGCTCCAGGACCTTCATTTTTTCCTGCTCCGCGATGCTCGGCACCCCCGACAGCACACCGTAGGATTCCAGGTCGGAAACCGACGTCACGGGCACGCCGCGCACGGCCATGGCTCGGGGCAGCCCCGTGCCAAAGTTGACGCCCTTGAGGACATTCTCCCCTTTGGGATCGAGGTCGCGGATCACCCGGCCGACCCAGCCCTCGGTGCCCACGGTGTCCGGCTCACAAGTATGCCAGATGTCCATCGAGCGGAAGTGAGAGCGGGGAGAGTTCTCGTAGCCAATGCCGTGGATAATGGCTAACTTACCCTCGTCGTAGAGGTTTTTCATCGTCCCCATATTGGGGTGGAAGCCGAGTTCGTCGTTAATCGGCAGCACATCCTCCTCAGCGACCCCCACGCGAGGCCGGTTGTCCTTGTAGAGGGGATTGGTATAGGGAATCACCGAGTTGAGATAGTCGTTGGCGCCGCTGAGCTGCAGAACGACCACGACCGGATCTTGGTTGACAGAGGCCATCGTTTATCCTCCTGCCTTGTGAGCCTAGCGTGCTAGGCAAATTGATATTCCCTTGAGGCGCTGATGAGCGCTAACATCGTCCCGATACGGTGTTCAGACGTACTGCGTGCTTGCTCGGTATCCCAGCGCAGCTCGCCTTCCTCTTCGGCCTGGGCCAAGAGTTCGCTGCGGGTCTGCTCGCCGACGTCCAGAGGGCCAAGCAGATCGAGACAGCCGTCCACAAATGCCTTTGGAGACAGCGTGCCTTGCGCCCTGAGCGCCTCGATGATGGCCCGCACCCCGGGCAGGGTCGTGTCCCCCAAGAACTTGGCCGCGAAATTGACCCGCCGGACCAGAGCCCCGCCATCGATCCACTCCTGGCCGGTGTGCCAACTCTCGACACTCGGGGGATTCAGCAGCTCTTGACCCTGGTAGGCACACTCAAAGGCGAGTTCCTGAAAACCGGGTCTAGGGGCGGTGAAATTTCCTGCCAGACGCACCGTACTGATAACGAGTTCAGCCGGGCTCTTGACCCTGGCGAACCGTGCTTCCTTGAAAAAATCGGACAAGAAGAGGACCCGCAAGATCGAACGGATGTCATAGTTGGAGTCGACATACGCCTGTTCCAGCGTCCGGATGGCCTCGGGGTCCCGCGGCGGTGTGATATCCCAGCTTGGCACCTGAGACTCATCGGCGACAAAGAAGTTGTAGAGGTGGCGTGACAAAAACCGCGCGGTAGCCGGTTGCTGCACGATAATGTCGATGATATCGTCCCCGTTAAAGCGTCCGGTGTGCCCCAAAAAGGTCTTTTCGCCGTCGTCATGGTCCTCGGGCCTATACTGGAAGCCCCAGGGGAAACGGCCCAGGGGTTGCCGGGGTAGCTTCGGGGCAATGGTCCAACCGGTGAAGGCGCGCGAGGCTTCCTTAATATCGTCCTCGCTGTAGTTGCCTACCCCCATGGAGAACAACTCCATCAGCTCCCGTCCCCAGTTTTCGTTGATCGCCCCGCGATGATTGCCATTGTTGTCTAGCCAGTAGATCATCGCCGGGTTTTTGGCCAGCTCTACCAACAAGTCGCGGTAGCTGCCCAAGCCGTGACGGCGGAACATGCCGATCTGATTCACCAACTCGAGGGGGTTGTCCACCTTGGAGTTCCCCGTGGCGAACAGTTGGTGCCAGAACAGGACCATTTTCTCTTCGAGGGGCCGCTGGGTGGTGATCATGCGATACACCCAGTTGGTTTGGCCCTGGACCGGAGCCGCAGGATCTTCGAGGTGTGGGAAATATCGGAACATGATATCCTCGTCCACCTCAGGTTGACGTTCCGGGTGCAACAATTCTTCGACCGTGGCTTCATACCCCTTGGCCGCACGGGTTTCTAGCTCTTCGCGGGACGCACCGAAGCCGGCGCGCCGCATCAGGTGGGACACCAATGCGATATCGTGGTCCGACATGGCTTTCCCTCCTATCAACACAGGTTCAGAGGTTGGCTGCCCCAGTCCATTCCGGGCAACCGGGCATACGCCTGACAAGCGCGCCTCGAGCGCGACGCTACTGCTGCTAGCAAGTATCAAATGCTGGTGAGGATGTCAAGCGTAGGATAGAAAAAAACAACGCATTTTTCGGGATCTTTCACGAGCCGTCAAAAGTAGTGAACAGTTTGTTTGGCGAAGCCCGGCATCTCACTGAGTTTGGAGTCGCAAACTGTCAACTGGGATTTGAAAGATCCCCATTTTTCAACCCCTTTTCTCGCCCTGCGCCGGTGCTGGAGCGGCGGATCACACCTCTTTGAGCCGGGGATCCAGGGCGTCGCGGAGGCCATCTCCGAACATGTTGAAGCCGAGCACGGTGATAAAAATCGCCAGACCGGGCATGATGGCGATCCAGGGAATTTCTTCAATGAAGAGGGAATTGGCGCGCAAATCCCAGCCCCAACTTGGCGTGGGCGGTTGGGTGTCCATCCCCAGGAAACTCAATCCGGCCTCGACGAGAATCGCGGTGGCCACCGCGAGAATGCCCAGCACTAGAACGGGCGCTATGTATTGGGAATAAATCGACGGTAATTCTACGCTCAGAGAGTAGGAAAGTCAAGGGTACTACCCACCGTTGTTCGATAAAGAATCGCTGGGCGCAGCCGGGCGACGTGCGACACCACTCATCTACCCTCAGAACCAAGGGTTCAACTTGTCATCGCTGAAGTCTGGGTCTGGCTTCATGCCGATCCCCAGAACGTTGCGCAGCACCGACCAGCGCGGCTGTTTGGGGACGGCATACTTGCCCAGAATCCAGTGATCGTAGAACGCCGCGAGGGTTCTGTCTTTCTTTTTCAGTTCGATCCAGGCGTTGATGAAATTCACCAATTCTTGGTCGCCCCGCGCCATCGGATAGGCCAGCGGCACAGCCAGGACGTCCGGCTGCGGGATGGCCACAGTATACGCCGGATACCGCAGGCTCCAAGCGGATCCCGATTCGGCCGAGAAGACCAGGGCATCGAGCTCTTCGCCACGGCTTTCAAAGAATTCGCGGGCGGAGTTGAGCACCACCAGGGTGGCCTGAGGCAGGTATTGGCGCACTTTGTCAATATAATACGGGACGTTGAGGACACCAATACGCGGCGCTTGCAGGCGTCGGATAGCAGCCCGGCTGTTGAACTCGTTGCGGCGGTGATCCTTGACGATAAACGCCAGCGTTTGGTCGAGATAGGGCGTCGAAAAGATCATGGTCTGGGCCCGTTCTGGGGTCACTGCAACCGGTGCCATGACAATATCGCAATAGCCGTCATACAACTGTGTTGCCATGTCCACGAGTGAGATGGGAACGAATTCGAGCGCCACGCCCAGATCACGCGCCAGCGTATGCGCCATCTCCACGTTGAAGCCCACGAGCTGGCCCTCGGTGTTGAAGTAGGTGAAGGGTAGACTATCTAGCGCATAGCCAACCCTGAGAATTCCCCGGGTACGAATCAACTCCAAACGAGACTGTTGCGGATTACTCAGGGCCCTGGTTAAGGGTGGAGATAGATAGACCTTGGCCTGATCCGTACTGCGCAACGGTTGCATACGAGTAACAAGCCTATCCTGGTGATAGACGCTGCTGAGGGCAAAATTAAAGAAGGCCCGAGCTCCCCCAACGATAGCGACAATGAGGACCAGCGTCAGCAGCGCATGGCGTAGGATCTTACTCCAGGATACTTTAAGCAAGCCGCCAACGGCACAGGCGCCAAGCAGGGTTAACATCAGATTATTCATGGTCGTGAGCAGCGCGCTGAAGCGATCCGTGACCACGCCAATGGTGAGATAGAGTTGGTATAGGTCAATGGGAATTTGCAGCAGGTCCAACAGCATGGGGAGCGCCACATGAACACTTCCAAAGAAGCTCACTAGGCCCGAAGCCGCAAAGGTCGGGTACTGGGCGATTGAGACCGGCGCGCCAGCAAACCAACCGGCAAAAAGCACGAAACTCATGGGCAACAATGTGCCGATTTTCGGGAAGCTGGTCAAGGCGGGAATGATCACCTCCGTCATGGCTTCCGTGTCGTCCGTGCTCAGATGCCGCTGCAACAGCAGCTCTTTACTGCGCTCGACCAGCAGAGGGAGAACGATGAGGGCACTGCCCGTGGCAAACGCCGTCACCATGACGTCTTTCGTCTGTCCCACGACGTCCCAGTAGGTGAGAGGGAGGAGGCTGGTGATCAGGGTGGGCAGGACCCAAAAGGTCAACAAGAGCGCCAGGGCTGCATAGATCAGTAGGTAGAGCTGTAAACGCTCGAATTCATCGATGCTCATCGTGCCGGCAGCACTGGCCGCGACGGCGAAGACGCCCAACGGGGTGAGACGGGCCACGAATTGTGTGACTCGCGTCATCGCGTGGTTGAGGATCGTCAGATTCGCCAGCAGGTCATGCTTTTGCTCCATGCCAATGAGGGCGATACCCACCGCAATGCTAAACAGGACCACGGCCGGAACGAGGTTATTGGCAAACGCATAGAACGGGTTAGAGGGAATGAACAGCGTGAGAAAATTCACGGATTCAGTCGGCTCCACCAGAGCCGTGCTGAAGAAAGATGCAGATTGCCAGGTTGGGAAAGTAAACGGAATGAGGAGAATGGCGGCAAAGGCCAATAGCCATGAGCCGACGAGCAGACCTCCCACCTTGAGGACGAGCATTTTGACTTCCTGATAGTTCAGGTGTCCGAGGCCAGTGATCAATGACAGGGTGATGTAAGGCAACAACGTCATTTGCAGGAGAAGGATGAACGCTTTCCCTATCGTCTGCAGAAATGCGGCCATCTCCCCGATGCCGATGCCGACCACCATGCCGGAGACCAGTCCCAATACCACTTGTGAAGATAAGCTGAGTCGCGGTCTCGTCTTCGTTGACAAGTTCCCCTCCAGGCCATTATGGACACATCTTTTTGTCGGGGCGACTGCCGGTCACCCCTATCCCTTTGCAGTTCCAGGGCCGCAGTGTAGCATATATAGAGCAATGAATTGTGACAATGAATTGTGACAATGAAGATGGGCCTGGCTAGGCCGTTGCCAATGCGGGGCTGAGATCGGCGGGGTCGGCGATGGGCCCGATCTGCCGATCGCCGAGGTGCAACGTGGCCGTGGCGATTTCACCTTGCCGGTCTTCTTGGAAGCGCAGGACGATATCGCCGTGACGAAGCTGCGTCAGGGCCGCACGCGCCAACTGCTGGAGGTGCGGATCGCCGGGTGTCCCGTGGAGCGTCACGAGCAAGGGCAGGGCCAGGAGGCGGCCTAGGGCTTGCCCGAATCCGGCGGCGAAGGCGTTGTGATGGCGATGGGTGTTCGGGAAAGGCTTGAGCGCCCAGTGGGCCAGCTTGCGGTAGGCGATATCGCCGCTGAGATCCGCCAGCCGTACAAAGAACAGCGCGGCGTGGGCGTTTTGGGTGAAGACGGCGAGCGGCACTTTGAGGCTGGTCGGGCCGGTGTTACTGATGTCGAAAAAACCGCCTTCGGGACTGCGGTGCTGGCGTACGATGCCTTCGGCTAGATGTTGGGCGCGCGCCAGATACCCCTCGCCGCCGCAGATGCTGTGGGCATCCAGCAGAGCGATGCCCATCACGACACGATCCATTAATAGCCCGGCGACGCGGGGTTCACCGCCGGCATAGTGGTACATACTGCCGTCCGGCGCCCTCAGGGTGTCCCATAAGTGCTCCAAGATCTGCTGCGCCCGCGTCTTGCAATCCTCCCGCCCTAATATCCACCACGCGTCGAGATAGGCCGAGGCGGCTCGGGCGTTGGCATCGCAGTAGATCAGCTCGTCGATGAGCGAGATGCGCGGCATCGGCCCCTGGCGCGCCACGGCGAGATCGAGGGCGGGCCGCACGTAGTCCTGACAGCCGAAAAAACACGGCGTGGTATCGGTTGAAAGCTGGGTGTCGAGGTAGTGAATCAGCTCCTCGGCAATGTCTCGGTACGCGGCATTGCCGGTCAACAGATAGGTGCGCAGGGAATTGCGCAGGAGCGCGACTTGATCGTCGAGGAGCTTTTCCGGGTGTGGTTCAGACCAGTCGGGTTTAGACGAGTAGCGAAAGAAGCCGCCATCGTCGTCGTCGTAGGTCTGGCTGTGCCGCATGCGTTGCAAGGTGAAGGCGACGTGATCCAGATGCGCCACCTCGCCGGTCACCTCGTGCAGGTAGAGCAAAAAATCATTGGCCTCGGTGTGCAGAAATTTAAATGGTGCCCCGTAGCCGCCATGCGCCGCATCCGCCAAGCCTTCGATCATGCCGGCAATCTCCGCTACGATGGCGGGGCTGAGCCGCGCCGGCGGGTCATGGGCCTGGCGGGCTAGGGCCTCGGCACGATTGCGCGCCCCGGTGTCGAGGAGCGCCGCCTTATCGCGTTGATACGTGTCCACCAGCTTCACTAAAAGATCCAAAAAGGGTTCCGGGGCGGTGTAGTTGACGCTAAAGAGCGGGTCGCCTACCGGAGTTAAAAAGGCGATGGTCGGCCACCCGTCCTGATGGTAGCGCAAATCGACATCCGGGCGCTGGGATTCTTCTACCCGAATGGGGATGAAGAAGGCGTTTAACAGCGCCTGGATATTGGGGTTGGACAGAGAGGTCTCGTCCATCTGCTGACAATAGCCACACCAAAAAGCAGTGAGGAAGACCACGATGGGTTTGTCCTGCGCCTCGGCCTCTTGGAACGCCGCACCCCCCCACTCCCGCCAGTGCACGAGGTGGGCCCGATTCGCCCGGGGCGAAAACCGATGCATCCCTACGACCCTTCGGCTTCGTTCTCAAGCGCGGCAAAGGCTCTCAGGAGCACTTCTTGCCGCAAGGCTTTTTCCTCAGCCGGCGGCAGATCCGGGTCGCCCAGGACATGCACGATGCCGCACCCCTGGATGACGCGGTTGGAGCCGACCATCTTGGCCACCGGCATGACGGAGGTGACCTGGGCCACGGCAATCCCCGCTTTTTCGAGTTCGGTCGTGATCGCAGCACCGCTGCGAGTCGACGTGCCTCAAGTGGAGGTGAGAATGACCGCGGTCACCCCCTCGGCTTTGAGTTTCTCCGCGATCTCACGGCCCAGCCGCCGGCTATTTGCTAACGGGTTGACCAGACCTGATGTCGAGATAAACTCCCCGTGCAATTTGCCGAGCACCCCGGATTTTTCGAGATCGCGCAGGGCGTCGACGGGCACCAGCCGGTCGGGGTCTTGCTCGACATAGCGGGTGTCGTAGCCGCGATGCGAGACTTCGTAGTGGTCGCCCTCGAGATCGTCGAGATCGGAGATGTCGTAGGCGCCCCAATTGGTGGCTGCGTAGGGTGAGATGTTGTCGGGATTGCCCTTGGGCACCAGCCCCCCATCGGTGACGATCGCCACCCTGGCCTTGGAGAGATCGGCAACCGGTGCTGGCGCCGGCACGTCGGGCAGGGTCGCGGAGGTGAACTCGGACTCATAGGCGTGCCCCCGGGTCTTGGCGACGACCATGGCCACCAGGCGCTCGGCGGCGGTTTGCTCGACGAAGGCGTCGTGCAGAATGCCCCTGGGGAGATAGCCCTCGGCCTGTGGCGCGCCGATCTCCAGATGTCGACTCAGCTTGACCGCGATGCCGGCCATGGTGGTGAGGACTTCCCGCATGGCGCTAACGCTGCTGCCGGAGTCGACAATGTAGAGTTCTTGCCGGTACAGATCCACGCCCGGATTTTCTAGTGCCATGCCGGTCACCACCGGTATGCCGAGTTCCGCTTGCACGGCGGCGCACAACGCGCCTGCGGCCACGCCATAGCGGCCGGCTTCGAAACAGGGACCCGCCACAAACAGGTCTGCGCCCGAGGTTCTCACCTCGTCGAGCACCCATTCGGTGGTGGCCGCCAGGTTCTCTGCCGCGTAGTTGTCGCCAACGATGAGACTGCGCACGATGTGGGCGTCTTCGCCCATCACCTGCTCTAGCAATTTTCCCGGACCCACCGCGCCCTCTTGCAGGTGGGGCGCGAGGTCAGCGGTTTCCTCGCCGCCTTTGCCACCAAAAAACTGATTCAGATAGTGGACGATTCGCATGGCTCATCTCCTAATAGACAAACGACCGTACTCGTGCGGCCCCCTGTTGGCTGGTGACGCCACAGATTCTGGCTGCTTCGAGCTGCTGGGAGGCACGCAATGCCGCCGCCACTTCAGGGGTCGGGGCGACAGTCCGCTCGACCGCGGGCACTGTCCAACTGGTGCCCTGACCACCGACGTGCACGATGGCATCGACCTCGTCATAGTGGAAGAGCATGGAGGATTCGGCGCGCCGGTCTCGCGACATATCTTCGACTTGGACGCTGGTGCGCATGCCTTCTTCTTCGCACATTTTTGCAGTCAATGCCATGTCTGCATGCGGCGCGCCGCCGCCGTATTTGGTGAGCACCACGCCATCCGCGCCCAGAGCCCATTTGGCCTGCTGCGTCGCCAGCATGGCATTGCGGGGGCGGTCCTCGTTATCCGAGCCCGCCATGGTGGCAATCGCACCCACAAACGTGATTTTGCCTTCGCGATGCCAGCGGTAGAGTTCCGTCAGGACGGGATGGTTTTGATAAAAAAAAGTCTCCACGCCGCGCGTCATATAGCTGGTCACCAGGGCGCCATCCATCCACTCATTGGGGTGCAGCAGCACCGGCACCATGCCGACCGTGTTGGCCCCGTAGAGAATCTGTTCATCGACCTCGGCGACGCGCTGGCGGGAGTGAATCTGGCCAATATAGGCGATGCGTGGCAATCCCTCACGAGCTGCACCCGCCGCCCCCGCCAGGTCCAAGACTTCTGTCGCAGTCGCGGTTTCCGCCTTCCCGACAGCTGCCCGAGCCAGGAACACCGAGGCCTTCACCGACACCAGGCGCAGCGCGTTCAAGGCGGCGTGCCGCTCTACCCCAGGCGCCACCTGGGGCATCACCACGAGGTGGTGGAGAGGCGAATAGGGACAGGCTTCCCCCGCTTCCCCGCTCATCTCCACCACTTTGCCTCCCGACAGCGGGGCCGCGGCGTCCAACACCGTGACCGCCGCGCCTTGCAGCACGTGCGTCAGCCCCTGTCCGGCCGCTTCCATCGGCCCTAGAATCCCTGGAAAATCCGGCCCTGAGCCCGCTTTGGCGCGGGGTTCTAGAATATCGAACACAACGCCAAAGCGGCATGCTTCGCCAGGGTGCACGATATCGGTCTCAACCCCGGCGAGGCGGCGATCCTCTAATAAGTAGTGATGCAGCGCCGCCTGGTCAATGTAGAGCGTCGTGCCCTCCAGACGCGTTGCCGCGTTGAACTGCATGTCGGAAATGGCATGATAAGCAAGTGTCAACTGCATGGGAACGACCGGCGCCTCCCGCCTACATGGGTTGTGGACAACGATTGATGACTGGTTCAATCTAGACTGCCTAGACGGTATTTGTCAAGAGAGCATTCCGGCCCGATTGCAACCCATCGAGAGGCGCGATATATTGGGGGCGCTCCAAGATCGAGTCCATGGTGCGAACTGTGATCACCAAGCCGGTGACGAAGAAGGGGGTGTGACATGCTGCGAGCGCTCGAAGGGATCCGCGTGGTGGATTTTAGCTGGGTGCGGGCAGGGCCCTGGGCCACGCGCTGGCTAGGCGCCCTGGGGGCGGAGATTATTAAGATCGAATGGCCGGAAAACGAGCGGGGACGGTCCGGCAACCGCACCACGCCGCAGGACGCTGAGGAAAATCTGAATACCTCCGGCAATTTCAACGATACCAATCCCAACAAGCGGAGTCTGAGCCTGAATGTTCGCACTCCCAAGGGCATGGAGATCATCAAGCGTCTCATTTCCATGTCCGATATCGTGCTCGAAAATTTTAGTGCCCGGGTGTTGCAGCGGTGGGGATTGGGCTATGAAGAACAGTGCAAACTGAAACCCGATATCATCTATGTCTCGATGTCGGGTTATGGCCACACCGGGCGCAATCTTGGCTACACCACCTTTGGCCCGGTGGCCCAGGCGGTCTCCGGGCTGACCTATCTCTCCGGCCTGCCGGACCAACCCCCGGCCGGGTGGGGTTGGTCTTACATGGATGACACCGGCGGCATCTACGGCGCCATGTGTGCGCTCACCGGCCTCTACTACCGCAATACCACGGGCCGTGGCCTGCATATCGACCAATCTCAGATGATCACCGGCATTACCTTGAACGGCCCCGCCATTTTAGACTTTACCGTCAATGGCCGGTCGCCCCGCCGCGCGGGCTATCCCCCAGGTAATCGCGCCCACTGGCCCGGCACGCCTCTGGTGAACAACTACCGAGGCCCCACGGTGGCGCCCCACAACGCCTATCGCACCCATCCGGGCGGCTACAACGACTGGTGCGTGATCGTCTGCAACAGCGATGCGGAGTGGCAACGGCTGGTGCAGGTCATGGGCGAGCCCGCGTGGGCCACGTCTCCTGAGACCGGCTTCGAGGCCCTCACCGGTCGCCTGCGGCATCAAGAGGCCCTGGATGAAGGCATCGAAGCCTGGACCATGACGATGAATAAGTATGCTCTGGCCGAGAAATGCCAGGCCGCCGGCGTGCCGGCCATGCCGGTGCAGAGTGCCGAGGACCGCGTGGAATATGACCCCCAACTGCGACACCGGCAGATGTACCAGGAGGTCGAGCATCCGGCCCTGGGCCTCCGCAGGATGCAAAATGCGCCTTTCAAACTCTCGGCCACCCCGGCCGTCAATCGCCGTCCCAGCCCGTTGATTGGTCAGCACACCCGCGACATTGTCGAAGGTTTATTGGGGTTCAGCCACGAGGAGCTGGTGGCGGGCTATGCAGACGGCACGTTTTGGCCGGTGAGCAGGGAGCGCTATCCGTATATGGAGGAGATGCTGAAATGACCGATGCCCAGACCCCTGCCGGCCCTTTGACGGGCTTGAGGGTGTTGGAATTGACGGACGAAAAGGGCCAGTTTTGCGGCAAGCTCCTGGGCGATCTGGGGGCCGATGTGATTAAGATTGAACCGCCCGGTGGTGAGATCACCCGCACCGTGGGCCCTTTTTTTAATGACGTGCCGCATCCGGACCGAAGCCTGTCGTTTTGGCACTACAATACGTCGAAGCGCGGCATCACGCTCAACCTGGAGACGGCAGACGGGCGGCAACTCTTCCGCCGCCTGGCCTCGCCTGCGGATGTGATTTTGGAAACCTTTCGCCCAGGATATTTGTCGGGCTTGGGACTCGGCTATGAAGACTTGAGCGCCTCGAACCCCGGCCTCGTCATGTGTTCCCTGACGCCCTTCGGGCAGAGCGGCCCGTGGCGGGACTATGCGACTACCGACTTGCTCCACATGGCGGCGGGGGGCCAGATGGCATCCTGTGGCTACGACGCATCGGACGTGCCGGACGCGCCGCCAATTGCCCCTGGGGGCGGCAATGCCTGGCACATGGGCTGCAACTATGCCTACGTCGGCATCATGGCCGCCCTGGTGTATCGCACCGTGACCGGCCATGGCCAATACCTCGACACCGCCATCCACGATGCCTGTGCCCTCACCACGGAAGCGGCGATACCGACCTATATCTACCGAGGCGAGGGGGTCATCCGCCAGACCGGGCGTCACCACGCGGCGGAACCGACCCCACCCGCCCAGTTTCGCAGTAAAGACGGCAAGTATGTGCTGGCGCTGGTGGCGGGCCGGCTCACCCCGAGGTACGTCAAAGACCTGGCCGAGCTGCTGGACAGCTACGGCATGGCTGGGGACCTCAAAGACCCCAAATACCAAGATCCCGAGGTGGTCGAGGCCAATGCCGACTATATCATCAACGATTTAGTGGCCAATTTCATTGCCAGCCTGCCACAGGAAGAGGCGTACCACGCCGCCCAGTCGCGTGGGTTTACCTGGGGCGCGGTGTACACGTCTGAAGAGCTGTTGCAGGATGGCCATCTGCAAGACCGGGCGTTCTGGAAAGAGGTCGAGCACCCGGAGCTGGGGCGCAGTTTTGTCTATCCCGGCGAGCCGGCAATCTACAATGGCTCGCCCTGGCGCATTGCGGGGCGGGCGCCGCTCGTCGGCGAGCACAACCGGGATATTTTCTGCGGGGAACTCGGGCTGTCGCCGCAGGATCTGGTGGTTCTGGCGGAACAGCGGGTGATTTAGAGAGTCGATGTTCGGGATCTTTCACACGAGCTGAAAAGTAGTGAGGACGGCAGCCGCAAGACGTAGAGGTCGTTTTCCTGAATGACAACCTGCTGATTCAGTTCCCCGACGAGGTGGGTCTTGATCGGGAGTTCAGTGCCGTTCGCAAGGCACAGAGTCATCTGGTAGATCATCGCAAGGACGCCAGAACAAGAGACCAAAACCTGCTGAGTGGGGCGTCTACTCCAGTGCTGTGTTCGGCGGTGTCGCTTGCTCACCCCACCGCATGAGTGGACACTGGGTAAGAGACGAGAAAATTCGGGATCTTTCACGAGCCGTCAAAAGTAGTGAACAGTTTGTTTGGCGAAGCCCGGCATCTCACTGAGTTTGGAGTCGCAAACTGTCAACTGGGATTTGAAAGATCCCAGTTAACGAGTTGAAAACTAAACCGTGTCTCCTCGGTCGTTGGGAGCTTTGGTAGCAAATTGGCTGCCAACTTTTCCCAAAAATGGGGGAATCTCGTAAGCTCCAAAGATTCAATAAGTTGAAATTTTCGAAACTCCAAAAAAAATGGGCGAACGGTGAGCACGTAGCCGCCCAACGTATCAAGCTAACCGGCGGGCCGCACGGACTTTCGCCAAGTTGAAGCGGCGTACCGGCCCGTCCGGTTTAGCGCAGGGTTGGGCGTCAATCTCCCAGACATATCCAAAGTCCGAGTTCGGCCAGAAGCGGACGTTTGCGTCTCTGTAGTAGACCGCTCTGGCCTGCGCTCTATTTCTTCTTGGCCGGACCGTCGGCCGGGTCTAGATAGGTTAGACCCCAAGGTCCGTTCCCATGGAGTTGCAGCACCGCCTCCTTGTCCCTCGTGTAGGCGAACATCGGCTTCCCTTTCCCAATCGAAAAATAGCTACCGGGACCAAAGGGCTTCGCCGTTTTGGTGTCGAATTTATCGCCCGCGGCAAAGTACAGAGTGCCTGACAGGATCGTGACGTTTTCATCGGCCGGGTGGGTATGCACTCTTATTTGGGTCTTCGGCGGGACTTTCAGACGCATCACGAACGGTCCCGACGACTTGGGGTCGCCGTCAATGACTGCGGTTTTCGCACCAGGGCCGATAGAGGGAGCGTCCGCCCATTTGATGTCGGGCGGCATTACAGCGTTGTACTCCGCGGCCCACGCTGGAGCTGACATAAAAGCTGACATAAAAGCCCCAAAACTCAAAGCAAAACCGACTGCGGCAAACTGAACTGCTTTCATAATAGCCTCCTTCATTCAAGTTACCCGCGTTTTCAACGCTTGCTGCATGCGACACTCGCGGCATCTGTCGCACAAAGCAGTATAGCCCTCCTTGGGCGGACTGGCCACACTGCACCGCTTCCCGCTGGCCCACAAGCGTCCGCTGTGGCCAGTCCGCTCCAGTGGCTTGTTAGGGCAGATAATACCAGATTCCACTGAATTAAGTGGTAACGCTCCGATCCTCTCACGATACACTTGCCATTTCAACACGTTAACCTCATCATATGTCATCCGCATCCAGCACCGCCGACAGGGAGAT
>Ga0214472_10004669_pt1 | contig 14463 bp, 14 predicted proteins | sample RVTome_6_FD_207662 | JGI IMG/M metagenome (GOLD analysis project Ga0214472, IMG submission 207662) | Soil microbial communities from uranium-contaminated site in the Upper Colorado River Basin, Wyoming, United States - RVT140D175 | ecosystem: Environmental > Terrestrial > Soil > Contaminated >... | reverse complement strand
TACCGGGAGGCCGACGTCCTGTTGGCGCTGGGCAACGAAGGGTTTGGCCTGCCGCTGGTGGAGGCGATGGCAACGGGGTTACCCGTCGTAGCGCTGGATGCTGAGGGCCAGCAGGATGTTTGCGAAGAGGCCCGCGCCCTGGTGCTGCCGGTGCCGCCTGCGCACTACGTCCCGTTCGATGACGCCCCGTTCGGCTCGGGTGGTCTGCGGAGCGTGCCGGATCCGGAAGCCGTCGCCGAGCGGTTGCGGTGGGTGGCGGCGAATCGGTCGGCAGCGCAGGAGATGGGGCGAAAAGCAGCGGCCTGGGTGCGCGAGCACCGCAACGTCTGGATGCTTGGGCCTCGGGTCTTGGATGTGATGGAACGCTACATGCACCCGCAGCGCCCACTTCGGCACGCGGTGACGCTCTGCACGCCGAGCCTCGGTCAGGTCTGCGGCGTCGCCCGGTATACGGAGCTCCTGGCGCAAGGCTTGCCGGGTGTGCGGGTTACCACGGCGCCGTTGCCGTCAGGGGCGGCCCCCGTGGTGCACTTCCAACACGAACCCGGGCTGGTGGAGGACGTGACCATGCTCCGGCAGATCCGGACGGCGAAGAGCGCCGGCGCGGTCGTGGTGGTGACGGAGCACAACGTCGGCCCAGTGCCCCGTGGATGGGAGCGGGAGGCCGATGTACTCGTGAGCCTGACCCGGCGCGGTACACGGTTGTTGCAGGCGCGAAGGGGGGAGCAACAGGTGGTGCACCAGCCCCACGGTTGTCCGACCTGGTTTCCGCCCCGCAAGCAAACGCGGGGGCGGACTATCGGGTTATTTGGCTTTATGGCACCTTACAAAGGCTTCGAGCACGTCCTGAAAGTCTTACAGGTACTACCGGATACGGATCTCCTCGTGATCAGTCACGTCCGTTCGCCTGAACGCCTAAAAGCCTGGCAAGCGGCGACAGCGGGCTTGCCGGTACGTCACGAAGCTGCCTACATGGAGGAGGCCGAGGCAGCCCACAGGCTGGCTGCCGAAGCGGATGTGCTGGTCTATTGGTATGACGAAGTGCAGCATGCCTCCGCGAGCGGGGCGGTGCGGATCGGGCTGGCCTCCGGTGTGCCGGTGCTCACCTCACCGACGGGTTGGTTTGAAGACCTGAAAACGACCACCTACCAACCGGACGACCTGGTGGCAGGCGTCCGGCGGCTGTTGGAGGACGAAGCGCTGCGTAGCCGGGTGACGGCGGCGGCGAAGGCCTATTGCGACCGTCATGCCTGGGCGACGGTACGCTTGCGTCACCAGGCGTTCTGGGATTCCATCATAGAGGAACAGGAAACGAGAAAAGAACAGCGAGGAGTTAGCGTAGGGGATCGTCAATTCATGATTTAAAACGGGGAGAAACTATGCCAAGTACTTATTCTTATCCCGGCGTTTACGTCGAGGAGATTCCGAGCGGAGTACGAACGATCACAGGGGTCAGCACATCCAACACGGCCTTCGTCGGCTTCTTCGCCAAAGGGCCGGTCGATGAAGCCGTACGGATCACCAGTTTCGGTGACTTCGAGCGCCGTTTCGGGGGGCTGGATCCTCGTAGTGAAGCCAGCTACGCGGTCCGGCAGTACTTCCTCAACGGCGGCAGCGTCGCGTGGGTCATCCGGGTGACGGCCAGCAACGCCCAGGCGGCAGGACGAACCCTGCAAGGCGGTGCATATGAAGCCCTCGACGTCCTCACCGTAACCGCCGCCAGCGAGGGTGCGTGGGGCAACAACGTGGAGGTCGCCATCGACCAGAACGTGCGGGCCTCCGGGGTGGGAAGCGAGTTTAACCTGGTCGTCCGCGAGGTCATCCGTTCCGGCAGCACGGTAGAAGTCGTCAGCCAGGAAGTGTTCCGCAACCTGAGCGTCAACACCGCCAGCTCCCGGTATGCTGAAGACGCCGTCAACGAAGATTCTGCGCTGGTCCGGATCGAGTTGCTGAGTGCCGGTGAACTGCCCGCGCCGACGGGCACCGACGTGGTAGAAAATGCGGTCGACGCCGACTTCAGGGCGCTCGGCGCCGGGGGAGGGACGGTGGGGTCCGACGGCTTCGAGCCGAGCAGTGACAACTGGATCAACAGCGAGGGGGCGGCCGCCATGCGGGGAAGTGCCTCGGCAAAGTCAGGGATCTACGCCCTCGACACCATCGCTCCGGAAGTCTTCAACCTGCTGTGCTTCCCCGGTGCGCCTTATCTCAGCGACCAGGGCGCCGGGGTCTACGGCGAGGCCGTCACCTATTGTGAAGGCAGGCGGGCCTTCCTCATCGCAGACATCCCGTCGACGGTAGACACGCCCACGGAGATGCTCGGGTGGATGCAGACGATGAGTCTTCAGACACGAAATGCGGCGGTCTACTTCCCCCGGCTTACCCTTGCCGATCCGCTGAATGAAAACCGGTCCCGCAACGTTTCTGTAAGCGGAACGATGGCCGGCATCTATGCCCGTACGGACGCGACACGGGGCATCTGGAAGGCGCCTGCCGGCACCGAAGCCGTCATCCGAGGCGCCGACCTGGCCGTTCGCATCACCGACCTGGAGAACGGCGCGCTCAACCCACGCGGCATCAACGCGCTACGCTCCTTCCCGGTCTACGGCCGGATCAGCTGGGGCGCACGCACGCTCCGGGGGGATGACCAGTTGGCGGACGAATACAAGTACATCCCCGTCCGCCGCCTGGCGCTCTACATCGAGGAGAGCCTGTTTCAAGGGCTGCAATGGGTCGTCTTCGAGCCCAACGATGAACCGCTCTGGGCGCAGGTCCGGCTCAATGCGGGGGCTTTCATGAACAACCTGTTCCGGCAGAGCGCCTTTCAAGGGACCTCCCCGCGTGAGGCTTACTTCGTCAAGTGCGACCGCGAGACGACGACCCAGAACGACATCGACCGGGGGATCGTCAACATCATCATCGGATTCGCCCCGCTGAAGCCCGCCGAGTTCGTGGTCATCAAGATTCAGCAGATTGCCGGACAAATAGCTGCATAACGGAGGTTATCATGGCTCAATTCAGTGTCAATACACAACGGTTTGATCCGTACAAGAACTTCAAGTTTCGCGTCAAGTGGGACGGCCGGTACGTCGCCGGTATCAGCAAGGTGAGTGCGCTGAGCCGTTCGACGGAGGTCGTCTCGCACCGAGAGGGGGGGGACCCCAGCACGGTGCGGAAATCGCCGGGGCAGACGAGCTACGAGGCGGTCACGCTGGAGCGCGGCGTCACGCACGACGTCGAATTCGAGCAGTGGGCGAACAAGGTGTGGAATTTCGGCTCCGGGCTGGGGGCGGAGGTGTCGCTGAAGGACTTCCGGAAGGACCTCATCATCGAGATGTACAACGAAGCCGGCCAGCTGGCGCTGGCCTACAAGGTCTTCCGCTGCTGGGTGTCTCAGTACCAGGCGCTGCCGGAACTCGACGCGAGCGCCAACGCGGTGGCCATTCAGACCATCAAGCTGGAAAACGAAGGGTGGGAGCGGGATTACGAAGTGTCCGAGCCCACAGAGCCCAGTTTCACGGAGCCGTAAGCCGGCAAGAGGCCCTTGAATGGAACGGTTATCCGCAAACGCGCTGCTCGAACACTGGGAGGCGGGCGAGGGCCTTTCGCCCGTCCGGCAGGCCCAGGTGCTGCTCGATGCAGCCTATCCGGGCTTGCCCGCCGACACCCTCGCCGGGTTTACCGTCGGCCGCCGCGATGCGCTCCTGCTTGCGCTACGGGTGCAGCTTTTTGGTTCGACGGTGACGGCCGTGGCGTCTTGCCCATCATGCCGGGAAACGGTGGAGACGTCTTTCCTGGTGCAGGACATTCTGGTCGATGCTAAGGATACGGGTACGCCGCCTTTTGTCATACAGGTAGGGCCTGTCCGCGTCACCTTCCGCCTCCCGACGGCGGGGGATGTGCTGGCGCTGGAGGGCTTCGCCCTGGAGGAGGCGCGGCAGCGGCTGCTGGAAGCGTGCCTGATCGAGGCCAGGCACAAGGACGGCCCCGTGCCGGCCTCAGCCCTGTCCGAAGCGGTTGTCGCAGCCGTCGTGGCAGAGATGGCGGTTCACGACCCGCAGGCAGAGATCCTGCTCGGCCTCGCCTGCCCCTCCTGTAGCCACACCTGGACGGCCTTGTTCGATGTGGTCGGGTTCATGTGGAAGGAACTGGAGGCCTGGGGGCACCGCCTGCTTCGTGAGGTGCACGCGCTGGGCCGGGCCTACGGATGGGCCGAACGAGAGATCCTGGCGATGCCCGCTGCGCGTCGCCGGCGCTATCTGGAGATGCTTTCCGAATGAACGATTTCCTCACAAGATTGCTGGCCCGTAGCCTGGGCGAGAACGGGACCATCCTGCCCCGCGTGCCGTCGCGGTACGAAGGGGCGGCGGAACCGGCTGTCTTCGAACAGGCAGCCTCTGCAACCGAGGAGTATTCGGGGGGAAGGGAGAAGGGGGAAGGGAGAAGGGAGCGGGGAGAAGGGGGAAGGGAGCGGAGGGAGGAGAGATCGCGGAGAATTCCTGCTGAAGGGACTTTCGTTGTCGATTCCGGGCCAGGTGAGGCGGTTCAGCCTGTGCAGGGGAAGCGGGTGGAGGAGGTGCTGCCGGCCGTTCATCCGACAATCCGTGAGGCGCATCGAGAGGTCGTCCCACGGCGGCCGGTGAAGGGGGGGGCGCAGGAAGGCGGAGCGGGGCTGGAGAGGTCTCCGGAGGATCTGCTTCAGCCATCGCATGAAGCGCCGCGTCCGGTTCGTCAACAGGCCGAAGCGTCTGGGCCGATTGTGGCGGGGGTTCCGGCTATGGTTCCGTCTCCCCCTGCCGTTTCGCCGGTGGCTCATTCGGAAAGGGTGTCGCAGGAAGGACGTCCGCAACGAAACGAGCGCGTGGAAGGTGAGCGTAAGGAAGGCAAGCCCATCGATACGCAGCGTAGCACACCTCAGGAGAAGTCGCCCGGGCACCCCATGGTGACAGCGTTGCCTTCGCTCCAACCGCCGCCGTTGCCGGCCGGGGAGGCCGCCCAGCCTACCGTACCCGGTCATCGGCAGGCGAACACGGCGTCTTCGCCTGTGATTCAAATAAGCATTGGACGCATCGAGGTACGGGCGGCACCGAAGCAAGCCCAGGCGGCACCGAAGCAGGCCCCGGCGGCACCGAGAACGGAGCAGCGGCCGGTGCTTTCGCTGGACGAATATCTCAAGCAGCGGGGCAACGAACGTTGAGCAACTTTCTCTCCATAGCGACCGTCACCGCCTCCCTGCGGCGTATGCTGCAGGGCGCATTACCGCTGGACGTTGCCGGCGCCGAAGTAACGGCCGTCCGGCCCGACGCTGGGAATGCCGAACTGCCGGATCGGGGCGTAAACCTGTACCTCTTTCAGGTGACGCCCAATGCGGCGTGGCGTAATGCAGACCTGCCGACCCGCGCACAGGGCGGACAGGTGGTGCAGCGCCCGCGCATCGCCGTGGACCTGCATTACCTCTTTACCTTCTACGGGGAGGAGACCACCCTGGAGGCGCAGCGTGTCGTCGGGAGCGTCGCAAGGATCTTGCACGCCCGTCCTGTGCTTACCCGTGCGGCGATCGAGGCTACCCTGGCGGACGCGGCCTTCAGTTACGTAGCCGCTTCTGATCTGGCCGAGGAGGTCGAACGCGTCAAGTTCACCCCGCTGCCCTTGTCGCTGGAAGAGTTGTCGAAGCTCTGGTCGGTGCTGTTCCAGACCACCTACGCCCTTTCGATGGTCTATCAGGCCGGCGTGGTGCTGATCGAAGGGGACGAGGCGCCGGCGCGGGCGCTGCCCGTACAGGTACGGCAGGTGGCGGCCTTTCCCTTTCGTCGTGCTGTCCTGATGTCGATGACGACGACAGATGAAGACGCCCTCGGCGTGACGGCCGGGCAGGAACTGGTGCTCCGGGGTGAGCAACTCGGCGGTGAGGTGGTGGAGGTCCGGGTCGGCGAGGCCGCCCTGGTGCCGCTTTCGGTGACGAACAGAGAGATCCGCGTGCTCCTGGTGGGTGCTCCGCTTCGAGCCGGGGTACAGCCGGTACAGGTTTTTTATATCGACGGCACAGCGTCCACCGTCGCTCCCCTGGTGCTCCGCCCGCACATCCGCCGCGACGGAGACGGCGACCCCGTGATCACCGTGCAGGACGTCGTCGTAGACCCGGACGACGGCACCCGGTCCGCCACAATAGCGGTGACGGTAGACCCGCCGGTGTCGACGCGGCAGCGGGCTGTGCTGTACTTCAACGGCCGTTCTCCCCTACCCGGCACCGGTACAGCCTACAGCTTCGCTACGTTGGCACGGACCGCCGTCACCAACACCCTGACGTTCGAGGTACAGGGGGTTCAGGCGGGCGTTTACCTGGTACGGATCGAGATCGGAGGGGCAGAGAGCCTGCTCACAGTTGATCCCACATCGGGGGCCTTCGTGGCGCCGGAGGTGACGATCCCATGAGTACGACGGTGACGATGACGTGGGAAGAAGCAAACCGCGAGGCCCTGTTCGCGGCGCTGACCGCTGTGTGCGCTGATCTGGAGCACTTTGCTGCCACAGGTCAGGCGATCGGCCGGAGCGAAGCGGAGCACCCGCCGGGTACGACGGCCCTGGATGAACTCTGCGAGACGTTCAGGTTGTCCACTTTCGAACGCTGGCTGGTCCTGGTCTGTGCAGGTCTGGAACTGGACGCTCGTTTCGGCGGCTATCTTGCGGCCGCTCAGGGAGACCCACCGCGGCCGTATCTCACCTTCGGTCTTGCGCTTGCCGCCGGCCCCGATGCGCATTGGAGCGCCCTGACGCCTTCGGCGCCGCTGCGGCACTGGCGGCTGATCGACGTCGATTCGGGGCACGGCCTCAGAGAGGCCCCCTTGCGTATCGATGAGCGGATCCTCCATTTTCTGGTCGGTGCCTCGCACCTGGATGAGCACCTGGTGGGTTATGTCGAGCCGTGTCAGGCGGCTGAAGGGGTGCTGGTGCCCTCGCACCAACAGGTCGTGGCAAAGGTGGTCGGGGCCTGGTCCGCAGAGGCCGCGCCGCCCTTGCCGGTCGTGCAACTGACCGGGGGCGATGCCGTCGCCCGCCGCGCCGTCGGCGTCGCAGCCTGTCGGGCGCTAGGGCTGAACCTGTATCGGATCGCCGGCGACATCCTGCCCGAAGCCCCGCATGATTTCGAGGTGCTGGTGCGCCTCTGGACGCGTGAAGCGGCGTTGAGCCGGAGTGCATTGATGCTGGAAACAGAGGACGCAAAGCCCGAGGGGACCCTGGAGGGGCGCCTGGAACGGTTTGCCGAGGCCATCCAGAGCCCCCTGCTGGTTGCAGGGCGGGAGCGCCGGCCTGTGCGACACCGTCCGGTGCTGACGCTGGAAGTACTGAAACCGACCCGTCAGGAGCAACGAGGCCTGTGGGCCGATCACCTGGGCGTAGACCCTTCTTCTCTGAACGGCCAGCTGGACCGCCTGACCGCCCAGTTCGATCTCCCCGCGCCTGCGATAGCCTCGGTCTGTCTGCTGGCCCGGCAGGCTGAAGATCCGTCAGGCGCAGCCGTAGGGCCGGTCCGTGCCGAAGCGCTTTGGGCCGCCTGCCGCCGGCAGGCGCAGCCCCGTCTGGACGACCTGGCGCAGCGCATCCCGGCGCGTGCCGGCTGGGGCGACCTCATCCTGCCGTCGCCGCAACAACGCATGCTTCACGACATCGCCGTGCAAGTTCGCCACCGGGCGCAGGTCTACGAGGCCTGGGGTTTCGCTGCCCGGTCGCCGCGTGGCCTGGGCATCAGTGCGCTGTTTGCAGGGCCTAGCGGGACGGGCAAAACCATGGCGGCCGAGGTGCTGGCCGGGGCCCTCGACCTCGACCTCTACCGCATCGACCTGAGCCAGGTCGTCAGCAAGTACATCGGTGAGACGGAGAAAAACCTCCGGCGCGTCTTCGATGCGGCCGAGGAGGGCGGGGCCATTCTGTTGTTCGACGAGGCGGATGCCCTCTTCGGCAAACGCACCGAAGTGAAAGATAGCCACGATCGCTATGCCAACATCGAGGTTAGCTACCTGCTCCAGCGGATGGAAGTCTACCGCGGCCTCGCGATCCTGACGACCAACATGAAGGGCGCCCTCGACGATGCCTTCCAGCGTCGGCTACGGTTCATCGTCTCGTTCCCCTTTCCAGAAATGGCCGACCGTGTCGAGATCTGGCGGCGCATCTTCCCGCCCGAAACCCCGACGCAGGGGCTCGACCCTGAAAAGCTGGCGCGGCTCAACGTGACGGGCGGCGTCATCCGAAACATCGCCCTGCAGGCCGCCTTTCTGGCTGCTGAGGAGCGGGCAAGCGTGGGCATGCACCACGTGCTGGGGGCGGCACGGAGTGAGTATGCCAAGCTGGATAAACCGCTCACCGATGTAGAGATCAGGGGATGGAAGTGACCATGTCTACGCTGCGAATACATATCGACAGGCTCACCCTCGAAGGTTTTGAAGGGATCGACGCGGACCGCGTCGGCGAAGCGGTGCGGGTGGAACTGGGGCTGCTCATCGCGGCACAGGGGAGCCCTTCTACCTGGCGTCAAGACATGCAGGTGGTTGCCCTGGAGGGCGGGGCGTTTCAGGTGGCGGATGGCGCCGACGAAGCGACCATCGGCCGGGCCGTCGCACAGTCTGTTTATGGAGGGCTCCAGCGATGAAGGCACCCGTAGTGGAGCAGGGTAAGCGCAGAGCGGGTGCTCCACCTTCCGGTGGGGTGTTGCAGACACGGTGTGCCTGCGGGCGTGCGGCCGGGCCGGCCGGCACCTGTGCATCCTGTCGAAAGAAGCAAAAGCCTGGCGGGCACGGGCCGATGATCGCCGCCGTCCCGCGCCCCGAGTGGCAGATCCTACAGCGGGAAGAGGCTGAGACGCCGCCTGCTGAGACGCCTGCCGAGGCACCTGTTGCGGAGGGAGAAGGCGAAGGAGCAGAGGCGTCCGGCGGCGGCGCCGCCGGTGGAGGAGGGACGTGCACGCCTCGAGGGCTCTCCCGTGCCGATTTCCTGGCCGAGCCCGGCACCTCCCAGACCGACTTCGGCCTCACCGCTTTGGATACGTCAAACGTTACCTTTCCCCAGGTCCAGGTAAGCCGCGTCCGGGGCGGAAGCTTCAAGGTGCAGCCGACGACAGCCGCGCTGCCGGCGATCCCATCCGTCTTTACACAAGCAGGTATGTTTGTGGAAGGCGAGGTCCAGGCCCCTGGCTCAGAGTGTGAAGGGCGGCGTTTTCCGAACAACTGGATCATCACCCGAGATGGGGCGCAGAAGATCCAGGAAGGGGAGCAGGAGCATTGCGCCGACTTCCAGTATGCCTTCGACACGTCGCTGGCGGTCTACCGAGACGCCGTCAACGCCGAGGCGCAGAGCAGCAGGCGGTTTGTGAACCAGCGGGCAGCGGAGCGGCGCTTGCAGCGCGTCACCGGCGTTCCGCCGGCGGATTGGGCGAGTGTCTTCCGCTGCCTGGCCCTCAAGTCCCTCATCAGAGACACCATGAACTGGCATCTTCCCCGTACCCGGAGTGACTTCCCGACGTTTCAAAACGGGTGCAAAGTGCGAACCTGGGTCCACGGGCGCAGCCTCCCTCAGGTCGGGCAGCATGCCTCCAGCACCATCATCAAAGAATGCGACACGCAGGAACAACGGCAGCAGGCCGGAGAAAGTCACCGGCGTGCAAGACGCAGGCAGCGGTAAGCAATAGAGAGAGGAATAACGATGCATTCTCGAGCACAGATACCGTCAAAAAGCTTAGTCGGGCGCTCCTCTGCCGGGCAAGTCCTGCAACGCAGGTGTACCTGTGGCAGTGGCTCCGGGCCATCGGGCGAATGCGCATCCTGCCGACGGAAACGCCGCCTCGGGCAGCAGGGCGCAACCCTGCAAGCCCACCTGCGGGTGGGGCCACCCGGCGACCGCTACGAACAGGAAGCCGACCGCGTCGCCGACGCAGTGGTGCGGGCGCCTGCATCGACCTTGCAGCCCTCGCTTAAGATCACGCCGTTGGTGCAACGACAGGTGGAAGAAGAAGAGGAAGAGGAAGAACTGGTGCAGCCGAAAGCGACGGGCGTGCCGGATGTTTCGGCGGATACGGCCGCCGGCATCGCCGCGCTACGGGGGGGCGGTGCGCCCTTGCCTGCGGGTGTACGCACGGTCATGGAGCATCGTATGGGGCAAGATTTCAGCGGGGTGCGGGTTCATACCGGCGGGCGGGCTTCATCACTGGCGCGGTCTGTGGGGGCAAAGGCGTTCACGGTAGGGCGGGATGTCGTCTTCGGGGCAGGGGCTTTTCGTCCGGCTACCCGATCCGGTGCCTGGCTTCTGGCGCATGAACTGACCCACGTGGTGCAGCAGGGCGAGGGGAGAGGCCTGCGCGTTCAGCGCCTCGGAGACAACCCCGACTGCTCAGACGATGAGGCTGACGCTATCCATCAGGCGATCTATAACGCCCGGGGGTGGCTGAACAAGGCTATAGCACAACTCACCACAGAACCGTTGCCGCAAAATGCGCTCCGTAGCCTGCGGCGCAATTTCGGTTCAACGTACGGGGTGGCGGCCAATGCGCCGATGATCGCCCGAAGACTGCGGGTTGCCTACCGGGGTCTTAGCACCTATCCCATCGGGTGTGATGGGGCGGCGGATCACGCCCTCTGCGCAGCCAGGCATTGCGGCTATGCCGATATAGGCTCCCACGAGGTGACGATCTGTACCAACGCCACCCTGGCGCCCGGCACCGACTGGCGGTTCCAGGCGGGCTGTGTGCTGCACGAGACGCTGCACGCCGCCTTCTCTCGTTTCACTGTCGATGAGTATTCCGGGTGGCACGGCGTCTCCGGCTCTACGCCGGCCTACCCCGGCGCCGGCACGGACCCGTTGCTGAACGCTGACTCTTATACCACCCTCGCCATGGATCTCTCCTAAAGCCAACCCGACGATGACCAGCTTCCCCGGCGCTCCCCGTTTGCTCAAAGGCGCGCTCATCGGCATCGACCCGATGAACCCGCTCGCGAGCATCATCGTGTTCCAATACAACCCGCACACCCTCACCCGGTCACTACGGGCGCGGACGGCCGGGAGCAGCGGCGGCATCGCAGAACCGATGCGGCTGACCGGCGCCCCTGAAGAAACCATCACCGTTGAGGTAGAGATTGATGCCACCGACGCCCTCGAACGGGCCGATGGAACGGCCGGGCAGATGGGCATCTACCCACAACTCGCCGCCCTGGAGATGCTGATCTATCCGAAGACGAGCCAGGTGATCCTGAACTCGGCGCTGATGGCCGCCGGCACCATCGAGATTGTGCCCGGTGAGGCGCCCTTCACGCTCTTTATCTGGGGCGTGAAGCGGGTGCTGCCGGTCCGTTTGACGGACTTCAGCATCACCGAGGATGCCTTTGACGCCGGCCTCAACCCCATCCGCGCGAAGGTGTCCCTCGGCCTGCGCGTCCTCAGCTACAACGACCTCTCGGTCGATCACCCCGGCTTCTACCTATTTCTTGGGCACCAGGTGCTCAAGGAAACAATGGCCGTGATTTCCAGCGCCAACGACCTCAGCGTTACCGCCGGCGCCAACATCAACCTGATCTGATCCCGATATGTTTGACCCCGAAAGTCGATACGCAGCCCTGGAGACGGCTTTGTATACCCTGCGTGATGGGCGGGCCGTCGCCTATAAGCGCCGGCGCTTCCTCCCGGACGGCAATGCCCTCGCGGTTGTTGCCGAAGTGACGGTGGAGCAAGGGGACCGGCTCGACCTGCTCACGGCGCGGACCCTCGGCCCCCCCGAGTATTACTGGCGCCTCTGCGACGCCAACAACGCCATGCGTCCCCGCACACTGGTAGAGATGCCGGGACGAAGACTCCGTCTGTCTATGCCCGGCACGTTGTAAGCCGTTTCGCTCCTTGATAGATAAACACCCAGGTATCATGCCCGGAGGCGTACATCTCAACCTGCTCCTCGGCCCGACCGTCCCGGTTCCGGCGCCGCCGATGCTGCTGGAGCGGCTGGAGTCGATCTCGGTAACCCACAGCGACCAGGGCCGCTCGGGCTTCCAGATGACGTTCCACGTAGGTCGGGCCGGGCCGGGCGGGGTGCTTGACTACCCACTCTTGAACAGCCCGCTCCTGCGCCCTTTCAACCGGGTCGTGATGAGCGTCGTCCTGAATGCGGTGCCACGGGTCCTGATGGACGGCATCATCACCCACCAGCAGCTAAACCCTTCCAATGATCCGGGTGCCTCTACCTTCACCGTGACGGGCGAAGACGTGAGCGTGATGATGGACATGGAGGAGAAGACCGCCGAGTTTCCCGCGCTGGACGAGACGCTGCAGGCCTACCTCATCCTGGGTTCCTATGCGAAGTACGGGCTGTTGCCCATCGTCATCCCCCCGCCGACGCTCGACCCCCCGAACCCGCTGGAGCGGACACCCGTCCAGCATGCGACGGACCTGCAGCACCTGCAGGCGCTGGCCCGGCGGTACGGGTATGTCTTCTACGTGACGCCGGGGCCGGTGCCGCTGGTGAATACCGCCTACTGGGGGCCGCCGGTGCGGGTGGACCTGCCCCAACGCGCACTGTCCATTGGGATGGGGCCGGAGACGAATGTGTCATCGATCAACTTCAGCTACAACGGGCTTGCCCCAACGACTGTGTCGGGCAGCGTGCAGGACAGCCTCACCAACACGACCCTGCCTGTCCAGACGTTTGCGAGCCTGCGCCCGCCCCTCTCCAGCCAGCCCGCCCTCCCGTTCAACCTCCCCCATGTGCGGCAGCGGATGCTGGGGGATACGGAAGGGCTGAGCTACTTGCAAGCCTTAGCCCGGGCACAGGGGATGACGGACCGCTCGCTGGATGAGGTGGTGACGGCCAGCGGAGAGCTAGATGCCACACGCTACGGTAACCTCCTCCAGGCGCGCGGCCTCGTCGGGTTGCGGGGCGCGGGCTACAGCTACGACGGCTTCTACTACGTCAAGAGCGTCAGCCACAGCATCAGAACAGGATCATACACCCAGCGCTTCACCCTCACCCGTGAGGGCGTGGGCGCGCTGAGCCCAGTCGTAATCCCTTGACAACTCCCAGGGCTAAAGCACGTGGGATTCTTCCTTCAACCTGAACAACCTATGCCGCAAGCGGAACAGGATTTACACGTAGTCCAGAAGCTGAAACCGCCAGCCCGGCGGCCAATACATTCTTAGCAGCATTTATATCACGATCATGTACCCTACCGCAAGACGGACAGGACCATTCCCTCATAGACAGAGGCAACGATTCGACTTTATAGCCGCACCCGTTGCACGTCTTGCTCGTTGCTGCCCACGGGTCGATCTCGACAAGGGCTTTGCCGTACCACGCAGCCTTGTAACGGAGTTGCCGCTTGAGCTCTCCCCAGGAAACGTCAGCGATAGAAAGGGCGAGGCTGTGGTTCTTAACCATCCCCTTCACGTTGAGCGATTCAAGGGCTTTGTTGTAGACCACGCGGACACAGCCGAAGGTCTGCGCCAGATAGGTCTTGAGCGCAGGGTCGGGGGATTTGATACGGTATTTGTAGCCGGCCTCTACCACGGTTTATACAACCTGTTTTTTCACTATCTGTTTCACTATTTGCGGATTCCTCCAACGCCTGAAGACGTTGGTTTCCTCCGCTTTTCTTCATGAGTCAGTTTTTTGGAAAATACCGGGGTCAGGTCGTGAACAACATCGACCCGCTACAACTGGGACGTCTCCAGGCGAGCGTGCCGGCTGTGCTGGGGTCCGGCCAGATGAGCTGGGCGATGCCTTGTGTGCCGTACGCCGGCGCTCAGGTCGGCTTTTTTGCGATCCCGCCCATCGGGGCCAACGTGTGGGTCGAATTTGAAGGGGGCGATCCGGACCACCCGATCTGGAGCGGTTGCTTCTGGGGCCCCGGGGAGGTGCCGGCTTTGCCTGCGCTGGCTGAAATGAAAGTCTTCAAAACCGACGTCGGTACCATCACGATCAACGATCTACCGGGCATCGGCGGCATCAAGATCGAGACCGTCACGGGGGCGAAAATCGAAATTAATGCGATGGGGATTGAAATCGACAACGGGATGGGCGGCAGCATCAAGCTGACCGGCCCTCAGGTTTCTGTCAACAACGGCGCGTTAGAGGTCGTGTGATGCCGGGATTCTTGCTTCATCAGGGGGCGACGGTGCTGTGTATGCACGGCGGTCAGGCACAGCCGACGACGCCGAATCCACGCGTGATGGTCGGCGGGCAGCCCGTCGTCACGCAGCCCGCGCCCTACACCGTGGCCGGCTGCCCGTTCACGACGCCGGCGGGGAGCCCGCTCCCGTGTGTCACGGCACAATGGGTGAGCGCTGCCGTCAGGGTCAAGGCGGGGGGCCTCCCGGTGCTGCTCCAGGACAGCCAGGCCCTCTGTGTGCCCAACGGCACCGGCGTCACCATCGTCACCACCCAGGTCCGCGTACGAGGTAGCTGATGCAGATCGACCATCCTTTTCATCTCGACATCCG
>Ga0214472_10004668_pt1 | contig 14463 bp, 14 predicted proteins | sample RVTome_6_FD_207662 | JGI IMG/M metagenome (GOLD analysis project Ga0214472, IMG submission 207662) | Soil microbial communities from uranium-contaminated site in the Upper Colorado River Basin, Wyoming, United States - RVT140D175 | ecosystem: Environmental > Terrestrial > Soil > Contaminated >... | reverse complement strand
GCCTCGTCGAGGCGGCCGGCTTCCGCTGCCTGCGGCGGAGCGCCCTCGATCCCGGCTCGTGGGCCGACGGCGAGGTGCTGCTGCTCGACACGCTTGGCGAGTTGCCGCAGCTCTACTCGCTCGCGAGCGTCGTCTTCGTGGGCGGCAGCCTGGTGGCGTCGGGCGGCCACAACATCCTGGAGCCCGCGGTCGCCGGCAAGCCCGTCGTGGTGGGCCCGCACATGGAGAACTTCCAGGAGATCGCCGACACGTTTCGTGCCGAGAGCGCGATGGTGCAGGTGGCCTCCGTGGACGAGCTCGCGCGCGAGATCGCCGCGCTCTTGCTCGACGAGCCGCGCCGGCGCGATCTCGGCGACCGGGCGCGCGGCCTGGTGGGCCGCAACCGCGGCGCCGTCAGCCGCACCACCGACGCGCTCGTCCCGCTGCTCGCGTGAGGCGCCTGCTGGGGACCGCGTTCGGTGCGATCGGCGCCCTGCGGGTCGAGGCGTATCGGCGTGGGCTGCTGCCGCGCTACCGGCTCGCGGGCCCGGTGGTGAGCGTCGGAAACCTCGGCGTCGGGGGCAGCGGCAAGACGCCCGTCGTGCAGCGCGTCGCCGAGCTGCTGCGCGACGCCGGCGAGCCGGTCGCGGTGCTGAGCCGCGGCTACGGCGGCCGCTTCGCGGGCGAGGCGCTGGTCGTGAGCGACGGGACGAGGGTCCTGGCTTCGGCCGCGCAGGCGGGCGACGAGCCGGTGATGCTCGCGCGGGCGCTGCCGGGCGTGGTGGTGGCCATAGGCGCGCGCCGCGACGCGGTCGGCCGCGCGGTCGAGGCCCGCTTCGGCCGCCGCGTCCACGTGCTCGACGACGGCTTCCAGCACCTGCGTCTCGAGCGCGACCTCGACCTCGTGTGCCTGGACGTACGCGACCTCGAGGACCAGCCGCTGCCGGCGGGCCGCCTGCGCGAGCGGCCGGCCGCGCTCGCTCGCGCCGGCCTCGTGCTGCTGACGCGGCTCGAGGCCGCCTCGGAGGCGGAGCTGCGGGTGCTCGAGACGCGGGTCGGGCCCGAGCGCACGCTGCGCGTCGAACGGCGCGTGACGGGCTGGACGACGACCGCCGGCGCCTCGGGAGCGCCGCCCAAGCGTGCCTTCCTGCTGGCCGCGATCGCGCGACCGGAGCGGTTCGAGCGGGACGTCGCCGCGGCCGGCGTCGCGGTCGTGGGCCGCGCGTTCTTCCGCGACCACCATCGCTTCCGCGAGCGCGAGCTCGCGGCCGTGGCGCAGCAAGCGCGCCTCGGCGGCGCGGACGCGATCGTGACGACGTCGAAGGACGCCGTTCGCCTCGAGACCACGACCCTCGCGGAGCTGCCGCTGATCGTGCTGGGCATCGAGGCCCGGGTTGCGAACGAGGCACGCCTGCGCGAGCGCCTGCTCGCGGTCGTGCGGAGCGCCGCGTGACCCGCGAGCGGCGCCACGCGCTCGAAGCGTGGGCGGCAGCTGTCGTCTCGGCGATCGTCCGCCGCCTGCCGCGCCCGGTCGTGCTGGCGATCGGCCGCGGCCTGGGGCGGATCTGGGCCGCGCTCGACCGCCGCCACCTCCGGATCGCGGCGGAAAACCTCCAGCTTGCCTTCCCCGATTGGGACGAGGCGCGCGTCCGGACCACGGCGATCGGCGTCTACAGCCACTTCGCCGCGGTCCTGCTCGAGATCCTGTGGATGGAGGGCCGCCCGGTGGAGGAGCTCCTGGCGCTCACCGAGATCGAAGGCCTCGAGCACCTGAAGACCGCGCTCGCGCGGGGCCGCGGCGTGGTGTGCCCGATCGCGCACCTGGGCAACTGGGAGCTGCAGGGCGTCGCCACGCCACCGCTCGTCGGCTCTTCGGCCGTGATCGCCCGCCCGCTCGACAACCCGGCGCTCGACAAGCGGCTGGTCTCGTTCCGCACCTCCACCGGCAACGTCGTCATCTACAAGCAGAAGGCGCTCGCGCAGATCCTGAAGACGCTGCGCGAGGGCCGCCTGGTCGCGATCATGCTCGACCAGAACGTGCAGGCGAAGGACGGCATCTTCGTGCGCTTCTTCGGCAGGCCCGCGTGCACGACGACCGTGGCCGCCGCGCTCGCGATCAAGACGGGCTGCCCGATCGTGCCGGCGCGCTGCGCGCGGCGCGCCGACGGGCGCTACCGCATGGCTTACGGCCCGCTCGTCGAGTGGCCGGGGTCGGGCCGGCGCGACGAGGACATCGCCGCCCTCACCCAACACCTGACCTCGATCATCGAGGGCTGGGTGCGGGAGACGCCCGAACAGTGGCTGTGGCTGCACCGACGCTGGAAGACAACCCCATCCCTCGAGACCTTCCCATCCCTCGAGACCTCATCGGCTCCGGGTCTCGAGGGATCCACAGTTTCGTCGGCTTCCGTTTCCGGTCCGGTTTCCGTTCCCGATCCGGCCTCCGGTTCCGATCCGGCCTCCCGTTCCGTTCCCGCCGGCGTTCCCGGCCCCGCCTCCGTTCCCGATCCGGGTTCCGTTCCTGGCCCATCCCCCGGTTCCGATCCGCCCTCCCGTTCCGGTCCGGCCGTGGTTTCCGCTCCGGCCCCCGGCCCCGGCACGGCTCCTCCTGCCCGCTCCGACACTCCGGAGGGCCGCGCGTGAGCGCCCCCTCCCGCATCCTGGTCCGTGCGCCGAACTGGGTGGGCGACGTCGTGCTGTCGCTGCCGGCGCTGCGCGACCTGCGGCGGCGGTTCCCGGCGGCGCGGCTCGAGGTGCTGGCGCGGCCCTGGGTCGGCGAGATCTACGGCGCGGTGAGCGAGATCGACGCCGTGATCGAGAGCCGCGGCCTCGCGGCGGATACCGCTCGTCTGCGCGGCCGCTTCGACCTCGGCGTGCTGCTGCCGAACTCGTTCGCGTCGGCGTTCACGCTGTGGCAGGCCGGGATCCCCGAGCGCTGGGGATACGCGACCGACGCCCGCGGCCTGCTGCTGACACGCAGCTGCCGTGTGCCAGCGCAGCTCCGGGGCCAAAGCCAGGTGTACTACTATCGGGCGATGCTCGAAGGCCTGGGGCTCGCGGCCAGTGGCCCGCCCGACGCCTCGCTCGCGTGCCCGGAGGCGTGGGCCCGAGACGGCGCGACCCTGCTCGGGGACGAGGGCCCGTGGATCGGCGTCAACCCCGGTGCGTTCTACGGCACGGCCAAGCGCTGGGCGCCGGAGCGCTTCGCGGCCAGCGCCGCGCTCGTGGCGCGCCGCACCGGCGCCCGGGTTGCGATCGTCGGCGCCGCGTCGGAGCGGCCGCTCGGCGAGGCGATCGCGGCCCAGCTCGGCGCGCCCGCCCGCGTGCTGTGCGGCGAGACGACGCTCGCCGGGCTCGTGGGCGTGCTGAGCCGGTTGCGCCTGCTGCTCACGAACGACTCGGGCCCGATGCATCTCGCCGCCGCGCTCGGCACGCCGCTCGTGGCCGTGTTCGGCTCGACCGACTGGAGCGAGACGGCGCCCTTCTCCGAGCGCGCGCGCGTCGTGCGCGAGGAGACCGAGTGCGCGCCGTGCCGCCTGCGCGAGTGTCCGATCGACCATCGCTGCATGTCGCGCGTCGGTATCGGCCGCGTCGCGGCGGCCGCGCTGGAGCTGCTCGCGGCATGAGCCAGTCCAGGAAGCCCGCCATCTTCATGGACCGCGACGGCACCCTGTCCCACGAGGTGGGCTACGTCAACCACCCCAACCGCTTCCGCCTCTACCCGTGGACGGCCGCCGCCGTGCGGGCGATCAACCAGGCGTCGTGGCTGGCCGTGGTCGTGACGAACCAGGCCGGGGTCGCGCGCGGCTACTTCCCCGAGTCGGTGTTCGACGAGGTCCAGCAGCGCCTGCGCGCCAACGTCGAGTCGGGCGGCGGGCGCTTCGACGCCGTCTACGCGTGTCTGCATCATCCCGCCGTGGGCGAGGCCCCGTACCGCGCGGACTGCGACTGCCGCAAGCCGCGCCCCGGCCTGCTGCGCCGGGCCGAGGCGGAGCTCGGCGCCGATCTACAGCACTCGTGGGTGATCGGGGACCGCCACTCCGACCTGCAGCTCGCCTGGAACGTGGGCGCGCGCGGAGCGCTGGTGAAGAGCGGGTACGGGCTGGGCGAGCTCAGCTACCTGGCCCCGGGCTGGCCGCGGCAGCCCGATCTCGTGGCCGACAACCTGCTGGAGGCGGTCGAGCGGATCCTCGGCCGCGACGGCGAGTGACGCCGCGACCGGGGAGGGCGGGCGGGGAGCGGCTCGATTCCGGGCGCCTGGAGGCGCTGGTGCGCCGCTTCCGCGGGCGGCGCGTGCTGGTGCTCGCCGACCTCGTGGCCGACGAGTTCGTCTACGGCCGCGTCGAGCGCATCAGCCGCGAGGCCCCGGTGCTGATCCTGCGCCACGACGCGACCGACGTGCGGCTCGGCGGCGGGGCGAACGCCGTCCACAACATCTCTACGCTGGGCGCCCGGCCGCTGCCGTTCGGGGCGCTCGGCGACGACGCCCACGGCCGAAAGCTGCGCGCTCTCCTGCGCGAGAGGCGCATCCCCACGACCGGCATCGCCACGGCGGAAGGCTACGAGACGCCGGTGAAGACGCGCGTCCTCGCCGGCCGGGCGCATTCCACCAAGCAGCAGGTCGTGCGACTCGACCGCTACGCGCCGCTCCCCGCGCGCAGCCCGGCGCGCCGCTCGCTCGAGCGGGCGCTCCGCGCCTTCCGCGGCAGGGTGGACGGCGTGCTGGTGAGCGACTACGGCTGCGGGCTCGTCGACGCGTCGCTGGTTCGCGCGGCCGTCGCGTTCGCGCGCCGCCGCCGCATTCCGGTGACGGTCGACTCGCGCTTCGGGCTGCTGCGCTTCCGCGGCATGACGGCGGCGACGCCGAACGAGGCCGAGGTCGAGGAGGCGCTCTCCGTCACGATCGGCCACGACCGCCGGAGGCTCGAAGCGGCCGGCAAGGCGCTGCTGCGACGGCTCGCGTGCCAGGCGGTGCTCGTGACGCGGGGCAGCGACGGCATGGCGCTCTTCGAGCGAGGGCGTCCGCCGCTCCACATCGACGTGCACGGGACCGACCAGGTGGCCGACGTCACGGGCGCCGGCGACACCGTGATCGCCACCTTCACGCTCGCGCTCGCCGCGGGTGCCTTGCCCGCCGAGGCCGCCCGGCTCGCCAACTACGCGGGCGGGATCGTGGTGATGAAGCGCGCCACGGCCACGGTCTCGGCCGACGAGCTGGTGGCCGCCCTGCGAGGGGACCAGGGTCTGCAGCGAGCGCGTCGACGAAGTGGGGTGGATCAGGGCGGCGCATCGTGAGGGTGGCGAGCCGGTGAGGGAAGCGGCCGGCAAGCTCGGCACACTCGACGAGGTCGGCGCGCGCGTGAGCTCGGCGCGGCGCGAAGGGCTGAGGGTCGCGCTAGCGAACGGGTGCTTCGACGTGCTGCACGTGGGCCACATCCGCTACCTGGAGGGAGCCAGGGCGGAGGCCGACGTGCTGGTGGTGGGCGTGAACGGAGATGCCTCCGTGCGGCGGCTGAAGGGCGAGGGACGACCCGTGATGCCCGCGGAAGACCGCGCGCTGGTCGTGGCGGCGCTGCGGGCCGTCGACCTCGTGGTGGTGTTCGAGGACGACGACGTCAGCCGGCTGCTGCTCGCGCTCCGGCCGGACGTGCACTGCAAGGGCACGGACTACACGCCCGAGACGGTCCCGGAGCGCGACGTGGTGCGCTCGTACGGCGGGCGCGTCGCGATCGTCGGCGATTCCAAGGACCACGACACGCGCGCGCTGCTGGCGAGGATCCGCGGGTGAAGGCGCTCCTGGTACGGCTCTCTTCGATCGGCGACGTGGTCCACACGCTGCCCGCGCTCGCGGCGCTCCACCGCGCCGGCTGGGAGACGGGCTGGGTGGCGGAGCCGCCCTCGCGCGTGCTGCTCGAGCAGAACCCGCTGCTCGACCAGGTGATCGCCGCGCCCTCGCGCAAGGCCTTCGATTGGGTGCGAGGCATTGCGGCAATCCGCGCCGTGCGCGCACGCCGCTACGACATAGCACTCGACTTCCAGGGTCTCTGGAAGTCGGCGGCCTGGGCGCGGCTCTCGGGGGCGTCGCGCGTCGTCGGCTGGGAGCGCTTCGCGCGGCGCGAGCCGGGATCCGAGCGGTTGATGCGCGAGACCGTCACGCGCCTCGGCGCCGGCCACGTGATCGACAAGAACCTGGAGCTGCTCGGCCCGCTCGGCATCGACGCGGTGGGGCTGCGCGAGTTCCCGCTGCCGTTCTCTGCGGAGGCAGTGGCGCGCGTCGACGCGTTTCTGCAGGGCATAGGCTGCGACGGGCTCGTCGTGCTGAATCCGGGCGGCGGCTGGGCGAGCAAGCTGTGGCCCGCCGAGCGCTTCGGCCAGCTCGCGCGCGAGCTGCGGGGCCTCGGGCTCCAGTCGCTCGTGAGCTTCGGGCCCGGCGAGGAAGACCTGGCGGACCGCGTCGTCGCGGCTTCGGACGGGGCGGCGGCGCGCTCGTTCCCGACGACGCTCCTCGACTACATCGAGCTCGCGCGCCGCGCGCGGCTCGTGGTGGCGGCGGACACCGGGCCGCTGCATCTCGCGTGCGCGGTCGGCACGCCGGTGGTCGCGCTCTTCGGACCGACCGAGCCGGCGCGCAACGGCCCCTTCTCTGCGGAGGACGTGGTCGTGCGTCGCGCGCCCGGCTGCGCGCCGTGCTACAGCCGCAGCTGCGTGCGCCACGCCGGCGTCATGGACGGCATCTCGCTCGACGAGGTGCGTGCGGCCGTCGAGCGGCGCCTCGCGCTGGCGCGGGCCTGAGGCTCGCGTGCCCTCGCGCTACCGGGTCCCGGTCGGGTGGCTGGTGGGACTCGTGGTCGTGGCGCTCGCGAGCCCCACGCCGGGTTGGCTGCTCGTCGGCCTGCCGCTCGCGTGCGCCGGAGAGGCGCTGCGCCTCTGGGCCTCGGGTCACATCGAGAAGACGACGCGCCTGGCGACCGGCGGCCCCTACGCACACTCCCGCAATCCCCTCTACCTCGGCAGCCTGCTGATTGCGCTGAGCGTGGCGGTCGCATGCGCAAGTCCCTGGGTCGTGCTGGCGGTGGCGGTGTACCTCGTCGCCTTCTACCCGGCGGTGATGCGCGAGGAGGCCGCCTTCCTGGCGCAGAAGTTCGCGGGCGAGTACGCGGCCTGGGCCGCCGCCGTGCCTCTCTTCTGGCCGCAGCTCGCACCGGCCGGCCCGCGCGCGTCGCGCTTCGATTGGGAGCGGGTGCGGATGAACAGGGAGTGGCGCACGGCGCTCGCACTCCCGCTCCTGGCCGTGGTTCTCTTCGCCCTCCCGCACGTTCGCCGCGCCCTCGGGCTCTAGATGTCCTCTGCGTCGCCGATGTAGTCGACGACGTCCGCCGCGAAACCCTCGGGAACGAGCGACCGGGGGCCTCGGCCGAGGGTCACGAACACGCCCCGGTTCCGCAGCGCCACGCTCAGCAGGTGCGCATCCGAGACCTGCCGGTAGCCTTGCAGCTTCCCGGGGGCCAGGAACTTCGATCCGACGAGCGAGAGATCGTCGGGGAAGAAGACGTGACCGGGGAGGGCGACCACCTCCTGGAGGTGGGCCAGGGCCTCCCGGGGAGTGAGCGCATCGGGAGAGAACGCGGGATTGGAGAGGACGCGGACGAAGCCGGCCTGGGTGACGGGGCATGTGGCCCAGCCCTGCTTGTGGTTCCGCCCGAACCAGCCATGCGCGCGCGCGTGGTGGACGTGGGTCGGCCACGCCAAGGCCACCAGCACGTTCACGTCCAGGAGGCTGGCCAAGCCTTAGTCCTCTTCGAGCGCGCGGCGGACCGACCCGGAAGTGACCGGCGGTGAGTCGCGAGGCAGTCGAACCACGGGGAAGCCGCCGGTCCGGCGTTTCCCCCGGGGGCGGGGCGCGAGGCCTCGCCGAGCGAGACGAGACAGCACCCGGCCGAGGCTTTCGCGCTGGGTTTCGGCGAGGGAGCGCGCGGCCTCGTAGACGTCGTCGTCGAGGTTCAGCGTGGTGCGCACGACTCGAGCCTCGCGGGGTTCCCCGAAGATGTCAAGATGCTCTGATGTCGTGATGCCTTCCCGCTGGGCGCCGCCGCGTCTTCTGGCCGCGGTTCGCGCCGGCCGCTCGGCCTACCGGGCCGGCTCGCCGCTGACGCGCGCCTTCATCTCCTCGACCCAGCCCTGAATGAGCCGGATGTGTGTGACGGGCGGAATCGGAGCGTCAGGGAGGATCTGCGTTGCGAAGAACCGGCTGCCGTCCGGAGACACGAAGTAACAATTCGTCGGGAGGCATCTCATCACGAGCTCGCGCGAGGCGGAGTCGAAGAGGGGCCGGGGGGTTCCGATACGCAGCGGCCTGGTCTGCACGTCCACGGCCCACATTCGCCATCGGCCCGCCGCATCGGGCGGAGACGTGAAGAACAGCTCGCGCCCGTTGGGATTCCAGGCGGGTTGCTCGCCTCCCTCGAGCGACACCTGCTCCCGCGGACCCCGGCCCGGCCAGGGCTGAACGTAGATCTCGTTGCGACCCGTTGCGTTGGATCCGTACGCGAGCCACCGCCCGTCGGGCGAGAACTCGGGCCACCATTCCCGGTCCGATGTTTCCGACAACCGGTCGAGCGTCGACGTCGACCGGGCGACTGTGACGATCCAGATGCCTCTGTCCAGAACCGTGGCCAGGTGCTGTCCGTCGGGTGACCATGAAGAGGGCACATGGCCACCTCGAACCAGCGGCTCGGCTGCCGTGGTGGCGTCGGCCCGCTGCCAGACGAGCTCCTGGACCCCGTCGACCAGTCTCGAAAACGCGACGCGCTGACCGTCGGGCGTCCAACGCGGCCATCCCGCCTCGCCTCCACCCGCGAGTCGCGCGACTGTCCCGCGGGACGTGTCGACGATCCGCAGGACCTCCTGACGGATGTCGAGGGTGACCACGGCAAGCCGTCGCCCGTCCGGGGTGAGGTCCAGCGTAGGGGCATAGGCCTGCGTGGGCGCGGCGAGCGGGCTTGGCCTGCCCACGCGATCGACCGCCACAAGCGCTGCATTGGGATAGGGCCGCACGGGCCCGGGCAGGTACGCGAGCGTCCCCGACGTCGCCACGGCAAACTGGCCCGCGCCGGTGATGTCATCGCTGTTCCCTGCTTGAGCGCGTGCCCGACACCGTCGAGAACGGGCGCAGGTTCGCCCCGCACCGTCAGCCCGGCGAGATCGAAGGCCGCGGCCATGAGCACGCCCTGGCGCATGAAGACGAGGTGCCCGCTGCCGACGTTGCGCGAGTCGACGGCATCGCGAAGCAGGACTCTTCGCTCTCCGGAGACCAGGTCCTGCGCCACAACCTCTTCGTCTCCCCACGTCATCGCCCGCCGCCGGACGGTGAAGAGCAGCGCTTTCTCTCCTGGAAGGACATGGGGCAGCGCGTGAGTGAGCTCTGTTTCCCGGAGTGTCGTGACCGGCTCCGGCGATGTCTCGGCTGCCACTCTCCAGATCCGACCCCCGGTTCCGCCGTAGTAGAGGCGACCGCTCGGACCCCACGCCATCCCTTGCGGTGGGGAGTCCAACCCGGGAGCCAGGACCGATGTCGGGCCACCTCGCCATCCTCTTGATTGCCCCACCGGCCCAGAACGCCACCCAGCGACCGTCGGTCGAGACGGAGGGCGCCTGCGCTCCCTCAGTGCCAGCCAAGACATGGGCCTCGTCGCGCGCGAGATCGCGCACGTAGAGCTGCTGGGTGCCTCCCCGGCGGCCCACGTAGACGAGGGCGCGTTCGTCCGGCGTCCAGTCGAGCGCGGTACGCGACCCCCCGGGCGTGGGAACCCACAACGGGGCGACGCCGCCCCCGTTCAGCTCCTCCGCGGGTTGAACGTCGAGGAGCGTGCGCACGACGGGCGACGCGGGTGTCACTCTCGGGCGCAGCCAGCGATCGGCGAGGGCGCCGAGCAGGATGCAGGCTATGGCTGGGACCGCGAGGCCGATCGTTCGCTTCCAGAGCGGCGGGCGGCTGGTGCTCTCTGCCGCTGCTGGCCCGGTGTCGGCGATCCACCGCAGCTCGTCGGCCACGTCGTGGGCCGTGTCCCAGCGGTCGTCGGGGGACTTGGCGAGGCAGCGCTTCACCAGCCGCTCGAGCGACGGCGGCGTGAGGGGCTGGAGCCGGCCGAGCGGCTCTGGCTCACGCTCGAGGATGGCCCCGATCAGGCTCACCTGGCTGCTTCCCTCGAAAGCGCGGCGGCCCGTCAGTATCTCGTAGATCAGCAGGCCGAGTGCCCAGAGGTCCGTCCGCGCGTCGGCGGGCCGGCCCTCGAGCTGCTCCGGAGCCATGTAGGGCAGCGTGCCGAGGATCCTCCCGTGCCCGGTCAGCGGAGCGGACGCGGTGGGAGCGGCGGTTAGGCTCTCGACGGCCGCCCGTTCGCCATGGGCCGTGAGGCGGGCGAGCCCGAAGTCGAGCAGCTTGGCGCCCGTCTTCGTCAGCATCACGTTGCCGGGCTTCAAGTCGCGGTGGACGATTCCCTGCTTGTGGGCCGCGGAGAGCGCCTGCGCCACCTGGGTCGCGATCTCGACGGCCTGAGCGAGAGGCAGTGGCCCCGTTCGGAGCCGCTCGAGGAGCGTCTGTCCCTCGAGATGCTCCATCACCAGGAACGTCCGGCCGTCCTGCTCGCCGACGTCGAAGAGCGTGCAGATGTGAGGATGCGCAAGCGCGGAGATCGCGCGCGCCTCGCGCTCGAAGCGGGAGCGCAGCGCGCCGTCTCCGGAGAGCTCGGAAGCAAGCACCTTGAGCGCGACCCTGCGGTCGAGCCGTGTGTCCCGAGCCCGGTAGACCTCGCCCATGCCCCCGGCTCCGATCCGCCCGAGGACCTCGTAGGGGCCGAGCCGCTGGCCCTCCGCCAGGGACATGGGACCTCGCTTGTGTGCGGATTATAGCCACGCCGATCGAGGCGCTACTGGGCCCATGCCAGGACACGAGAAGCGGACCCCCTGCAGCAGGGGGCAGTGCTAAGCTTGTTCGTATGAGCGCAGGCCCCACCAGCGCCGAAACCACGGCTCTGTTGCTCGAGTCTCCCCGTCTCCTGAGCGTCGACGAGTACCACCGGATGATCGAGTCCGGCATTCTCGACGAAGACGAGCACGTGGAGCTGCTGGAAGGGGTGATCGTCGCCATGGCGCCGCGGAACCCGGCACATGCCCGTTGCATCCGGCGGCTGACCCGTCTTCTCACCCGCAAGCTGGGGGACGAGTACGAGGTGGCCGTTCAGTTACCGCTGACGCTTGGGATGCGGAATGAGCCCGAGCCCGACTTGGCCGTCCTGCGCTCCGATTCGCTTCCGAAAGACCGCCATCCCGGAACCGCCGTCTTGGCAATCGAAGTGTCTGGTGCCTCGCTGCGCAAGGACCGCAGGGTCAAGGCGGCAGTCTACGCGCGCTTCGGCATCACCGAGTACTGGATCGTCAACCTCGAGGCGCGCGTCGTCGAGGTGTTCTCGGATCCCGATTCGGCGAACGAGGCGTACCGTCGGAACCGGACCGTCACAACAGCGGAGGCGCTCACCTCCGAGGCGCTCCCCGAGCTGTCGTTCCCGGCCGCCCAGCTCTTCGGCTGAGCCACGCCGCCGCGTCGTTTCCCGCGCCGCCGACTCTCCACCGGGGGCGTTCGACCTCCCTCGTGCGAGGATCGCGGCCACGACCTTGGCGCAGCGCACGGTGGAGGGCGGTGTGCCGCGCTACACTCAACGACACGACGCCATGCGCAGCCGTCACATCACGATGAGCATCGAGGAGTTCCGACTCCTTCCTCGGGATCCCGGCTGGAAGTACGAGTACTTCGACGAGATGGCGCACATCACGCCGCGTGCGCGCCTCGCCACCGTGCGACTGGGTGTGGGCTCCCGTCCTTTGAAGCCCCCGCTTCCGCTGCGGGGCGTGGTGGCGTCGGACCAGGAGGGGCTGGTGGCTGCCTTCGTGGCCGCTTTCGCCGACTCGGCCGATTACTGCGATGTGCCCCGCGAAGGGATTTCGTGCTCGGCTCAAGAGTGCCTCAGGGACTTCCACGCCGGCGCTCGGGGCGAGGCCCTGCCCTCGTCGTGCGTGGCCATCGATGACGCGGCGGAAGACCCCGTTGAAGTCGTGGCCGGAGCGGCGCTCGTCACTCGAGCGAAGGACGGCTGTCCGCTGCTCGACATGTTGTTCGTCAGACCGAGCTGGCAACGACGAGGTCTGGCGACCGCTCTCGTCTCCTGGTCCCTTCGGGAGCTGGTGGCCGAGGGCGAAGCCACGCTGCGCAGCCGGTACCTGCTGGCGAACGAGCCGAGTCAGGCATGGCATCAGCAGTTTGGCTTCACGCTCGAGCCCGACGCGGTGGATGCCGAGGCCTCAGCGCGGATTCAGGCATCTCGAAAAAACGGACCTGGAACAGCGTCCGGCGGCTGCGACCCCGAACCGGTCGGGGGGCGGTGATAGACTCGCACCCGCTTCCGCAACCAGGAGGCGTACGAATGAGAATCCCGGCCCTCGCCCTGGCCACGCTCACGCTCCCGGTCGCCGCGCTGGCCCAGCCGACCACAGCGCCATTGCCGGGATCGCGCGCGTCGCCCTCGACGCGCGAGCTCGAGCGCATCAACTGGATGGAGCTGCGCGAGCTCGTGCCCGCCCGCTCGCAGACGGTGCTGCTCCCGCTCGGAACGCTCGAGGCGCACGGCGTCACCGCCAACGGGGCCGACATCCTCGCTCCGGTCGCGATCGCCCGTGACATCGCCCCTTCCCTCGAGGCGTTCGTCGCGCCGGTGATTCCGTACGGCTTCACGGGCTCGATGGACGCCTACCCGGGCGCCTTCAGCGTCCCCGAGGAGGCGTATCGCGCTTACGTGCGCGCCGTGCTCGTGGGCCTCGCGCGGAACCGCTTCCGCAACATCGTGATGGTGAACGGACACGGCGGCGGCCAGACCGCGATCCTGAATGCGCTCGCGCAGGAAGTGGGACGCGAGGAACGCGTGCGGATCCTGGTCGTCAACTGGTGGGCCCACTGCGCCGACGTCACGCAGGAGGTCTTCGGCGAGGACGGCGGCCACGCGGGCGACAACGAGACCGCCTTCATCCAGGCGATCGACCCCGCGCTCGTGCACCCCGAGCGCTACACCCCCGGCATGGCGCTCGCCAACCCCGCCCCGGGCACCTGGAGCGCCTACCCCAACCCCACGACGATCGGTCTCTACAAGGCGGGGCAGGGTTATCCGAAGTTCGATGCCCCCAGGGCGAGAGTCTATTTCCGCAAGGTGTGCGACAAGGTTTCCGATCTCGTGAAGGACACCATACGGCGCTGGGACGCGGCCGGACTCTGACGACCCCGGGGGAAACCCGGACTGGCCGGTCTCGGGCTGAAAGCGGCGCGGATGCCCGTCCGTGTGCCGTGGAGCGACGAACGAAACAGGAGCTGAGATGAGCGACAAGGTCAGCCGTCGTGAGTTCGTGAAGGCCGGTACGGCGGCATCCGTTGCGGCCAGCGTCCCGGCGGCAGCGTTCGGCCAGGGCCCGACGCTGCTCGTCCACAAGGCGACACCCCCGGTCGTGATCTCCTCGAGCAACGGCCACGAGCACAAGAACGGCGGGCCGCGCACCTGTGTGGAAGAGGCCTGGCAGCGGATCGTCAAGGGTGAGGACGTGCTCGAGTCGCTGATCGCCGGCGTGAACATCGTCGAGCTCGATCCGGCCGACACCAGCGTCGGCTACGGCGGGCTGCCGAACGCGGACGGCGTCGTGCAGCTCGACTCCTGCTGCATGCACGGCCCCTCGAAGCGCGCCGGCGGCGTCGCCGCGCTCGAGGGCGTGCGCACTCCCTCGCGCGTCGCGAAGGCGGTGCTCGACCACACCGACCACCACCTGCTGGTGGGTCCGGGAGCGCAGGCGTTCGCGCGCAACATGGGCTTGGCGATCGAAGCGGACCTCAACACCGATCGCTCGCGCGCGAAGTGGCTCGAGTGGAAGCGGCGGATCGACCCGAAGCACTACCTGGACCCGAAGAAGCGCGTGCAGGCGGGCGAGGCGGCGTCGCGCAGCATGCTGCGGGACGGTCTCCTCGACGCGCACCACCGCTTCGGCACGATCAACTGCGACGGCGTCTCCGCGAAGGGCGAGGTGTGCGGCGTGACCACCACGAGCGGGCTCGCCTTCAAGATCCCGGGGCGCGTGGGCGACTCGCCGATCCTGGGAGCCGGGCTGTGGGTGGACGGCGCGGTCGGCGCGGCGGGGTCGACGGGCCGCGGCGAGGCCAACCTCTACAACCTCTCGTCCTTCTTCATCGTCGAGGAGCTGCGGCGCGGACGCTCGGTGAAAGACGCGGGGATGGCGGCGCTCGGCCGCGTGAAGGCGGCGACCGTCGAAAAGCGCCTGCTCGACAAGAACGGCCTGCCTAACTTCCAGCTCGTCTTCTACGTGCTCACGAAGAAGGGCGAATACGCCGGCGTCTCCATGTGGGGCGAGGAGGGCGGCAAGCCCGAACGCTTCGCC